>Ga0247763_1000337_pt1 | contig 27099 bp, 28 predicted proteins | sample UWRJL141409B4_FD_179926 | JGI IMG/M metagenome (GOLD analysis project Ga0247763, IMG submission 179926) | Plant litter microbial communities from Arlington Agricultural Research Station in Wisconsin, United States - UWRJ-L141-409B-4 | ecosystem: Environmental > Terrestrial > Plant litter >... | reverse complement strand
CCCCTCCCTCCACAACCCAAAGCAAGCCAGATGATTGCCCTGCGTGCGCGAGCGAAGAACATGGGGAGGGATCCATCCATCATCCATCTCTTATGCCGGCGGGATTTGCAACGGGGGGCTCTCCAATCATTCTTTACCTTGTTAACTGATGAGGAAGTGCCCCTACATACATACATTGGTGAAGTTGCACTGACAGCTTGACAAGCTACACTACCTAGACAAAGGACGCCCGAGCCACCAAAAAGTGGCATCATGATCGATCATGCTTGGTCGATCAAGCAGGATGTGTCTTTATTTTTTTTCCTTGGGTGTCTGGCCCATTTTTTTTTTCCTCTTCTCTCTCCTTTCCTTCCTTGTCATCCCATCCATCCCATCATCCAGTGAAGTCCAATCTCATACATACGCCCCCCCCTCTCACCATTCGGGCGCTAACTATTGTGTGTGTACCCTTGGCGCCTTCCATACGCAATGAACAACATGGACGAACCAACCGGAAACCGGCTGTCTTTTGCTCATGAAGCAGCCGAGCCGAAACTGCCGAGGAGATCATTGTCCTATCCTTTCCCAATTGTGAATCCCAAACCAAACCCATTACCATTACCGGACGCGGTATATATTGTAATGGTGTGATGACGATATCAAGATTGACAGGACATAAAAAGAGGGTCCCAGTAAAAAAAAGCAGAACATGAAAAGCCAGCTCCGTGACGAAGATCACTTCTTCAAGGAGGTCACTGCAACGCGCAAAGTCTCTTCATCCAAGTTCGAAGAGTGTTTTATGAGACAGTGCAACAAAGATGAAAAAAAACTACCTAATGATCCAGAGGTTGTTCGCTCCACAGCGCCAAAAAAAAAAAAAAAGCATGAATGACAGGAAATCCTAGTTTGTGTATACAAGTACAGCAGCGGCACACATGTCCAACGCACCTTGTCACACATAACTACAAATCAGTCATCGACGTCGCCTCACGGCTCTTGATGCGCGCGACAATTAGGTCCAACCAGGCGGCAAGCCGGTAGCCGGCCCTCGCAACCTGAAGCTCAACCACGGGTGCCGCTGCATCATAGTAGCTGGTTCCCAATTCCTGTCCCTTGATAGCCTCGGGACCTTGGGGCAGAACTACACACAAGGAGGAGCATTGCATTAGTTTCTTCCATACCTATCATTGGAACCAAGAAAATTTCAGGTTTGGGTTTCCTGCTTTGCTTACCTGTCGTGCAAACGTGGGCATTCCCTTCCCTCGCCCACGCCAACGCCGTGCCCGTCGGGTCATCCAGATCCACCCCAGCCAACCAGGCCGAGCGGCTAGTGCTGAACTTGCCGGTCTTGATCTCGGCCGTGAGGCCATCCGCCCACTGCTTGGCGGCCGGGTAGGGCTTGCGACGGACGCCACCGCCGACCAGCTTCTCGGGAATGCTCGAGTCCCAGACATGGTGCAGGTTTAGCTCGACGCCATTAAACTTGACGTGGATGCCGTTGCCGCCGCGGGCGACATCCTCGTCGTGTAGCGGCTGGTGGATGTCGCCGACAAAGTGGATGACGAACTTGGCAGCAATGTTGCGCTCCGAAAACGACAGGGTTGGGTCCAGCAGCCGTGTCGTGTAGTTCTGGATGGCACTCACGACGCACCCATCGGCCTTGCAGTCGCGGTCGAGGTCGACGCCACAGGCGTGCGGCGGGTTGTCCTTGGCGTCGATGAAGTGGAAGTTGGCTGTGAAGTGGCCCCATTTGGTGTACCGGACCGAGTCGGCCCACGATGCCACCCCCGCAAGGTAGTCGGCCGTGTCATTGTACAGAAGCGTTTTGAAGTATGTTTCTGTCTCGGGCGACACAAAGTTGCTGGCGACGTAGGCCACCGTGATGTGTCCGAAGCCTGTGTGGATGAGGAATCAGTACACGAGGCGGCAAGTGAGCCGTGACCTGGATGAGAGCTGAGACATACCACCCCATGCCCAAACTGTAGGCGCTGCAGCGACAACGCCGAGTACGAGCGGCGAGAGCCTCATGTTGCGTTTCTCTTTTGGTTTGAGTACAAAACACAAAACATAAAATTGGTTGCAGCGCGACACAGGATGGATTACAGAATTGCCCCGTGTCAACAGTCACGGTCAGATTCTCATGGTGAGGGTCGCAGGGCTGGCCTCGCACCCTTCAGCCTAGCCGTCATCAGCCGAGTTGCTGGAGGAACGCTGAGAGCGAATCGTGCCAAGGAGGGTGTGTGCCCCACGTGTCGCGTGTTGAGTCGGCGCGCCTTGGATTTCATGACTGGAAGGGAGGGGCGCAGCCGCCTCGTGAACCCTTATCCTGCCTTATCGCCATCGGGTGATGCGAAGCGCAATGGGCAAGTCTGACAGGAGACATCATACTGCAATGGCGGTGACACAGAGGTCCATTTCCCGTCGTGGAACCTTCAATTGCCGCTAGCAAAGGGGTTTTTTTTTTTTGCCTCAGCGTAGTGGGCGAGATCCGCTCTCTCTCTCTCTCCTCAGCCAGGTTTGATGGGTAATCCCGCTGGCGCGACTGGTTGAACGAAGTCGGAGGTCCCCACGCTTTTGTCACGAATGCGGCAAAGTGCCCACAAGGGAACTCGGCAATCAGCAATAGATGGATGAGTGCGGGGGGATTCCAAGATCACATCTTGCGTGGTGATGGTTGCCTCGCCTGCAGCAAGGGACTCGGGAGTGCTGTCGGATGATGCAACAGCACCTCTTAGTGCACAAAAACCAAATCACTTTGCGCGGGCGAGGCGGGGAAAACAGCCGTCCCGGTCGCTAGACCCTTTCCGGGCCTGGGGAAGTCAGAGCTTATCTCCCCCGAGATCTGCGGCAGGGCGATAACAAGGCCTGCTGACCATCAGCCATTCTGACTCGGGGCCTTTGCCCACCACCAACCTACCGTCCGACTTGTCCATTGTCGCGGTATATCAACGCGCTGTCGGCTTGCCTCTACTGAGACTCGGCACAGAAGCCTGGTCCGACACGACGAGACCATGGCAGCCCTTATCGCATCACTCCCCGCTATGCTCCAATCGCTCCAACCGCCCCGAGCGGGGGAGTCACTCTCCGGCGTCTTTGGGAGCGTCAGCCTCACGGCCTGGATATGTCTTCTCGTAGGCTACAGCAAGCAGTACGGCTTCTTCACGGGGATGCGCTAACGTCGCTGCTGTAGCTTCCCCAGCTTATCACCAACTATCGGAATCAGAGCGCCGATGCCCTGTCCATGAAGTTCTTGTTCATCTGGCTCCTCGGTGACATCTCTAACCTCTCCGGTCCGTGCCCATACCGTTTTTTTTCCTTCACCCGTCTCGTGTAGTGTACTGGCTAACGGGCCGTTTCTTCAGGAGCTTTGTGGACAAATCTCGCGCCCACCGCTGTTGCACTAGCATGTTACTTTTGCTTTGCCGATCTTATCCTCATCGGCCAGTGCACATATTACAACACCATCAACGCCCGCCGCCGTTCCCGTAGCCTGCGCCGACGGCCGTCGTCCTCAGCCACCCAAGACACCGACGCAACGGCTGTATCCGATGGCGAGCAAGAACCGCTCCTTCGCAACAGCCGACGTCGACGCAGCGAGTCACTCGGCCTCCCCGGTTCCCACCGCCGTCATTCGGTTCGCCGGCGCGAGAGCAACCTCGACCCCTTGACGCGCATCATTACCGGTGAAGACGACACCCCGGATAGCAACCCCTGGTTGCATAACACACTGAGCCTCATTGCAGTATGGCTAGTGGGTGGCGCCGGTTGGTTCCTTAGCTACAGAATGGGCGCGTGGGATGTGGCCGGCCCCAGCGGTGAGGACGGATCAGTGGCGGACATGCCGGAAAAGACAATCGGCATGATCCTGGGATACTTTAGTGCTCTATGCTACCTCTGGTGAGTTGCCATTGGGCAGGATTTAAGACGTGCATCGAGTTACAATCCATGCTAACATGGCACTTCGCAGTGCCCGCATTCCCCAGATCATCAAAAATTACCAAGAGAAGTCTTGCGAGGGCCTAGCTCTTCTGTTCTTCTTGCTGTCCCTGACGGGCAACTTCACCTATGGCGCCAGTGTCATGGTCTACTCGCAAGAACGCGACTACTTTATTCGGGCACTCCCTTGGCTGCTCGGTTCGCTCGGCACCATGGTTGAGGACTGTATCATCTTTGTCCAGTTCAGGATATACTCGCCTACCAAGCAGGTGAAGGTTAGCGGGAGTGTCTAAAACACCGTCCCATGGGCGGCTGTTGAGATGGCACGGTAACAACATCTCGCCAGCCAGGATAGGCAGGTGCCCTTTTTTGCTTTTCTCGTGGACGGTACATGGCTGCATTGCGGACTCGCCTCGGTTGGATCGTAAGCTGGTTGGCTGCATCTGCATTCTATGGGAGTCGGTCGGGTTTGCATTTGGTTCCGGCCTCAAGAGCCGGTTGCCAAGGGAGGTTGGTGGTATGGGATATCATTTTCATTCTCATTGTTATTGGAGCATGGTACTGTACTTAATCGATATGAACAGGAGTTTCAACACTAATTGGAGGCCTTTGACTTGAGAACGGAGCTCGTCACGTGAATGCCGCTACGTAAATTGGTTACCTAGGTACCTAGGTACCTAGGTAGACGGACGGATAGAACAGGAAACAACCAGCAGATACAAGCGAATACAAGCCCAAACAGATGAGCAGATATATACAAGTAATGTGACGCGATATATTCGGTTACAGTACAAATGCAGTCCGATGCGATGCAATGCAGCACCACGCAATACAATGCAAGACGTGTCCAACTCCATTCATTCACAGTCATTCGTTCATCCGTTCGCTCCGTTCTTCTGGTTCCAGTTCTAACTCCAGTTCCGATGCCAACAACGATTCTGAAGTGCATTCCCGATCCATACATCCATCGCAAACAGGGCCTAGACAAAACAAGTAGGACAGGGCCATGACTTATGGCTACGTGGTAAGGGTAAATGGGGTACCTAGATAAGTAAGGCAGGTTAGGTAGGTAAGGTTGGTAAGTAGGTAGATAGAAATGCCGCTCACGGTAAAGAAACGCTAAATTTGATCCTGTCCAGTCCGGTCTTCCCATCCCATCCGTTCGTATATACGGCCCCCAATTACACACACCCAATAGGACAATAAGAGAACCAAAAAAAAAAAAAGAGACCTAAAACCAACCTTGCTCTCTCTGACCGGTGTTCCACAGGTACCACAGTACCAAACTATACTCATAGTACTCTCACAGTATTATACCTTCCTCGCTTCAAACAACCCCAAACTCAGCGACGTGTCATTCTCTCCCACCACAGGTGTCGGTTCGCTGAGAATATCCCACCTCCGGTAGACAAATGGCGACAAGCGTTCCGGCACCTGGGGCTCGATCCCCCAAAGTGAGCCAGGAGTGCCCAGTAACGCCCCCATCGGCAAGCCCGGTCTCCTGGCTGCAGCTGCAGCGGCTGCCGTGCCTGCAGCAGCGACTGCAGACTTGTCCTTGTGGCTAAGCATGAGGTTCTCTGCTGGGGCAGCAGAGAAGCTAAAGATATACCTCAGTCGCGGGTTAGACGTCTGGTCTTTCAAAGCGCGCACACACATGGCGCGGGACTCTTCGGCGATGTTGTCAGCTAGCAGGCAGGCTAGGTCAAATATACGGTTGCTTAATGCGCGAGTGTCGGTCGTGGGGCTGTGAAGGAAGTCGAGCTCCTCTATGAGGCCGGCGCACACAATGAGGGCTCTGGCCCGGACCTCGTTGCTAGCCTTGCTGGGGTCAAAGGTCTGGGTATGGAGCGTAATAAAGTTGAGCAGCAAGGGGAGCCAATGGTTGAGAATTGGCTGCTTCGCGTCAGGATCAGCTGACACGAGAGCTTCCCAGATGTCGGCAAACTTGTCGATCATGGACGAGACGAGCTGTGGCTGCCTTCCCATGGAACCGCCCCTAATAATGGCGTCTATGACGGAAAGCAGATTCTCTGCCATCTGCAAGCATTGTTCGAGCGTCCTATCTGCCGGCTGTGGTGCCCTAGGCGAGGGGAGGGTGTCAAGAAACCGAACTTGGGCGCGGTTTTTGAGAAGGTGCATGGTTTCCTGATTCAGACAGGACAACATGCCCACCCAAGAAATGTTCCTCGCGTCTATTGCCTTGTCCATGGCATTGGCGAATAGCTCAAGGTGTGACTGCTGTCGGACCACGGCTTCAGGCGAGGTCTGATCGCTTGAAGTGAGGCTCAACAATAGCTTCACTTGGCAAAATGGCAGCGTAAACTCATCAGTGAGCTCCAGAACCTTTTCAAAAGTGACGCGGGTCCCGTCGGTAGCAGTCGGACAGAGAAGTTTGGTCGTCATCTGGTCGATGAACGCGCCAATCTGCGAGTCTGGCGTCTTGACCACCAGGGCTTTCGCTACTCCAACTGCGTCCTTCAGGACCAGCTGCTTCACGAGTCCTAGGAGTCTACCTTGCAGCATTACATCATCCAAAGGCTGGCGGTCGTAGTCGTTTTGAGCCCGGGCATGCGAGTGTTCCGCAAGCGCCAAGCGGACCAAACTAATGATCTCCTTGACATTCTCCCGACAGACCTGATCCTGCAGAATAGAAAAACGGTAGCACTCTTCGGGAGTGATGAAACCGTCCTGCGGAAGCGGAGCTAAGAAAAGTTGAAGCGCTTCCTGCATATATCTGGTACGGTAGGTAATTTGCACTACCTGGGCCCCCTGAACGTTAGGGGCAGGAGGTTTACCCATGGCTGTGTTCTGTCCACCCGGAATGTCAGAAGTTGTTGCCAGTATCCCAGACATGCTCAAACAACCAGAAGAGACCAAGAGGGGGTAGATGCGCAGAATCGATGGCCTGTTACGTAGAGTCCGGAGATAGCAAAGCCACTTTGTCATGACGCCGTCGAAGTGTTGGGTGTCGAAGATGCGCAGCCGTGCAAGGAGTCGGCTGTAGGCACGCTGGTTGTCATCGGCCTTTCCCCAGCAGCTCTGTAATCGTTGCACGATCGTTTGAAACAGCCGGTCCATAGTATTCCGGTCTAGGCTGGTGCCGCTGGCCAGATTCTTCTCGATCTCTTCTTGAAGGTTGACATCGTCATCCTGGAGACGCAGTGCCATGCTGTCTGAAACGGGCGAGCAAGCATCAACTGGGTTGTTCCGATCAATCAAAGCGAGCTCTGACTGCAGCTGAGTGGCTAACTCCTTGATTCCCGGAATCTCTGATGCGAGGCAAACGAGCGAGGCAAGCAGCGGGCGAGCCGTGGTCGGATGCTCCCGGGCCAGGGATTGAAGTCTCTTGCGAAGAGCCCCAAACAGGGGCCTTGCGACACCAAGTGCCGAGAAGACGAAAAAGTGGCGACTGACAGTATCGGTGACAGCCGCGAGGGTCTCGATGTTGGACTGCCGGCTCAGCGATTTCAAGATCTCGGAGAGCATGGAGAAATCTTCGGCAGCCTCCAACACGGTGCGGACGGCATGGAACATGCTAGGCAAAACTTCCGGGCCATGGTCATCTGCGTTGGCCTTACCCTTCTTGTCGGGCAGGATGACCAAGCCATCTCGGAGCCAGCGTCCAATCTCGGCTTTGAGAGACCGACTGCTCACAGCGACTTGCCTGGACAGCTTGTTGATCGAGATCGGTTTGCGCTGGAGAATAGGATCATCCATGCCTATTGGCAAACCAAGACTCTGCTTCAGGTATTTGATCGCCATTTCCACATCCTTTCCCTCATCGTCAACGTTGAACGAGGCGCGGCGAAGAGTTCCTGCTCGGATGCTGACTTGCTCAGGGCTGAGAGCATGAACTGGGATCTCGACAAGGAGGCGCTTTGCTCCTGGTCCGTCAGGCAGAACATCGCCAGGGTCTCGAACACCGCCCCGAGCTATAAGCCAGCGAAGATACTGCGGTACCGAAAAGACCTTGGAGCGGACGAGCTCGCATACCAAGTGATAAAGTGCGCCCTTGCGCTCCTGCTCCTCCAGAGGGTCTACATCCAAAAAATCCAACATGACCTGGGTAATGTCAACGCCAAGTGTTGCCCAGTTCTGCAGGATGCGACTCGAAACAAAGACCTTAGCGACGCCAGGTCTGTATAATGAGGTACACCATTCAAGGAGTACCTTAACCAACGCAGGCTTGTCCTTGGATATTCCCCAACAGTGAGCTGGGAGCTCGTCAGGCATTGGTGTCTGTAACGTAGCGTCCAACGACCTGACGAGAATATGACGAGCCGCAGGTTGTGACCGGTTAGCGGAAGCCACGAGTAGCTCGTTCCGGCTATTCAACGCTTCAAAGGCGTTGCGTCGGACTTGGTCCCCAGCTGGCAGACACATCTTCAACGTGTCGCGGTATTTTGACCAGACGCTTGGAAAGACGAAGTTCTCCGGGCTGCTAAGAATAAGTGTGTTCAACAAGATGCTGAGCTTCGAGAGCAGCGGCTGGAAGATGTCCCTATCCGGATGGGTCTGGATCTATCTCCTCGTAAGTAAGATCGCGGTACCAAAACCAGCGAAGCAATCACATACCTCATGGTGGTGGCGGACAAGCGTGAGAACCAACCGGCGGCCGTATTTTCGAAGGCGCAACAGGTCTTTCCAGTAGATCTCAGTCAGAAGCATCCACATTGGAAGCTTTGCCTGGTCAGTACTCTCGAGACTGTGTACCAGCCACTCCATGTAATGCTCCCTGTCTAGCAGGTGCTCAGCATACAAGTGTGTTGCAAGCCGGATACTATCGTGCTGTCAGTAAAGACTAGGGTTAGACAAGCTCAACTTGGTAACTCACGCATAAGTCACATTTCGTCTCCATTCGGCCTCTTCGAAGCCAAAAACAACGCTTTCAACAAATTGCTCAACAATAATGGTCCAATCCTTGTGAAATTTTGACTCGCCTCCTCCAACAACCAAGGCTCCGCCCGGGCCCTTTCGCTTGAAACTGCGAATCTCATTGATGCCAACACATTTTGCCAGCCAGACGGCGCGGTCAGTAGCCACGTTCTTGCTCAGGCACTGGTCAAGAAGAATCCTGCCTCGTATGCCATGGGGTATTGTTCGGCTGAGTCGGCGAAGCGAGATGGCAGGGTTTGCCAGGTCTCTCATCCAAGCTTCTTTCCTCGTATCAGTCAAAGTTACTCGTGGCGGTGGCTTGAACGTCGACAGCCCCGTAATTTGCCCACTGTTTCTCCTCTCTCCAATAACACTCGTAAAGACCGATGATAACGCAACTAGCCCACTCTTGTGTTTGAGAGCGGCAAACAGAACTTGTTTGGCCGACGATGTTTCCGTTTGGGCTACGGGAGCCTTGTCAAAGTACCCCTGGCGGATGGCACTCTCATTGAACTGATCTTCAGGATGGTTGCCCGTCCACGGAAAGAAGTCGGCATACCCATTCGGAGTAGGGCCGTGGTGTCCAGGACCGCTGATCGGGCCCGGCTTCTTCTGTGTGTCCCCTTTCCCATGGCCATAGTAGCGAGGCGCAGCGGGTGGCACCTCGATGCTGTAGGGTTTTGGCCTTGAGTCCTTTTTCGGTGGGTTCGGCGTGCTCGCTGGAGGATCTCTCCGTGGCGGGTCCGCCGTAAACCTCGGACGACGGGCAGGCATGGGCAGGGGAGCATCGTTATCAACGGTCTGAGCCTGCGCAGAGAGATGGGGACTCATATCGCCCATGTCGGAGGACTCGGTCGGGGGCATGATGCGCGACGGCGTGAAGGGCTTCGAGGAGTCGATGGCGTTCGGAGACTCGCTAATACCGACCTGCGCAACAGTCTCGACTAGGTCTTGCGACAACTCCAGCTTGAGGCGCGAGCCGCCGCGGCGCTGAGCAGCGGTGAAGCGACCCTGGGCGCCATCGCTAGGCTCGGTAGTGGTGGCAGTAGCAGTGGTGGTGGTGGCAGTAGCAGCAGTGGAAGTGGTAGTAGCAGCAGTGGTAGTGGTAGGGCTGAAGTCGTGGAAGGTGGTCTCCTTGCGTATCGGCGATGGCGGCACATAGTTGCGTTGGCGCGCCGCAGCAGCCGCTGGTCGTTGCGACAAGTTCGGGCCGCTCAACTTCCGGGCGGGCTGTCGCTGCTGGACGCCCAATGGGGGCCGGGAGGTCATCGCAGGCGGGCAAGCCGAGGCGCCATACCGCAGGATATCGACTGGGAGCAAAGGAAAAGCGCGGTGGTGGCGGGGGCACTGGGCGGAGATGTATCATGTATCGATCGAGGTTCGGGAGTCGAGATGCGAGGACGGGTGGGAGGAGTTGGGGCTCGGCCCCTGTCGACTCGAATGGGGGCCGTTTCCCGGCGAAAATAGGCCGTCAGCTCAGTCGCACCGAGTTTGCACGGTCGGGGACGGAATTGGGATGAAAGCGAGTGCCCCAGAATGAAATCACGGCGGCAAAGACATGTATGCCAGATGCTTTCTAGGCACTTGACTGAGCGATGCCGTCCGGGAAACGACGTGAGCGGCAGGCTGGGAGGTGGGCGGTGGTCGGATTTCGCGGGAGCACGAGCGCTCTAGAGGATGGCGTGGGCTGGATCTGCAAGGGTGCGCCTATGGGAAGTACCCGCCTAAGTCTTCCGCACAGTGGCAACTTTTCCGTCCGCTCAGGACTTGCCGTTGACATCTGACGGCAGATCAAAAAAAAACATCTCCCCCAACCAATGTTTCGTCCCTTTACTATGCCCGTCTCCGAAATGCAACCCCGTTTTTATATGATAGCAAGCCACACCCTCGCACAGAATGTGTGGGCCGCGAAACTCGCATCAATCAGCAGTTCACCAACCTTGGAAGTACAGTGCGGAGAGGAGCACCATCGAAGAATGGGCGGGCATGTCTTGGCCGTGGACCAGTGCTGCAACCTTACGGGCTGAAGGGTCTCTGTGGTTCGCTGCGGAAAGAGGCGCTGTCCTGTTGGAATTCTACCAGCAAGCGAGCACAATCCGACGAGTCCTGGTGCAACCGTCCAACCTCAGCGACCATTTTCGATCCACTGCCCAGATCCAGCTTAGGATGGAGATAGCCGCTCCATCAAGCCGTCTCCCGCCCTACTATATTAGTCATGATAAGGATGGGTGTTGTGTATCTGGACGGCATCTGCGTGTTGCCGAATCAGGGCGAGCGGTGCCGTGGTGTGTACCTCATCTCAGCCAGGTAGTTGATGAATGTGTTCGTCTCCTCCACCCGTTGTAACGAGCTGGCCCCTCTGTCTCGCGCACTGCTGCAGCGGCCGAAATGTAGTTTCCGGCCGTCTCAGGCTTATCCCAACAGATTACCTCATCTTTTCGGAGGGTCGCTGGCCACTCAGCCACGTTAACTAACTAGCGTCAGCGGCGGCGGCGTGCGCGTTCTGTGCCCGATTCCCTGCTTCCCCGCGGTAAATCCCGCGCTCGCGTGCAGAGAGAATCTCGAATGGTTATCTTGGCAGCAAGCTGACAACCATGCCTCGTGTGCTGGCTACCACCCGATATGACGGCGTGGACAGCTTGGTGCGAGGGATAAGACGGCAAACAACCCTTCGGGTGCATTCGAGGATGCGGAACAGATCACCCTCGTGTTCCTCGAACGATTGCACCTCCCGCAATCGGGAATTTTGACGCGGGTGTGTCTTTAGCCTTCCCCCACCCTGGGACTTGGCCGAGCCGCCCGGGGTGCAGCCTCGAAAAAGCGCAGGCCGCAAAAGCAGAAACAGTGGAGCCTTCAGCGGTGGCATCATTTGCATCGATCCGTTGGAGCTCGACGGCGCCATTCGTTCTTGAGACAATCACGATCGAGTGGACGAACCGACAAGTGCACGACGACCCCTCAAGATGGCATCAAACAGGAAAGACCCCCGTCGGGCCGATTTCAGTATGTTGCGGCTCTCCCGGAAATGAGAATGCGATACTATGAATCGCGACGTCTTCCAGCAATACTTCAGCTGACCCCGATCGATGATGTAGTAATTCCGTACCAAGAGCCGACCGCAAAAGGCGACAGCGCAGAGTTTGGCTCGACGCTTTCATCGACACTGCCAATGGCAGCCGTCTTCATGCGCAATCGCTATGTCGGATGGTAGGCGCCCCCGCCCATCGGTTGTCTTTGCGCGACATGGCTGTCCACACGCAGCCGCCTCCGCGACTCCGCGATTGCGCATCTGCCCGCTGCCGCACCCTATCCGCCGTCGTGCATCCTCATTCCCTCATAGCAGTAACTAACTGAAAACCGGTTTCCAGGGCGGCCGTGGTCTACAGTGTACAGAGCTGGTTGGGCGAGAGCGAGGAGTCCAGGAAGAGCGGCAGCTCGCCTGGATACTTCACTGTCGGCATGTCACGTAAGGCCGCCATCCCAACCTTGAGCCTGACTTGGTCGATGCTAATTGCCGTCCAGTGATGTCGCTCCTCGTCACATACCTGCCCGTCTTCCTTCCACCTCCACCTGGGTTGCAAGCCGGGAGCGCGACAGACGCCCCCGCCCCAGTCCCGATCCCGGCCGCATGAAAGACCAAGTCTACAAAAATCTGTCTAGCCGGGCGAGAGAAGAGGTACACAGCATTACTTGTGCTTTGGTCGGTCACAAATCTGATCCAACAACTTGCACCATATGATAGGCGCTTTCTACCAACCTGTACATTACATCTTTACTCGAGGACACGAATAATGTGGAGGCATCAATGCATTGTTTTTATAGAACAGCACCAGTAAGCAAGGTCTCGAAGGCGCCAAGCCAGGGGACTGCTCCGACTGGCGGAAGTTCCGAACAGTAACCATTCCATGCGTAATTGTAGTCCTGCCTCATCAGCGCACATTCATTCCTTGAATAGGCCCCAATCCGTCCATTTTCATCCAGAAAAGGGGGTCTATCCCAACACAGTACCACATATCAGATGAACGGTCTGATTTGTCCCGAGATCTACAAGTTATGTGCTCCCGGAGGTGGTCGGAAGTATCAAGCTGGGACCACGACTATTAGGTAGCTTTGGCCAGGTTGGTACTAGCCATGTCGACCTCACCTAGTGTACACCGAGCCTTGCTTATGTAACCAGCGTCAACCGCTGCTCGAAGCCCGCTGATGAAACAGCTTGGCGCCAACTTCTGGCGACACCCCACCCCAAAGGGCCCAAACCATCGTCAACTCTCCGCATTACCAGGTAAACCATTAATTGCTCGCAACATTTCAGAACATCTTCCAGACAAAATGATGAGCTTGTTGCATTGAGATATGACTATTTGCCAGCACTGTTCATCTATGTGACGTTTTTTGGTCTCTAGGAGCCGTGGCGCATATCACTGCATCTGAAGCGATGGTTCCCCAGCCTGAAACTCCAAAACGGGCCCTCCCCCCAAGACGGACAAGAGAGAGGGGGGGAGGGTTAACGAGTTTCAGAATGTGGACTCTGGCGCGTTGAATCACCTCACCAAACCCTTTTTTCTCTCTCTCTTTCTCTTCTCTACTGTTGCTATCTTTTCTTTTCTTGTTGTCCGTTCTCTTCTCGGCGTTTGGCGATCGATCGCAAAAGTTGCAAATTTCCATACTTGTTTCAATCCCTAACCAGCTGGTCTGAATTCATTCATCTGTTTTATACAAATTTAAGACTACTCTCCCTTCTCCTCACCTCGAAGACAGACAGCGACAAGTGGCAGAGTAACCGAGACAGAAAAAAGAAAACACAAAAATGAAGTTCATCAGCCTCATCACCGCGACCCTCATCTCTCTCGCCAGTGCCGGCGTCGTCATCACCCCGATCCGCGCCGACCAGGTCGTCACCAAGAACTCGGACGATTGCTACTTTGGTGTCACGACCCCCCAGGGCTGCGGGTAAGATTTTCCTAACCTCCTCCCCCCCCCCCCCCACCTCCCGGGAGAGAAATCGGTGGTGAATGAAAAGTTTTGGTTTTAGTTACGAGGGACTAGACTTGAGTGACTGACATGACTGTTCAACTTACAGCCCTCTCCGATCATGACCGTTTCTCTCTACCTGGGATGGCGTTTATATTATATGATGGAGCAGGTCGAGTCTGTTCATCTGGCTGGTTGGCATAATTGGAGTATATAATTGCTGCTGCGACAAGGCAGAAAAGGCGTAAGGGGTTGCTACGCGAGATATCACCTGGCATACCTGGCCTGTGGACCATGGGCGATTCTTTTGGTTTCTTGGGATATCTACGTCTCCGAAATGTTTGACGCTGGGGATGGGGGGGAGGGGGCATTACGTTCTGGGTACTTAGTATAAGCATTGACTTTTTTTGATGTACAAATCGCAATCGCCACCTATGGAGCGATCTTTTTTCATCCGCTTGAATTCTTCGCTGTGTATTCTCGAGCTGTGGCGAAATGCTGTCTAACCTATATCAACATCACCATTTTTCTATCTCCCAGTTTTCACCCTCTCATTTCTTCCCTCCCTTGCCCCCTTTCGCCCCCTTCTTCTGTCCTCCCCCCTTTTGACCTCCTCCACCGCTGCCACCACTACCGCCGCCCGCCATCATCACCGTCACCTTCCCAACCGGCACACTGTTGAATGCCTCCTCAACTTTCAGTCCCTTGATCAACTCCACCTCCCTCGGCCACATCCTCTCGGGGTCAGAAGCTGACTCATCCACAACCCCCTTCTTAGCAGACGCCGCACGCCAGCGCTCCACGATCTCCTTGACCGCTTTCCCCTTTTTCGTGTTTCCCGGCTGCAACTTCGCCTTGTACTTGACCTTGCCCAGTGCACTCCACGGTGCGCATATCGGTATAATCTCTAGAATCTCGTCACCAGGTAGTGGGGTGCCTACAAGCACATCCAGGGGCGTCGACTCCATCTCCTCGGCGTCGTCAAGTAGCTCGACGCCCTCCTCCAGCATCATACGGCGGATCTCCTCGTGCTCAGCAATCTGCTTCTTTGCGCGTTCCTGCTGCTGACGACGGCGTTCGTGGGCAGCAGCTGCCTCGGCCTCACGTTGGGCTTTGGCAGCGGCTTCAGCTTCGGCTTTCTGGCGGGCCGCTGTCACGCCGAGGAGGTCCTCCATGAGCGCCCGGTCTTCTTCGTCTTGATCTTTATACTTTGAGGCAATTTTCTTGGCCTTGCTACGCTGTCCACGTTTCGGTGGTGCCTTCTTCGCCTGCTGAGATGCCGAGGAAGGAGTACCGGCTCTTGATGAGGGTGTATTGGTTCCTTGTGAACTACCCGCAGCGACCTTAGGCTTGGGAGTGGTGTCATCTTCGGACGAGCTCTCCTGCTCTGACTCTACCTTCTGATCCCCCTTTGTTGCGGGTCCAGTGATATCCTTGGACAGCTCTAGCTCTGCAAGTTTGTCCGTTGGGGGACCAGATTCCTTCGCGGCATCCTCATCCTCCTCGGATAGCGTGGACTCTGGTGCGCCAGACTGGAGAGGATTGGCCCTTTGCTGGAGGTCGCCTTGATCGTCTTCATCGCTTTCTTCTTCAGCCTCTGGATGTGACAGGTCGTTTTCAGGTAACCTGCTCGACTCGCCTAGTGCAGCAGACTCCGGTGCATCGTTGTCGTAGAGCCTGTGCTTCACATGTTTGCCCTTACTCTGTTCCGAGATCTTGAACAGTACTCCAAATCCTAGCATTAGCAAGGCGGGCGGGAGTAGGTTCCGTTTACCCCTGACCATGAATGATCTGAGAGAAGGTTAGCAAGCACCTTCATTGGAGCGGCAAGGAGCCCAGGCTTACCCAGCCGGGAGATATTCACCCGCCGGCGCTGTCTTGGAAACTTGGTCAGCGTCCACCCACCAAGCGCCCATTCCGGCTTTGGAATCCCATGCAGTAGAGCCTGTTAGCAACCATGTTAGCGGTTAAGTTCATGTTATGCTAGATTTTGTAGCACGCACAGCATACAGACAGGTTGCCAGCCTGGGTCAAGGTTGAGGGTGGAATAGGGGCGTCAGGAGTCTTTGGGTTGTTCTTGATAATGACGCTGGAAGCTCCATGTAAGTCCGCATGGACATAAACGTCGCCCTTCCTCAAGTGCCGCTTGTAAAGTATCTCGTTTTGCTGGGCGTCTCGGCCACCCAGGACGAGATAGCCATCGGAGGATATAAACCAGATGAACTTCTCAAACCACATCGGCTTCCTGATGGGTTGAAGTATGGGTTTCTCTTGTTTCAGCCCCTTCCTCAGATCCTCGGCAATTTTTTGCTCGGCGTTCTTGAGAGCTATGACTGACTGCTCGACCGTCTTTTTCTCCTTGCCAGCGGCCGATCGTTTCTGCTCATAGTACTCGCGAGCATTGTTCCAGGGGCTCAGCTTGAGATTAATGTCGACCGCAATCCGCTCGCTCTCTGCCCTGGGCTTCTCTACCTCCGATCCAGCCACGGCATCGTCGTCCGTTTCGTAATCAAAATTCACCTCCTCATCATCATCCTCCTCCTGCTCTTCCTCCTCACCAAGCAGTAGTGTCACAACATTCTCCTTCAGCCTCATGGGCAATTGGATGATCTCAGCAACAGGGTTGTGCTGCAGCTTTTCCCTTTCGACAAGTTTATTGACGTCTTCCCAGTCCATGCCCTGCTCTAGTAAGCCATTTACAGCATCCATAGCCTCTTTAACACGCTCCAGGTTCGCTTCAATAGCCGCGGCCTTGCGAAGATTGAAGATTTGTGTCTCCTGTAAGCCTTCGATCCTTTTGGCCTGGTCTTGACGCGCTGCTTCCAGTTTCCTTTTCGCAGTGGCCTCGCGTTCTTGCAGCTTTGACTCAAGCCTTTGGCCCTCCAGGGACGAGAAGAACTCGTCCACAGTCTTATTGAAGCCGTCAAAGGAAATAATTTTAAGGGAGGGGTCATCCCCGAACTGCTTTGGCAAGAAGGGCTGGAAGTCATCGTAAAGCAAACCCTTCGGTTTCTCCCCCTGGTTAACGCCGGCTTCAGGTGCTGTCCCGGCACTTCTAGGGTTTTCCTTTGCGACGATATAGCCCTTGGCACTTGGTGAGCTTGTGATCTCATCAAGGGTGGCTCGGGCTTTCTTCAGCGCCTCAAATAGAGCGTCGGCCAGGGACTCGTTCTCGAGGATATTCGACGGAGTGGCAGTTGCATCAAAGTTTGTGAGGCGGAATACATGCTCGACTAGGATAGGCGGGAGTTCGGTGATTGTTGTTGCAAGTCCCCTTCTCAATTCGTCCGTCCCCTTTTTCTTGCTCTTCTTTACTGCGCCATTGTTCACGATTGTTGTCAGAGCGGCGCGCAACCGTTCCTTGGTCAGATCCGGAAGCCCGCCGTAATTCTGTCTATTCTCAAGAGTGTATTTCAATCCGACCCTCTGGGGTTCTTGACCTTGTCCTTCTGGAACATTGCGCAGCAAGGTCAGAATGGTCAGAGTGGAGTCGGTCAAGATAATATTTCCGCTGGCGAAGAACTCGAGGTACAGACGGTAGGCGCCATCGCTGAACTGGAACTCAATGATGCGATCGGTGCCGATTTGGTTCACAGCTGTGAGTCTTCGGGTCTTGAGAAACTTGCGAAGCCGAACGACGAAGTTGCTCGGGGCTGGGGCGGTTGTGCGCGCGAAGTCGGTCAAATGGCAGCGGAACCCAGACTCGATCAAGACCTGCTGTTTGCTGTTTGGCTTCGCGAACTTCAGCAACAAGATCTTGGAGTTGAGGTCGTAGATATTTGCCAGGCGCAGCGACACGAGAGCTTCCGAGAGTTCGTGGGCAATCACCTAAGTTACGAGTGAGCAAGCCTGGCAAAAGCGCCATGAACTTGGCAGCTACCACCATACCTTAACATCAAGAGAGGAGAATCTTTGCTTCATCTTGCCAGAGTCCGCCTTCAATGGGAAGCTATGCGCGTTTGCCGTTTGCCGTTCGCAACCATTTAGCGGGGTAGGTTGACGTCTTGCTCATGTGGGGCTCTCTGCCCCTCCATACATGTACATTCGTACTACTACGTTCGGAGTATGTACAGAGTAGAGCCGCGAACAAGTCCCGTTTTCACCTGCAGCCCTCGAATACCCGACCAAAGAAAAAAAAAAGAAAAAAAAAGATGAAGCCAGTGATTTGAGGCCGTTGATGAGGATACCAAGTCAAATTTGGCAACCCGGAATCATGGGCCAATTGATTGATTCCCCCCGAGATGTTTTTTGACAAGAATCAGCAACTCGTATCCTCGCGGGTGGCACAGATAGTCCTTTGGCCAACAGTCTGTGTCGGACAGAGTGTCACGACTTCGTCTGGCGGTGATGCCCAAAATTCGGCGAGTTGCAGAATCCGAGAACGCAACAAAGATGAAATTGAACCAAAGGAACCGAACCCGACGTCATGCGGAATTCTACGTTTAGATGGTATCAAAGTCTCGGGTCACTGGCGTCGGATGAACTACCTCACTACGGACCGGTTTCTTGGACAAAGGTCAAATCGTCACACCGCGATCCCAACGGCTACCAGAAAGCCAGCCGTCCCGTCCACTCTACGCGAGTCATCAAATTCCACCCAGTACCAATCTACTGACGGCATTTTATCCCAGTCGCCCAACACAACAACCACGGGTTCGCCACATCCACCGCCTTGCGGCTCTTTCGCATGTGACATCCCGAGACAGGGCGGCGCGGGCTGACCCGGGTTGAAGTTAAGCGAACTCAGGGGCACAGAGTTGCCGTGACAACTCGTCTCTGAACAGTGGAGAAATGGATCTTGGCCTCGGTAGTCGGCGGAGAAGACGGGCCTGGGCTGATCCTCGCGGAGGTGGAAAACGGAAGGTTGGGAAGGTGCTTCACGGAAGAAACTTTTACGATGGTCGTTGCGAATTGTCAATTGCGACAGCTGGACAGCCTGATGCCCGAAAGACCAGAAACGGCTACACTGGCTAGGCCGCCTGGGACGGCCTCATCCCATCCAATCACATGCGCGTGCAATTGGATGGTTCCGGAACTTGCATGCATGACCATGGGGGGTCCACGGCATCCAGAGCCCAATCGCCGCGTCCCACGAGGCTTGAAGCCACACCAGCAGCGGCGGGGAGGTTGGGAAGTGGTGTCAAGACCTCCAATTGATTGCCAGAGGCCCTGCTGATCTGCACTTCGGTCTTTGCCCGCAGATTCTGGCTGCCGGAGGAGAGAGGAGGAGGTTGAACAACACTGGCACAACTTCCCAGCCACCCGACCAAACTCTCATTGGATCGATGGGTGGGCGAGCGACCGCGGCAACCCGAGATCTTCTGTGCTCCACGACCAATCTTGGCTAGTGAACCCATCAACCTGCACAGTGCCCTTGGACCGTGGCGCCCCCGAATGCAGCTCTGAGTGGATCATTTTGCCATCCTGGAGAGATTGGGCGGATCATCACACACGCAAACCAGCAGGCGCCTGGTTGCGCACCGCTGCCGCCGCCTTTTGTCCGTCCAATTGTGCCAGAAGACGTGTGGTTTTCATTATGCAGGCACCCAATTGCAGTAATCCCAAAAAGTCATCAGTTCGGAAATATGAATTGAATGGGCTGGAGAGCTGTTTTCGCCCTCGCAGCGGAGCTCCTCCGGTTAGAGGCATCTTGGGCGAGAACGAGCGAGGTGGGAATCCTGCAGCGTCGCGGGTAACGCGATGCGCTTTTCAGCTCACCTCAGAACTGCGACTCCTTGCTCAAATTGGTCCGACGACGCGTTTGCTGGCTGTTGGACCCCAGGAAACGAGATTGACAGGGGGCTGGGATGGGCCTGGCCGCAGCTGGGCAATCACAGACGAGGGGGTGGAGACAGGTGTGGACCCGCTAGACTGCATTAGTGGGCGATAAACAAGCAGTTCTCCACACCATGTAAACAGACAGCTCTGAAGCTCCTGCCACCTGGGCCTTTGCTGTCTGACCATGGCCTGTCCGCGCACATTGGACCCTGGCGTCTGGGCGGCCACACAGCAATTTGCTCGATCCCATTGGGCTCCCTGTCTCCCCGTCCTCGTCCGCATCCCTCCCCTGCCAACCAGCAACCCCGAGCCCCAGACACCCAGACAACCAGACCGGAAGCACAGCGCCCAATATTTGAACTGGCCCTCGCTCGTGCAGCTGCGCCCTCTTTCCGTCCCGATCTTCTCTCTTCCCCATCATCCACTCGTACACAACCACAAATCCCCGCCTGTTGAAGAATCGATTGAATCAGAGTGTAAGAAGAAGGGTCAGCACGTTGACCTTCTTCTCATCTCCTTTCTTTCGACTTCTTCCCAGAAAGAAGCCAGAGGGATCTTCTTGTCCTCCTTTCGTCGTACGGAAGGTCGAGGAGAAGACTGCCTCTCGCGCCTACAAAGGTCGCCAATCTGGACTTTGAAGCCCGCGTCCCGGTCCCCTTCAGTATCTTCCCGTCATCATACAGGGAAACTGAGACCACCACCCAAACCCACACCCACGAAGAGCTAGAGATCAAAGTCCCCCAGCACGCCGGACGGGAAGGTCAACACTCTTCATTCCAAGCCCAAGCCGAACTTCCCCGCCGCGAGGGTCGCTTCAGTGAAGAAGAGGTCCGCATTACTCGTCAAGAGGAAACTCACCGCCGTCCCGGCATCCGTCAAGAGTACTTTCGCGAAGAGCAGCGCCGGTAAGCTTTTTGCAACTTTGTCAATGGCTCAGCAAACACCAATTGCCCAGTGGCAACGGCAATCGCCGGTCAAATCTCGCCAGGTCCAGGATGAATCCTGGATCCAAAACAACATTTTTTTTTTTTCCTCTCTTCGCGTCGGGTATCCACCTGCCAAGCTCGTTATTCCCAATAAAGCGATAGGGCGGTCGACCAAGCGACGCATCTCATGACACTAGAAAAAGTTTCCCCAACTGACACAGCTTTTTCCCTTTACTTCAGACCCCTTTCTTCCTACTCTGAATCTCGTATCGAGATCGACAACTCCCACCGCCCCCACAACTCTGTCATCGACGTTGCCGAACGCGAGTACCGTGCGCGCTTCCAACCCAACTACCGTGACGAAGTAAAGGTCGGCATCACCGTTGACCCTCCTGCCCCCCGCTCTTCCTTCACCAAGAGCATCCACATCGACGAGACCACCGTCGACGCTCCCCGCCACACCCCCGTCTACAAGGAGTCGTTCCGTGCGAGCGAGTCCACCATCGACCCTCCCGCTCCCCGTTCGACCTTTCACAAGTCGGACGTTCAGCTCAGCGAAGAGACCGTTGACGCCCCCCGTTACGAGCCTTCAACCGTAAAGAAATCCAAGATGGGCTACTACGACGAGGACGGTGAGTTTCAATTCCAGTTGATTTTAGAAGCAATGCATGTATAAAAAAAGTCTCGTGTACTCACTTCTAACCCATCAGGTCACTATCATTCTCTTCGTCACGGACTTCACAAGTTGGCTGACCGCGTTTTGCACCCTCAAGGCCATGTCGAGGTGACCGAGGTCCGCGAGTCCCGCGGACGCTCTCAGGTCGGACCTGCGAAGGAGGCCCACCCCCCTAACACCGTGACCATCCCCTGCCACCACATCCGCCTTGGTGATATCCTCATCCTTCAGGGTCGCCCCTGCCAGGTCATCCGCATCTCGACCTCGGCGGCCACTGGCCAGCACCGCTACCTGGGTGTCGACCTGTTCACCAAGCAGCTCCATGAGGAGTCGTCCTTCGTCTCCAACCCCGCCCCCAGCGTCGTTGTCCAGACTATGCTCGGCCCTGTCTTCAAGCAGTACCGCGTCCTTGACATGCAGGATGGCTCTATCGTCGCCATGACCGAGACTGGCGATGTCAAGCAGAACCTGCCTGTCATTGACCAGAGCAGCCTGTGGGGCCGTCTTCAGAAGGCTTTCGAGTCTGGCCGCGGCAGCGTCCGCGTCCTAGTCGTCAGCGACCACGGTCGCGAGATGGCTGTCGACATGAAGGTCGTCCACGGCTCCCGCCTTTAAGCATGTCGCCGTGTTTCACTCGATCTCAAGTCGGGTGCGATAGATTCATAGAGCGATTGCTTTTGAGCATGTGGGCTTGGGTTGCATTCGGTGCGTTTGCTGGGCATAGTTCTCGATTTCAGATTGGACAAAATTGGAAATGGGGCATACGCTGGAGAAGTTGGCTAGTTAGTTCAGTGAGCTGTGTCTTGGTAGTTCCCCCACATGTATAAACTGTAATGGATGGAGTTGCTCAGATATGATTGCTGTTTTGTCTTTGCGATACTTACCCCCCCTGATGCTGTGGATGTCAATGGGTGCCTTTCAGTGATTTCAGAAGAGCTAGCAATTTCGGCACGGGTCGGGACATTCTGTGATAACTCAGTCCGAGGGCGTTCACTCGAGGCGATGACTCGTGGTCGGGTCTGGGCCTTGCTGTAACAACGGCACCTCGTACCGTCCAACGGCTGAAAGATTGTTCGCATGGTACTTGCTGGACAATCGTAAGTCCCCCTCGAGCATTATACCAGGACGACTCTAAGAGACAAATAACAGTCTTATATCAAGGGTTCGATGAGGAAATTCGAAACCTCGACGTGAAAAGCCTAAAACCTTGATCTCTTTCTCTGGAGATTGAATTCCTATCTTAGTTCAATGTCTCTCTTCCAACCGCCCTCCCGCTGGTTGGATACCGGAGAAACACCTCCATGCTCGACAACTGGTCAAGTCACACGCTAATAATCTTTCCGGGTTGGATTGGAAGTTTGATGCGGTACTCTTGAATCTGGGAGCCTGTGAAGGTTCTCAAGACTGTATCGTTAATCGAGCTCCTCGCTGACGGTGCGTCCTCATCAATGGGACCGGCTTCTTGCGGATGTTCTAGCTGTTGGAAGATTGCTGGGATTGACAATCTTTCAGAAGTTTTAGGTATTTTACTGGTTCTTCTGTTAATGGTAGGGTGTGTGTGTCGCGCAACTGCCGCTGATCGCCATTCTTGCGCTGTCCATGAATAATAGGGAATGCCCCTCCTGGATAACCGAGACAGCCTCCTTCCCTTCCTGGTCGCCTTGAGCGGTCAGCTGTTTGTTCTATCCAGTAACTGGCCGCCAGCGCACAATTCTCTCCCAACCTCTGCGAATAATCAAACTTGGGCTCCCTCGTTCTCTCTTTGTCTCTGATCTCGTCGACGTTGAAATTCGCTGTTTTACTGACCCGTCTGGTCTGCCAACATCGATTCCCGCCGCTGTCAGATATGGGCGCTTATCAGTCGAAGCTACCTGCCAACTTGGCACCCCGCGAGAAGGCCGTCATTGATCGCCTCCTTGCCCTCGAGTTGGAGAACAGCAAGCAGAGCTCGGACGATGGATACGTCCACATTGGCGACAGTGCGTCTAATGAGAAGGGCGCCGCTGGTAGTACCGACATTTCCAAGACGCGGAAGCCCGAGGCCGTGTCGGTCACCCTGATGGAGGTATGGCAGGCGGCCTTGCTTGAAGACCCCAAGAACAGGTAAAGAAGAAACCGAAGTCTTTTGTAGATATCACAATTGCTGTCAACAGTGTGCTGACCGAGGTTTGGTCTGCTTTCTTTTTTTTGGGCGGACCAGACTTGCACTTTCTGCCCTCAGCGCTGCCAATCCCCGCGATGTCTTGACTTCGCGCGCTACCAAGATCGCCGAACCCCAGGTCTTCAATATCAAGATCCCGTTCGAGGGTGGGCCCATCACCAACCAGCGCCAGACGGGCAGATGCTGGATCTTTGCCTCAACCAACGTTTTCCGCATTGCCTTGATGCAGAGGTATAATCTGGAAGCATTCGAGCTGTCGCAAGCCTACCTCTTCTTCTGGGATAAATTGGAGAAGAGCAATTGGTTCCTAGAGCAGATCATCTCAACTGTCGACGAGGATCTAGACTCGAGACTCGTCCAACACCTTCTCCGAGAGCCTCTCAGTGATGGCGGCCAGGTAAGCCGAATGAAACGTACAGAGTTGCGTGGTCCAAGGCTGGGTTGCTGATGGGAAAGACGTAGTGGGACATGGTCTTCAACCTCGTCGACAAGTACGGCTTGGTGCCTCAAGCACTGTATCCTGACAGCTACAGCGCGAGCGCCAGCGGCGTTATCAACAGCATCATCTTCACAAAGCTCCGTGAAGACGCCCTCATCCTCCGCAAGCTGCTTCGCCACCCGTCAACCACTGCAGAGATGCTCTCAAGCGCAAAGTCCAAGATGATGAAGGAGATCCACACCATATTGACGTTGACTCTCGGCCCCCCGCCGCCTCCGGACGAGGATTTTGTCTGGTCTTTCGTCGACAAGGCTGGGAAGGCTGTGACTGTGACGGCCACGCCGAGGGCGTTCTCGTCGGACATCTACAGCAACAGCTTTCGCTACACTATCTACAACGTCTCCAAGATGGTATCTTTAGTCCACGATCCCCGCCACAAGCCCCTGACGCTGATGACGGTTGATCGGCTGGGGAACATTGTCGGTGGTCGCGGCATCACGTATATCAACGTTGACATGGCAACGCTCAAGAAAGGATGCGTTGACATGCTCAAGGCGGGAATCCCCGTTTTCTTTGGATCTGATGTGGGCAAGTTCAGCAACAGCACTTCGGGTGTCATGGACCTGGATCTCATCGACTACGAGCTCGGTTTCAATGTGACGCTGCTCGGCATGAACAAGGCTGCCCGCCTGCAGACGGGAGAATCGCAGATGACACACGCCATGGTGCTGACGGGGGTCCATGTTAACAAGGCAGGACAGCCAGTTCGGTGGCGAGTTCAGAATTCCTGGTACGTACCATATTTTCGATTCTGGTGTGCAAGGCTGACTGTCCTGACAGGGGTATTTCGGCGGGGACCGACGGATGGTTCGTTATGAGTGATGCCTGGATGGACGAGTTTGTCTACCAAGCCGTGGTCAATCCTAGGTTCCTCAGCCAAGAGGTCAAGGACGTGCTCCAGTCAGAGCCCATTGTTCTGCCTCTGTGGGATCCGATGGGCAGCCTGGCTTAGGGGCACAGGAACAACTTTTTGTCTAACCCCTCCTCGTACAGAGGCGGTGGTACGGACCTAGGCTGTCAAATGGAAATTGTCAATGGTGCTTTATTTGTTTAGTCGTCATCAGTTAGTCGCCAGTACAACGTAGCGAAATTTCCCAATGAGGCATTAGACTCGATCTCGTGCAGTCAAACGACTTGTGATTCTTGTTTACTACCACTCGGTCCCACCGATGGCAAGGCCACCAGCTCGGACGAGACGACGCCTTCGGAAACTCAGAACACGCCTTCATCCTTGTGCAATGAGTTACAGAACACAATGCCTTGACCCTGTGCTTTCACCGAGAGACGACCTAGTCACCTATCAGAGCCGCCCGACGGAACTTGCATCGGGTTGCCTTCCACGCAGTAACCTGTTCCACTTGATGGCTTAAAAGGCTCTACCAAGTGGGATAATATGTCCTCCTGTCCTCCTGCCCGGTTCCCCGAACAATAGTTTGTGTGGGACCTGACGGGGTCTTGTTGGTTCGTGTTGTGTGTGAACATTGATTACCTACCTACGCCCTGTGATCCAAGACCAACACCTTTGTTGTATATTAGTTGAGGGATAGATACATATTGTATACCTACCTTTCTATTAAACTCGAGCTTCTTGTTAACTGACGAGAACGTGTGGGATCAGTTTACCCTCTCTTGTCGGTGCAATGGAAACATAGCAAGGTACCTACCTAAGGTGTATATACATGTATAGCACGGGTGAGAACTGTTAACAGATTGACCTTGCCTGACCTGCCTACCTAGGTACCTACGTAGCTTGAGCTGCGCTTGCCCAGAGTGGTCTTTCTCTCTCTCTCTCTCTCTCTCCCCAAGTCATCCAGTCAATCCTCCTCGTCTGGTGCGACTTTTGCGGGGGGGCCACACACACACGGAGGGGGGTATTCCCATTCCCTGCACCTGTCCACTCTACATATCTCACTATCTATGTCATGTCATGTATCACAGACAGGCATGGACTATTCGTCGATATGAGTGTTGGGACTAGGCTCCAGGGACTGACTGGAACGTTTCAAAAGTCCCATTCTTCAATCTCCATGTTCTTCCTCTAAACCAGACGGTATTTACCATACTTGTACTTGGCGCGTAGCTACCTACCTATCTACCTACGTACCTACCTATGAAGTAGATTACCTACCTAACCAGCTCAGGTGGGGTGCCGGGCTAACCAACACAGTCCCCTGACAGTTGGTAATTGGGTAGACTGGGGCCAGCCAGCCAACCTACCTAGGTACCTTACCTAGGCTGGGTGGGGATGCGAGCCAGTCGGAGGAGACCAAGTTGGGTACCTACATAGTTAGCTTACCTTGGCTTTACCTATCGATGATTATGGTATGGCCTGGCCTGGCATGTATGTATGTAGCATCCCGGCGGTTTCTCCCCGGTATACCATGTACCTACCTATACAAGTTATTGGCCTGGCCTTTGTCATGGCTCCAGCCACCATGTTACCTTGTAGCGTGTCTGGTGGACGGGAGCGTAGTGTGTGTGTGTGTGTGTGCGAGGGTGGATTGTAACCTCTTTCATGTTCAATCTGTGGGGATTTTACAGTTTTCCGCTGCCTACCTCGGTACCTAGGTAGTTTCGACCAACCAATTCGTACTGGCTTCTTCCTCAAGGCCGAACCGGAGGGAGTGAGGGAGGGAGTGGGACGAGGCGTGTGAATCACGACAGACAGACAGACAGACAGACAGACAGACAGATAACCCAACTCGGCGAGGCCTCAAAGCTGTACAATGTGGCGACAAACAAGGGGAGGGTCATCCGGCAGACAAACTCGGGAAAGGAGGGCGAGGGAGACAGCTCATCTTCCATGTCTCTGTCGTCCATCCTGTCATATATCGCCAAATACATGTCTCACGTTCCCCATCACAGAGTAATGGCAATCAGATACGTTAGGACACAGATATATGGTTGAGACAGCCCAGATGACCCTTAACTGTGGTCCCGCCACCATCGCACACGTACGTATCTGAACGGTGAAAGAGAGGCGGTCATGTTCCACGGATTATTAATTAGATGGAGGAGAACAATGGCATTTGCAAAAAGTGTGTCGCCGTGCCCTTACCGCCGTCCGTCCGTACCTTACCTACCTAGAGGGGTGCAGCGAGTGGCATCCACCCCCCTCGATGAGACGAAGAGCGCAAATGAAAAAAGGCATCGGCGCGGATGAGTGGGAGAGGGTGGAGGGTGCTGCCGGAAGTGCATTTTGTGCACATTTGCTTGAGAGACTGGATGTGAGCGCGGGAAGGTTGAGCTTCATTGGTTGAGTGGGCCGGGTGTGTGTGGGGGAGCAGAGAGACCAACA
>Ga0247763_1000336_pt1 | contig 27099 bp, 27 predicted proteins | sample UWRJL141409B4_FD_179926 | JGI IMG/M metagenome (GOLD analysis project Ga0247763, IMG submission 179926) | Plant litter microbial communities from Arlington Agricultural Research Station in Wisconsin, United States - UWRJ-L141-409B-4 | ecosystem: Environmental > Terrestrial > Plant litter >... | reverse complement strand
CCGAGGGATGCCAACTATTTCCGCGTCGTCAATAACTACCTGATTAATAACGAAAACAGGCTCCAAATGCATACACTGTTGACCATTTCCTCGTCAATCACTACCAAATGCACACACTTTTTTTTTTCATTGGGTCTCGCAAGCTTTGCCTGCCCAGTGTTCATCACCCCTCGCCAAGAGCTGGAACCTCCCTGGTCGGGCCAGAAACGGCAATGTGAATTTCTGCGAAAGTGATGGGGGTCATGAATCTGCATCTCACGTGACAAAGTTTTACGAAATACCTCCCTATTGTAGGCATGTGTATCGTCTTCGTACCCTACCTAAACGGCAGTTTGAGACGGTGATAGCTATTGCATGAATTTGATATGTGACTTGACGTATTTCCACACCTCCAAGTGGAAACACGCCTCTCGAGTCAAGTTTTGGAACAAGCACTCTACGAATCACGATTGGATGAACCCCCTCCCAAAAAACAATAATGACACCTGGCGCCTTTTTTCCCCCCCCCCTCGTCAGCAAGCGCAGGGTACTGGGTGCTGGGTGCTGGGAAAAAAAGCTTGAGCTTTTACACTACACCGTTTTCGGTGCCCACTGCTTTTGATTTGCCTGCTTTGCCTGCCAAAAGCGCCAATCAGCCCTTCTCTGTCCCCCCAGGTAAGCAAGCCCGTCTGCCGTGTCGGGCCTGGTCTGTCGTCTGGTGTCGGCCCTGTCCCGTCCCAGGCCTGTCATGTCATCTGGGACACTCCGGGACACACTTGACCGATGACTGCGGACTTTGGGGGGAAGGGGTCTTGGCGAAACATCCACGGTCGGTATCCGTCGGTCCAGCTAGGCTTTGTCTCTCTGCTGTTTTTTTCCTGTCGGGTTTCCGACGGTACAACATGTATGTACGAAGTATCGGATGAGAATTGATGACAGACAAGACATCCCATCCGTATGCAGGGAGGAAAAGAAATCATACGTTTTTTTTTACTTTCATCACCAGGAGTGGCGGGATTCCACATGGTCTGGACAGCGGTGGGGCGGGGAAGAGGCACGGAGGACCCGGTCCCTTGGTTCACTTGTTCCCAATTGCAGCAGGAAGCAAGGCAACTCAGGGCAGGACGCAAAAAAAGAGACCCTGGGGGAGTCACATCAGCCACCCACCGGCCGGTCCAGCCCACCCAACACACACTCACACACACTCACGCACATGCTGGGTGCATGTGGTCCATGTTAGTGTCGGGTGGTGGTCTGCATTCTGTACTTTGCAGTCTGGTTTCCATGTCCATGCCCATGTCCGTGATAGGCATGAAGGCGGGGTAAAAAAAAAGAAAGAAGGGAGAATAAAAACGTGAACCGGTTCATCCTGCCAAAGAGAAGCATTCCCATTTTCATGTTAAAAATAGTTCATTGAACCCGTCCGTCCCGTCCGGTTGGGAAACTCTTTTTCTTTTTTTCTTCCTTCCCCTTGTCTCACTTTCCATCCATCCACACCAACCAGCCATTCATGTTACACGGACGTCAAAAGAAACACCTACCTGCCTAGAATACAGTTCGCTAGATTGTGGTTTTCGCACGGTACTTCCTGCAGCGCAATTCTGTGTTTGGATCGGATCCGATCCCGTCCCCCCCAAAATGGCGGCGGCATCGTCACTTCTGACGGCCGTGGCACCATATCTCCGCCAACCCACCAGCATCACCACCGCGATTGGAGCTCTTGTATTTTTTGTTATTCTTGTAATTCTTTTCCGTCTCCTCTTCTCTTCCTCCTCATCATCTTTATCATCATCATGGGGGAAGAACGGAAAGAAGAAGCAACCTCCCGCGATTCCCGACACCATCCCCTGCATTTCCAACACGTATCTCTACCTCCGCGACTTACCTCGCTTTCTTCGCAAAGCCGCTATCTATCTCGAGCACAACGATGTCGTCACCTTTCGTCTCGGTCATAAAAAGGTATACATGGTGCAAGGTCCGCAAAACATCCAGCCCATGCTGCGCGTGACCAACGAATTCGGTTCCGAGGCGTTCATCGCGCTGATTCTCAAACCGCTGGACATGTCGCCTGAGGACATTGCTAAGTTTGCCGGCGATAGGACAGGTCGCCTCAAGAAGCGCGCGCCGTGGATGTCAGAAGGGGGAGGGAGGTATTGGTATGGGTTGCACAGGGTTTATGAAGATTTCATGACGAGGGCACATTATAGTGCGAGAATGGCGGATAGGTTTCGGGATGTGCTCGCTGAGAGGTTGACTTTGCAACCGGAAGGTCAGTGGGTGGAAGGCGTGGGTCTGTTTGGGTTTCTCAAGCAGGATATGACGGAGAGTGCGCTGGTGGCCATGTGTGGGCCGAGAATCCTGGAGCTGAATCCCGGGTTTGCGGAGCTGTCGTGGGAGTTTGATGAGATTGCGTTTTACCTGTTGTGCGGTCCGCCGAGGTGGTGGGATGCAAGGCCGTATCAGGTGCGAGATCGGTTCAATGGGGCGATTGGGAGGTATTTGGATGAGGCGTGGGAAAAGTTTGATTGGAATGGTCCTGATGCCGAGGCGGATTGGGAGGAGCACTTTGGGTCGAGGTTCTCGAGGGAGATGGTCAAGTGGTTTTTGGACAGTGGGTTTACCATGCGGTCGACGAGGGGGTGGATGTCGTTTGTGATTTTTGCGTATGTTCCTCTGTTCCTTCTGTTGTTTTTGTCGTTACTGTTTGTGGTGAACATATCTGACGTGCACAGTCTAATCTCCAACATTGTTCCCATCACGACATGGGCGCTTTACGAAATTGTCCGCGACCCCAACTTATTTGCTGAAGTCCGGCGCGAGGTAATGACAGCGTTCACGGTTGATCCCGCAACGGGCGAGCGGGTGCTCAACACGCAGAAACTGCTTTCCCTCCCCTTGCTTCAGTCCATCCTCGTCGAGACGCTCCGCCTACACCTCTCACTAAATCTCGTCCGTGAGGTGAACAAGCCTGAGGGAATCTTTGTTGACGGCTACCATGTCCCTCGTGGTAGCTTGGTCCAGGTTGTGACGCGTCGCGCGCATCACGATGAAGCCACCTGGGGCAGCGAAGGGCACCCGGCGTCCGAGTTCTGGGCACATCGCCACATCAAGAACACCGTCCGTGGCGGCAACGTCAAGGAAAAGGACGAGAAGGCCGAGACTATAGCGCCGGAGTTTCTGGTTACAGGGAAGCCGGGGTCGTTTATTCCGTTTGGTGAGTTCCATCCCTGCTTCAATCTGTCCATGTCAGCGTGTTAACAGGTGTAGGCGGTGGCGCAGGAATCTGCCCTGGGCGATTTGTGGCCAAGCAGGAGGTGTTCATGACGCTGGCGCTGTTGGTGGCGCGGTTCGATATCGAGTTTGTTGAGTGGGCGTCGTTTGAAGGGAAACGCACAGAGGAGCCGCCTTGCGACGACCCAAAGTACAGTGGAGCGATTGCCATGCCGCCGGATCGGGAGATGAAGATTCGGTGGAAGAGGTTGTGGTGAGGTGTGATGGCTGTTGGGTTCATGTTCCATTCTGCTGTCGAGTTAGTGTGCCGTCCAGATTGTATTTGTCCTAGGCATTATACCGAATACCTCCTCGGGGAGTTTTGACCATGACCGGCGAAGAAGCCCCTGGACAATACCAGACTGACTGTGTTGCGAGTGGTGTGTTGCCGGGGAAGGCAGGTGCCACCTGCAGCTGTTCGACAGCTTGGATGCGTGCCTTCCTCTTTCACCACGCCCAACCTCGGATGACATCACCCCCAGGCAGCACTATATAGGGGAGGTTAACAAAGTCCACATCGAATCCCGGGGTCAGTCCGAATAGCTTGGTACATTAGGCTGGGGCCCGCCTTCAATGGCCAAGTGAGTAGTTCTACGGTTCCTTACTTTCGAGTCGGTGCTTGCAACCCGTTCGATCCCTCCGGATTCACCATTTTTTTGAACCTCTTTCTTTTTTTACTTGCATTTGTCTACCTCTACCATCTTCCTTGAGCCCCAGAAACATTTTTTCCACTTGTTATTTGCCACTTTTCAGCGTCAATATTCTGATTTATCAACATTATCAAAATATGCATTCGCGCCCGTGATCGCTCCCGAGTCCCCAACATGGCAACCACGATCTCCCGTTAGAATTACTTCCTCAGGATCATTGTTTTCATGTTTCCGTGTCTGTCACAGGCATCAATCCTCCACGTTGTTGACGACCAGGCTGGACTCCGCGCTGGGGGTGCAGCAAACCCTAATGTCTGGTCTGGCAACTGGATTGGTCGAGGGCTGCATATGGTGGCGCTGGCTGTGTCTGAGGTCGCCCATTACTTTTGAACGTGTCTCCTGCAGCTCGTGACGTGGTCGGAAGTCGCCCGACACCATCAGCCTTCGGTCGGCACCAACTTCATTTTCTCACTTTCGCATCGTTCTTCCTCTTCGACAGCGCTTCTTCAACTGTCGCCGCCAACCCCGGCTCATGGATACTATATTCGGTACCGGCTCGTCTGTCAATCACACTTCACCATGACAGCCACAGCCAACATTCCGGGGGACATTCAGCATCTTGTCAACTTGTCTTATCACGCTTGGCCTCTGTATATGGTTAGCGATTCACCTGAACGTCCCAGCGCGCAATGAAGCACCATGGGACTTCATTCGCGCTCTTTCTAGTTGGCAAAAAGCTCGTCAGCGTTGGCCTTGGTGCTTGTTTTGCTGGCCTGGCCAGTTTCTTCGTAAAGTCAGCTGGACTCTTCTTGGATTCTTTGCGCCCGAACTCGTATGTAATATTACCAATACCATGACCGACCTTCTTTCTGCTTTGATTGACAATCAGCGACAGGTTGCGTTCGCTGCCTACCAACAGTATCGAAACGCCAAAACTCTCACGGAGAAGGTGAAGAAGGTTTTGCCGTCCAACACGAGTCCAAGCCCCAATGACGATCCCGAGGTATGTTCATCGCGCTCACCTGAGCCAACCATCACTAACACTTCCGCACAGAATCCACCGGATGCTAATACTTCGCGGAGACATCAATGGACCATCGTACACAGCTATTTCGTTCTAATGGGGGGATACGAGATTGTTATTGAACCTGAAACTCGAGATATTCTCCCCAGGACGAGAGTGCTTGGGGAGCCACGTCAGGGGCTCAGGTTAACGGCAAAGGGATTTAAGATCTTGGCAAAGAAATTTCCACAACTCATTCCCGACCAATCTCGGGAGCGGATTGAGGACAAGAGCAAAGGAGATGCTATTGCAAAAGCTCTTGTCTGTTTCTAGTGTAAGGACTATGCAGTAGATGCAGTGTGTGATTTATTGCTGTTGCTGACAGAGTTTGTAGCTGCCTGGTTTTGTGCTCAATGCTTCGGCCGTTTGGCACAGCGTATCGGAATCAGCCTCCTGGAGCTCAACACACTTGGACACGCGCTTTGCGCACTCTTAATTTATTGTTTATGGTAGAACAAACCTCTCGATACGAAGGAGCCGGAGCAAATAGTCCTTCAATCTGACGAAGAAATTCGGGTTGCCGCTGTACTTTGCGCACTTTCTGCCCTCGACAGTGAGGAGAGTGAATGGACATTTGGCAGGAGCGCTTCGATATTCCCGACGCGGAGTCACGGCCACTGCAGAGGCCCCTCAAGGGGCGAAAAGGTATAATGTGGCGGAGGGTGCAAGAGCCATCGTGGGGTGACATTTACATTGATCAGTCTTCTGATCCTGGACGGTATAGCAGGGGTCTCTATCGGCAATTCTTTCTGGTCGTCTCGTCTGAATCTAGGAGGTGGATTGTCGGCCTAGGCAGGGAGATGGCTGTGGCATCCCCCGATGGTCGGGTATTGCGCACGGAAGGGCCGCGACGTACATCCTAGTAGGTTGCTTTGCCGAAGATATAGCTTTATCGGTCTGACTTTCGTTATGTAGTTTGCAGACGCGGATACCGAACTGCCTTTGCGCAGTTATCAACGGTGAAGAGAAATGCAGCAGCGGCTTTCGACGGACTACTCTCCTTCTGTCCGAGTCCGACGAATGCCGAGGTGTATTCTACCACGACCTTTTCTTAGATGAGACGTATTCTCGAATAGCCCCCGCGAGAGATACCATTACAGTCGACATCCCTGAGGTTGACATTCGCCGCTGGGAGGCGATTTTTGCAAGACCCCCTGCCAAGGTCGATGTCAAAAACCTTGCGGGGGGTCTATCGGACCGCGTTAGAAACTTCCCAAGACTCGAAGGAGTCTGGAACGGTATGGCACTCTACGTCGGTCTGGCAGTTACGGGGCTTATTTATGGCGGGCTGCACTGTCTCGCGTGGAATGCCCCCTTCACCACCAAAACTGAGGCCCTCCTCTGGCGACTGTCAAGTATCGCCATTATGCTAACATTTGCTCTGGTCTTGCTATTTTACGTTTGGAATCTATCGCCGCGATTCTGGGTAGATTTTTCCGACTGGCGTCACAAAACGGGAGGCTTTCCTTTAGTCGTGTTGTATCCAGTAATCTGGTTAATACTTTGGCTTCCCGACCCCTGGGAAGACTGGGCGGTAAATATCTTGGTAATTCCGGTGCTCTGGGTTGGTCTTCTGGTTAGGGCGATTTACGATGTCGTAGTTGTTGCAGCCGTGGTGCTTTATTGTGTTGCGCGGGTTTATCTTGTTGTTGAGTGTTTCATCAGTCTCGCACATCTTCCCGCCTCGGTTTTTGAGGTTCTAGTATGGTCACAATATGTGCCACATATTTCTTAGCTAGGATTTTGGGGTATTTGGATATTTACTTAGGAATCTAGGAATGAAAATGATTGGAAAAGCAATGACCTTATGAACCAATATAAGGTACCTTATCTCACAATCCAACCTGTGAAAGATTGATGATAGTCTTTGACAGCTAGGTAGTACAGCCGTGGGAGCCCTTAATCACCCAAGATAAATAGATAGATGTATGCTAGGTAAGGTAACATTCACCCAAGATAGATAGATGTATGCTAGGTAAGGTAGCATGCCGAATCCTTGCCCTTTGATAACAAAAGCCTTTGAACGCCCAACCCAACCAGAACAGAACAAAGAAAGCGCGCAAAGGTCACCGATCGACTGGAGTCTACAGAACCAAAGCAGCCGCCGCCGCCAACCCCAGCATGGCCGCCGCAACATCCACCCCTCGATGTTGTCCCGCTCCCGCGGTCTGAATAGGCGGTTTAGCAGTGCGGGTACCATTTCCTTTCCCGTAACCACCACCGAACCCACGCGACGCCGTAGCCGATGTTGGTGTGTCATCGTCGCTGTAGCTGCTGGGTTTCACCGAAGGCTTTGGTGTAGGTCTTGATCCCGCTCCGGCTCCTGTTGGGCCAGATCCGGCTGGTGTTGTGAAGTCCGGAGGCAGGGTCACGTCGTTTTGAGCAGCACAGGTTTTGGCATCCAATCCCTTTTGGATCCGTTAGTTCTACATTTTCCCTCAACATTGAATGTTGCCCTGCACTAGACTCCGGGGAAAGGAAGGGAAGGGAATACGTACGTCTGGACAGCATAGGTCTTGGACTAGACAGAAGGATTTGCCGGGACAGCCCCCTGAATAAAGATGGAATGTCAGTGTCATGTCTTGTTGCGATAGAGAGAGAGAGAGAGGGAGGTAGGAACCTACACTTTTCATCACAGCACTTCTCGCCGAGTTCAGGGTTGATGCATAAACGGGGTTTGGTCGCCGAAGCAGGTACGCATTCGACGTAGCCGGGGCCAAAGGCTTCAACGCACGTGTTGCCCGTGCCGGTGGTCTCGTCGGGGTTGAAGGCTTGGCGCTTGTTGATGGCCCCGTAGGGGGTCAGCATGTTGCTTGAGGCATGGACGCAACTGAGTGTCGTGGTGGCGACGAAGAAGAGTGAGAGACGCATTTTGACTGCCTAAGATGGAAGTCAAATGAACGAGTGTGGAGCAAGACTTGTGTCGGAATACAAAACGAGTGACCACAACAACAACAACGGCTGCGTAGAAAGTCTTGTCTTTTCTCGGAGAAAAAAAAAAATGGACAGCGGGAGAAAAAAAAAAACGAATGCGACCTTTCTCTTTTTCTTTTTTAAAAAACAAGAGGACTCGTGTCCATCGGTTCCCGTTGACTTATAAACGTTTGGCCAACATGGCAACAATGCATTCTTTTGCCCAAGATGTCACCCTCCCTCCTTCCCGTTTCCATCGGAAAACTTGGCCTGAGCCTGCGCGGCTGAGACGCAGCCCGCAGGGGTGAAAATCGAGTTATTGCTGCAGTGCGACCGCTCAATGGTCCGATGGAACGAACCCCTCTTGCCCCTCGGGTGGGTGGGCCCATGACCCAGCGACCAATACAATCCAATTACGTGCTGTCTTCCCCCCTCCTCCCCTTCCCCTCACCCTCCTTCCATCAAAAGAAGACGGACCACTCACACGATAAAAGCGGCACTTAGTCACCCATGCAGGTCACGCTGCTGCGCCCAGGCCGCCCCCTGAATGCCAATGGAATGGCCCATTCAGGCGACTGGACACAATGCTTGTTTTCTCCCATCCCTCGGTGAGGTCATTGTGCAACCCCCGCGGCTGGACTGGCTGGACTGGCCACGCACGCATTCCATCGAATGATGGTAAGGTATGCAGTCGACCGTCCGACACGGCCACTCCAGCTGCCCTGCCCTGCCCTGCCCTGCCGATCTCCCCGAAAAGGCCATGGAAGGGCTGGCTACCCTAGGTAGTCTAGGCGTATTTGTTTCACCACGCGAAGCACACACAAGCCCGCTCGACGAATCAGCCCGTCCGTCCCTTACCTACCTGCCCGCCTTTACCTGCATGCCTTACTTCGAACCGGGTCGGGAAACTCGACCCGGCAACGTGCATGTGCAGTTCATTGGCATGAATAATGCCACTGCCACTGTAGCCTTCCAGTCCAGCAAGTCAGCTTCGGGATTGTCCCCCGGTTACGAATACAATAAATATCAGGAGCTGCGCCCCCCCGGTGGCCCCCCCAGTGACCTGCCGGTGACCTGCCGCGGGCCCGTGAGTGGCTTTTCTGGCTCGGTCCTGAATTTGGAGGCTGGCTTGCTGGCTCTGGCTCAACTCGAAACGAAACCGGGCGGCAACAGAAAGACAGATTTGGATGTTTTCATGTTCGTATAGGTGCGTTTCCGTTCGGTAGTTAAGATTAAGGTATTCAAGTCGACGGAAGAAATAAAAATACGGATCGCTAGTTCTAGTGGGTCTGGTAGAGATGTGTTTCCAACTTTCGAGGCGACATCATTGCAAAACCTCGGCTTTTAGGAGGCATATGTGACAGCATGGGGAATAATTGTTGGGATCCGTGGTAGACTAGTGCTTTTTTCTCGGCTCCAGGTAATTTTTTTTTTAATCCCATTCATGACAGTGTCTCCCCAAGCTGCAAGCCAAAATGAAGGCACGCAGACTGGTGTGAGCTATGGAATGATTAGTCGCATTACCTTTGGCAAAAAAGTGACTACCGGTTCAAGATTCCTTCGCTATTATTTGGTATATGTTTTTCTCAATTTTACTGGCAGGCTGCTCTTGTTTCCAGATGGACCAACTTCCTGCTCAAGACAAAGCCAAACCCAGCAGCGCCAACCGGGTTGGTTGACTGTGCCAACCTAACACTGAATCGCTGCATAGGATGTCCGACGATATCTAGAGACCAGCAAAAGCTCTTCTTCCCAACACCCCCACGGATTTTTAGCTCAGGTCTTCTGTTCTCGTTGTATGACTGGTCAGGTCAGGTCGTTGCATGTACGCTTGTCGCTCCTCAAAACGGTGTTCTCCACCTTTTCTTCTTGGGAGGAGGGAGTGGTCTGGGGCGAAGCAGCCGTTGCTGGTCCCACCGCTGTCGGCGAAGGATCCTCACTACATCGTAAAATGCCTTCTCGACATTGATGCAGTTCCTTGTCGAAGCCTCGACAAACTCACAGCCCATTTCTATCGCCAATGCGTGGCCTTCTTGTGCAGATACCTCCCGCTCCGTAAAGCGATCGCTGTTATTGCCAACCAACATGATGGGAACCGCGAGGCTGGTGGTGTACGAGATGGATTCCTTGACCCGTTGAACTTGGCGGTGATATCGTTTGACTCTCATGAAGCTGGGACGGCTAGTGATAGAGTAGACAATGACGAATCCTTCGCCGTCACCGATCCATTGGTCTCTGAGAGCTGTGTACTCCTCCTGACCAGCTGTATCGAGGATCTCGAGCATGCAGGGATACCCATCAATCACAGCTTGCTGTCGATACGAGTCTTCGATGGTTGGGTCGTAGGATGGGACAAAATGATTCAAGCAAAGCTGGATCGTCAAATTGTCAGCGCAGATATTAGGCAGTGTGAACGGCATTGATACCTGTATAATCAAAGGCATCTGGGTTACACGTACCTGGATAATCAACCCTGTTTTTCCAGTACCATCATCCCCAAGCATCACCAGTTTATAGAGTTCCAGTTTGCCAGCGGAGCGTGGCTTGACAACGGGAAGATCCTTGTGCACACGAAGAAGCTGTGATTGGATAGGCGAAGTTGACACTGGGAGCCTGCTGCTGGGTGTCGTCTCATCCTGAGTCTGCTGTCCAGATGTTTCTTCCTCGGCAATCGGAGGTAGTAAAACCTCATGCAGGGCTGAAGGCGATGAGAGGAGCTGCGAACCTTGCCCATTTGACGACGGCTCTGGTTCTTGTGCGCCAGAGATGATTCTCGCAAATGTCACTTGACTGCCGAAACTCTCGACTTCCTCAAGCGATATGGGAAGCGCAAGAACAGAGATGATTGATATGTCGTTCAAACTCAGACCGGAGAGCATGCTCCATGCATTAGTTTGCATCGCTGAGCTCGTAAAGGACATGTCGCATTCGTTTGACTGAACGCGAGCGTACACACGCGTCTGGCCCAGGGTGATCTCAAACTCTCTTGGTGACACAGTGTCCCGAGGAGAGCCCGGGTCCTCAGAGGACGCGAGAGCGCCCGCGTTGCTGCTGGAACCGGGGATTTCAGCCGGTGGCTCCTGTCTACGGAATACCGACTCGCCATCGTCGAAGAATCGGACCGAGGCATTCTCGACATGGGAGCAGTGATACTGTTCAAGTCTGCGCAGCAGATTTTCGTTCCTATCCACCAACTCTTGTACCGCCTTCTGGAGGCTACTCAGAGACTCTTGCGCCTCAATCTGGGATTGACTGACAGGCTTGACGTTAGTTCAATAGTGCAGACTACTAGTGCATGTGGGTTTGCATCGTCTTACCACTGCAGGATGTTCAACACGGCAGACAGCGACGTCCTGTGCGAGTCCAGCCGTTGCACTGCGGCGGTTACGCGCTTCTCCTGCAGGAGCCATTTGACGGCATCCCAGGTCCCGGTCGTCTCTCCCACGCTGGCGCTGGCGTTGGCGGGGCAGATGATGGCTTCGAGTTCGGAGAGTGATAGAATGGCCTGGCGGAAGAGAACGACAAGATGAGTGACATGAATCATCTCCTTCCTTTGCCTGGGCATCTCCGACAGTTTGGTCATCAGCTGTCTGACGGATGCGAGGGTGAGCCGCATGGCGTCGACTGCTGCCAACGCTGCTCGTGCAGATTCGGGCACATCGGCCACGCCAAGGACAAAGCCGGTGAGGGCTGCGCTGATTTTCCTCGCAACGCTGACCAGCCCAACCACCGAAGCGGCAATGCTCAAGGGGTCCGCCATTGAAGGCAGCGAAAACGGACGGTGACAGCGGCGGCTTGTGGGAGCTTATTGTCGGGATCGAGTGGAGGGGGTAAACCTGAGGTTTTCTGGAAGCATTCCGCAAGGCTCTCGGTTGGGCATTTTCACAGCCACAAGACCTGGAGCCAAGCCAAGGCCACTCCCTTGCATGCAGGAGGCGCTGTCCAAACCTACCCCGATTTAGAAAGGGAAGCTGGGGTACCTAGCTTTAAGGTAATTGTTAGCGTTTGCGAATGCCAAATGGACAAGACAAACGCACCGGCTTTCGAGATATGGGTAAGACGTCTACCCTCCTTGCCTAGAGACAAACTAACCTCCGTAACGGTGGGAGGTCCCCGCACATATTAACGAGAGAAGCCGAAGCCCCTGTCTGGCATATCAATATTCCGTACGATTGACGAAGTACCTTATGTACATACAATCTTTGAATCGATATCTGAAGCCCCCCCATCCTCTCACCGCACCGCCAGCCGTCCATCACTGCCAATTCTCCAAGATATCTGTAAAACTCACCGCCGTCATAGCATCAGCCTATCCGGAGAACTCATTCTTTTAACATAAAGATCAACCCACTATACGTCGCACCCGCCAGCATATCATACAACTCCCACTCCAATCTTTAGAAGCACCCAGTCAAGTCTGGCAACGACACTCAATCCCTTACCGGTAGTATGCCACATCTTGCAGGCTCCCTGCATATGATTCCGCCCACTCCCAGCCACGGCCATCAAATCGTGTCTCACCCTGCCGTTCAAGTTGTCCAGCATCAAGCTGGCGCTTCACCAGCTCTGCTTCTCGTGATTTGAGAAGAACAAGGTACCACATCGAGGCTCTATACGCTGCATATGCGCTGCTCACGGCAAGACAACCGGAAAGAATCGAGGTTGTGTTTCGGTTGCGGTAGACAGCTGGCCATAGCCACGGATAGCTCCACCTTACCAAGAGTCTGTTGACACGGAGCGTTAGAACAGAACCGACTCTCAGCGACGGGTTCCAAGAAAAAAAGAGAGAGCAATACGTTGAGAAAAAGTAGGTGGCGAAGCGGAGAGCCCGTTTCCGTGCCAGAGCGAGGGTATGTTGGAGGAGGTTGCAGAGCGGCACCAGTTGCATTTGAAGTTGATCATGTGAGGCAATGAGGGCGATCTGGGTCTTATTCGGGACTGCCGTTCCGAGATCTTTGAAAAGACGTATCAGCATTTGTTCGAACTTAGTGATGAGCAAGATTTCACCTACTCAGATTCGTGTCCGCGACATCCCCGGACGATGGAGTAAGCAAGTGCCTGATAACGGTAAGCTAATCAGGAAACCGGGTGTCGCGCGCCTAGGGAATTGGACGGTATTACTTGTCAGCTTCGTCGTGCACAGCTTTCGCGACAAGGTATGCCTCAAGGTAATCTTTTGCGTTCCGTCGGCGCGTCGAGATTTGGAGTTCGAGGTCCCAGTCGGCCCGCGCTGGCACATGCCGCCCAGATTTCGCTGCTCCGGTGAAAAGACGCTCGTCCCCGGCTCTAGCAACAGATTTCTCATTCATCGAAGAAGAATACATGGGGCGGCTCCTACCATTTAAAGCCGTCCTGAAAACGTGCACGATAGAGGAGTTGGGAAACCTGCAGCAATCGAAACTGCAAACACCTCGCGACGTACTTGTCACGTGGAAACGTCTGTGCACGGGCCCGATGATAGGCTCTGCACTCTTCCAGAGCATGAGGCCTACAGTCTCGGTCAGTCGCAGTTGCCTTGTTTTCCTTAGCCTTTTCCTTAGCCAGTGGGAAATGCAGAAGACGCAATGTTTAGGTTGCCTGACACGCTCAGGCTTCTTATTGGACTTGGAACTTTCCGGGCCGACATGGTTGAGGGGGCACCATCCGGTTTATGAGGACACCCGCGTCCGCCCTCAGAGCTCCAAGGCTGCATGTAGACTGTCTCTCAATCCCCATTCCCGAGTCGACTCAACTTGATTCTTTGCTTCATCGACAATATGCATCGTCACTCTCTTGCGCTCCGGTTGCAGGTGCTGCATCCGGGTTTGCGCGATGTCGAAGATGCGGAAGCAATCTACAATATCAATAAACGGGTTCTTCCAGGCATACTGGAGGCCTTTGGCAGGGTTGAAGGTGGGCACTGGGTGGCTGAACCCCGCTACCCGACCCCTGAGAAGAAAATGCCCACCAATGTTTGTGCCTTCTTGATCATGTCTCTGGCTCTTGTTTTCATCATTTGGTCCAACGAGACCGACTCTCATTCCCATGTGCACAGGTGGTCCTACGATACACATGCTTCGACACAACTCAATGGAGGCCCGAAGCCGAAATTCGGGCACTTTGCGATCGATTTTTCCGCCCGGATGATGTCCTATCGCTCGAAGCCATGAGTGGCAATGACGACGTTCTCTTTCGGCCCTTTCTGGGCCCCGATGACGACGTGGATGCCCATCAAGGATTTCTCCGATGCTTCGTGTTTTCCATGGCTAGGTACTCTAACGTGGCTCCGCAGTTTGTGGAGACATCCAGGGAAGGGTTCAGTCTTTACACCAAGGATACCTCAAAATGGTTCATGGGACCGTAAGATCCAATCCTACACGACACAAAGCCCAATGATGGGCAAGCTATTACTGACCTTCACCTCGCTCGTAGCACCAAAGCCGCGGTTACCATTTGCGACTGCGTCCAATCCCTTGGTCAACTTGCGTCTCTCATCCCCCCACGAACTGCTAGGAATCGAGCAGCGGAAACATTTCGCGACAAAACTGGTATTCCGCTTGACGAAGAAAGGCTGGAGGCTGTTCTCAACATCATCAACGGTGCGGCTACGGTCGAGGCGTGGCTAAGAAGAGCCGTATGTGCACATGGAACACCGCCCGCAGTTTCTCATAAATCTATGCGCACATTGGGCAATGCTGATTTCTTGCCCTTGTGATGTTTAGGGCTATTGCGAAGCCGAGGGGCTGGACGAGACAGAGCTCCACGAGGCGATCAACAAGACAAGCCAAAACCTTGAGCGCACCTGGGGTATAATGAACCAAAAATTCCAGGCCTTGTTGGGTATGTCGCCTTGAACTCCCGAGACCAATGCGAGGAATCTTCAGCTAATCGTCAACCGTGCTGATCTTGACAGATACCATGGCTCGGGAAGGCAAAACTGTGTCTTCTGGCATCCACGAGGCTATTGCCAGCCTTGAGAACTGTCTCCAGCAATCTAACTGTCTGTGTGACCTAGCTGATACCGAAAAGAGGGAGCATCAGCGTGCCAGGACCTTTTGGCTGGCTGGGACAGCGGTATCAGTGGTTGCTATAGCCGCGTCCTTGCTCATCCCCGGTAGTACGATACCCGCCTGCGTGTTGTGCGGCGGTTTAGTTGGTGTTGTCGTGTGCGGATCTAAGACATATGTCAGGTGGTGTGATGTGGACGACTCAGCTCAAGGTACGCATCCAACTCCTTATCAAGTCCTGATGTGAACCAGGAATTGCCGCTAACCCATGGGCTATGACGTCGGGTATCTATCTAGTGCAAAAACAAGCCAACAAAGTTGCTTCAATATACCATAACACCTGGCTCTTCTTGACCTTAATCGTCTGGCTCCAAGACGGCAAACTCGCCTCTGGCTCGGAGGGGCAGTTCACGGAATTTGTGAACAAGATGGAGGAGACTTTTAATATCAAGGGTCTTCTTGAGAACTGGGCGAGTCCCAAGTATATTGATACCGTGCTCACGAATAACAAGGGGATGCTCAGGAAAGACATGCAGGAGCTAATGCGGAGCGTGAAGAAAAGAAACGTTGGGTTTTGGTAGGCGAACCGGGAACCATTTGCCTAGGTATCCTCGTGGGGCATCTTGTAATTCTTGAATACACATCGTCGCTATCATTACCTTTGACACTTGAAAGAGGATTCTAAACCCCGGAGCGTGTCTCAATACGGCTTTTCGTGCTAGGCGTTGACATGGAACTTGGAAGCAACTGCTAGATTTAACAAGAGCCCCTGGCCACGGCCTGATAACTGTGAACACATTTGCTAGGCATATCTGGGTCTGGGGGACTGGACTGGGAGTTATTACCCAGATAGCCGGACTGGGATAGGCGTTTCGTAACTCCGTGACATTTCGACTGCCTGAGAAGAGAAATACAGCGTGACTTATTCTTGTGCAATAGACATGTGATGTCAAATCTCCACTCCACCCCCATGCAGCCCCGTCAGACCCAGCGCTCCCCAAACGCCAATGACAGCTCCAGAAACCCCTCTAAACAACGCCTTCCCCGGCATTCCTTCTCGGTAACAAACGAATGCATCTACCGCGCCGATATAGAAACCAAGTAACGCCATGACGGTATCCACCTCCTGTAGCCTACCCCTGAAGTATAACGAAATTATGGTTCCGATAACGGAGATTCGTGCGGAACTGAGAATCATCACGGTGTGCGCCTCTCAAATCGGGGAGGGAGTCCGAAATCACGAATCGCAAGCGCGGGGTTGAAAAAGGGGATTAGTCCGCCAAGTGTGGTGGCCGTAGCGACGAATAAGGGGGGGATATGCCAGGGGGAGAAGGGGGGTGACATGTTCGCGTTCATGTTGTCTTGCTGTTTTATGAATTGTTGTAGATGCTAGTGTTTGTCTGGTTGCCTTGGCTGTTACTGGCGTGGAGTTCTTTGAGCGATGCAATATGTTCAATTGATGCTGGGCTGTTTTTGTTGTTGGCGTAGAAGGTCGCCTGGAAGTGGTGGGATAAAGCTGAGATGTCACAAAGTTTATATGTATGGATGGAGGATTCGTCAGGATCCGCGTGTTCGTGTCAGCTACGACACGCGATGTAACTGGTCAATTGGTTCCGATGTTACGGCACGTCAAACCATGAGGAGTTGGAATTGTTCCCTCAAGTATTGGAAACAAAAAGATATCCAAGAGAGGAGAACAAACAAAACAAAGGAGCCAAGACATCCAACCGAATTATCCTTTAGCACCCTCCCCTCCACTGAGATGTCATGGCGAGCCTGAATGCGCCAAGAGTCGATCAACAGCCAGAACAGAACCAACCGACAGTCTAGTTCCAGGCCATAACTGCAACAAAAAGAAATTATCTCGATCCACCCAGGGGTCGAACCTGGAACCTCCTGATTCGTAGTCAGACGCTCTGCCATTGAGCCAGCGGACCTACTAGTGAGCTGTGTGGATGAAGCTGGAAAACGCGAGTCATAATGGGTCATTGGCATCTTTTCGACAGAAACTGCTATTCTCTACACGTGACTGGTTCAGTATGGTTCCCCAAGGTTCTCGTTCTCGGCGCCGTCTCCCTCTCCCAAGCGACCAAATTGCGTTCGGAATACGCCCCGGTTGCCCTCGTAGAGAGGTCGTAGCTTTTGTCCATCCACTTGTATTCTTGCAATGGTATTGGCTGGTAGCATCTGGTTAGCACTGGTTGTCAAAGAGAGTACCTAAGCAATAGACTTACCGATCCCGGTTGGATGATTGTTGATAAAAATATTCTCCCAATGCCCTTTGGGCGAATGATACATTTCGTGCATGATGCTCAGGTAGGGGTGGGTCTTGGTGATGCTATTCCACCAGTCCCATGCTTTGCGGTGTGTTGGCCCATGGGCAAAGTCGTGTAGGTCACGAATACTTCGAAAGTAACAGATGATCATGACTTGGTTGTTCGAACGCAACTCGGTTGCAGCTGTCCACCCACTGACGCCAAGGACTATTGTTGCATGGTGAGTTTGTTGGGACTTTGATCAGACTGGAGAGTCACGTACAGCCATGTTCTTCCCCGCCGCTGGTCAGCTCAGAGAGCATTTTGACGAGATATTGTTGGATCGTGGCGAATCCTGGTCCCAAAAAGCCAAGCGGGCTGTAGGAACTAAATGTTAGCAACCAACTGCCCTGTGGCGCAGATGGGCAATACCCACTGATTCGATCGTGCCGCTAAGATGAGGATAGCGATATCTTGCTCCGATGGGCCTTGTGCAGGAGTCCCATCTCTTCCTGGGATCTGGGCTGTGTACTTCCCCGGCAACACATGGTCCATCTGAGCGTATCGCGCGAGACCCAAACAGGCCAAGATGGTATAGAGAAGACGATGTGAAAGATAAGCGGCAACTGGAAGCAAGGCGTAGCGCGGCGGCAGTGCGAAAGATATGAGAGCCTGGAGGACACATCCAAAAGCGAGCCAGGTGTAGAGATCGAAGTTGTCACGTATGACCTGTCTTGGCATCGGCATCCATCCTTGTTGACGAGACGGGGGGAACTCACGTTATACCTCATGATTGACCCAGGGTTGTTGAGGCGGCGTGACGCCGCAGGGGGGGTGAAGATCTGAAATTTGGACTTCATTGCGACGATGTTCTCTGCTGCGAAATGGTGCAAAAATGGCGAGAGTGCAAGCACCTTGGCGTGAATCCGGCCTTTCAGGGCAGCATGGCTATTTAAAGCGGCAAGCGCTTCTAGGTCCAGATAATCGGGAAGCCACACCCTATCTCTATAAAGGCCGATAGGCAGGGTTTATTTAAGCTGGGGGGCCGATGTCCCAAGACACCAAGTCCTGCCGCGTACATCTTTTGATGTAACCATGGTGTGGAACGCACTACTACAAGAATGAGCAAGCTCGCCTGGATTTGACAGCGTGACGTGTGGTGGATCCTGCTGACTTCCCGCCGGCATGTTTGGGGTCGACCAATTAGCATCTCTTTGTTCGGAGTCGATGTTGCACCGAATATCGCCAACAGCATAACGCGTCAAAGTTGAAGCGGCCCCAACCCACCGTTTTGGGACCGAACAATTCTTTGAAGACATTGTGCGACATGACGTGGTGTACGGTGTTGACTCTGGGAGATGATGGGAGGACTCGCACTCGCACTCGGCTAGGTATGCACCCGCCCCACAGCGCACTCGGGTTTTGTTGTACATTGCTCCGTAAAATCCAATACCTGAAATATTGTTAGCGTGGGACTTTGCGCGCTTCACAGGGACAGGACTTGGAGAGCCTGGAGGATTATGCGAGGCGCCAAGAAAATGTACTTAAGCTCTAGTTCTAAAATCCCTTTGATGATAGGGAGAGCAACTTCCCAGGTTTGCCCTGGTGGGAGTGCTTCGACGGATGCCACACAATAGAGCAGGCACGAAGTACCGCGCGAACACATTCTCTCAAGCGTTGGATTTGTGACCTCAGGCTGCCCACTTCCAGCAGAGGTTTGTACAATACTGAAAAGCTCGGGAGCTTACCGCGAAGCGTTCAATTTGAAAATTTAGGCCCTAGTCAAATTTGGGGCCTCAGATTTTCAAATTTGCCCTCAAACTTCCTGATCGAAGCCTGTTCAAGCACCGGCGCACTGACCACCGACACTGAGGCCGGGCTTTTTGCACCTGGTGTTCACCTCCGAGTCCGAGGTGCGAAACACGACTCCAGTTGTTGCTGCACGAAAATGGAATCGTATGGCCTCTTCGGAGATATTTCTTGCCGAGCCCCGGACATGCAGATGTCGCATCGGGTCAACGTGAAATCCGCTGCAGTGCGCTAAAGATACTGGAAATTGCCAAGAAGGCATGGATCTTCGACGAGGTACAAAGCTGCCCGTCATTCCTGGCAATATTACGTGCTAACCATTGCTGTCAGCTGCACCCCCAAAACGCGGGACTATCCCCTCATCGCCAATCAAGAAAATGCTTTGGGTGCGGGCAGAGAAATGCGACGATGAAAAATATTCTTCGTCGCTATTGGCGAGAACAGACACAACGGGGCAGGGTTGGGCGGTCCAGGCAGAATTAACCCCACACGAGGCCTCTGGGCCGCCTCCGCCAATGGAGGTCGCAATGCAGCGTCTGATAGGGCAGAGTTGTGAGGGGTTTATCAACTGGAGGCTTCGGGGGCCCTCACATCTTCGTTATGGAGCTCGTCGCTTCATTCATCCCGAAGACGTAGTCCAGCACCGAGGCATTACCCGAGGCACCACCAGAGGCACCTGCTGACGACAACCTGCCTCAGCAGGCCCATTGAAAACGATCATGTCCGACCGGGAGGATCACTTTGAATCTGAGGGCCGGCGCAGGCGACATCAGCTTCCCTTCCGCGATCGCCGGACGGAGCCTGATGGTCCAGTTCGTCGCCACGAGATTGATGAGGCAGGTGATCGCACGAGCTATTCACGGTCGACACGGAGACCTCACTACTACCCCCAAGAAACAGATCCCCGGTATCCCGACCGACGACGTAGCGCCAGCAGGGATGTTTCGCAAGACCAGAGAAGATCTTCACAAGACCAGAGGAGACCTTCACAAGACCAGAGGAGGCCTTCACAAGACCGGAGAAGACCTTCACCTACATCACGCCGGCGGCAACGAGACCGCTCGCCAAGCTTTCCGCCTCAAAGTTCTAACTCCCAGCCATCGATATACAACAGGGACTCCACCGGGGATGTCTCAAGAGCCCACCGTTTCTCTGATGGAGATATCCTGCGCCCTCCTCCCGGCCGAGCCTCCGGTCGGTCAAAGGCCTTTGGCAAACCGGATTTTGTACATCCGCGATCTGGAGAAGGGCCGATGTATTCAAGCTCTCCCCCAAGCCCTGTTGTGGTGACGGCAGTCAAAAACGGGCACTATCCTTATCAACCCCTCGAGGAATCCTGCATCCGATTGATCAAACTCTTTCCCGAGAGAAAGACGAGGATAAACTGCCAGCTAGTACCCGTTTCTCTGGATGATGCCCCGCCTTTTATCGCCGTCTCGTACGCCTGGGGCGATGCTACGTTAACACGAGAAATCGAGCTCGAGGGTTCTCTCATCCCCATCTCGCTGAGCCTGCATGGCGCTCTAAACGCGATCCGCCACAAGAAAGATACCCTATATGTATGGGCAGATGCTCTCGCAATTAACCAACAGGATTCAGACGAGCGCATGCAACAAGTTAGCCTGATGACGAGGATTTACCAAACTGCCAAGTCGGTGGCCATCTGGCTGGGGCCAGACGAGAATGAGAGCCAGCTGGCAGTAGATTTTCTCTACCGGCTTGCGAGGCGCAAAGGGTCCCCGCGAGATGTTGCGCGTCTCTTGACGTCCCCGGACGCCTCACCTGCCGTCTCTGCAGTGGTCTCGCTGTTTGAACGAGACTATTGGTCCAGGCTGTGGGTGGTTCAGGAAGTTTTACTTGCGACTTCGATCACAGTTTACTGTGGATCCACGGTTACTCCTTGGAACGTTTACGTTCAAGCCTCGGACGCCATTCGGGAACTTGGATCGGGGATTCAGAACCTGTTCGAGCAGACATGGGACGACCAAGGCCAACCCATCAACGTCTCAGCCAAGAGACGACTGTACATGGATGTGCTGAGACACAGGGGTCCCGCGCAACTACCAAGTGTCGACGGCTTCGCAATTTTCTCCTCAGACAAACAGACGGTTTTCATAAATCTTTTATGCAGTTGTCGAGAAAAACTTGCCTCGGACCCACGAGACAAACTTTTCGGGCTGTTGGGTATTTTGCCGACGGAGATCCGCCTTGAATTCCGACCCAACTACGACCGTTCGGTCAAAGAAGTTTACACGGACATTGTTGATTACTTTGTCAAGACTACAAGGAATCTCAACATAATTTGCGAGGCGGGGCTCCGCAAGCAAAAGGCTGGACTAAAGCTGCCGACCTTTGTTCCGGACTGGTCGGACGGGTACAGTGCCTGGAGCCTCCGGGCTTCGAATCTCTCTCCCCCTCGCTGCAGGGCCTCAGGCAACCTTGGAGCGGACAGCCGATGGTTGGACGATCGTATGAATCAGCTCGAGATCTCAGCAATTACTATCGGGTCGCTCTATGTCTGTGGCATAACCTTTGGAGCAGCGGGTCCAGGCGAATCCCGCAATGATGACAACTCCTTGTTAGCATTTGTTCACTGGCGAGCATTGGTTAATAAGTTCTGTAGCAACCGCAGCCGGAGAACGAGACAATCGGCCATGGAGCGATTCGCAATGACGCTCACTGCCGGCCATATCCCACCGCCCTGGAAAACACCAGAGGAATGGGCGACTGTTTGTTACCACGTGTTTGCCTGTTATCTTCAACAAGTCCCGATCCCGCTCGACGAGGAGCTGTCCTCATACTTGGACCTCGACATGGGCGTTGGCTCTTGGGAACGGCGTAAACGCGTGGCCGGGCGCGCCTTGGACATCGCTGCGACTGGCTGCTTCTTCATAACCACGACTGGTGACATGGGCGTTGGCTGGGGCAAGTTTGAGGCCAGCGACACTTTGGTTGTCCCGTTGGGGTGTGACATGCCTGTGGTTTTGCGAAGATGTATAAAGTCCGACGAATATGAGTTGGTCAGTGATGTTTATGTTCATGGGTACATGGAGGGGGAAGCCGTGAGAGGGTGGAAGGACGGGAGACTGAAGACGGAAAAATATGTTCTGCGCTGAGTTGGCGGGTGTTCACTTAGCCTACGTTTTGTCGCAACATGGTGCCAAAGTTTCTTTGCTGCGACTTTCAGGAGGGTTGGGTCACTGCGACGCAAATTCTACTGACGGTATCATCTCGCTCAACTTGATCAATCACCGGCTCCGACATCCCCTCTGCTGTGATGGCAACATCCTTACACAAAGCGACTCCAGCTTCACTCCGAAGATTCTCTGTAAGGTCTACGATCCGCATTGGCGGGAATGGTTCACCTCATGGAGGCAACTTCTCCGCACGCCGAACGGGACCATAATACCCGGAAAGACTGGCGCGCTTGGCAATCGATTTGCACTGCAAGTACCATCCCGGTGCTACCCTCGAACCGGGCTGGGCAACGCAGTCCAGATGATAAATACTGCCGCTCGCTCGGTATACTACGTTTGAAACACCACGTCTTCCATCGCCAAGCTGTGACCACGCCGCTATGGCGCCGCACACGTCCTCCCTCCTCTCCGGCCTGGCCCTTCTTCTCGCTCTGCCCATTGCCATAGCGGACCTCACCACCACCATCGACGCCAAGTCCAACCTCGGCAACTGGGAAGGATGGGGCACATCACTCGCATGGTGGGCGCAAGCCTTTGGCAATCGCGACGACCTCGCCGACATCTTCTTCACCACCAAATCCGTTTCCTTCCTCGGCCAAACACTCCCCGGTCTAGGCTTCAACATTGCGCGGTACAACGCCGGAGCATGCTCGTCCAATTCCATCAACAGCACGCGCATGGTCGTCTCCCCCAAAATGATACCATCCCGCCAAATGCAAGGCTTCTGGCTTGACTGGGTGAGCACTGACCCTGCGTCGTCCTCATGGAATTGGTCTGTCGATACTGCACAGCGCGCCATGCTCGCCAAGGCGCGTGATCGCGGCGCCGATATTCTCGAGTTGTTCTCCAATTCGCCCATGTGGTGGATGTGCAAGAACCATAACCCCTCGGGTTCAGATGATGGCAAATCCGATAACCTACAGGCCTGGAACCACGCGCAGCATGCCGTTTACATGGCGGTGATCGCAAAACAGGCGACGGAGAAATGGGGGATCAAGTTCCAGTCGGTTAGTCCGTTCAACGAACCGTCGGCAACTTGGTGGAATGGAAGGACGGGCACCCAGGAGGGATGCCATTTTGATGTGACGACGCAGGCGATTGTGGTAGGCCATCTGAGGAAGGAACTAGATGCGAGAGGTTTGTCCGGGACCATTATTGCCGCGTCGGATGAGAGTTACTACGATGAAGCTGTCACGACGGTGGATCGATTGGGTAGCTCAGCTCTCGCCCAGGTCGTCCGGATCAACGTGCATGGGTACCAATACGACGGAGGCCGACGCGATTCGCTATACACGGCCGTGTCGCGCGCCGGTAAGCGATTATGGCAGAGCGAGTACGGTGAAGGGGAGGCGTCAGGTCAGCGCATGGTCAGCAACATGTTGCTCGACTTTCGATGGTTGAAGCCAACGGCCTGGGTGTACTGGCAAGTTTTGGACGGTGGCGGTTGGGGGCTCATCGATGCGGACAACGACTCGAAGCGCATCGTGGGTGTGAACCAAAAGTACTGGGTGCTGGCGCAGTTTGCCAGACATATCCGACCGGGCATGCGCATCCTTGATGCGGGCAGCGATAATGCGGTGGCGGCGTATGATGCCACGACAAAGAAGCTTGTGGTGGTCGCGGTGAACTGGGGGAATGCACAATATCTCAACTTTGACCTGTCCAGGTTTGGAACAGCCGGCGTCAACGGGGCGACGGTAAGGAGGTGGACAACGCAGATTGGGTCTGGGGCGCGGTATGTGGAGTTTAACGACACGACGCTGAGCGGGGCCAAGTTTGGGTCGAGGTTCGAGAAGAATATGGTCCAGACATTTGAGGTCACTGGCGTGGTGTTGTAAACTCTTGGTGGTTCTTTGGAGAGGAGATAACTATCGCTTGGCATGCAGTGGTATGCACTGGCGCCGGCTACGGTGGACTATTGGGCAGTCGGATCCAGTTCGGTTACAAGCTGCATCTGTTCGGCGGGTTGGGGAGCATGGGGGGTCCTGGTTGCCCTCCTCGTCATACGACCGGTGGACGCTCGTAAATATTGACCATATTCAGCTCAGTCCGCACAAAGGTGACATCCCGACGCCCAATGAGTTTTTATCTCAGTTCAAATATTTACGCAACAGGAGCTCACAGCCTCACGCCCTCTTCGTCCAGATCAAGTAACAATACCGCTCATTCCTTCGTGAGCTAAACCCTGGCTGGCGTAACATCTGCCAAGGCGCCAAAGACTTCATCGGCCATCACATACCGACCCACTTCATTGGATAGCTTCGACACCCCTTCAACCCTTTGCCCCCCCCCCCACACGGGCCCTCGCGACCTCTGCGATGGCGAGCCCCCTTGCCAGAATGGGTATAAGATGACCACTTTTGCTTTATACATACAGGGGAAAGATAGCAAGGGGGGGTTTTCCCCCCGGCCGTGAAGTCACAAGCTGCGGAGCTGCGGAGCTGCTTGGTCAGTGGTCACAGTTGCTGTACTCCGTAGTGTGTGATCCCTCCCCTCCTCCCCGTCTTCCCCCACCCTCCAAGTCCGGTTCTGCATCTGCCATGCAAAAATGTCATGTTGCAATGGAGTTACCGAGTGCTGGGCACTGGGCAGACTGGGGAGCCGGGGCCGGTGTGTGTTTGCCCAGACTCATGGTGTTCGACTCCTGGTTCTGGCCGGTCTTGGTTCTGGTCTGGTGGGGCGATGTGATATATCATATCTCACTACGGATTGTTTTCAGATCTTTATTCTTCCCGCAAGTGATAGCTCACATTTTTATTTTATCACACTTGCATTTTTGTCTCACTACCTGCCCACCTGTTGTGGGTACTGTACTGCACTGCACTGTGCTGTGTTGCAGTGCACACTAACTACTGCTGATCGAGATCAGCACTTTAACTTGGAAAAGCTTCGCGGTCCCCAGGTGCGTTCCGACCAATGGCCATCATCGACGCTCTTTACGAGCAGCGATGGCTTATCCTCGCCGGCTTGGCCGTCGCCTACGTCGCCCGAGTGTTGTACGTGTACTATCGACTCAGCGCATTCAAGGGACCAGCCTGGGTGGGCTTCACCGAGATCCCACATAGCTTGAAGCTGTCGTCCATGACGGCGTATATTTGGTACGAAGAAGTCACCGAGAAATACCCGCCCATTGCGCGCATCGGCCCAAACTCGCTCATCACAGCGCACCCGGATGTTTGGGCGCACATCCACCTCAAACAGGGTTACAAAAGGAGCGATTGGTTTTACCAGGCCGCGAGATTTGAGTATCAAAAGGATCATATTTTCAGCCAGACGGACAATGCGAAGCACGATTTGCGGAGGAGGCAGATCGCGCCCGGTGTAAGTTTTTTTTTTTTTCAGCATAGAAGATCTGATCTGGGTTGAGCCGGGCTGACTGGTGGCGATTGTGGGCAAACAGTATTCCGGACGGGAGAACACCGAACTCGAAACCTCTGTCGACCGCCATGTACGCTCCTTCATTGACCTGATTCGCCGCAAATACATCTCGACCGACTCGCGCGTCATTCCCATGGACTTGTCCAAAAAGGTACAATATCTCACTCTCGACATCATCAGCACCATTGGCCTCGGCCGCCCTTTTGGCATGATTCTCGCCGACGCCGATGTTGACGCCTACATCCAATCCAGCGAAGAAGGTCTCCTCATCGGCAACGCGTTCATGGCCATCGGTCTCGGCTGGCTCTGTCAAGCCGCTGTCATTGGGCGCTTTCTCGCCCCTTCCCCCACCGACAAGAGCGGTTTCGGCAAGATGCTTGGTCTCTGCTACAAATGGGTTGACGAGCGTTGGGCCACCCACACCACCGACAAGCGCAACGACATGCTTGCCTCGTTTATCCGTCACGGCATGACCAAAGACGAAGTCAAGAGCGAAGCCATCGAACAGATTGTCGCCGGATCCGACACCACCGCCAGCGCTTTACGTGGGGTTCTCCTCTACCTCATGACCAACCCCCGCGTATATGCCAAACTCCGACGAGAAATCGACGAAGCCATTTCCCAGGATAAAGCCCCCTCTTCCAGCGAAGGAATCATCTCCAACACTGCAGTAAAACAACTCCCTTACCTCGCAGCCGTGATCCGCGAGGGGATTCGCGTCTGGCCTCCCGTGGTGAATTTGTTCCCTCATGATGTGCCTCCCGAGGGTGATACCATTGTGGTTGACGGAAGAGAATATTACTTGCCTGGAGGCACGGAAATCGGCCATTCGGTCCAGGGAATGCATCACAGTAGGGAAATCTTTGGTGATGATGCAAAAGCCTTTCGTCCTGAACGATGGCTCGAAGAGAAGGACAATGAAAGGCTAACGAGGATGATCAAGACTAGTGATTTGATTTTTAGCCACGGAAGATGGATGTGTTTGGGAAAAGGGATTGCGCAGCTAGAATTGGGCAAGACGATTTTTGAAGTGCTGAGGAATTTCGATCTCGCGCCGCTGAATCCGACAAATCCCTGGACGGCGAGGAGTCCTTTGGGTTTGTTTTTGGTCAACGATCAGTGGGTGATCGTTACAGAGAGGGAGGAGGCCTAGCCTACCTATCTATTCTACTTTACTTTCTAGCTCTACAGGGACTGTTTCTATCATATATCATGCACATTCTGGTTCTTGTTGACAAAGCTGTTCCTTGTTCTTTGTGACTCTAGTCGTCTGTGAGCACTTTTCTGCCAAGAATCTTGCGATACCCGTCCATGATGGATGTCAGATAGTGGGGTTGTGCTCCACAGAATCACTGAGAACAAATCCCCACAAAGTTGCATTTTAAACACTTTATATGTTAAATATCCCTCGGCAAAGCAATCAACAAACCCACAGCAGCAGCAGCAAGCTATGGGGATCATCTCTCGAAATCTGAGTCATCCCTCGTGGCGCAATTGGCTAGCGCGTCAGACTGTTAATCTGGAGGCTGTAAGTTCGATCCTTACCGAGGGAGAAGCTATTCAGAGTTAGGTGGTGAGCAGTACTTTTTTTTCTTCTTT
>Ga0247763_1000334_pt1 | contig 27216 bp, 20 predicted proteins | sample UWRJL141409B4_FD_179926 | JGI IMG/M metagenome (GOLD analysis project Ga0247763, IMG submission 179926) | Plant litter microbial communities from Arlington Agricultural Research Station in Wisconsin, United States - UWRJ-L141-409B-4 | ecosystem: Environmental > Terrestrial > Plant litter >... | reverse complement strand
GGGCTCGTAGCTGACGAGTCGATGGGCACGGAGGGGCCCTGCGGGTCGGGCGGGTGACGGCTGTGGTCGAGTTGGCGGCGGACGATGAGTCGCCCCCCAAAGGACGCGTTGGGGCGTTCGTCTTGGGCTTCGGATTCCGCGGTCCTGAGGGGGGGGCGCGGGCGATGGCAGACCTTCGTCTCCTGCGTATGCTGTTGCGACGTCTGGAGGCTGCGGCGGCGTCGACGCTGACGGCTTGCTACCTACGGTGCGTCGGAGGATGCACCCGCCGGCCAAGTGCGCCGCAGACAACTGGACCCGTCCGCGGGTTGCCTCGTAGACGCGAGTCCAGCCCGCGCGGGTCAGCGGCTGCGCGGGCGGGGGACGCCGGCGGCGTGCAATAGTCTTCCGAAGGGAGAGGACCCCGCGCGCGAGTAGCGTGGATCCCGAGACCCGGGCAGACGGCGGCGCCAGGGGTAAGCGGGAGGCAATTCGGGCGGCGGCTCGGCGGCGCGCATGCGGATCGCTATCGTCGGGTACGCCGGGGCGACCGCCCGCACACACCGTCGCTTGCGGGCTGTCGCGCCTCCCGCGTCGCCGCAGACAACTGGACGCGGGAGCGTCGCCCGGCCGTTGAGAGCCGGGAGCGCGGGCCCGACTGCGCAGGGCGACGAAAGCGTGTTGACCCTCCGTCACGGACTCCGCGGCGGTGGCCAGCAGGGGGGTGCTTCGGAGAGTCATCCACGCCCACGTAGGTGGCCGCAGACAACTGGACCTGCGGGTGCCGGCGCAGTGGAGGTGCTGGGGGCAAGTCGCTCGTGCGCGCGGTAGTTGGAGGGTCTTCTCTAGCGCGGGCGCCCGCCGTGTTCGGGACCGGCGTGCTCCGGATGACCTCTCCCCGCCTCGCGCAAGGAGGCGGCAGACCGCTGGATGCCTTGGCTCGACTCCCCCGGGAGCGGCGGAAGCACGTGGGCGCGCGCGGGGCCGCTTCGAACGTCGGCGGCAGAGACTCGGGCGGGCGGAGTTTCGAACGACCGTCGGCGCTCGCGATTGGCCCGCAGACAACTGGATCGGCAGTGGAGCGGACAAAGCTGGGGGTGGCGCCTCGGCTTTCGCGGCTGATGGGGGCTTCGGGCCGGCGGGGACGTCGTAGGGGCGCCGGCCTGGTCTCGCTCGGGCTCACTGTCGCCGTCTGCGAAGGGTTGGCGGGGGATGTTCGCGCCTGGCGCTGTGAGGTTTCCTGTTAGCGGCTGGACGAGGCCGCGGGTCATCGAGAGGGACCGAGCGCGTTTTGGGCAACTGGGCGCGCCCTGGGCCGGGCTATGTGCGTTGTCCATCGACTGAACCGTCCTCGGGCCGCGATCGGGGCTGCAGGGATCTGTGGTTCGCTGCGCTGCAGCCTAGGTGATGGCGGGTGTTGGCTTTCGCGACCGGCGGGAACGTTTGCGCGGCGGGGGGCGTCGGAACGGCGGGCTTGGCACTTGGGATCCGTCCAACGATCCGAGCACACTGCGAGGTCGCGCCGCACGTGGACCGCGTGCCTCATCGGCGGTGGGTTGTCTTAGTCGAGGGTCGAGAGGGCCGAAGCGAGGGGTCGCGGACATCTGGACGCCCAAGCGGGCGCTGCGCTCGGAGATTGTCGGTACGTCGTTGGGCGACGCTGGTCCGCGCCTGAATAGCTCCGCACAACGTCAGAGCTGGGTGGAGCCTCCGCAAGAGGCTCTGAATGCTCGTCCTCGTCCTCTGGCACCAGGGCGCTTTGTCCAGAAGCGCACGTAAACGTTCAGCGACGCCGGCTACGCTCCGGAGCTGGCGACCACGTCGGCATAGTCGGCGAGCTCCCGCCGGGGCTCGGCGCGCTGGGGAACGCGCGTGCGCCCACGGGAGGATGCAGCGACCGCCGAGCGGCTGCCCCTACGCCGCGTCAGCGTCTGGAGCCGCGCCGGGTTCGTACGCCATCGCGAGCGCCCGCCGGATCGGTCTTGTCGGTCAGCCCACGGTCGAAACGTCGCGAACCGTAACCGCTTGGGCGAGAGGTGTTGGCGTGGTCCCGCCCTGCACCTCGAGTCGTGGTGCGGGCCGTCGTGTGCGGACCACCAGGCCCGAGCTTCGCGACGACTTCGACGCGCGTACCCCCGTTTCACGTGGAACGGCGCCGCCGCCAACGCCACGCGCGTACCCCCGTTTCACGTGGAACGGCGCCGTCTGCCAACGCCACGCGCCACGCAGGACGCATCCGCTCCCTTCGAATGGCAGGCGGCCCTACCGGAGACCGTCGTTACCGCGAGCGCCCGCCGGATCAGCCCTTGGCGGTTGCGGCTCACGGTCGAAACGTTGCGACGTGACCGCTTGCGCGGGCGGTGTTGGAGTGCTGCTGCTCTGCAGCTCAAGTCGTGGTGCGGCCCGTCTTGCGCGCACCGTCGGGCCCCAGGCTGCGCGACGACGCTCGACGCGCGTGCCGTCGTTTTACGTGGAACGACGACGTCTGTGAACGCCACTCGAGACGCGGGGCGCATGCGCTCCCGTCGAATGACAGGCGGCCCTGCAGAGGCCGTCGTTCCGCGCAGATCACCATGCGCGTCCGTGAGGCGCGCCACGCCATAGTCCGACGCACCGGGTGGGTGCCGAACTGGAGCCGGCGCGGCGGGCGTCTCTGCGCGTCGTTTCACGTGCAACGGCGCCACCGTCTGATAGGACTGGGCGGTTTGCAGGACGCCGCCGCTCCAGCCGAGTTGCGACCCGAATCGGGGGCGCGGCGGCTCTCGAGGATGGGGCGCTGCACGTGAGGCGGCGGGCCCTTCCGGGACGACGCCGCCGCGCAGGTGGCGTTCGCGCCCGTGTAGTGGCTAGCGCGAGGTGCCCGCGCGTGGGGAGCTGCCGTCGCGCAGAACGGAGGAGCGTCCTTGACCGCTGCGCCACGCCGGGCACGTCGCGCCCTGAGCGGAGAGCGGCACCCGAGCGCCGCGGCCATTGCGGGGGTCGTTTCACGTGCAACAGCGGGACCGTACTCGCAGGGCGAACCGCGCGCGGCACGCCCTCGCGTGTGGAGCGCGAGCGGCACCCGAGCGCGCGGGCTCGTGGCGGCGCACTACTGCACGCGAGCGGGGTCGCGCGCGGCGAGCCCGTCGCGCGCGGATCCCACGGCGCGCCAGGCGCCGGGCACCGTCGAGCTCGGACATCCGCCACCTGCCGAGGTATTGGCACAGCGTCGACCAACCCGGATCCCTTGCCTGGCAGTTGCGGTTCGCCCGTGGGCGCGGTGGCACGACCGCCGGATGGGGCCAGGAGGACGCCACCGTTCGAGGGTCTTCTCTGCGTTCCGCGCCGACGCGCGTGAAGCAGGCTAGCGGAGCCGGCATCGGCACTGCTCGCTTCAGTGGGGTAGCGCTGCTGAGGCACGCTGCGTGAGGGAGCCCGCGGGTGCGCTCCGAGGTGCGTGCAGCCAGCGCTCGGTGTTGCACGTGAAACGAGTGCGGCACCGTCATTGAGCCTCGCGGCGACCACCCCGGCTCGCTCGGGCGCAAAAGCCTTGTCGGAGGGCGCGGCCCTCGCTCGCCGCCCGACCGTCGATACCGCCGCGTGCACGGTCGAGTGTCGCCCCCAGCTCGCCGGCAAACTCCAGCGAGGACCGACGGTCACAACAAGGCTGGCTGCCAGGAGCCCGCCGCGTATCGTCGCGAACGCGGGGGGTGCGAGCTCGCGGCGCTACGGCCGTGCGGGGGCTTCAAGCGAGCGCGTTGGACGAAGATGGCTGGCCTGGTGTGTTCGTGCACCCGCGCCGAGAGGCGCCGGTCCTGCCGCGATCTGTGAGCCCGATGGGCGCCGCCAGCGGGAGTGCCGGCGGGCGGCCACGGGCGGCGGTCGGGCCCGCCAGTTGGGCAGGCGCACGTCTCGAATGAGCCCCCCAGAAGCCGCGGACGCATCCGTTGCACGTGAAACAAGCGCTGCGGGCGTGGTGTCATCCGGAAGCGGCGGCACGGTTGCGCGTGCCCGCGGCGCGGTCCCACCCGGGTGAGGAACACGGGCAACTATCGGGGCGGCCAATTCCTCCTCCATGCACGCCGGAAGCGCGCCAGCGGAGCGCGCCGCCCTGAGCTTCGTGTGCGTCTCGCAACTCGGATGCCTTGAATGACGAATATGATCCCTGGAACCTGAGGAAGAGACCTCGGCTCGCGGGGGCACCGCCTCTCCGCTAAAAGCTGGGTGATGGCGTCCGAGGCGACGGTGTCGCGCTCCTCGTGCCACCGTTCGATTCTGGGCCAAAGGGAAGAGACGGGCGGCGAGCACGCGCCCGCGCCGGTCTCGGGTCGGCCCTGCCGAAGAACGGCACGTGCCGGACGTCGCGACGGGGTCGACGGCGCCCGACCAGGCGACGCCCCTCCCGTCCGGGGAGGATAATCCCTTCGGCCGCGTGACGGCTCCTCCCTGACGCCAGCGAACCGGTACGGGAGCGCCCGAAGGGCGGTCTGCCTATCCCAGAGCCCATCCCGCGCGACCCCGAGGCCACCGGGAACCCCATCGTGGCCAGCACCGAACCACCCAGCGTGTGCGGGATGCCCGGGCGCATCGTGCGGGAGGGCAGTCTCTAAGGCTGGTGCCTCGGGTGGCGGCTGCGGGGGACCCGGCGCTCTGCGAGCCGGGGCCGTTGCACGTGAAACAGCCCCGGCACCGACACCGTATGGCCGCCCAAGCCGCCGATCGCGCCTTGCGGCACCCGAAGCCCTGGAGCGCGACGCCCGTGACTACCTACGCCCGGCGCCGCCCGGCACGCGAACAGCAGACGGGCGGCGCGCGCGATGCCTGATTCAGCGAGCCCTTTGCCCTGCACCGGAGCTCCTGCTGCGTGCTCCCGTATGGCAACCCCGGCGCGCGGCCCGCGAACAGCCTCTGCCCTGCACCGAACTGCCTGCCGCCGTGGTCGCCCGCAGCCCAATCGACTAAGACGCGATGGTGCACCCGCGCGAGCGAATCGAGTACCGCATTGGCGCTCTGAAGTCCGCCGGCCTCTGGCGTGAGCCCGAGGTTGCAGCCGAGGTCGGTCTAGCCGGGGGCCACTCCGAGAATGGAGTCGTCGACGCTCGGTCCAACGACTATCTGGGTCTGGCCGGGCGCGCCGTTTCACGTGAAACGGTGCACGTCCGAATTGGGGCAGGGGCGTCGCGACTGGTCTCGGGGACGTGGCCTGAGCATCTGGCGCTGGAGGCGGACATAGCCGCCTGGCTTGGGACCGAGGCGTGCCTCGTCTTCTCGTCGGGCTACTCGGCGAACGTGGGGGTCATCAGTGCACTCGCGGGCCCGGGCGAGGTGGTGCTGTCAGACGCACTGAATCACGCCTCGATCATCGACGGCTGCCGTTTGAGCCGAGCAGAGGTGGTGGTTCTTCCCCACCGGGATCTTCACGCGCTGGAGAGAGCGCTGGCGAGTGGACGGGGAGTGCGCTGGGTGGTGACTGAGAGCTACTTCGGGATGGACGGCGACAGCCCCGACCTGGTGGCGATGCGCGAGCTGTGCGACCGGCACGACGCTGCTCTGGTGGTCGATGAGGCGCATGCACTGGGGGTGTTCGGTCCGGAGGGCCGCGGACTTTGCGCGGCGGTCGGGGTCGTGCCCGACGTGCTGGTCGGCGGCATGGGGAAGGCCCTCGGGATCCACGGGGGCTTTGCGGCGAGCCGAAGGGTGTACCGGGACTGGCTCTGGAATCGAGCGAGGAGCATGGTGTTCTCCACAGCGCCGAGCCCAGCGCTCTGCGAGCACGCGCGCGAGCGGGTCCGTCAAGTGCGCGCGGCGGACGCCGAGCGCGCGGTGCTTCGACGGCTGGAGGCGCAGCTCGCGGCGGCACTGGCGAGGAGCGGTATCGCCTCCCCCGAAGGGCGTCACGGGCCGCTGTTCCCGGTGGTGCTCGGTACGGAGGCCGCGGTGCTCGCCGGGGCCGCGAAGGCCCGCGACCATGGCGTGCTCTGTCATCCGATCCGCCCGCCAACCGTGCCGCGGGGGCAATCGCGCCTTCGAATAACCCTGCGGTCAGACCTGTCGGCGCGCGACGTGGATCGCATCGGAGTCGCGCTCGAAGCAGCCTGGGCCGTGCGCATGGAGCCCGGCACCGACGAAGCCGGTGAGGGCACGGCGTTGGCGCCGCGCTCGCATGAACCCGACGACGTTCCGTCGCGGGCGAGCAGTCGACGGAGCTCGTCACCGAGCGGCGCATCCCCGCCAGCCGAGGCGAGCCACCCGCGGGCGCTGGGATCCGACACGGGCTCGCTGTTGCCGGAGCCGGCCGACGCGCGACGCCCCGAGCCGCGACACCCGGAGCCAAGGCGCTGGGTGATCCTCGGCACAGGCACCGGCGTCGGGAAGACATTCGTTGCGCGCGCGCTGGTCCAGGCGATCGCGGAGCGCGGTCACCCCGCCGCAGGCCTCAAGCCGATCGAGACGGGCCTCGGACTCGCCGGAAGCGCGGGCGCGAGCGACGCTGCCGAGCTCGCGTCCCTCGCCTTCTGCGCCTCGCTTCCATCGCCTCATCCGCTCTATGGCTTCGCCGAACCCGTGACGCCCTCACGAGCGGCGCGAACCAGTGGTCAGCACATCGAGCTGCAGCGGATCGCGAGCTGGGTTCGCGGCGCGGCCGCTACCGAGGCGCTCCCGCTCCAGGTGATCATCGAGACTGCGGGCGGCGTGTTCTCCCCCCTCACCGACCAGCACAGCAACTTCGACCTCGCCAAGGTTCTCGACCCGTCGATCTGGGTGCTCGTCGCCCCCAACCGCTTGGGCGTCTTGCACGATGTCACGAGCGCGCTGCGCGCGATGGCGGCTCTCGGTCGCCAGCCGGACTGGATCATCCTGAGCGCCCCGGAAGCTCCGGACCCGAGCACCCCGACCAACCGTGAAGAGCTCGGTCGCTTGCATTCGACGCCCGTGGTCGAGCTTCCGAGGAACGACCCGCGACCGCTCGCCGTGCTGCTCGCCGCGCTAGCTCCCCGCCCGGCACCGAGCTCCCATCTCCGCTGACGAGCCGCGCCTCGGCCCCGTCACCGAGCTCGACAACTCACGCCCTACCCCCCGCGCACGAGCCCGCGCCAGTGACACCATCCACGACCCGCCCAGCGCCACACGACACTGGCCTTCACTCGCGGGCGTCAGTCGGCGCCGCCGCGGTGCCGCCACGTTCACGTTCCGCGCACCCGCGACCACTCGCGTCACCATCTCGAGTCTAGCGGTTGGTCCGCGCTCGCCGACCGCCCTGCTCTTCGGCGCTCGTCCCTCATGCCGCGACGGATTCGCACGAAGCCCCCGAGCCTTCGTCAACAGCGCGCCAGACCCTCCGACGCACACGCAGAGATCCGACGAGCTCGCCCCCGCAAGGCAACCCCCACCCCCGCATCACCGTCCGTCGCTCGCAGCCGCTGTTGCCGCGCGGAGCGCCGTTCGAACGCACTCATCACTACGCCTCACCAACGAACGAGATCGCCGAGCCGAGTCGACCCGCCCGAGTCGACCCGTCCGACTCCCATCGAGTCCCCACCAGCGAATCGACATCATTGGCGTGTCATTCGCCGCACCATTCGGCTCAGCTCATCCGGGCTCAGCCCACTCGCTCATTCGCGCCGGCGCGGAGGACACGGTTCTCGCTCACGGCAGCGCCAGCAGTACATCCCGTCCGCGCAACCAAGAGCGACGAAATCGACACACGCCCCCTTCCTCGAGGAGCCTCCTTCGAGGAAGGAACTCCGCCCCCCAAAACATTCGCTCGAGCGGTCCTCACCCTGCGGTGAAGTCAGCTCACCGCTTCGGGCGAACGCGAAAGGGTCAGGGCTCAGGGGGCGGGTTCGCGGGCGGCGCGCAGCTCGTCCCAGGCGGACCCGCGTACAGACTCTGCGCGGCTGGCGCCCGCGCAGCATCACTCTCACCCGCGGCGCAGCCCGCTCACCCTGCGGTGCAATCCACGAGAGCGACCGAGCACTGGCTGCCGCTCGTGAAGGCGACGACCGCGGCACCTTCCGGAAAGCCGTCGAACGGCTTCGTCAGCGCGCCCACCGTCATCTGACCCCAGCGCTCGTCGAAGCCCGCGCCGCGAGCGAGCGCGTCATACTCCCAGCTTCCGTCGGGGTCGGCGCGGAAGTCGACCGGGATGGCATCGATCTTGTTGTGAGACAGCGCAACTCTCATCGGACTTACCTCCTGCAACGCGGCACCTCCTGCAGCGGCAGCACCGCACTCCCCTTTACTAGCGCAGGGGTGCGATGGTGTCCAGATGTTCAGTGTCGAATGAGGGCGCTGATTGGCGCGCCGCCCGTCGGCTGCTCAGATGGCGAGCGGCACGTCGGTGCAGATACCGGCTTCGCGGCCTTCGGGGACCTGGGCCTTGAAGTTGATCTCGCACTTGGCTGGGCCGCGCAGCGACTCGGCAAACTCGAGGTGGAGCGGCTTCATCCAGTCGCGGCCGCCGTCGAAGCGGGCGCGGATGACCCCTTCCTTGTCGATGAACCACGTCTCCGGGTAGAGCTTGGTGCCGAAGCGGTCGGCCACGATCACGTTCTCGGTGTCGACGAAGGTGGTGAACGGCGCGTCGCCATTGAGCACGGAGGTGAGCGTGTCGCGCGCGTCCTGAACGCTCTCGTCGGTGCTGACGGTGAGCAGCTCGAGGTCGTCACCTTCACGGTGCAGCACGCGGGCGAAGTCGGCCAGGGAGGGCATTTCTTCGAGGCACGGGCGGCACGTCTTCGTCCAGAAGTTCAGGACGACGACCTTGCCGCGATAGTCGGAGAGCTTCTTGGTGGTGCCGTCGAGCGTGGGCAGCTCGAAGTCTGGCGCGAGCCGATCGTCGTTCGCGTAGTGCGGCCGCAGCGCGCACGCCGGGGTGCACAGGCGCCGATCCTCGGCGTTCGTCGCGGTCTTGATGAATGAGTAGACGCCGGCAGCCGCCACGAGCGTGAAGGCCAGCTGAGCGAGAAGGGCGTTTTTCATGAGCCCGACATACCACCGAAAATGGCCGCCGCGTACCCGATCGGCTGCCGTCGGAGCTGGGAGGTAGTGGTCGAGCCGCTCGGGGCGCCCCGATGCGGGCCGCGCGCTTGCCCGTGGCGGGGGCTCGCGGCATAACGGCCGGGCTCGCCCCTGGCGCCGGGCCACACGCCCCCGTAAACAGACTGCCGATGACCGAGAATATTCCCGCGACACACGATCCGCTGCGCCAGCTCACGCGGCGCCTGCTCGGGCAGCTGGGCCAGGCCAGCCGCGACCACGCGCTGATCGAGCCGGGCGATCACGTGCTCGTCGCCATCAGCGGCGGGAAGGACTCGTACACGCTGCTCGACCTGCTGCGGCAGCTGCAGGCGCGTGCGCCCTTCGACTTCACGTTCATCGCGGTGAACATCGACCAGGGCCACCCGGGCTACCCGCGCCACGTGCTGGAAGACTACCTGGTGCGGGAGGGCTACCCGTTCGAGATCATCAGCGAGGACACCTACTCGGTGGTGAAAGAGAAGGTGCCCGAGGGCAAGACGTACTGCTCGCTCTGCTCGCGCCTGCGGCGCGGCATCCTCTACACAACGGCGCGCCGGCTGAAGGCGACCAAGATCGCGCTCGGCCATCACCGCGACGACCTGACGGTGACGCTGCTCTTGAACCTGCTCTACTCGGGGCAGATCAAGGCCATGCCGCCCAAGCTGGTGTCCGACGATGGGGACAACATCGTGATCCGCCCGCTCTGCTACTCCGCCGAGGACGAGATCGCCGAGTACGCGCGGCTGCGCGAGTTCCCCATCTTGCCGTGCGACCTGTGTGGCTCGCAGGACAACCTCAAGCGCCAGCGCGTCAAGCGCCTGATCGAAGAGCTGAACAACGAGAACCCCAACGTGCGCGGCAACCTGTTCGCGGCGCTCGGCAACGTCCGCAGCTCGCACCTGATGCCGGGCCCCGTGGCGACCACGTTGGATGAGCGCCGGCTGAAGGTGGTGTCGTCATGACAGACAAGCGTCTACGCGTTGGAGTGATCTTCGGCGGGCGCTCGGGCGAGCACGAGGTGAGCGTGATGTCGGCGCGCGGCATCCTGAAGGCGCTCGACCCCGCGCGCTTCGAGGCCGTGCCGATCGGCATCGATCGCGACGGCCGCTGGCAGCTCGTCGAGCCTCGGGCCCTGCTCGCTCCGGGCCAGGCCGGCGCCGATCGGGTCGGCGAAGGGTCGCTGGCTCGAGCCAGCGATTCGTCCGCCCGAGCGCTGGCGTCGGGTGATGTCGGCTCGGGCGCGATCGAGCGGCAAGAGCTCTCCGATCTGCCGAAGCGCTTCGGCGTCGACGTGTTCTTCCCGATCGTGCACGGGTCGCAGGGGGAAGATGGCGCCCTGCAAGGGCTGCTGGAGATGGCGGGCGCGCCTTACGTGGGGTGCGGGGTGCTCGGCTCCGCCGTCGGCATGGACAAGGACGTGTCGAAGCGGCTGCTGCGCGACGCGGGGCTGCCCATCGTCGACTTCATCGTCGTGCGCGCCGGGGCTCCCGCGGGCGCGGCGCTCGCGCAGCGCGTCGAGGCCGAGCTCGGCTATCCGTGCTTCGTCAAGCCGGCGAACCTGGGGTCTTCCGTCGGCGTCTCGAAGGTGCGCAGCGCGGCGGAGCTGCCCGGCGCGCTCGCGGAGGCCTTTCGATACGACCGCAAGCTCGTGGTCGAACGCGGCATCGACGCGCGCGAGATCGAGACGGCGGTGCTCGGGGTCGCCCCGCCCGAGGTGTCACTCCCGGGAGAGATCGTGCCGCGCCACGAGTTCTATTCTTATGAGGCGAAGTATCTCGACCCCGAGGGCGCGGAGCTGGTAGTGCCCGCGCGCCTGAGCGAGGAGCAGACGCGAGAGGTGCAGCGGCTCAGCCTGCGCGCGTTCGAGGCGCTGGAGCTCGAGGGCCTCGCGCGCGTGGACTTCTTCCTCGACAAGAACGACGGGCGCTGGTTCGTGAACGAGGTGAACACGCTGCCGGGCTTCACCGAAGTGAGCATGTACGCTCGCATGTGGCAGCACACGGGGCTCGCGTATCGTGACCTCGTCACGCGCCTGGTCGAGCTCGCGCTCGAGCGCTTCGAGGCCCGTCGACGGCTCGAGACGCGGGTCTGACCCGGCGCTGTCTCCACAGCGGGCTTGCGGACGTGGCAGCGGACGTGGCGTGAGCGGACAGCAGCCAATCGATCCGCCCGAGCTCGCTCGCTGTCTGACCGAGTCGGGATACACGCCGCCCACGCGGGCGCTGGAGGCGCTGGTCAACGCGCTGGTCGGCCTCCCCGAAGCGAGCGCGGTGCTGCTCGAGCGCGCGCTGGCGCGCGCCGGTGCTCCCGCGCTGAGCGCCGCGAGGCAGGTGCTCGCCGTTCGCGACCCGGCAGAGCATCCGAGACTGATCGGTCTCTTCGCGCGCCTCGCCGGCGAAGTCAGCGAGCCCGGGCTCTACGCCACGCTGCTCGCGGGCCTCGATGAGCCGTTGGCGCAGAGCCGCAAGCTCGCGGCGCGGGGCCTCCGCAAGCTGGGTGACGGACGCGCGGAACAGCGCCTGCTGGAGGCCCTCGAGTCTTCGAGCGGACCGGAGCGCAAGGGCATCATCGACGCCCTGGGTGCCGTCGGTGGAGCGCAGAGCGCGGAGCGCCTCGCCGCGCTGCAGACGGATGACGCGGACCTGGCGCGGCGCCGCGAGCGCGCCCGCGCGCAGATCGAGCGACGCGTGGCGCGAACCGAACGGGGAGAGCTGGCGCTCGACACGCCGCTCGGGCAGCCCTGGCGGGTCGCGCTCTCGTGCCGCTCGGGCCTGGCCCCGCTCCTGGCGGAGGAGCTGCGCGCACGGGTCCCCAGCATTCGCAGCGCCGAGCGCGTCGACATTCAGCATGCCGGCAGCTTGCGCGAGCTGCTCGAGGCGCGGATCGCGATCGACGTCGGACTCGTAGTGCCTCTGACAAAGAGACCGAACGGTCTGACGCCCGCCGAGCACATCGCCGACGCGCTCGCGCAGCCCGCGTGCATCGCGGCGCTCGCGCGCTGGACCGACGGAATCCCGCGGTTTCGGGTGAGCTGGACGTCGGGCGGTCACCAGCGCGGGTTGACCTGGGGGCTCGCGGGGGCGCTGCGAGCGCGCACCACGGCCGTCGTGAACGACTCGCGCGACGCGCGCTGGACTTTGCGCGCGCCTCCCGACGCGCAGGGCGAGCTCGTGCTCGTGCCGCGGATAGCGCCCGATCCGCGCTTCGCGTACCGCGTCGCCGACGTGCCGGCGGCGTCGCACCCCACCATCGCCGCGGCCCTCGCGCGCGCCGCTGGGGTGCAGGCGGACGAGATCGTGTGGGACCCGTTCGTGGGCAGCGGGCTCGAGCTCATCGAGCGGGCCCGGCTCGGACCGGTTCGGGAGCTGTGGGGTACCGACGTCGACGAGCGCGCGCTCGCTGCAGCCGAACAAAACCTCGCGGCGGCCGGGATCGTCGGCGCCCGCCTCGAACGAGTGAACGCGCTGGCCTTCGCGGCCGCGTCGCCGAGCCTCATCATCAGCAATCCTCCGATGGGACGTCGGGTGGCGCGCGATGGTTCCGTGGGCGAGCTGCTCGAGGCCTTCGCGCGGCGCGCGGCCGAGATCCTGCGCCCATCGGGGCGGCTCGTATGGCTCTCGCCGCTCGCGAATCGCACCGAGCGAGCCGCACGCGGGGCTGGCCTTCAGGTCGAGGCGGGGCCCGAGGTAGACCTGGGCGGCTTCGCGGCGCGCGTGCAGATCTGCCGGCGTCCGAGCTGATCGAGCGGATCGAGCGGGCGAGCGCTGGCGCGCGTGGCCAGCGCCCTTCGGTCAGCCGCGGTGGCTCGCCGGTGACGGAGCTCAGGGTGTCGCGCGGTCGCCGCAATCCGTGCAGTCGGTGCCGAGCTCGCAGATGTCGAAGTCGCTGTCGGGCCCGCCGTCGTCACAGTCGCCGTCACCGTTGACGGACAGCACCGAGCAGGTGTCGGTGCAGCCGTTCGCGCCTTCGCCACAATCCGTGCAGTCTGTGCCCGGGTCGCACAGGGCCAGGTCGCCGTTGCTGCCGTCGTTGCAGAAGCCATTGGCCACCTGGGAGGGGACGGCGCAGGCGTCCGAGCACGTCGCTGACGGCGTCGACGGGGGCGGCGCCGGCGGTGCGTCTGCGGGCGGAGGGGGGGTCGTCGGAGCCGAGGTGTCTTCGGCCGTTTCGGTCACGACGAGCGGCTCTCCGTTGAACTGGCCGACGAGGACCTCGCCGGTCTGTCGCCGCAGGACCTCGATCGGGATGACGCCGTCTTGCCCCTGCGTGCGCACGACCTGGCAATAGTAGGCGAGCGTTCCATCCGGAGCCGGGGTGAGGCTCGCGAGCGACGTGATGATGTCGCCCGGAAGAATGCCGGCTCGATCGGCGGGTGACCCGGGGCCCACCGAGTAGACACCGACGCCGGTCGCCCCGCTCTCGGTGAGAATGGCCTCGGGCCTGATGCCCAGCGTATCCACGTTCTGCCCGGTGCGCAGGATCTCCACGATCGGCCGGGCCGCGTTGACGCTGATGGCGAGGTTCTGATCGGTCTCGGTGTCCCCCGCGTAGTTGACGCCGAGCACGACCGGGTCGCCGTTGGCCAGGATGAGAGGCCCCCCGGAGTTTCCTCCGTTGATGCGGGCGTCATGCTCGAACACCGAGGAGATCGACGACCACGACGTGTCTTCAGGCGCTTCGCTCTTGGCGACGATGCCCTGGGTTTGAGTGAGCTGCGGGTCACCGAGGGGGAAGCCGACGGACTGAACGAGCATCCCCCGCTCGACCGCGCCCGTGTACCACTCGAAGTACTGATATCCGTCGCCGTCGAGATCGATGACCGCCAGGTCGTTGCATTCGGAGACCGCAACGATCCGTGCTGACACCCGCCTCGGGGGCTCACCCATGAACACCTCGACGGTGGAGGCGTTCGCGACGACGTGATGGTTGGTCACGGCCAGCCCGCTCGGGTCGATGATGAACCCGGTGCCGCTCGCGGAGACCACGCCCTGGACGACCTCCTCTGCGAAGGGCTCGGCGTACGGCGACTGGATGACGATGCGCACCGTCGCCTCTGCGAGATCGATGCTGCGCCCGCTCGGCATTATCAGCGGGGGCATCGGCGCCGGCATTTCGGAGCTGGCGGTGGGTGCCGCGCCATCCGACGCCATCATCTCGGGCGCCAGCTCGGCAGGTGTCGCCGGCGTCGCTGGCATTCCTTCGCTCGTCGGTTCGCTGCCGCTCGCGTCTGCGCTGCCGACGTCATCATCGTCGTCTCCGCCGCAGGCAAACCATGTCGCCGCCACGACGACGAAACCGCCCAACCTGACTATTTTGGTCATCATGCGTATATCCTTTTGCTCTGGCGTCTGAAGACTCCGCGATGCACTCGGCACTGCAGACGCATCAACGCGAACGCTCATCAATGGGTGACCAGCAGCCAGCGTGAGCTGGGCGTTCGTTGGCCCCCTGACGACACTGCAGCGTCTACACCAGGGCTTCGACGCGGCGCCACGAAATGAGGATCAATGGCGCGAACGAAGGTGAGACCAGGGGCGTGAGGGCGCGTGATTATCCTTTCACGACACGCCCGGCAAGTGCGTGGCGCGTGCATCGGCGCACGCGACAGCACGACTCGACCCTGCCGATTTGAGCCGAATGGTCATTGTCGCTCGGAGTCTGCGCGGTACGATGCCAGCGTATGACTCTCGATGCTGTGCCCGCCGTGTCGCGGGTCTCGTTTGACGTGGTCGAGCGCGGCCAGTTGATCGTGCCTTGTCCGCTCGTCTCGCGGGATCGAGCCCGCTCCACCTCCGGGGCGGATGCGAACGCTGCGTGGCTGGCAGTGCACGCGGGCGTCGGTCCGGCGGCGCTGCTCGTGAGCTGGGCCGTGTCTTCCACGAGCTCGGGAGACGTTGACGCGGGAGAGGGAGAGCTGCCGCCTGCGGCCTATGTCATCGAGACGTCGGCAGACTCGACGGACGGTAGCGACGGCCAGTGGCGACGCGAGCTGAGCGTGGAGCAGAACGCGGCGAGCGCGCGCTCGCACGTGATCGAGTTCGACGGCCAGAGCTGGGTGCGGCTGGTGCTCGCCGCGGGGGCGCGCGCGCCGTCGTTCGCGCGCTTCGACCTGCACGACGCCTCTGACGGCACTGACGATTGCTGGCTGCTCTGGGGTGATCCGGTGCTCGCGTCAGCCGGTTCGGCCGAGCCCGGCGAGGCGTCGTGGGCAGCGGCGATTCACGAGCGCTACCCGGGCTACTTTCCCGCCTTGATCGACGCGGCCAGCCCCAACGCTTCGCCGGTTCACGGCGTCGAGCGCTTGCAGGAGCTGCTCGAGGCCCACCCGGCGGTGCGCCGTGTCGCGATCGCCTACTCACCCGCCGTGGGTGCCGGGGTCGTGGCTGACGGGGCCGTCGAGCGTGACGGCGATCTCGACGCGATCGTCGCAGCCGTGCTCGAGGGAGGGCGCTTGCCGGTGCTGGCGCGCCAGCCCGCCTTGCCGGGAGCGGTGCCGGCGTCGGTAGAGGCCTTCAATCGCCGTGTCGCCAGTCTGGAGGCGCGCCACGCGCTCGTTCGCGGGCCCGACCTCGCCGCGTGGTTCGACGCGCACCCCGGTCAGCTCGACGCCGAAGGTCGACCGACGCGTGAAGGGCGCGCTGCCATCCAGCGCCTGTGGGTGGACGCGCTCGACCTCTTCTACGTGCCGCAGTAACCGAAGCCGCGCGTCGGCTCAGCCGCGCCGACGCCGGAACGCCAGACCCGCGCCGAGCGCCGCGAGCGCCACCAGACCCGCGCTCGGCGCTGATTGCCGAGCACCGCCCGCACCCGGCGCGGCCACGCTACAGCCGCTCTCGGCGACCACGCCGGGCCGCTCGGGCTCGGCGTCGGGCTCGTCGAGGATGGGCTCGGCGTCGGCCGCGGCGAAGGCGTCGAGCACGAACGACGAGAACGTCGACAGGTGCGTGTACACGTTGCGCACGCCCACCGTGGTGCACGTCGCGCCGGCAGCGAGCGAATACACGCCCACGAGCGCGCCCGTATCTTCCGCGAAGGCGGGGCCGCCGCTGTCACCGTGGCAAGGGCCTTCGTTGACGACGAACGTGCGCGGCGAGGCGATGATGCTGGGCTGGTCTTCGGAGAGCGGCCCGACGTCGATCACGCGGCGGCCTTCGCGCACGTGACGGCCCGAGTCACCGTACGTCTCCGTCTCGCCGTAGCCGACGATGCGCACGAAGTCGCCCGCCTCGACGCCGTAGGAGATGCGGACGGAGGACACGGGCACGTCGAGCGGATCCTCGAGGACGACGAACGCGAGGTCGCCGCGGCAGATCTGGGTCGAGCCCGTGCCGAGCAGGCGCGCGCCCCGAGTGACGGGCCGTGCGCCGACGATGCTGGGGCCGACATAGACGCTGACCTCGGCGGGCTCGACGAGGCGCCCGATGGTGCCGTCAGCGCGGTCGGGCGCCGTGAGCGAGCCGTCGGGCTCGCAGGAGAAGAGCCCGATGGTGGAGTGCGTGACGCAGTGGAGCGCGGTGGCCACGAGATTGGGTGCGATGACCGTGCCCGTGCAGAAGACGGCGTCACCCTGGCTCGGTCTGGTGAGCAGGTAGACGGCGCTGTCGTCGCTCGAGGTGGAGACGTCGCCATTGACGATCGGCTGCTGGAGCGAGCCGAACGCGGCATCGTCGGCGGATTGGCCGCACGCGGTGGCGAGGAGCAGTGCAGTGACGGTCAAAATGCGTCGCATGGAACTCACGCATCAGATCGGATGGTCGCGGCGCGGATGGAGCGGAGTCCGTTAACCCTGCAGGGGGAACATGCCCGACGATGCGTCTCGAGCCGGGTCGCTCCGGTACGGGCGCTTGCGCACGCCCTGGGGTGAGGAGCCCACGTCTCGACGGCGGGCGATGGCCCAGACCGGCGCGATGTGTTGCATCGTGAAGCGAACAGCGGCCTGGCCGGTGCTCGAAATGCACGGGTTGATCACCCCGGAGGAGTGTGAAGCCCTCAAGGCTGAGCCCGACGATCCGTTTTCTTTACGAACGCATGTCAGCAGTCGTCACGTTACCGCCCCCGGCGGAACCCCGCCTGGAGCTGGTCGTCCGCACGCGCGATGCGTCGAAAGCCGTCCCCGTCGAGCCCGGCAAGGTGCTCGGTGTCGGGAGAGGTGAGGAGAATGCAATCCGTCTGGAGTGCCCTTCGGTGTCGCGGATGCACCTCGAGCTGCACCCGTCGCGCGACGGCCTCGACGTGGAGGACCTGGGCAGCTCGAACGGCACCGTGCTGATCCGCGGCAGCGCGGAGGCGGGGAGCAGCGGGCAAGAGCAGCTGACGCCGCACGAGCGGCTGGCGATGCGGGTGGGCGACGCGCTGCGCGTCGGCTCGGCGCTGCTCTCGCTGCAGGCGAAGCGCCGCTCGATCATCCCGACCAAGAACATCGCGCGTTCGTTCGGCGGGCCGCGGGTGATGTTCGACCCGGCGGTGAAGCAAGCCTACGAGCTGATCACGCGCGCGGCGGCGACGGAGATCTCGGTCTTGATCCTGGGCGAGACGGGCGCCGGCAAGGAGGCGATGGCGGAGACGGTACACCAGCGCTCGCCGCGCCGCACCGGCCCGTTCCTGCTGTTGAACTGCGCGGCGCTGTCCGAGACGCTGCTCGAGAGCGAGCTGTTCGGCCACGAGAAGGGCGCCTTCACCGGCGCTCACACCACGAAGGCGGGCTTGCTGGAGTCGACCGGCGGCGGCACCGTGTTCCTCGACGAGATCGGCGAGCTCAGCCTCGGCACGCAGGCGAAGCTGCTGCGCGTGCTCGAGGAGCGCAGCGTGATGCGCGTCGGCGCGACCAAGCCGCGGCGCATCGACGTGCGCTTCGTGACGGCGACCAATCGCGACCTCACACGCGAGGTGCGCGCCGGGCGCTTCCGCGGCGACCTCTACTACCGCATCAGCGGGCTCGTGGTGCGCATCCCGCCGCTGCGCGAGCGCCCCACGGAGATCGAGCCGCTGGCGCGCCACTTCTTGACCGAGTTCAGCACGCAGATGGGGCAGGCCGTTCCGGAGCTCGAGCCCGGCGCGATCGAGGCGCTGCACGCCTACGACTGGCCCGGCAACGTGCGCGAGCTGAAGAACGTGATGGAGCGCGCGGTGCTGCTCGCCGCCTCGGGCGCGGTGACGCGCGAGCACGTGCTGCCCGAGCCCACGCTGTTCAGGGATGCGTCGGGCCACGGCGGGTTGCTCGGCGGCGGGGGCGATGATCTCGACGAGTCGACGGCGGTGATCACGAGGCCGCGTGAGTTTCGGCAGAGCAACAACCCGGCGAGCTCGCGTCGCCGCAGCCTGCGGCCGCCGGACAGCGTCCGTTCGCGCAGCAGCGCACCGGGCAGCGCGCGCGGCAGCCAGAGCCCGTCCTCCCGAGGCGGACCCGTATCGTCACGCCCGCGCGGCGGCGAAGGGAGCAGCGACGACGAGAAGCGCGATCGCCTGATCCGCGCCCTCGAGGCCTGCGGCGGCAACCAGACGCGGGCGGCGGAGATGCTCGGCATCTCCCGGCGCACGTTGATCAACAGGCTGGATCGCTGGAAGTTGCCGCGGCCGCAGAAGCGGTAGGCGGGCGGAAGGGTCCGAGGGGCCAAGGGTCCGCGGGGCCAAGGGGGGGCGGAGGCGGCCTCTCGACGGGTTGTGTTTGTTTGCGGCGGGGATTTGGGTGGGGCCCTCTCACTTGGAGCTGCTGCTCACGTGAAGGGGCCATGCGGCGGGCGCTCGGTCGCGCTGGGGCAGGGCAGTCTGAGCAGTTCTTCTGTGCTCGGGGGCTCTCGCGCGTTCGTCGGGAGACGGACGCTGAGCCCCCGTCGCCACCCCACAGACTCAGGTGCCGGTGCAGTTGGCGTCGCCCGAGGCCGCTGCAAACGCGCCAAATTCGTCGGGGCAGGCTTCCGCGTCAGTCGCCGCGTCGCCCTCGATGCAGACGAAGCCGCTCGGCGGCAAGAGTGCCTGGCACGTGAACCAGGCGTCGACCGTCTCCGTGCAGTTCGGAACGCCAGCGGACAAGCCGTCCATGGCCTCGATCTGAGCGTTCACACAATCCGGTGGCACCGCGCAGTCGCCGGGGATCGCTTCGAACCCCGCACAGATCCCTTCGGCCATCTGCTGGCGGGTGAGCGTCACGGGGGCAGCGTCACCACCACCGTCGGTCACGCCGGCATCGCCGGGGTCACCACCATTGCCGCCGTTGCCGCCGCCGGTGCCACCGGTCCCCGCCGTGCCACCCGTCCCTGCGGTGCCGCCGGTGCCCGCGGTGCCGCCCGTACCTGCGGTGCCCGCGGTGCCACCCGTCGTGCCGCCCGTGCCGCCACCGCCGTTGCCGCCGCGCCCTGCGGTGCCGCCCGTGCCTCCTGCTGGCGGCGTCACCACGTCGTCATCGCCGCAGCCTGCGCTGGTCATCGCGAGGAGCGAGAGCAGCGTCGTCATCGTCAGCGCTGCGCCCGTGGCAGTGCGTCGAATGGCTCGAGCGGCGCCTCCGCGCGTGCCCGAGCGGGGGTTACCGTTTAAGCGTCCATGCTGCATTCTAATCTTCCTCCCAGCGGCGCAGGCCGCCGTTATTACTGGTCAAGCGTCACAACGGCCGGCAGCCCGCAGGGCTAACCCTGAGCTGCCGAATTCCCGCTGAAGTCCCCTAAATGTGAGCGCTGTCGTCACAGCGAGCAACGTCACTTCTCTAAGTCGTAGTCAAAGACGTGCGACGATCGGCGCCGCCGGCACCGTGCACCAGCGATGTCGGTGAGGCGCGGAGAGCCCGAGGAGCGAGGTGCGACGGAGCGCTGGCTCGACCAGCGAACGCTGCGCGCGCGCCCTCATCGGGCTGCTCCACTTCGGTTTCATGCACGGCGTGCCGTCTACGAAGCTTGGAGAATTTGCCTAGCATGAGACTGCATCGCACCCCCGCCCCCGGTCGCCGTCCGAGGCGGCGCCTGGCCTCTATCGCCACCGGCAGCGCCCTCGGCGCGCTCACGCTGGGCTGGGTATCGGGCTGCTCGGTGATCTACGATCTCAGCACCGAACAGTGCTCGGCAGACGCTGACTGCAGCGCGCTCGGCGGCGCGTTCACGGGCCTCGTGTGCGTCGAGAATTTGTGTCAGGAGGCGCCCATCACGGGTTGCCAATCGAACGCACAGTGCATGGATGAACAAGGCAACACGTTCGAGCCCTGGGCGTGCATCGACCGGGAATGCGTGAAGCTGGACACGCCGGAGTGCCCGACGATGCTGCCGCAAACGCAGGAGCTGTGGCGAACGAACCTGCGCTCGAACAACCCGTTGATCCTCGCTGGTACGGGTGTCATCAGCGGCACGACGGTGCTCGACACCCGCCTGCGCAACTACGATCTGGCGATCACCGAGCTCACGAATCGAAACGGGGGCTTGCCGTCGGGTCGTCAGGTGGTGATGCTGGGTTGCCGGGCGACGTTCGACGATGATGAAGGGCTCAATCGCGAGATGGATCATCTCGCGAACGTCGTGAAGGTGCCCGGCCTCATCTCGGCGTTCGAAGCGGCTGACCTCCAGCGCGCGTTCAACGAGTACGGCCTGGCGGCGCAGATGTTCTTCATGAGTCCGCTCCAGTCCGATCCGGCGCTCGCCGCGCTGCAGGACGAGGGCCTCATCTGGCACATGGGTCCGGCGTCGGAGTCCATCGCGCGGGTGTATGCGCCTCTGTTGACCCGGACGTTGGCCTTCCTCGGGGTCACCACCGACGCGAAGGTCGCCACGGTGGTGACGACCGACGACCGGCTGCTGGCGGACATGCTCCCGACCGTCGAGACCACACCCGACAGGTTCGGCTTGGCGTTCAACGACAAGACGGTCTCGCAGAACCGCACCGACAACAACTACCGCACCGTCAACGTCACCTCGAGCGCCTCGAGCGATGTCTCCACGCAGATCTCGGCCATCGTGACGATGCGGCCACACGTCATCATCTCGGTCGCCGACACCCAGTTCGTGCAACGGATGCTCCCCGCCATCGAAGCTCAGTGGCCCACCGACGGTACGCCGAAGCCGTTCTACCTGCTGTCGCCGGACAACTTCAACGACGCGCGGGTGCAGGACCAAGTGCAGTCGATCAGCGGGCTCTATCAGCGCGTCGCCGGCGTGAACTTCGCGGCGGCAGCCGACACCCACGTGTACGATGAGTACGTCGGACGCTGGCTCGGGGCATTCCCGGATTTCCCGGAAGACGTCAACTACGAGAACTTCTACGATGCCGCTTATTACCTGCTCTACGCTGCCGCAGGCGCCCGCCAGAACCTGACCAACGGGCAGAGCTTGCTCACGGGAATGAACCGTCTCCTGGCCGGCCCCGAATACGAGGTGGGCCCGGGCCAGATGCCCGAGGCGATGGGCCTGGTCGGTCAGAGCAACACGAACATCGAGCTCGTCGGCACGCTCGGTCCTCCCGATTTCAACCGCACGAACGGGACGCGCAACGCTCCGGGCAGCGTCTGGTGCATCGACAGCAACCGTGCATTTCGCGCGGACGTCCTGCGCTACGAAGCAGGCGCGGGTGACGATGCCACGCAAGCCTCGCTGACCGGCAGCTTCCCCTGTATCGCAGACTTCTGAAGCCTCCACTCACCGCCCCGCACGCCGATGGGGGGCGTCTCATCATCGAAACCAGCGCGGTCGCCGCCAACTCGAGCCCAGAGGGGGGCTAGACCACCGGCCTTCCCAGCCCTGACCCCCCACGCCGAAAGCGATGCGAATCTCGAGCAAGGAAGAACTGATCGCGCGCACGGCGCGGGCTCTTCTCCCGGTGGTCTCGGCGCGCGCCGCGCTGCTGTTCGGCTCCCACATCGTGGGCCACGCGCGTGCTGGCAGCGATGTCGACATCGGCGTGCTGGTCGACGCAGCGGCGGCGACGGCGCTGCGCAAGCCGCTCTTGTGGACGCTGTTCGCCGCGCTCGGTCGCGAGCTGTCGGCGGAGCGGCTGGATGTCGTGATCTTGAACGACGCCCCGCCGAAGGTCGCTTTTCGCGTGCTCTCGGAGGGACGCGTCGCCTTCGAGCGTGACCCGGTCGACCTGCACCGCTTCCGCGTGCTGACCTACTCACGGCACGCCGACCATCAACCCGTCGAGCGCCTCTTCGAGGAGGCGAGCGAGCGCGGGGGCTCGCGGCGGTGACGCGTGGTTGACGCCGACGGCCTCCGGCTGCGCATCGAGGCGCTGCTCGAGTACCTGGTGAGCGTCGACCGTTTCAAGGAGACGGAGCGCGAGCGGTTCCTGGAAGAGCCCGACGTGCATCACCTCGCCGAGCGCTACCTGCAGCTGGCGGTGCAAGCGGCGCTCGACATCGCGCACCACATCATCGCCGAGCGAGGCTACGCCGCTCCAGCCAGCTATCGCGACGCCTTCGTCATCCTCGCGAAGCACGGCGTGGTGCCGCCGGTGCTGAGCGGGCGCCTGCAGTGGTGGGTGGGCCTTCGCGACATGCTGGTGCACGGCTACCTCCAGCTCGACCACGAGCGCTCCTGGGAAGCGATCCAGAACGACCTCGAAGACCTGTGCGCGTGGGCCGCCACCGCCGCCGCGCTGCTCTCCGAAGCAGCGCCGGGTCAGCGCTCGCGATAGAAGCGCGGCACCCGCCGCGAGATCGCGGTGAGCACCTCCCACGCGATGGTGCCGGTCGCCGCGGCGATCTCCTCGGCAGACATCGTGTCTTCGCCGAGCGGCCCGCGCTGGGAGCCGAGCACGACCACCTCGTCGGCGATGGCAGCGCCGGGGATGTCGGTGACGTCGATGCTGGTCATGTCCATGCTGACGGCGCCGACGATGGGTGCGCGCTTGCCGCGCACGAGCAAGTGGCCGCGGTTCGAGAGCGCGCGCGAGAGGCCGTCGCCGTAGCCCATGGGAATGGTCGCGATCTGGCTCTGCCGTGCCGCCGTCCAGCGCGCGCCGTAGCCGACGCTCTGCCCCTTCTCGAGGGTGCGCAGCGCGACGATCTCGGTGCGTACGCGCATCACCGGCTCGAGCCGAGGGCCGTTCGGCACGCCCGGCGCCATACCGAACAGGCCGATGCCGGGCCGCACGAGGTCGAAGCGCGCGTTCGGGTGCGCGATGGTCGCGGCGGTGTTGGCGGCGTGGCGGCGCGGCCAGCTCAGGCCGTGGGCGCGCAGCACGCCGCAGCCGGCCTCGAAGCGCTCGAGCTGCGCGGCCACCGAGGCGGGGTCGCTCTCGGCGCACGAGAAGTGCGTCATGACGCCGTCGAGCGCGATCTCGGGCAGGCCGGCGAGGGTGCTCGCGAACGCGGCGAGCTCGCCCAGCGGCACGCCGAGGCGCGCCATGCCCGTATCGATCTTGATGTGCACGGCCAGCGGCGGGCCCCCCGCGAAGCGCACCTCTTCGGCGAGCCCCTCGAGCTGATCGCCGCGGCTGATCACGGGCGTGAGCCGGTGGCGGATGAGCTCGCCCCAGGCGTGGCCGTAGTGCCCGCCCATCACCAGGATCGGCAGCATCAGGCCGGCCTCGCGCAGCTCGATGCCCTCTTCGATCAGCGCCACGCACACGCCCGCGCTGCCGGCGCGCTCGAGCGTGCGCGCGACGGCCTTCGCGCCGTGCCCGTAGGCGTCGGCTTTCAGCACGCTCCAGATCGGAACGCCCGCCGTGCGCGCGAGCACGAGCAGGTTGTGGCGCAGGTTCGCGAGGCCGATCTCGGCGCGCGTCGGGCGCACGCTCGACGCCGGCTCGGCCCGGCGCGGCGTGTGCACGCGGGGGGGCAGGGCGCTCTTCGGCTCGTCGACGCTCATGGCGGCAGCGTAACCTCACCCCGAGCCCGCGTCGGGATCAAGGCGGCGATTTGCAGTCGCCGAGGCACGCCTCGAGCGACGCTTCGCAGTCCTGGCAGCCGCGAGGTTGGGACTCGCAGCCCGGCGCGCAACCGGCGCGGGCAGCCTCGCAGCGCGAACGGCAGCCAGGCCCGGACGTGTCCTCGGGCGCACCGGGGGCGAGCACCGACTCCGTGCCGGCGAGCGGCACCACCGAGGGAGGCGGGCTGTTGACGGGATTGGGCGCGGCGGGTTGGCTGGCGTCGGCGGGGCGCCCCGAGCCCGTGGGCAGCTCGAACGGGGGATCGGTGTCGCCGCTCACGACCTCGGCGATGCGGCGCTGCGCGTATTCGACGCGATCGCGCGTCTGCCCGTAGGTGTAGACGCGCCGCCACTCGCGCCAGCAGTGCAAGCGGTGCGAGCCCGAGATGTTGGGATCCAGATCCAGCCGATCGCAGTGGGCGAAGCGCAGGTCACCCTCCTGGATCGCTTCGAAGCTCGGACCGCAGCCCACTCCGACCAGCCACGATACGAGCAGCGCGATCGGCGAGAGCGACGCGACCACGAACGGTGCGGGCGTCGACCGCCGGCCGCGCGCGATCGCTGCCGCCGTCGCAGGCGCGAGAACGCGCCATCGCAGCCGCTTCGCGGGCCCCCACGGCGCAGTGACGAGGCGGAGCATGCCGGTGGCGTTCACTCTAGCGCCGAACGCTCGCCAAAGCTCTGTTCGATCCGTCGGCGGGGTGTTTGTCACGTGGAACGAGCGCCAATAGTGCAGTTTTCGTGCCTGGTGGCCGAAGTGTGGGTCGCATGTGGTCGCGGGGGTGGTCGCAGGAAGCCGCTTCGCTGGCAGGATGAAACGCGGAGGATGCCGCGAGGAGCGTCGAGCATCGCACGGCGCGTCATCCTACTCGCACTCCTGCCTTTCCGCTTCGCCCAAGGTCAGGAAAGGGGGTATAGCGCTCGTCGTTTCGCACCTTCGAGCGCATGGCTCGGCCCTGAAGTCTCCTTTCTCTGTCGAAGAACGCGCGGGCACGCGCCGGGGCGGCGAAGAGGGGTGAGGCAGTCGTGTTACCGTGTCCGCGCGCCCGGGCGCCGATCAGAACCATGTCTAACCCAGCACCTGCGTCCAAGCCTTACCACCGCCTCGACAGCGAGCTCGCCCAGCGGGTCCAGCGCGTGCTCGGCGACGTGCGCGCCGGCAAACCGGTCATCCTGGTCGACGACGAAGATCGCGAAAACGAGGGTGACCTGATGTTCGCCGCCGAGCACGCGACGCCGGAGGCGATCAACTTCATGGCGAAGTACGGCCGCGGGTTGATCTGTCTCGCGATCACCGGCGAGCAGATCGATCGGCTCGAGCTGGCGATGATGCCGCAGGGTGGGGCGCCGCTCGGCACCGCCTTCACGCTCAGCATCGAGGCACGGCACGGCGTCACCACGGGCATCAGCGCGGCCGACCGCTCGCGCACTATCCGGGTGGCGATCGCGCCCGACGCCAAGCCAGCAGACGTCGTGACGCCGGGGCACATCTTTCCGCTGAAGGCGCGCGACGGCGGCGTGCTGGTGCGCACCGGGCAGACGGAGGGCTCGGTCGATCTCGCGAGCATGGCGGGGCTGCTGCCCGCGGGCGTGATTTGCGAGATCATGAACGACGACGGCACGATGGCGCGCCTGCCCGACTTGCAGCGCTTCGCCGACGAGCACCAGCTGCAGATCCTCACCATCGCCGATCTCATCCGGTATCGGCTGGAGACGGAGAAGCTCGTGCGCCGCCGCTCCGATTTCCCCATCCGGCTCGATGCGACCGGCAGCGAGTGGCAAGCCGTGATCTACGAGACGAGCGTGGGAGCCGGCCCGTTCCTCGCGCTCGTGAAGGGCGACCCGGCGCGGGCGGAGTCCACGGCGTGTCGCGTGCACTCGGGCGCGCTGCTCGCCGACGTGTTTGGCTCCGACACGCTCGGTGGTGGCCGGCACCTGCGCGCCGCCCTCGAGCACATCGAAGGTCTCGGGCACGGCGTGGTGGTCTATCTGCCCCCGAAGGCTGACTTCCAGAGCGAGCTCGCGGCGCTCGGGCGCCCGCGCGACCCGCGCTCGGCCAGCGGAGCCGAAGATGCACTGGCCTCGCCCGGGCCGCCGCTGCGCGAGTTCGGGCTGGGCGCACAGATCCTGCGAGACCTCGGGCTGCATCGCATCCGCCTGCTCACGAATCACCCGCGCAAGATCGCGGGCATCGAGGCGTACGGGCTCGAGGTGCTCGAGTGCGTGCCGCTCGGGGCGGCTGGCGCTTCGGAATGAGGTGAGCCGCCTTCCGCTTCCGTCCGGTGGAGTGGCAGGGGTCGTGCGGGCCGGACGGCGCGCTGTAGTACCGGCCGCAAGGCGCTAGCGCCCGGACGCCCTGCGAGCCGCGCCCCGTAGCCCCCGCGCCGGTCGAAACCTCGCGCTTCCGGCACATGGTCAAACGTGCGGGGTTGCACAAACGGCGCGGGCCATTTATGGGCCAGGGCCCCGCGGTCATCCTCATGAAAACACTCGAAGGCTTTCTGGTCGCGAGCCCCGGCGCTCGCTTCGTGCTGGTCGCCGCGCGCTTCAACGCGCTGATCGTGGATCCGCTGATCCGCGGCGCGGAAGACGCGCTCGTGCGGCACGGCGTGAACGCCGACGACATCACGCTGGTGCGCGTGCCTGGCGCCTGGGAGATCCCGTGGGCGTGCCGGCGCGTGGCCGAGAGCGGCAAGGCCGACGCGATCGTGGCGCTCGGCGCCGTGGTGCGCGGGCAGACGCCCCACTTCGACTACGTCGCGGGCGGCGTCGCGACGGGCGTCGCGAGCGTCGCCAGCTCGACCGGCGTCATCATCACCTTCGGGGTGTTGACGACGAACACCTTCGAAGAGGCGACAGACCGCGCGGGCGGCAAGGCTGGCAACAAAGGCGCCGACGCCGCCCTCACCGCCCTCGAGATGGTCTCGCTGCGCGCCGTGCTCGGCGCCTGACGCGGCGCTTACGGACTCTGAGGAAGACCATGGGTGCCCGAACCGCCGCGCGAGAAGCCGCGCTCCAGATGTTGTACGCGGCCGAGTTCGGCTCGCCGGAGACCGAGCGCCTGATCGGCGACTTCTGGCGCGAGTTCCCCGGTGACGCCGAGGGCCGCAGCTACGCCGACGCGGCCGTGCGCGGCGTGCTCGGCGATCGCGCGCGCGTCGACGAGCAGCTGGTCAAGGCCAGCACCAACTGGCGCATCGAGCGCATGAACCCCATCGCGCGCAACGTGCTGCGCCTCGGCACCTGGGAGCTGCTCGAGCACCCGGAGATTCCGCGCGCCGTCATCATCGACGAGTCGGTGGAGATCGCCAAGCGCTACAGCGGCACCGAGAGCGCCGCCTTCGTCAACGGCGTGCTCGATCGCATCGCCGACAGCTGCGGACGCAAAGACGAACCC
>Ga0247763_1000333_pt1 | contig 27228 bp, 26 predicted proteins | sample UWRJL141409B4_FD_179926 | JGI IMG/M metagenome (GOLD analysis project Ga0247763, IMG submission 179926) | Plant litter microbial communities from Arlington Agricultural Research Station in Wisconsin, United States - UWRJ-L141-409B-4 | ecosystem: Environmental > Terrestrial > Plant litter >... | reverse complement strand
CCTCTCTCCCAAAAAAAAAAAAAAAAAAGGATTCACACCCGCCAGCCGGGATGCGGCGTGGTTGAGTAGAATATCTCGTAATCCGGAGTTCAGTTGATCGGCTCATGTCAGATGGGAAAATGAGTTTACCATGCATCGCTTGGCTTCAAAATCCTACAAAGTCATGCTGAGTAAATCACCGATTCCGCTGCCGCTGCCGCTGCCGCCGCCGCCAATGCTGCGCGACCCTGAGAATTACAGTAAAATAAATATTAACGCTGCAGAACATATGCTAATGCCTATCCATGCGTGTAATGTATGCTTATTATATCACAACCGCGACCTGCGTGGCTGCTGATGCGACGTGGACCTTGTCGGGACCAAAAACGGTCCGACATGGGAGGTCAAACTTCCAGCTCGGAGCTGCCACGTGCTCAGTCAGACTCGGACAGGGCTGCCCGCTACCGTTTTGGCGGCATTCCGGGCCCTCATGAGAGTTGCAGCGGTTTGTTTATCCCCCCGTCCAACGGCCTGTTTACATCACTCGGCGGGGTTCCCGTACGCCACCCCATCATGGAGACCATGGAGATCATGGAGGGGGTTGGCTTTTATCCGTCCTATCTTGTGACGGCCTCGTCAACACGCCGTTTCCATTGGCGTGCGCATATCCTTTCTCGGCCAGACCAGCCTTTCCTTCCTGGTCCTCATCGTCAAAGACTCGTTCCTCGAGCCATTGTGTTGCCTTGGCACATGTTGTGTCTACCCATTTCATCCATGCCCATGCCGCCGTATATGTGAGCGCTGTAAAGATTAAAACTGCGAGAAGTTTGTGGCTTCTCGACTTGGGCTTGATCCACTCCTGCTGTCCGGGTGTTCCGTCGTCGTTTTTGGGAGACTCCACCCACGGTTGGCCACTGATACCGTAGGTGACCCAAATTCCCACCGTTCTCAAGAGCGTGCCGTGCACCAGATACACAGCAAAGGAATGGTGTCCCAGCCACAGTAGTAGTCGATGCGAAAGAAGGCGCTGGATGGCCGGTGAGAGGAAGATCGAGATGGCCGTGCAGTGGATGAAAAATGCCGATGATCGCCGGTGCACATTGGTTCCCTTAGGTACCAGAATGCTTCCCAGGTTCTCATCCTTGTGCGGATCCGGGTGTGGGTGGAGGAGAAAATTGTGGAGACTCATCGACCAGTCCGTCCAGTCTTCGTGTTCTTGCGGGTAAGAGCCTACCCACCCGCCGACCAAAAGAAGCATGGGCGCCACAACAAATGTAAGTATCCGCTGGTGCGAGGTGATGAAATTCTGTGTCGGACGGTGTTGCGCCAGCTCGGCAAGCAGAGTGCCAAGAGCTAGGTTTGCGCCAAAAGTTTCTGTTTTTCATCAGTTTCATTCCCCGCCAGAGGGACCGAGACCGTTGCAACTCACCCGTCAAATAGCCAACATTAAATAACCAGTAAAAAATCATGAGTATGTGGACCAGTATCCTGTACTTGAACCGCATCCCAATCGTCGCCGCCAGCACGACATAGACTTGAAAGGCCCCGATTAGCAAGGGCCGCATCGCCCATTGGTGCCGGTCAAACGGGTTATCCGTGCTTGTCCATGTTGTGAGCCACGCTGTGAACAACCGCCTAACGTTTTCCCGGAACGGGACCGGTCCTGGTGCGTCGAAGCGGACCCAAAAACTGTCGCAACGGGTGGCCGCCGTATATGCACCGAAGCACGACAGCACGAAGCTGAAAAAAGTCGCAATCATGGCTGGCAGCATCAACCGTGGTGGGCGACGAAAGGCGCTGCGAGCCACCGATTTGAGCGCAGCCGGCACATTGCCATGCTGGTAGGCGAGCTTCAACGGTTTATACGCGCATACGAAGCCGGTCAGAAAGGCGAAGATGGGCACGCCGATGCGGCCTTGGAATGGTATTCGTAGGTAAGGCAGCTGCAGTAATCTCGGCACCGCATCTTTCTTATCCGCGGGCCAGAACAGCTCGAAGTCAAGGGCTCGTGCGACGTGTGTCGAAATGACGAGGGCAGACGTGATACCGCGTAGGCCCTGTGCGAGAAGGAAAATCTGTTAGCACTGGGCAATGTTTGAGATACGCGACACCAGGCGCATTGCAGACGTACCTCGACCCATTTGATGTTTCTCTGGCCAGATTTGCTCATTGTGTCGCGAACCGCTGCTGTCCTTCGCAAAAGAACGGAGGGCGACAAGAAACAGGAACAAGACCGCAAGTTCCTCTCGACGAGAAGCCGGCCCGACTGGGAGCCACCTTGAAATCGGGGACCCAGCGGCCAAGGACTGGGAAAAGGACGGTGGTGGAGCTGAATAATAATACACGATTGAAAAAGAATATCCTGCGCCCAAAATCTATGCCTAACCGAAAGGAAAGAGAAGAATCACCCGTCGGCCAGGCATCGAGGTGATTCGCGCGTGTGGTCGTTGGCTCGGATGACGCAAGTGTGAGCCGCGTTAGAAAATAGGGGCCGATGATATTGGCACTCGCATTGCCGGTGCAAGTGGGCGCCAATTACAAAACCGCTTGCGTCCAGGAGTCTCGATGCGGTCGCCGTCGTCGGTACCGCGGGGTCGAATAAAGAGGGGTGTTGCGCGGCCTGAAAGAAGGGGGGGGACGCCTTTTTTCAGGTGGCCAGCAAAATCCGGGATCGGGCTGGGGAGCGGCGTCGTGAGAATTTAAAAAGGAAATGGCTTTTCAGGGACCGGCACATCGGCACCGGGTCTGGACACCACCCTGTGTCTTGGCAGTTGGACAGTCCGGCAGGGTACAGGTTTCAGCGCAAGTGGCTTGAGGATCGATGACCTACTCGCCAATCCAGCCATGTCCTGGGCGTTGCTTGGCGCTGCCGCCCTCCTACCAATTGTCTGCGACAATCTTTGAGCCATTCAAGGCGAAGTCGACGCCAAGTACCGCCAACCTCAACCATCGAGAAACGCCCTGCAACCTTGTGCACCTCTCTCTGACTGCTGCGCGTTTTACGAGACGGCCGTGACGGACTCCTGAGCCACCACGAAAACCGAAGGCTTCGCAAAAGTCAAATACATCATATTCAATCTGTGCTGGGCTGGAGGATTAATTGCCAAGTGAGAGGAATCTTTCCAGCCCCAACCTGCAGTGGCGGCTGCGACCCAACGACGTCAGAGCAGGGTGGCTCGACAAGCCTAGAGGAAGCCTTGTCGTGCCTGTGGGGCACACCGTCCCGATTTTCTAATTGCGAATCCCGTGCCGAACTGCGCGCTGCACAGTGCTTTTTTAGCTTTTACGACACGCCGCTGTGGCCGTCAACCTCACTGCATGATTCCTTGTTTACCGGCACCGTCTGAGTATCCGAGTAGTGCGAGCGCCAGTGATATCCGAAGAGATCTAGGGAGTCATCAAGACGACAGTGACAGCACAGATCGTTCCGTACGAATAGAAGTAGCTGCAACTTGATGGGAATTAACACGGTACAGCGCAGAAAGACACAGATGCCGCCATGCGGTTGCGGGGAACCCCCTGCGGCAAGGTCATGCTGTGAAACCCCGCTGATTGAAATGGCAGCACCTCCCACATTCCCGTTGTTGGCAATGAAGGCCATGTACACGTACACGCGGCGCGAATAACTATTGGATTCGGACGAAACAGCTAAAGCAGACCTGCAGGCTTGCGAGATTGCAATGTCGACAGAGCCATGACGATGTCGTCTCGCGACCTGGTACGGAATCGAGCAACAAATGGTACGTAGGAATCAAGAAAAACAATATTTGCCATTCGTTTTCTGTCGCCAAAACAGGCGTGACCAAGGCGCGGCGTCCTTGGCAAGGTGCCGCTTTTACCGAACGCACGCTTTCTTCGCCCCAGGCTCGCGTGCACTTTGAGCAGGCTGTTGACAAAACCTCCTTTTCTCGGTTCCCTGGGCTTCGTCTGGGGGGACACCTGAATCGGCTGACGCGTCACCACCTAACTCGGGCGCCGTATTGCCACCCTGAACGGAATCGCTTCTCCGACTTGCTGGTCAACTGGGATCGGCTGTCGACCGGGCTTAACGCCGTGAGTCCCGGTCTTACAAGGTTGTACTAACGGGACCTCTGATCCGCAACCGTAATTTCTCCCATCATGAAGATGTTTCCTTTTAATCTTCTGTTGCGCGGTTTCAAGAACATCCAAGACAGCGTGTGTCATGGAACGATCCACGGCTGGGTCCGGTTTGACGGAAACGGGCGAGTTAGCGCGTTTAGCCCAACGTAACCTCCTCTCTGTCCATGACAATGGAAACTGGGGGAAAAGGGGGATCCAGAAGAAAAATCCGATTGCATCTCTGCCGGATCTTATTGCCAAGCACCGGGCCAAGCTTCCACTCCGGCAGCAGCCACCTTTTTCCCGACGACAACAAAAACAAAGCCGATGTAATATTTCTGTTTTCCGTCGGTTTTCCGTGTCCATGTCCCTCCGGAACAGCCAAATGTCTTGGGGTTTCTGCAAGACTCGGGGAATGATATGCGGGGCGACAAGACGTCGATAGAAACCCAAGAAGCCACGCCATCACCGCCAACCCTCGAACCTAAGGTTAGCCCCTGACTGGGCAGAACGGAATGGGCAGCCCCACCGTGCACACACATTGGCAAGTCGGTCTTCGCCAGCGAGCCAGCCAGCTCACAAGAATCTTTGGTGAACGTGCGCACGCCTCCTCCTGAAATGCCCCAAAGCGTTTTGACCTGGTGACCCCAACACGGTCTAACTACCCGCCTGGATTCCCGCATCCCACGTGGAGAAATCCCCTGAAAAAAGACTGGAGGACGCGTTGGCGCTGGGGGGCGGGGCTGGGCTACCCCCCTGCATTTGCAACCGGCTCGGCACCGCATCGGCCAATCTACACATGGCCGGCTATCAACCATCAACCACTTGACAACCAACCAACCAACCAGAGGCACAGAGAGAACAACCATAGGAAAGAGAAGAGTAAAAAGGGAGCACCCTAGGATCTTGACTTCATCTCGAATAAGGAAAAGTAAAATAAACTGCCATGTAATAGGACCTGAAGACCACCCCGGATACCACTACAGTCCACTACAGACAGCCCACTATAACCACCGCAGTCCACCGCAAGTCCACTAGTCCACTAGTCCACCACGATCCACCACAAGTCCTACCCGCCTAGTCGCCTAGATCTCAAGATCTCAAAGCTCTCAAAGTTATCAGCGGTACGTATGTACTGGTAAAGTTCAGACTTTAGTGGACACTAGATAGCGTTTCCCTCTACGTACTTACCTGGCTATGGGGCTATGGGCTATGGGCTATGGGCTATGGGGACATAGTTTTGGGTCCAGGGGAGAAAAAGTCAAACTTCAAAGAGAGCCAGCCGAGGAAAACCTTGAAAACCCTTGGAAAAAAGCTCGGCACGGGTCCTTCGAGAGATCCGTCACATCGTCCCATCGACAGATTGTCACATTATCAATGGCCATGTTTCAACAATGCGATTTCTCCCTCTTTCGCTCCTCCGTTTTTTCTCCATCTTCTCCACTCCGCTGGGTCCGCTGGGTCCTCTGGAGGTTGCAACCACGACACAGCCACCGGATCATCTGGACTACCACTACGCTAGAATAATAAAACTGGCTCCGTCGCCGGGACTGGGTCCGGGATCACGGGACATGAACCACGCGTATTGTAAACCTTGATGGTACCTCACTCAGGTTACTTGATGGTAGGGGACGGGCCATGGCTTAGGTATTTCATCATATTGAAGTTAGCTTGCGTGTTCTTACGCAAATGGTCGGCACGCTACGCTACAGCTAGACATTATACAATGATAATCTCGGGTTGTGGGGGTCTCGGACCAATGTGATACTATGCAGGTCATCATCCATCGCAAGGCTTGCGCGGCCGCTGTCAAGGTCCCGGGTCCCGAGGTTTACGCCATCACAATAATTCGGGATCCTCCCTCTATACATTGGAGCCCCGGGGACCCCTTTTGGGACCCGGTTTCGATGTTCCCTTCGGGGTCGTCTCCCAGCATTCTATGCTGCCAAACTCTCCCAGAACTTCACCTTCATCGCACTCGATCAGGTCGCAACTGTCCTCGACTAGAAACTCGATTCCCTTGGCGGCGAGTGTGTCTCGCACTCCCCGAAAGTGAAAGTCCAGCGGAATGTTAGGTTCCAGCATCCACGTGTAGGGGATCTTGCACAGGAGGAGCACCTTTCGCAGACGTGGCAGACGCTTCGGGACATCGTCAGCAAACTGCTCGAGCATCTTCAACGCTGTTCGGCGGTAGTCACTCTCCGATTGGTAATGGTTCACCATGTCCCTTGAGTTCCAGGAATCCAACTCCTCGTACTTTGCATAGTGTGACCACCACCAGTCCTCCAAAGTAAGCTCGACAAGGTTAGGAGGAAGCTGCTCCGCCAAGGGAGTCTCGAGCACAGTCGCAGGGTGAGTCCCGTAGAGAACAGCGAGCTGGATGCACAGCTTCTCAAGCTTCTCCAATCTTGGGAGGGAGTTGAGGCGCCCATTCTGGCCAATCTCGGCTTCGGCGCCATACCACTCGTGCCAACTAACGTCGAGATGGCGCAGATTCTTGGCGTACAATTCAAGGGCGGTATCGAGGGCTTCTTCATCGGCATGCGTCGCGTCTTCGGCCGGTTGCGGGTCTATTTCTTCACTAGGTGTCATGTAAAGCGTTTCGAGCCTTGGGGCATTTCGCAATATGCGGTGTAGATCTGTAGGGCCAGCTATGGAATACCCGTCAGCATCCTAAAACGGGGCAAAGGGGGACTCGTTGATGGAGATGGAAAAAAAAAAAACGCACCACAGCTGTTGTGCAGGTAAATATGCCGAATGTTACCCAGAAATGGTCGATCATGCATGAACCAGAAGGTTCGGGCTCCGGGGCCGCTAGGATCGTCTTGGTTCTCCCAAAGCCCATCATCGCCTGAGACTTCCAGGGTCTTCAAGGTCTGCACTTGGAGCCAGAGCCGACGGTATACAGACGCGTGCGCAGCACATGTCTCGTCCAGGTAGCTAGCATCCTCATCTAGGCCATCATAGTATTCTATCATCTCCGGGTCGCCTTGTAACAGCAGAGTTTCGAGGCGTTCAAGGGGACGCGGCTGGTCTCGGTCCAAGTGTGGCTCATCCGCATTTCCGAATTTGAAGCCTTCTAGTTCGCTGAACAGAAAGTGATAATCGTCGTGTTCGTCAGAGACGGGTATTTGCAGAAGTAGCGTCTCGATCCGTGTGGCTACTAGAAACAAGGCCATGACGAGCATTTGCACCACAAAAGTTCCAAACCTCTGGGTCCCGGAGGCTATATCCGCCATCACCAACATGGTCGAACACAAATACTCGTATGGCTTCCGAGGGACCCTAGACCGGGGTACCGGTATGCGGAAGGTGTGCATGAGTTCGGAGATAGCGCGACGGGTTTCGCGAGCCACGTTGTCAGAGGTCAGTGTCAGATGGATCTGCGATGAAAACCAGGTCAGCGGACAGTCGTTTGGAAAGGTCGAAGGGGTTAGTCATACCGACAGGGTGCGAATCCAGGTGGCGCAATCCGGCTTGTCGACCATGGTTCGTAGGAGGAGGATCAACGCTGCTTCATCGAGGAGGGCGGCGACGTGGAAGAGCCGCGGTTGGGCCAAAGATAGGAAATGACGGTTGGTGAGGCACAAGTTGGCTAGGCCACGGCGGCTGCGAGTGAAGTCGAACCATGGATCCCCTTCAATTAGCTGGGCGTACGATACCGGCTTCGTCTCGCCAATTTCGGGCAGCTGGGGCACGAGGCATTCGAGGATGATAAAGTGAACATCTTCGGGGAGCTGCGCGAACTGGAGTTTCTCTGCGCGACGGCCGCGGTTTGGCGAAGAAAGGGTAGTCTCCATTGTTCCTGCCAACTTCGGGCAAGAGATCCTCGGGTAGAATCTCTTCACCAGGCGACGCGTCGTTGGCTGATGCTGGAGAGGGGTGGATGCGTTGGTGGCTCCCCGAAATCTTTGGCGGGGTGATGGCTGCCAAGGCCAAAAAGTTTTGCCCCGCAAAAGCCATCGCCAAACGTGAGCAGCAAACTGCAGGAGGTCAGAGCTTCGAATCCAATCCATGCGGGGCTTGGCGCAGGGGACTTGGCAAATTTGAAGCCTCGGAAGCCTCAGTTGGAAATGGATGGCTGGTGGGTGGGTGGTCTTTATATGCCTTACTTGGCTTCCTTTTTTTTAAGCTTTTGGCCGACAATGCTGTGGCTAGTGGTGGATTGCTGGCCACGCCTTCGGGTACCTTGGTTAGGTACCTGTTGGCTTACTTCGGGAAGCTAAACTCTGTAAGCCATTGGATTGTGGTGGATTCGATGAGCGCTCTGCCCTAACATGAAACCTTGTTGTGTTTTTTTTTATCAACACCATTTGTGCAGCTGTTTATTGTTTCTGCCCTTGGGCAAAACTGTATTGCACGGTAGAAGGCTTTCCAGCAAGCCACAAGAAAAGAAAAACAACCGCCGTGCTGTTAGTGCGGCGGGTTGGGCGGGACATGGAACATGCTTTGTGAGGCTGGAGGTGAAGCGAATAGTATTGTGTAGCGGCTTAAAAAAAAGGTATTGTTTCCAGTTGCATCACAACGTCATCAACATGACGGAATGAATGGCTTGGTTGACATCCCCTGGTCCAACTCTGAGGAATCATGAACAGAGATTGGGAATGGTCAAACTTCCCTTGCGCTCTTGGGTGAAGAGGAAAATCTTTGATGGCTCATGAAACGCGAGAGCTACGAGAGGCTTTACATACGGACAAGCATCTTACCTACCTGCCTAGCTACGAGCCGCTCAGCAGTTCAAGGGTGAACAAAACAAGGATCTGCCTGGCAGTTCTCAAGAAACAAAGAACATGAAGTATAACAACTCTCTTTAGGATACTGGTCGGCAGAGATATAAAAACAGGTTGCTTGTTGCGAGCCAGGTACCATGTGTACCTGGGTAGGTGAATTATCACTTCACAAATAAACTTCTCAGTCCAAAACTCCCGGGATCTTTTAAGTCTGGTTGGCATCGTGAATCATGGCAGGCTCAGCTGTTTCCTACGGGCCGGAAACGTGCTTCTATCCCTTCTGCAAGAAACCCGTCACAGAAAAGGGACCTTTTTGCGTGCAGCACAACGGAATCTTTACCAATGATACCGCGAAACAGAAGTTGAAGCAGCGTGGAATTTGCATCTCCTGTCGTCAGCCTGCGCCGACTAGATGCCAGAAATGCTTGAAAATTCTCCGAGCACAGGCGGCAAAGACAAGGGAGCCGAGAGCTGCAATGTCGGGGGCAGAGGACATCCAAGCAGTTTTTAATAACCGAGATGAGGTCGACGAAGTTGAAAAGAATCGCTCCGAGGAACTTATTGCCTGGGCCGAGCGACAGCTCGAAGCCGACTTTGACATGGCTGATGCTGGCGAAGCTGAACAGCGGAGGTTCCAGGAACTTGTTTCCTGGGCCGATCGCCAGCTCGACGCTGACTTTGCCAAAGCCGAGGCTGAGGCCGAGGGCAAGGAAAGTGAAAAGAAGCTCATTGAAGCTGCTTGGGCTGATTTTGATGCGGCCATGGCCGATATGAAGGTAAATGAATTGAATTAACAAGATGCTCTAAAATATGTCTGTTTCCCCGTGTCCACGTGAAACACGCAATGGTGAAGATACAATTCTACCTATCTACCTGGCAGAGTGCTCAATGGCATGTCGACATTCTGGCGCGGTCGAGGTTGGAACCGGGCTGGGGACTGTTGGCCTGATGGCAGGAACAATGGTATAGTCATGACGTAATTACAACCCAGAAGCCTAGCATTTTGGCCCCGAAGGCAGGCGCCTCGATTCTGAACAATTCATTACTTTTTACCGCCTCCATTCTTTGCACATCAGGACGCCGGGTCCCTATCCTATCCCAAATGAGTTCATTGTTGCATTCCAACATTTCCCTGCTAGTGTCCAAGATTGTTCAAGAACAAGCAGGTTCCGGGGAACAACCACCAAGATGAAATAAAAACAATGTCTTAGAGGCAAGCGAATACAAATAAGGCGTTTGCTGGTCTTGAATACCGCCAGATTTCTTTCCACAACATTCGCATCAACGAATCAGCCAGACCCTTCTTTCTCACTCACTCGCACAACACCTATAGGTAAGTACCGGACTTCTTTGCAAAGCAGCGCCTCAGTTTTTTTTCTTCTTTTTTTCCCGTCCACGAAGCTTTTCACTTCTAAGTAGGAAGGGGAAAAAATGGAAACGGATAGGGAAACCCAGAACATGAAGCTAGTAGCTCCATTGGAAGAGCGTTGCCGCAAACCTCTGTGTTTCGGTCTCGCCTCGGCAAAATACAACGGCTACTGCCCTGGTTGCCTGAATGCAGGTGCTGCCAAGTCGTTGAGGTGCAGGGTGGAAGGAAAATGCTCCGGCTGCTATAAACGCCTCCCAGAAGGATATCCATTTCGGAGTTGCTGGCGGTGTAGGGAAGAGCGCAGAGGGAGAAAAGAAGCGCGGCCATTTGCAGGTGTATTGAGGGTTGTAGCAGCCCAGTTAGCCCAGGGAAAGAAGGAGGTACGATGTATGACTCGGGGATGCCCGGTTGTTCTCGAGCCCAGCGTCAATGGAAACTACCGTTGGGCGAGATGTCCTTCATGTTTGGAAACCTATCGGGCATGGCTTCGAGAGAGAAAGGCCGAAGTCGCTCTTCATGCCCAAAAGATGCAGCATGATCCCCTATTCCAATGGGCCAATGACCCCGCGGGAAGTCACCGAGAGCTTCGCCCCAGGGATTGCGCGGTCGACGAGGCGGAAAAGGCACGATATGCACCAGACAAAACCCGCTGGGTGAGACTGAAGAAATTGGACAAACCGGAAGAGCCTATGCCCGAACCTGAAATGAGCGAGGAGCTACGTGCCGATCTGCACTGGATTGAACACGAACTCCCCATCATTGTCGGAGAAATGCGCGAGAGGAACCGGGAGAAACAACTAATGGCCGAAATCGAAAAAGAGCTCGAGTCAGACTTTGAGGAAGCTGCCAACAAGCATCAGGCCGAAGAGGAGGAGCGTCAACGAGAGGAAGCTCTCATGGCTGAAATTGAAATGGAGTTGGAGTCTGATTTCGAGGAAGCTGCTAATAGATACCAGGCTGCAGAAGAAGAACGTCAGCGAGAGGAAGCCCTCATAGCTGAAATTGAAATGGAACTAGAGTCAGATTTCGAGGAAGCAGTTAACAAATACCAGGCTGAACAAGAAGAACGTCAACGAGAGGAAGGTCTCATGGCGGAAATCGAAATGGAGCTGGCCCCCGACTTTGAAGCAGCAGCGGGAAACCTCACTCTTCAGGAGTCCAAAGACAAAATGGTCGAATAAATCACAGCTGTGAATTTGGACCACTTTTGACAAAGCTAAGTACTTGCCTTAACGAACAATGCTGACAGTATCCAGGCGTCTTTATTTCCTTTGTTTGAACAAAATAGGCGCAGGATGATGCACAATAAACTTTGTTTGCCACAGAATATCCACGGGATGATAAAACGCCATTGACACAAAATAAAAAATAAAACGCTCTTTGTGAGTCACGAGACAAACCCTATTGTTGCGTGAAAATGGGCCATCAAATGCTATTGTAAACTTTGGCAGCCAACCCAAGTGAATAACGTGCAGAAAGGAAAACAAAATGACTCCAACACTTTCTCTCTCCGCTGCCAGATTTCTTCCCTACCATAGACTTGATCAAACACAGGCTTCCCCTTCTTTTCTTCTCAAACCTTGACAAAACTTTCCATTGCAAACCAGAGTTCATCTCACGGTGCGTGCGGAAAACCCGAAACTCGAAACATGAGGGAGTGCGAGTCTTGTTACAAATTCTTTCCCAACAAATGCCTGCCCGACGATAAATGTCCTCCCTGCGAGCGGGCGTTTCTTAGAAAGGCTGCAGAAACTTACCGTTCACGGCAACCGGGATTCGAATCTCGGGGTTTGCATGTACGAAACGAGCGGCATATGCACATGCATATGCAGAACGCCAGTCGGCGGAGGAAGAAGATACTTTATCGAGTGGAGCATGCGGCCAGAGACAGCGAGGAGGAAGTACATGTACATGTAGGAGGAGGAGGGGCAAAAGGGTCCACAGCGGAGGAGGGTGGAGCGGAAAAAGGTTGGTCAGAGAGCGGCCAGCTAGAAGAATCCCAAACGGAAGGGGCTTCGCCGGAAGAAGTATATGTACGAACAGAAGCGGCCCGAGCAGAAGCAGCCCTGCCAGAACCCCAGCCAGAACCCCGACCAGAACCCCGGCCAGAAACTGTCCAACCGGAAGAAGCTCAACCAGAAGAAGCCGAGGTCCTGCCAGAAAAAGACCCAGCAGAAGAAGCCGAAGCTGAAGCCGCTCGGAAAAGCGCAGAAAACATCCAGCGCATCGAAGAGCTCCTCGACCGTCTAGAGCGCGCAGTCGCTCAAGATAAACTCCAAGCCAAGCTTCAACGCGAAGCCCAAGCCAAAGCAGAGGAGGAGGCCCAGAGAAGAAGAAGGGAAAGCGAGGAGAACATGCAGCGGATCGAAGAGCTTTTACATTGTTGTGAAGCGGGACTTGCCCGAGATAAAGCTGAAAAGGCTGAAAAGATGAAGGCCGACAAGGCGGACAAGGCGGACAAGGCGGCGGGTACGAATACGAAAAAGGGGGTGGGAATGAGGGTTAAACCGAAACTGGTCAAAGCGAAACCGTTGAGGCTTTCGGGAATCTGGGCGGGTTGTCGGGCAGGTTGGCAGGGAAGGAAGTAGACTCAAAATTGAGGCTAAATCTTTCCGGCCTTACCCTAGTGAGAGTTTAGTGTAGTCACAAAAGCAAAAGCAAATGCAAACGAGCAAAAACATGAGCTGGGGTTGGAAGTAGTGAAGAAAAGAAAAACGTGAACTTGTGGAAAAGACGTAACGGGGCGGCTATGAAAAAGGGGTCTTGCTCGACCGTAAATTTATCAACTGGGAAGGCGCCCAAAAAAATGCTGGTTTATATTAAAAAATGGGTGGTGATTAATAAACAAATAAAAAAAAACAACCACGAATGGAAAAATGCCAGCTAGATATACAGATTGGCAGACAGACAGACTGACTGGCTGACTACATCATAACCTCGGCCAGGCCAGGCCACCGTATGTTGCCTCCCTCCGCCAAACCGATCCCACCAATGTCTTGCTTCTTGATATTCGTGTCCAGCCGTGCGAGGCATTTTTAAAACCGTCTGACGTATCGTTGACTTTTTCGCCTTCTTGGGCCGAGAGCTGATAATTTGTGTGTTAGTGATGTTGCTCTGATGCGAGCTGGGCTGGCTTACCATGGTTTCTTTGGGCTGTCGACCTTGACTGGACCCGGAGTCGGAGTCGGAGTCGGGGTAGACCTTGGTCTAGGTTGCCTCCTCGGTTCCGTTTCCTCCGAGTGTCCCATTTAACCTCGGAAACGTAATGGGTCGACCCGGTAAGACGGGTGGTCGACCAAAGGTCGAGTTTGTCGGCTCCTTCGTCGAGTTTGTCAACATGGTCCCGTTTAACCTCCAAAATATCATGGGCCGACCCGGCGTTACGGGCGTCCGTTGAGCATTGGCGGCGGGGGTGATGATTTCCAGTCCTCCTCCTCCAAGAAAGAAAACCAAAAAGAGTGAATTGAGCTTCATTTTTTTTTCCCCCTCAAAAAGTGAAACTCGTGTGAGTTTTCTTTATTCGGTTGAGTATGTACAACAGAAACCAAAAGGCAAAGCAAGACAAAATGAACATGAAAGGGCCATCCTGAACGTTTTATGTTCTCCCTCAAACTCTGAATTGATTGATTATCAAGCAAAATTGCGCCACAAGGCAGATGCGTTCAACCCATGCACTGCAAAACATGAACAAACATGCCGACGGCATTCATCCCCTGGAAGTTTTAACAATCTGACACGGAACAAACCCGCGCTGCAATTACCTAGGATTTTTGGCTGTGCTCACTTTGTATTTTTTTAATGGGTAAGTAAAAAACCTGTGGGGTACGAAGTACCAACCAGGATTTTTGGTTTTGGTTTTGACAGGATCCAGTGTTCGTGTGGGTTCTGAGTGCAGAAAAACTCAGAGTACCTGGCCATCTACCTACCTCCTAGGTTGTCAACTTCGCAGGGGGAGTATTACTTTGGCTGGCAACCGCAGCAGAGTACCTTACGCATGCAGGAACGCACAGATATCAAAGGATATGCATTGTTTTCTTCAAACCCCTTGCAGGCGGGCTTGCTTTCCCATAGTGCTGACCATTTTTTTCTGGTTCTTTCCCGCTGAGTTGATCGGTTTGAAGAGGAGACAGGAAACACCCCCCCCCCTCCCCAAGTCAGACCAGGTCGGTGGGTTACATAGCGCGTCGGTGTGTCGGAGCTCTTGCTAGACAGGTTTTTGCCATTGTTGTTTCTTTTCGTCCTTTTGATGCCGTGCATATCAATGGGTGAGCTGCTTTGTAATGGTATATACAAGGGGGGCATGGAAGCCGAGAAAAGTGCGTCATAAGTTTTAGTTTTACCCCTGAGGGGCCTGAGGAGGAGGAGCTTTGCCGCACATACGAATACGCAGGCAGTTACAAGGTAGAATAGAATAGTTGTACAGTACCCGGGTTTCGGGAGTTGCGAATCCGAACAGGTGAGAAGATGACAGCCCAGGGTAATTTATCATCCAGTCTTCATGGTACTGTTACATTGTCACTTTCGACACTGTCATCTTCTCACCTGTTTCTGAATAAAAATCTGCAATGCCGGCCGAATAATAAGGGTGCTACGCTGTTGTAGAGTGAGTCTGAGGATTTTCTTTGCTCGACATCATACCATAATACAATCACATTGTCATATTCTCACCTGTTCAGGACCCGTGGTAGCCGTGAAAGAAATCTGTGCTGGTGCCGCACTGCCATGCTGGTATTCTGATTGATCGGCTGGCTGGGTTGTGCCCTTCCAGCTGAGAGTTGTGAATAGTTTCATCAGCCGGCAGCCACCTGGTCAACCATCCCGATCAGCCTGACCAGCCAACTCGTTGACTCTTAACTTAGTCGTCGCCGGCCATCAAAAGGGGGTTGTCGTTGCGGAATCTTGGTGCTGTAGGTCTGAGAATGACGGCCGATCGATCGATCGTATGCCGCGTTAGCTACTCGACTTGCTGATGCCCAGCCGATTCATCGGTTCTGGAGCCAAATTTAATGTGCACTAGTGCCGGCCAAATACAGGGAGCGGGAACTACGGGCAATTTGAGCGTCTGACATGGGCGTTTTCGTGCAGACCACCCCAGTAGAAATACCAGGCTCGTGCCGCACATTTCTACGGCTCAAAAGGTGACACGACTTGCACCCAGCCGCGAGAGATAACCGGGCTGCCGTTTCCACCTGTAACTGTGAGAGAGAAACAAAAAGCCTCTCCACATACACCCATAGTCTCGGTCATAATAGGTATTTTATGAGAATCTGTCTTCGCCAAAGATAAGATGGCACCCGGTTGTGTTGCTGATCCCGAGAAATACATACATACGGTGCATACGAAGTACATGGCACCACATTTTCGAGTGAGCGAAATCATGCCCAACACGACACAGCACAACACATGGAACACAGAACAGAACAGAACATCCTTTCACATCATTTCATATCACCCATCATCCCATCTCATTCGTGTCCGTCTCATAACACTAGAACATTCAATATCGCGTCACTGTAGGTTTCCCAGGCTTTCCCGTGCTCGTCTGCGTACACGGAGCCGTCACAAAAAAGGTTCCCCAGCCTGTAAAACATTGAAAGCACGGCGTCGAGGTCGCACAGATGGTGATGGTGGTGGGTTCAATGGCCACGCGCGGACAGCCACAGGGGATGGTCACGGCTTCGTCGCGAATGCAGAAATCGGACGCGCAGGTGAGGGCGCAGCCGCTGGTAGAATAGAGCGTTTGCGTGGGTCGCGTGGTGCACGAGGCGGGGAGGCTGGTGATCGTGGTGTGGGGATTGCTGCATTTTGAGCTTTTGGGCGAGGCGAGGGCGGAGCTGGGATGTTGTTAGAACGGATGTTTGGGTGAATGTTTGGATGGAGGTTTAATGGAGAGGTGGAGGGGAGTTGACTTACCCCGCAAAAAGGAGGAGTGTATTCAGCTTCTGGCACCGCATGGTAAAGGACTTGGTTAGAGAGATCTGTAAGTGTCTTGTCAAAATAGAGAAGTCAAGTGCAGCAGTTGGAAGAGTTTGGAAACTTGGCTAAAAGTCAAAGTTTGACATGGTATCATGTAGAATATTAATACAACTTCTTCCCCTGTGCTGCCCTGTGTAACACTCGCAGTGAACCCCTCCCCTCTCTTCCCCTCCCATGGAATGCAACTCTTCAGCCGCAGATCAATTAAAGTTGAGTTACCTACAGTACCTACCATCCGCGTTTTGACATCCCAGTCACCGTCACTGATCCCTGGAACCCAACGAACAAATCCACATCCTCGAATCGTCATTGGCTTATTAGCTCTCGGAGATAAACCGCGGCTGGCACGCTGATATATTTTTGGCGTGTGTCCCCGGATTTGCTGCACCTGCGGGAAAGCTTGAACCCGTATTTTTGAGGGGTACATGCATGCATGTCTGCATGTGTGTGTGTGCATTGATGGGAAATGGGAAATGTTTTGTTCGTATTCCACGCTACGGCCTGCAAGAGGGTTGCTTTATCGTTTTTTGGGTTGCATTTGGATATGTATGGCCGTTTTATCTGTACAACCTAACCCCTTGCACCCCCACCTTCAAAATGTATACTGATGCATTGTGCTTTTTTTCTAGGTGGTATGGTTTTGTCAACTTTAAATGTACGGGCCCATGCTTTTGTGACTGTCATGACAGGAAGATTGCGTCCTGCAGTTCTCAAGACTTGTAGCTTTGTCAATGGGACCAAGGCTAGTCCGGTCTTAGGAAAATGGAAAATGTTCTTCAAGTTGGACCGTGGCTCATTTTGCTTGGCCTCAGCCGGATCAAGGATCGTGGTTTCTGTTGTTTCCCCATTCTGAGACGTAAATCGTCAGTAAATCTGCCTGTGGGTCTCGAGAAACGCAGTGGATCTACTATGAGACGATTGGGCAGGGCCGTCGTGAGGATTCGCGGGTATTTTAGCTGCTGGTGGCATTTCTTTTGGTCCTCTTCCTCATCAACAGTTTGACCAACAAAACTCAACCAACAATTTTTTACAGAACCATAATGGCAACCCAACAAGACCTGCAGTGGGAGGAAACTCTCTTCGGCCTTGTGCCACGATGGAAACGCGACCCTTCAATCGCCGCAGTTGAGACCGTCTGTCGCCGGCAGTTAAATATCCCTCCCCAAGACCCTTGCATCGTTTCCTTTCATGCATCCGGCACCTTTAACAAACTTTACACTGTCCAGTCCACCGGATTGGCCCCCCTCCTCCTCATGCGCGTTACCCTTCCGGTCTACCCACGTCGCAAAACACGCTGCGAGGTGACCACGCTACGATGGGTGCGCGAAAACACCAGCGTGCCGGTGCCCGAGGTATTTGCGTTTGACGAGAGCAGCGACAATGAGATTGGCTTTGAGTGGATCTTGATGGAGTTTGTGCAGGGTGTTTCGGCTGATAAGCTGTGGCCTTGCCTGTCCATGGTGCAAAAGGCGGCATTCACAGAGCAAATCGCTGGCTTTGTGGCTGAGCTGTCGGGACTGGGGAGGTCGGAGCCATGGTTTAGGGGGATTGGGACGTTGGATGTGTTGAGGGATTCCGATATAAAGAATAATGGCGGCCAGGCTGACCATGCCGACAAGAAGAGCAGCGACAACGACGACCCGGGTGTTGGTCAAAAAGAAGTGGATCAGAACCGCAATGCTGAATACAAAGTGGTTGCCCCCAGCGTATTGGTAGCGCACGAGTTCTTTTTCGGCGACCATGTCAACTACGACATCCCGAGAGGTCTTTTCCACTCTAGTCACGACTGGCTGGCGGCTATGCTGAAGATTGTCTTGGTTGAACAGAACGCCATTTTGGAGAGATTAAACGACAAAAAGGGTGATATAACAGATGTGAAAGCTGGTACAAAGGACGATGAGGGCGGCAGCAAAGAAGATGAACAAGACAACCGCGAAGACGGCAAAGGCAACAAGGAAAACGACAGCGAGGACGACGAAAGAGAAGACGCCGAGTCAGCCCTACATATCGCCAACCTCCTACTCGCTCTTCTCCCAAAAATACTCCCCCCCCAGACGTCCAGTGGCGGCAGTGAACCAGAATCGGAACCAACAGGGATTTACCACCAAGATCTACATCTTCACAATATCCTGTTAAATGAACAAGGTGAAATTCGAGCGGTCATAGACTGGGAATGTGTCTCGGCCATGCCACTCTGGATATCACTAGGGATGGTCCCCAAGTTTCTAGACGAGCCGGCGCTAGAAGAAGAGCCGCAGCGGGATAAATATACAGATATAGATAATACCGGAGAGGGAAACCAACTATATGATGAACATGTGATGCAATATGAAATGACGCAGCTGCGGAAAGTGTATGGGAGGAAACTGGCAGAGCTATGGCCGGGTGGACTAGTCGCTAAGAAAGCAGACGAAAGTAAATGGTTTGCGAGGATAAATTTGTACAAGGCGGTTTTGAACTGCGATGGGTTTTGGGGGGTTGCAGCAAGGAAATGGGCTATTCGTACGGAGAGGGGGGAGATTGTGAGTATGGAAGATGCTTGATGGGAGGCAAGAGGTCAATGAGGGCGGGAAGCTTACACGCAGAGTTCGAGTTGGAAATAAAAAGAAGCTAAAATAAACTTTTACTTATTCGGGGTGTCTTGTATCCTCGTCGCGTATGTGGCACTGGGGTGACTGTAGAGACAATGCGCATCGCATGGCTGCAAGTATTCCAAGGCACAGGTCAGCCAGCCCCAGTTCCCCCAGTCCTTGCCTGAGAACTACTTTTGCATTGCTCAATGGGAACCAAACCAAAATTCTGACAGTTAACCATAATCTACAAGGGAGTGTTCACACTTGTCCACAAAACCAAAACTCTCCGACGGAGAACCACAACCCCATAAAGCCAAGAACGCTGCGGCGCATGTGGGCTGATCTGGACAACTGGCCGAACATGCGCCGTGATGTTACGTGAAGAGGGCCGTCGCTGTTTGTTTTTCTCATCATGATACTGGTTCTACTATGTCTGGTTCCTGGTTCCTGGTTCTTTGGCGGCACACCGGTTCGTAACCAGAGATAGATATACCTTACCCATCACCGTGCTGTGGCAAGATACCAAAGTAGGAAGGTAGGCATCTAAGGCAGGAAACTAAGGTAGGTACGTAGGCACATTAGTAGGTGAGTAGGTAAGTAAGTATCCATTAAATCTCACATCTTAGCTAATCCTAAGCATCAATGATATCTTGCCACTCCCAGAACGGAAATTTTACCTTGCTAAGTAACTGTCAGCCTTGTAAACGGTCCATGCATCTTGTAAGGCGTTTTTTCTAGAGCTGGTCCAGGACTCAACCTTAGCTAGAAAAGGGGGAGGCTGCATTTCACCACGGTTTGGTCCCATTGACAGTCGTTCATGTAATGAAATGCAGAGTAGACTTGCGAGCCTGGTACTCGGTTCCGCGAGTCTCTCTCTCTCTCTCTCTCTCTCTTCTGGAATAGGAGAATCCCGCCTAGGTAAAGTAACTACCAAGCCTTGTGCCGCTCAGCAACGCCCTCCTGGTCGGCCGGATACAAGAATGGACTCTGCTGATTGGCTGATTGCACCATCACCTACATATGCTAACTCAAGAAAACTTGTGAGAGCTAACCTAACGGGGAGGCACAGCTTTGGTATCCCTTAGGTAAGTAGGTAAGCTTTTGACAGAACAGGAAGATATTCCGACTTGGCCATACCCGGACCCTAAACACCGTGTGAGATACGAATCGATTTGATCAGACAAGGCTTGTGGCAACAATTGAGCTTGGGATGGAGACAGACAGGGCCACGGGGGTTTACTAGGTACGCATGAGAGACAAGAGAGTTGAGTTCGCCGCCTCTCATGCTGAGATCTACCGTCTGAGAATCATGATGCGGCGGTAGGATCAAGGTCGTATTTTCTTGATGCTTGGTAAAAAGAGTAATAATTCTCTGTAAGTGAGAAAAAGGGTTCTCTTTGAGTATAAAGACCCTGTGAACCTCTCTCTTCAAGACTGTTTTCCTATCATCACAACTAGCTTCAGACTTCAACACTCAACACTCAACACTCAACACTCAATCTCTCTACCCAACTCCAACTCCAAAAACAACAAAACCACCGCAAAAATGCAGGTCACTACTTTCGCCATCCTCACTGCCGCTCTCGCTGGCAATGCCCTTACCATTGGCGACTGCGTTCCTGGCCGTTACTACTGCGGTTTCACTTTTCTTGACAGCAGTATGTTTTCTCCCTCCTCTCCCCTTCCCTCCCCTCCTGTCTTTTTTTATCTCCTTTCTTTTTGGTTTTCAACATGATATACGACATGACATGATACTGACTTGGTAAAAAAAGCCGCCAACATTGCCCGCTGGCGCCCCGTCCTCGAAGCCGCTCTCGACGCGAACCACCCGCCCGTCGGACACGAGCATATTTCCAACTCGCTGTACATTTGCCAGACGCCGACTTCGGTTGTCGTCGACGAGGCGTGTCCCCTTTTCGATAACAAGCGGTGTCATCCCAAGGAGTCGACGCTGTGCGGTGGTCCCAATGGTCCGAATGCTTGCTGTGCCAACTGATTTACCTACCTACTTACCTACCTACCTACCTACCTACCTACCTAGGTACCTAAGTAGGTAAAGTAAAGTAGTTGGGGGAGATGGGGGGAGATGGGAAGGGTCCGCTTCTTTTTTCTGCAAAATGCCGGCCGGCTTTGTCTCTGTCTTTGTCTTTTTTTGCATGGATTTAGATCTTAGATGAAAAAAAGATTTTCAAGTCTATTTCTTGCTTGATTCTTGACTTATTCCAAGATAAAGTCTTGATTGCATCAAAATAAAAGTCTTGATTACACCAAGATAAACTTCTGCTCTGGTTGGCTGACCAAGACACGTCTGAACCACTCCACGCGATTACGCTGCTCCATTGGTTCCGTGCGATCAAAAGACCTACACTCCGTGTAGCCTAACCTCTGATACTTATTGTGGTCAAGCAATCGCAGTGCCAGCCCACAGAGCGCGGAAACCAGATGTTATCACGTGATAGATCAGGGGAATCTCATCACTGGTTGCCGGCGAGCCTACGGACTCCCCCCCAATCGTCATCTAGCTTTCCTTCTGCAATGGCTAGATATTGAGAATTTGTTGCTTACGGTGAGGCGGCATCTCCAAGGCCGATCAATGAGGTACTCTGCCCACGTGCCCTGAACATGGAGCGCACGTGTGCAGTGCTCTTTGCTCAAATCCAGACTCCCCAAGTTCCACCCTGTAAAAGCTCAGGGTCGGAAAGAACAGGTTTTCGGGTGCTTCCTCCATTATCAACTTATCGTGCTGGTGCGCCGAGGCGGGATAGTTGGCGGGGTCAAAATCTTGGACTAGCCCGACTGGATGGATGGGTTTCGGACGATACCAAACAGCGGCGATACGAGAAAAGACATTATGAAGTGCAGCGGGACATGACTCAAGCTGACTTCTGAGGGTGGTAATGGTAAAAATAGTGGTTGAATTTAGTTATCTGGTCTAGCAAAAATCCGGACGATAATAGCTCTGCGGTAGACCAATTCTTCCATCGTTGTTGCCAAACGTGAATGAAATATGTCTCCAAGATGCCCCGCCCAATGCAAATGCAAATGCACATTTCCACGTCCAGCCTAGTTCTTCACGAAGCCAAACCGTCCGCCAGCATCGCGTCAATCAGCAAACAGTGACGATCAGCATTCGTCTGGTTGAATTCGTTGTCGTAGTTGAGTCCATAAGGCCAGATATGCCCTCCGCCGCAGTTGATCTTCGCTGACGAGCCATCCCAGGATTGCAAAAGTCGAGTAGCACCGGGCCAGTTGTTGGCTGAACAGCGCGTGTCGAAAGCCCGAGTCTGACCAATGCCCAAAGTGTGCGAGATCTCGTGCAGAGCTGTCCTCTCGTTCATGTAGGACCGGTTCTTGCCGAATCGGATATTACCGTTGAAGTTACCGTCGGCAGTCTGAACGCTCGGGACATATTGCGCCGTAATCGACTTGTTGGCTCTTGTTGTCAGGCGGTTGTATCGATTGACGGCGAGCTGCATTGCCTGTTCGATGCGCGTGTAGGCATCTCGCTCGTCCGCTGACGGGTTGGCTGACTTTGCAACTCGGAATGTGACGGCCGCCGAGGCCAGCGACACCCAGAGAAACGCGGCGAGGAAGAGACGCATTTTGAAGTCTTGAATTGTCGATTGTGGGATGTTGAACCTGACCAGGGACCATTTTCGTGGGGGAAATCGCAAAGATATATTAAGTTGCCCGCATGCCCAGACTGTAACTGTTGAATATTACGCGGTCAATATTAACACGGGAACTGGGTATTCGTGGAAATTGGCCTGGTACACTTCACAGTCCCTCGCCAACAGCCCCCTTTAGGCAATTTTCACCGCACCTTCCTGAGGGGAACCCTGTCGGGTGCACCGCCGAGGTGAAGCTAAGAGACGTGTCGAAACCGGGCGAGATGAAAATTAGCGGTCGGAGGCTCAAGTCCCGCTTCGTCACTCCGCATCAACCCCGGAGAATCTTGTTTGCAAATGTCGGCCCACTGCGGCTGTTACACTGGCAATTACAAGCGATGGGGAGGTTACCCGGTCGATACCACTTTGCATGTGTTGTTCCAAGAAAGTTCACTTTCATTGTAACGGGACAAGAAAATCCACAATGGCCTTGTTCAAGGAAGGGGATCTGTTCGAGTTCGAGAACAAAGAGTTCCGGTCTTGGCAGAGCGCAACTCCAACCGAGGTTGAGGCAACCTCCCCTGTTGATCAGGTGCGCTGGACGGGACGGGCCGCCTGAGGTAAATACGCAACAAAGAAGACTCAGGACAGCCCTGGAGTTTGTGGCAAATATCACGACCAAGTGCCATGCTTGTCTGAGAATTCTGCCCACCAGGCACCTTGCTGTGTACATCAAATTCACATGAACCAAACCCGACCACTATGCTCTCTCCTACCCTCTTGCCCAACAAGCCCACATCAAATGCAGACTGGACTGAATGAACCACAACCACGTGATCTCAGGACAGCCCTTCTGAATTGGCAACTACCTGCCTACCTACTTGGTAACTGACTTGAAATTGCCAACCGACCCGTACAGCTTTGCAATTTTCAGAGTTTCTGATTGATGGCTGCGGGGAATGACCATCACGACGCAGCAGCAGTGCTGTTGAGCCCGTCTCAGCTGTATTGTATATAAAACACCAGACCCATTTGATCTTGAAGATTACTTTTTTCTTTCTTTTATACTTGAAACTTCCCCCATCACACCGCACCGCCGCACAGGTTGAGCGAGATTATCGCGACCAGTTTCACGACCGCGGTCAATTACTCGGCAAGAACCACACCAGACTGGACCAGGCCAGGTCAGGCCAGGCTAGTACGCGTCTCACATTCACCATGGATCATCTCGGCGGTCACTACTCTCCGCCACGGGTATGGGTTCATGATAACCCGCTGAACCAGGAGACTCCCACTCTCACTCCCACTTCCAGTCGCAATCCGAACCCCAGGGATACCACCATTGTGGAAGAAGACCCCCTCACCCTCACGGGAGGAAACAAGGAAAACACCACCCCCGTCTAGTCGACCGGGCCGACACCTTCATTTTTCCCTCCGCAGCGGCTGGTGCTGCTCTGGAATGAAGCGGGTAGGCTGGCGCCGATTGTGGATCCGAATCGCTTTCATATAGCGGTTGATGAGTCGGCGGCACCTGTTCCCAGTCCACTTCTTTTCCATCATCTTCATCATCCAGTCTTTGGTCCGGTTCCAGCTTCTGTTCCGCCTTCACCTCAAGCTCTAGCTCAAGCTCAGGCTCAAGCTCAGACTCCGGGTACATGTAGGAATGGGAATGGCAATGGGAATGGGAAGGGAAATGAAGAGTTTGCTATCCTACAAGATGAGGATGCGAACGAGGATGGGGATGAAAAGCCATTGCCATACCAAGTTGACCTCACGCCCCTTCCCGCACTACCGCCTGTGTTACCGCCTACTTCAAGTTTTACTTTTACGGGCACTGGAGTCGGCGCCGTCCCACGTGAAGCTGAGCAGCAGCAGCAGCAACAACAACAGCCGCTATGCGTGCGCTGCGGCTTTCCCTTGTTCGGTGAGGAAGTGGAAAACGCCCCGCGAATACCGACAGAAGATGGCCTGGTTGGGCTGTTATGTTGGCCGTGTGAGGCGGCGGGGGGAAATCACCAGACCCAGCGCCACATGCACCAGAACCAACCTACACAGTACACCCACTGAGCCAGTCCCAGGACTGGAGTTAGAGGGTTGATGGGGAGGAAAGGAAAGGAAGGGACTGGAAGAAATTTGGATGTTCACTCACACACTCTTGGCGCAAGAAAGGAAATACAATACCCAAAGGACGGAATGACAAAGACGTCACGGAAAAGTTCTGGGAGGAAACTAGGGTACATTAATGGTCTGATACGGAGCAATAAACAACATACCAAGTCCCTTGTGATGGTGTGACAATGTGGGTGCCAAAGGGTTCTACATTCAGTTTGCAAGTGCCAACCCCTAAAGCAACGGGGGGCGCCCATGAACAAAAGTGAAAAGAGTCCCGACTAAATGCAGATGAGATGAATGAGTCGGCAAAAATGAATGCCCACTATCAGAATCGAACTGATGACCTTATCATGTCGTTGAGCATGGTCAGAAACCATATACGAGTGACACGCTCTACCACTGAGCCAAGCAGGCCAGATGACAATAACAAAATCCCCATTACCCCTCTTCATGAACACCAAGCTGTTCCCGTCCTCGGCAAGAAAAAAGATCACCATCGCCTTTTATCAGACAAGCTAGCAAAAGATAATTTGCACACGTGCCCACTATCAGAATTGAACTGATGACCTTATCATTAAGATTAACCTTGATCATGATCAAGTACGAGTGACACGCTCTACCACTGAGCCAAGCGGGCTTCATGCAGTGGTGCCGACATTATCACCAGTTTACTCCATCGTTCCCACATAGGCTTTCCACACCAAAGCTGGTAGCAGTTTTCTTGCCCAAGTAAGTGGTGGCCACTGTGTCAATTGCCTCATGGGGCTGAGCCATGCGAGGCGGTCTGGCGGAACCCACCCTACTCCGGATATAACCGCGGCATGCCCTGCGCCGATGACGGCACCGAAACCTCGCTGCGTACCACAGGCCGACCAACAGGCCCCGCGCACAGCCTCTTTTTTTTCCCCTCTCATTCCTGGTGAGCTTTCCCCTTGTACTACCTGGCAGACATCAGCTCAAACAGCAACGGCTTCGAAGTTTTTGATGGTGATCCTTTGTCCTTCTCCAAGGGCAGCAACACCGGCCTCGGTACTGCACCCCGTTGGTAGAGAGACATGGCCAACAATACGATGGCTGCACCCCCGGTCGCCTGCACCCTGTTAGCAATCCAACGGATCCTACGTTGAAACATGAGTGGTACCTACCGGCATTGTAAGGGGTGCTCGAAACAGGACGGCAGTTGCGACGTAGCTGACGACGATGCTCAGACTGGCGGCAAAGTTCTTGGCAACGTTACCGGCATAGGTAATGCATACGGCAACGACCAGACCTCCAAACGCCTGCAAGGCGATAGTCAGCCATACGATGGGTCGGTATCCCGCAAAGAAGCCATGTTCAGCAATGGCCGCGCCGTCTTGCCAGAGGACCCCGATGAAGAGCGCCGGGAACAAGCTGAAGAAGGAAAGCTGGACGTTGCGTATCCACAGAGATACACACGAAAGTGAATCTTTGACAAGCTTCTCAAAGTAGACACACGTGAGACCCGAGATCAACGACGCAGCGAACACTGCAACAAGACCCCGCACAGCGCTGGATGCAGGCCCTTCGAGGAGGACATCGCCCTGGATAAGCGCCGTGAGACGGTCCTTCCAGCTCTCATTCCCGAGTGGCCCGGCCACCTGCACCAGCGCGACGCCGATTGTTAGGAGCACAAGTGCCACCCATTGCTTGGGGCTTATCGAAGTGCCTAGTAGTAGGATGCTGAAGAGGACCGTTGTGAGGATCTTGAGTTGGTAAGTGACCTGGAAGGTAATAGCATCGAGGTTGCTAATGGCAGCATAGACCAGCGAATTCTGAAGCGTATATAGCGCCGCCGGAAGGACCAGCTTCCAGCAGTCGGGAGCAAAGATGGAGCTACGGAGCGAACGGAGCGTGTCGGCCGTGGAGTAGGATCGGTTCGTTTTGTATATGTCGCGCGTGGCGAAGGCGAGACTGGCAACAAGCTTAAGGGTTTCGACAACGAGAACGGCCGTTGACGCAAGGTATCGTGGTTCCGAATCGGTGGGTCCGTTTCTCGAGTGGTGCATGACCATGACGAGGGCCGAGTTCTGGACGACAAGCTTTTGGAGACGCCGTCAGTCTCCACCATACCCCGCAACTCAACAGTATCGACTCCCGGTCGCACAGTTCGCATTCGCACCCGCCAAAGTTTAAGGTTTGAAACAAGATACTCACCAAGATCAAGGCCCAGTTCCCCGCCTCGGATCGTCTGGGATCTCCTTGGCGTGTCGCGTCGCCAAGGAACATGATGGAGACGGACTGCGTGGATTTCGGATGGACCGGCACCGTAGGAATGGGCAGAGTGGGAGCTTCCAGCGTTAAGCTTTTGCTCCTACCAAGCTGGGCGCCGCGGCAGTGCAGCGGGTGCGGAGCGAGCCCTGGAAGCGGTGATCTCCCGAAGGGTTCAAAAGAGTTGGGAACCACAGCACAGAAAACAGTCGGTCATGATAAGTTAAGGCTCGGCGAAGGTTGAGATCGAGTGCACGAGGGCATGCGAGCAGAACAACGCCAATGTATGGCGCCACGGATCCACCCGAACTTTTGTTCAGACGCTCGCTCATCGGACTTCCATTTCAGCTGCTCGGCCGACAGAATTTACTGGGCCGCCTGATGGAAATTTTTCGCTTGCACGCTCTGGAAATGCGCCATGGATCTAGACCCTGATGGCCCCGAAGCGGCTTACTGAATCTGGCCGAGAAACGGCACTAGACAAACCAGAAAGCTGGAAACAGTGCGGCACACCGTAAAAAGCACCTCGTAAACGGGATTCTCGGTCGCGTGAGCGCTTGTATACAGTGTGC
>Ga0247763_1000332_pt1 | contig 27273 bp, 27 predicted proteins | sample UWRJL141409B4_FD_179926 | JGI IMG/M metagenome (GOLD analysis project Ga0247763, IMG submission 179926) | Plant litter microbial communities from Arlington Agricultural Research Station in Wisconsin, United States - UWRJ-L141-409B-4 | ecosystem: Environmental > Terrestrial > Plant litter >... | reverse complement strand
GTAAGGGGGGTTTTTGAAAGCAAGAGCGTTCAAGTGAAGATTGGAGTTGTTCTTGAAGTTGTAGACTGTTGGAAAGATGATTGAAGTCGTTGATGATGGTGGAAAAAAAAAAAAAAAAAAAAGTCCAGGATTCGAGGAGCAGAAGCGGGCTTTTATATCCAGATTCTGGGGCTCTTGCCACTCCCATCTCTGAGCGGTGACAGCGCACTCTCGTATGGGTTTCCGGGTTCCCAATCTGATTGATGTGTGAATTGACATCGTCACGACACGCAGATACGGCGTATAACTCTCCAGCACCTTAATCTGTTTTGAGAGATGGGACTATCGTGAGACGAACTTGTCCCAAAGCGAGTGTCGGGTAGCCATGGCTAAACTGCTGCTGCGGTTTAACTCGAGGTTAGCTGATGGCATCATGCCTCTGGTCCCTTCCGGAGGCCAGGGACGCTCACAAAATGATTACTGTTGACCTAGATCTCAGAGAAAATGGCGAGGGGAGAGCAAGCATCATCATGAGCTGGGTGGTGTCAAGTCTGCAAAACCGGCAATTTGGGGCAGTGATTGAGTTCTGTGTCTCCTTTCGAGTCCCTCTCTTTTCTTCCCCTTTCTCAACTAAACATTGCTCGGCGGTGTGTGGGCTTGGTCATCAAACTTGTGCCCAAAGTAATCCACCTCGTCCCGTCTCTCTTTCTTGTTTACACCATTAGACCCTCAGATACCCCACTTCCCCTGGAAACACCATGTTGTCAGATCCGAGATATACGCTCCCGGGCCACCAGTTCGTTGCAGTGGGCGGCGGGAAGCAAATCCCGACGTCATCACAACACCAAACCACGTCATGTCCCTCTCGACTTTTCAACCCATCTCTGGTCCATCTTACCCAACAATAAAATCCCATTCCCATTCACATAATCTCTTCCTGTCAAAACCAGTTTTAATCACTTGGAATGGCCGGCCCTTATCCACCACGAACGGCCCTTCTCGGGGGACAGCCGACGCCCCTTCCAGATATTCCCATCTCCTCCATATTCATCATTCTCTTCCTCCTCGGTCTCATATTACATTTTAATTTTTTCCTTTCTCACCTATCATCCCCCCCACCGCCTCCTTCCGATAAACCTCTTCCTCCAATTTTGGTCTCGATATTTTGTATCCTGCGTATAGCCGCGCTATCTCTCCGTATTGCCTGGTCCGCTCATCCAGGGAATTTGTCTCTGGGAATTGCCTCTACGATATTCACTTCTGCAGGGGTGGCACTCTTGTTGATTCTCAATACCATTCTCGCGAGAAGGGTTGTGAGGGATTATTCACCGCGCGGTGCCTCCACCTCCACCTCCACCTCAAACTTCCACGCCAACCCCAACTCCAACTCCGCCAATGCCAATGCCAACATCATCGCCAACGCCAACCTCAACGCCGGAATCAACTTCAACTCCAATGCCAAAAGACAAGGAAACACAGCGCTACGCGTAGCTCGAGTCTTGATATTCTGCATCATCGCCTCTCTCGCCATGATCACTTCCGCCACAACAGATTCCTACTTTTCTCTTTCAGAACCAAACCTGCAAAGTGCCCGGGAGGTAATCTTATTTTCTCTCGTTTTTTTAACTCTCCTTTCTATACTCCCCGGGTTAGTAGTCACAGTGGAATGGCTAGTAAGCGACGATAAGGAAATCAAGGCTTTTCAAAGAAGAGTGGGCATGGTGGTGGTCATGTCTGTGCTTTTGACGGTGGAAGTGGGATTTCGCTGTGGTGTTGCGTTCGACAAGCGGCCAGAAGGCAATCCGGGGTGGAAGAATTCCAAGGCGTGTTATTATTGTTTTGTATTTGCGATTGAGTTGGCAGTTGTCTATGGCTTGTTGGTCGGGAGGTGGCTGTATGGGAGGTATTGATTCCCCCATCACGATGAATCTGGGAGACAAGTTCAAACGCAATTGTAATCTCAAACCTAAACTGACCCTCTCATGTCGTGAACAACACTTATTGATCCTCATCACAGTGTCTGGCGAGGCAAGTTAAACGTAATTGTAATATCAACCTAAACTCCAATCCCGTGTTATGGATGGTACCTATTGTACATGCCCTTGTTACCTAGCCAATGATGCCCTTGCCTGTTCGCCTATGCTCCTTTGCCCCTTCGCCCTGACCTTGTCCCAATGCCCGACTTGAATGCAACTCGAAGCCCCAAAACCCAATGCAATCTTACATGTACACAGCACCTAAACCTTCTCAGGTTTTGAACCTTCCAGCGTCCTGAGCACTGGAATTGACACAGCCATAATGGCGATCGCTCCTTCGGCAGTTCCCAGAACCATGAGCACCACGACGTGTTCTTTTGATAAGTGTCAACAATCGTCCACATTTCTCTCTCACAGAATGACTTACCAGGTCCCGCATTGACCCTATTAATCTGATAGATAGCCCAGATCTTGACAAACGAGGCCACGCCAGCACTAACCGTCAGTCAGCAACCCTTCTGCTTCCGTGGCCCCCGAAAATGAGGAAAGGAGAACTCACAAAACCGCCATCGACATGGCCGCACTAATATTCAACATCTCCCTCCTCTTCGTCCGATACCCCTCCCAATCCAACGATCTCCCCTCTGCTGCGGCTCCCTTACTAAACATAAACATGGCCCACGGCAGGGCCGCCAAGGCAAGGTCCATTAGTCCCGAATACCCCGCCGTGAACATGTTGTACCCATTAATGACATCAAGCGGGAGACAGTACCCATCAATATCCTGCTGCCAAATCTTGCGCGTCGGCCAGCAGTGCACCCACTGCATGGTAGCGCTGACGGCGATGGCGAGATTGGTGGTGACAAGAATGGCGATAACGACACTGTGGGCCCAGCCATGCGAGATGCGCAGGAGCGTGAAAGCAAAGGACGTCTTGCTCCAGGCAGCGGCGAGAATCAGCAGGAAGCCGGCAATGGTGGAGATGAGGCGCGTCGTGTCGAGCTTGCGCGGGTCAACGTCCGAGTTGCTGCGGCCGAAGCCGAGGGTGGTGTCGACGGTTTGGAGGACGCATGAGAGGATGATGGATATCTATCTTTTCGTTAATTGGTGTCGACCTTGTGATGATGCGATGCGATGTGATTACTTACCCAAGCAGCAATGAGAATGTGGTCATCGTACCACAACTGATTCCCCCGTCGCACCTTGGCCCAGATGCGCAGAGCCAGAAAGGCGGTGCATGACACGGCCAGCGTCCAGATCAAGAGATTGAGCAGAGGGCCATAGTCGGGACTATCAGCCATGGTTCTTGTTGATGGGCTGTCGCAATCGTTGCTCGACACCCGTCACAAACAATGAAATCCCGATCTTGGTGTTTTTCGTCCCATCAACTCATTGATGTGATGGTGCCAAGTGGATGAGTTCTGGTATCGGTGGGACTCGAACTCCTTTTGTGTCCGGGCAAGATGGATCCGATCATCTGCCTGGCGGTGGAGACCGGGGGCAGGGCCCGTGGCCGGAAAGCGAGTGCCGGGACGTCGATCACACAACATGACAATATCCGGGCCCCAACTCGGCTTTCCGTCCCACATCTGTCACCATCGCACGCTAAACGAAGCAGTGCGTTAAGCACAGACCCATCCGATAACCTGGTCGATTGTCGCCTTCCCCAGATCAGAGATCTGCAGCATCTCGTTTTGCCAATTCTCACTGGCAAGCGAATTCGAGGCCGAGACACAAACCGCTGCGCAATTCCGCAATGCATGAAGCGAATCGTCTCATCTCGGAAGCCTGCCCCTCTCAGTCACCATATCGTAAGGTGTGTGTCCCACATCCCCGTGGTGCGGTAAAACGTTCTATATTCAGTGCGGCGGCACTTTTCCGTCGATATCCTCGCCGTTCCGGATTCCGGGTTTCGGGACAGTGCCGTCGATTCAACTCCGTCTCTTTCCGTCAGTCCCTACGCAGTAACATTAAATTAGCTGCAGTGTCCTAGATCCACCCAACAAAGTTCTGAGTGCTACCTTGTACCATACCGGCCATCCCCAGAATGATCCTCCACTGCACAAATTCCTCTGATCCTTCTCGAGAGCCAATGGGCAGTCGTTGGAGCCAATCCTTAGCCCCAACATCAGCGATGCCGTCACCAACGCAAATGTTGTTGTTGTTGGCCAAGGGTTTAACCGACCCTACACGACCAAAAGCGATTGTATGCATGTGCGTGTTCGATACGCGGATGTGAAGGAGAAGTGCAGAAGGCGGCCGCAGTGTCTGGATGAGGGAAGATCAGGTCTTTGGTCTGCCTTGAAAGGGTACTTGGTGAAGAGATAATAAGGACCGATGATTGCTTCTCTCCGCTGGAAGTGATTGGGATGTGTAGCAGACTCTATTGCGTTTCAGTGTGATACAGCGACGCAAATAATTTCCGATACCAATCTGAAGCCCATACGCAGTGACCTCGAAGCCGCACACGCTGATAATCGGCGCAGGCATCGCCGGTCTGACCCTCGCACAGTCGCTGCGTAAGCAAGGGGTGCCGTTTGAAATTTTTGAGCGAGATCTCAGCGACGCATCACGAGAGCAAGGCTATGCCCTCGGTCTGTATGAGTATGTCAACCGAGGCACTGTTGCTGCCCAACCACTAGACTAAGCTGACGCTGTCAGTCTCGATGCGCTTTTCGACAACTCACTCCCGAACGATGTTCCCCCTCTCAGAAATGCCTGCCACCTTCTTCCACTGCCACTTCCCAGCCAAGTGGTCTTCCATGTCAGCAGCGAACGAATGCTCATTGTCGAGGACTGCCCCGAGACGCCCTGTGTCCGTGCTAACCGCGCGCGGCTCCGACAAGTCCTCTCGACCGGACTGGATATCCAGTGGAACAAGGAAGCCACTCACTTTGAAGAGACAGATGACAGCGTGGCTGTCTTCTTCCGCGATGGGACATCGGCCTTAGGCCAAGTGCTGATTGCAGTTGACGGAGTTTACTCGGCGATACGACCACAAATCCTCAAACGGTCCAACCAAGACGTGCTGCACATGTACCCCAACCCTCCTATTGCCGGTGTGCTTAAACTCAGAGGAGAAGACATGGAGCAGCAGCTGCGTCTGGGCCATTCGGGATGGAATGCATTCGGACCTGGCTTCACCGTCTTCTGCGGGGTGAATCGGGTGAATATCGAGGCGGACGGTACAGTCTCGGGTGACTACTACTGGGTGTTGTCCAACAACGAGTCTGCAGTCCAGGGGAGTTCCGACCAAGAATTACTTGACTACGCTGTGGCCAAGGTGCAGACCCTCGAGCCGCACTTCCGCTCCGTGGTGGAAAAGACCAAGGTCGAAGGGGTTAGGCATTCCTTTGTGAGCATTGGTGCCCGCATCGCTTTTTTCTCCCGTCTTCGCAGCTGACGCTCTATCAGAACTGGGTAGACGCCGTGGTACCGGGTTCGATCTTCCCGCCCGTCAAAAGAGTGGTGCTGATCGGGGATGCTTGTCGGCCAATGACGCCCAATCGTGGAGAGGGCGCGATTTTTGCCATCAGAGAAGCCGTCCAGCTCGGAAAGATCCTGGGTAGTGCTGACGCGTCCGACATGCCGTCCCTGAGTGATCGACTTGATGCATTTCAGAGGAATGCTGCTGACAAAGGGCATGAGGCTGTCTTGGCTGCTCGAGCCACCATGACCAATGCTAGGAAGGGAACCTTGCCCAGAGTTTGGGGACATGACATGCGAGTTATTACTGAGCTGAAGCCCTTGCCATTCAGGCTCTCGGATTGGGAGCCAAATAGCTTCTGGGATGATGTGAATGGGGTGAATGGCTTGAACGGCCTGAAAGGGGCAGATGGTGTGAACAGTGTGAATGGCGTGAACAGTGTGTATTGCCCCTAGCGCGGTTGGCCTGCATGGGAAATTTGAGAAAGCCATTGTCACTTGGCAGTTTCCCATGCCAGGGTCACCAGGGTCGTCCCCTCTCACCCGGACAACTATCTCCGGGACGGCCGGGTCGACAATGTGGACCCCAAGGAGTCCCAGGGACCCTGGAAAACCAGGAAAAGAGGTTGAACCATGAGACGACGTGGGGGGCTGCATCAGGTCGAGACAGCTACCGAGGTTGTGGGAGTTGTCGTTGAGTCGTCTTACTGCGTTGAACTTTCATGTTGCTCTTTGATCGTCGCTCAATCGCTTGTTTATCCCCTCGGGAAGAGACCTCCGTGCCATAGTTGCTGATATCTGATTTGCTCTCTTAGATCTTTTGGCCCCCCGAAATTACTCTTTGCTGGCCATCCTTGTGAGTTAGCGCCCGATTGACAGCAGCAGGATGGAGCTGCCATACAGGCGCTGCTCGGATTTCCGGAAGGACATCGCCTAACGTCAGGGAGGGTCTCCCGGAGGGCGGTGAGCCGGTTCACCGACCGCAGGGAGAGTGTGGAAAGCGCCGTGAGCTGTCGGCCCAGGCTACGTCCGGTCCGACATGCATTCCCAACCCCTGTCTCACGATTAGCCATGGTGGATGGTGCGATCAACTATCAACATCCACCAGTTGCTCCGAGGGGTGTAGTGTAGCAGTGTAGACGTACCGCGGAAACGACACGCCAAGGCTCAGGAGAACCGCGCTGAGGTCATAATCGAGGACTCGAGATCGATCGGGGTGGTATGCGCGGTGATTCTTAGGGTCGTCGTCATCAGTCTTGTTGGGTGCTAGCCATTCAGGGCCTCTCAAGGGTCTCTCGATCCAGCCAATTCTGGCGTCTGGATGCTGGGGGCTGGAAATCAGCAAATTCTGTCCCGTCACGCCCGTCCGGTATACCCTCAATGTGCTCTCAGCACGTATCCCTGTTCAGGACCGTCGATCTATAGCCTGATGCGGCCGAACGGACGCCAAAACATCGTCGCCCGCAGAAAGGACCGGGCGAGAACCACCCTGAAGGGAGTTTCTACAGGCAGCCAGGTTGCGCAACAAACCCATGATTGGCCTTGGAAAACAGGGATGGCGAACTAATGGCAGAGAGTAGAAACCCCATCGCTTGCCTCGGCCAATCGCGGCGGCAGCCTGTCGCCATGTCTCGAAGAAAACCAATAGTTGCAGCTGCGCGGATGCAGCAACCGTACCCTGGCGAGCCTGGTCTTGGATTTGCCCCTTGTCAAGTTGTTTCTGGGAAGGCATGCCAAGTTGTGCGCTAGCATTCCTCGTAAGGTGACTGGTGATTCGAAAAGGATGGTGGGGCATGAGCACCAAGATGGTGTGCGTTGGCAGCAACGCGTCGCAAGACGAACCCAACAGGGCCGGCGCAAGTCCCTCGATTACCCTTCACAGCGGGCTACACTGGGAACGAGCGATTCCGTTGCCAGATTGTTACGCTCGGTGGTTCATCAAAGTCCACGATGGATGGGACGCAGAAGGTGGACCGCGCTACAGTCTTGGCTTCGAACAAGCATCCCCAGCTCGCTCCTTCCCCGATGAGGGGCGATCGAATTGTGGGGCCCCATCGATGCCGGATCGGTCGGTTCCAATTGGGTGGATTCGGCGGACCGGGGAAGGTATTATCAGCATCAACCTGAAGTCATCGTGGCCGGGAGGTGCTCCTTCCGTCACTATGGCGTTGCAGACTTTTTCGGTCCAACTGCTGCGCGGAAATTGAATCTCACCCCCCCTGAAGAAACACGTCCACGCTAGCGGGCTGTCGAGCTGTCGAGCTCAACGAGCTGTCCACGCCGCTGTTGGGTTGGGAGAAGTCCCTCCGGTGTGCGGACCAACAGAATGGCCTCTCATTTGTCGACGCTATATGCGACTCATCGGTGAAAGCCTGAAAGTGTCTTTTCAGCCAGCGGAAAACCAGTTTTGGCAAGCCTGGCACACGACCCCCGGCCGACCTGAATGCCACCACCTCTTGCCCAACTGAGACAAGATGTGACCAAACCTACATCCCCCCGCATGGTGCTTGTTTGGGCGACGACTTTCACGCCGGTTACAATTGTATTAATTTTTCCGCCGCCCACAGGTCTCACTGCGAACAAGATGGAAGTTCAGTCCACTGCTGCCCTCCCAGTCCAAGCTGCTTGAGCACCAGCGCCTCCAACCAACCTCCTTGTCTCATCATGCAGCATCTTACCATTGAGCAGCCCCACAGCTACCCTCAACGGGGCCCTGGTTTCTTCGAAGCTGGAAGCCAGCAACACCAGCGCCAGCGCCAGCGCCAGCGCCAGCACGCCCAGTCCCAACGCTCTGCTGTTCAAGCTCGGCCTGGCCCTCCCGGCCCACTTGGCCCCCCCAATTGGGCCCTAACCGTCAGCCCGCGTCCACTGATCGGTCACCGAGGTTGGGCCAACGATAGCCAATTTTTTCCACTGAACGATCAATGGGGAACTCTCATCAAGGCCGACAAGGCGACAGCCACGCCCTTGTTCGCCAGTTTGCTCAATACAATGTTCGACCTTGTGCTGCCGTCTGACCCTACCAACTCGGCCGAGCTGATGACTCCGACCCGCCTCGCTGCCATATACGACGCTCTCGAACTGCCGCTCTGCCACAACTTGCCGTATTTGTTATACCGCGCGGGTAACCGTCTGGGCGATACCGACCCACACTTCCGTGCTGCGAAGGGCATGGCGATTCTTTGGTATAGGCTGGGTTACGAGTTCGGTGAGACCCCAACGACGATGAAGCTCATGGTGGCGGGCCTGACGCGCAATGGCTTCATTGAGATGATGGTGCGGGATGCTGTGATGCATCCTACTGACCGTTCATCCCGGTTCACGGTCATGATTGAACGCAACCGGAGCCGACTGGAGGGACAGGGAATGACGTTTCCAAAGACCCCGATCCATCCCAGATGCTTCATGCCCCGGGGAGTGCCCCACACTGGGGATGCAGCTTTGCTGATGGAGCACAACGCCATACAGTACAAGTGGGAGGTCCACATCAAGGACAAGTGGAATGGCGGGGACCTCTGGGAGGGAGTTCCCGAGCTCTGGGACAAGAAAGTCGTGACAGCGCGGGTCATGAATGGTTTTAGCGAGCCGCCCGCGACGGGTTCGAAGCGTATGGTGTCGCCAACGGGAGGGGTGGTACTTCCGACCCCGTCCACCGACAAGCTTGGGCTCACAGATACTCATCACCCACTGGCTGGGGGATACGCCCATATGATGCCCGACGCGTGCCGTCCAGCTCTCGCTGTGGAGCTTGAGTTTCTTCCTAAAGCCCCCGGGTGGGGTAGGTAAAGTGTGGAATACTACGATTTTGTTCGCCAGTACACCTGGTGATCTACCGTATGGAAGCATCCTGATGTTCTAGCATCGTTGACTGCTGGCCAAGGATACTTGCTTTGGATATTTGGGAGGCCGGTGCGTGCTTCTTGTCTTCCTTTCGGTAGATCAATTCAACTCTCGATTTAATCGACCGTTTGCAAATCTTATCCACTGCTTGTTGTGTTCCTGGAACCCATCCCGCACTCTCTTGCTCCCTAAGGTGGTCTCGTTTCTAACCTGTCCCACCATGTCTGGACTGTTCACTTCGAGCTGTTGTAGGTGGGGCCGACCCCGAGAGTTTGAACTAAAGATTGCTCGGCCCGGTCGGAGGAGGATTGGCGGCAGCGGGACCCACGCTCCGAGGTGACTACGGAGGGCCATTTCTGGTACCGACAATAGAGTGGGGCTACTACACGGCATTTGCAGTCACATTTAAAGCAACCACAATCCTATTCTTGGCTGGCCGGGACCTGGGAGGCCTAGATAGATAAAAGCATTCGTCTGTTTTTTCGACTAACTGCCATGTCTTGGCCCCGGCGCCATGGCTCGCCGCCCAGCCTGGCAGGCACATGGGCACATGGGCGATTGCCCCCTCGCCCCCTTTAAAAAGTATTCTAAAATCATCGCCACTTCAAGATATAGTCATAAATCGTACCAAGGCACGCCCGTCCACCCAGCTGATGATGCGCACTTATCAGCTTGTGTCGGGAACTGAGTTCCAAGACAAAATGATTTAGCGGTTTATAAGAGGTAATATGCTCCAAGTCTTGGCTTCGTCGCCCACGTTCAGGGACGAGGATAAGGGGGACTGGACATTATCCGGGTTCCTAGCCCCGCTGTCTTGGTCTTGGAGGTGACCTGCTTGGCTTGTGGAAGCCTCCGACCACCAGGTGAAAGAAAGCCTTTGCGACTGACAGGCGGCGGCTGGAAAAACGGATTGAACTCTGGTATCGACGTTATTGTTGTTGTTGTCTTGTTTAGAAATGCATGTCGACCCGCTCGCGGCGACAAGGCCACCCCCCTTCCGAATACAAATCGTGTGGGCTGCCGGGGCTCCCAAACCGTGTCCCGGGTTGAGTTGAGGAGCGGGCACATATACAATACGGTCCACCGCCCTTCTCACCCGGCGATCTAAAAAGGTACAGGCCCTCCCATAGCCCATAGTTGTAGATTGTGTCGGAAATTAATGTCGAGGTGCCTAATTGATTTGTCCGCCAAGAAATCTTGGTTGGAGTATTTACCCGCACCACAACAATAGCACCCGGAAGTGGAACACCCAATCGCAGATGTTCTCGACTGATGAGCTACTATTATATAGTTGCTACCGGTCTCCGTCATCCGGGTGCCCCCGCCTGGTGTCAAGCCTCATCTTTCGAAAGCCGCAGGACCCGCAAGAATGCGTTTCTCCCAGCTGTTCGTCGCCGCCGTGGCGCCCATTACGGCCCTTGCCGCCCCGTCGCAAGAGGGTTATCATGACCTTTTCAAGCGCGAGAACCTGTGCAGCTTGAGCAAGCCGCCGGTGCTCTGCACTCCCAACAGTTCCATCACTGCTGAGGAGACCGCGATCCGCGCTTACAAGTTCTACCGCGCGTTTGTGGTTGACGGCGACCCGAGGACCATGTTCTCCCTGATTGATGACGTCTACGTTGTGAGTTTCCCTTGCAGAGCGTGCGTGTCACAAGTCATGGACTGACCTCAGTAGCAACATAACCCCGGCTATCGCAGCGGCCCGCAGGCCATCTGGTCCCTCTTCTGCAGCGGGAGGAAGATTGGAAGCGAGTCGAGCACATCGTGGTGCTTCGATGCCAGCACCAACATGTCGTACGCCCGGTACTCGACCATTGACCGTTGGCGCTGGGTTGATGGCTGTGTCCACGAACACGTGGGTATCCCCACAGATCGAGTGCGAACAAGAATGTGGCCGAGGAGACTAACTCATGTGTCGAGTGGGACCAAGGCGAGAGGATGCCGAGTGCCGACAAATGCTACAAGCTGCCTGCGGGGGTTGCGCCGTGAAAGAGGTGAGGGGTTGCAGAGGAGAATATCCAATTTTGAGGATCAGGGATTCGGCCATGGACGCACCCGTTTTGAGATAGCTTCGTCGCTGCGCAGGAAAAGTCTGGAGAGGAATATAAAGCAGTTATGATGCCACTTCATTTTTGGGGGGTGTGAGTTGGCAGGTAAGACCACGGCTTTTTCCAGTGTTGAAGGTCGTGTGGCGCCCAGAATCGGCAGGTACTGCGAGCTGGCAATTGGTCAATTGTCAGGTGAACCCCTCCCTGTTTGCAGCAGTGGGTTTTTAGCCCGCTTTATGCGGTTTGCACAGGGTGGTCCGCTTCCACGTGGTCGCGTATGACTCTTGTCAGCGCTGTAGCCTTCAGGCTCCCAAGCCCCCCAACCACTAGCGCACACGACAACCCTGCCCAGCGCTGCGCAGCCACGACAGCCTTTGAACTTTAAAACGCCCAACGTCTACCCAATCCCCCAACCCATTTAATCCCTTTGTTCCTTGTCAAGATGTTTCCAGAAACGGCCGATGAACTCCGATCCGGCAAGGCGGCCATGGCCACGACTTTTGCAGCGCGCCCGGCCCCGAGCCCAACGAACTCGCCCAAACCCTCAGGCGGCCCCTCTCCTCCTCGGCGCCGCCAAGCCCGGAGACGGTCCCCTCGGCTGCCCCTCCCCGATGCCGCTACAAGCAAGTCCACTGCCTGGCTGGATGAGATCAACCGCCACCTGCCAACGCCACGCCTCATCCGGCTCGACTCAACTCGACCGGTCGATGCCCCCTTCTTCACCATCCTCAATTACGACGTCCGCCGCATCATCTATGACACCCTGCTCTCCGGGGCCGGTTTCCATCAGCACATCTTCTGCCCGTCTCTAATGCGCATGGGCCGGGCCAAAGAGCTCTACACACGTTACCTGGTCGCCTCCGAGTGCCCCGAGAGCAACTTTGTATCCGCTCTTGCCTGCGGCCACTGGGAATGCGAACGAGACAACTCACTCCACCGTCCGAAGCCTCAGTACGACCTGGCTGATCTGCTCTCCCTGATGCTTGCCAGCAAGTTCAGCTATCTCGAGGTATCAGATCACGTATATAACTCCATCACCTTCATCTTTGGCAGTTTCCGCGAGGTAGCCGTCTTCATCGACCGCACCTCAGAGTTGCTCCTCTCACGTATCCGCACCATCGCCCTCATCGCTCACGCACTGCCTTGGGACACCAAAGCCTGCTATGACTTCATCCGCGGCGCCTACTTCCAGACCGACACTGAGGACGTCATTGCCCTGCTGCGGCGGTTTACGGGGCTGGAGAAGCTGGACGTGAATTTCTTCCCCAGCCCGATGCTCGCAGCGTCAACTCAACTAGACGAAATTGTCAAGCCGTTAGCGCTGGTTCCCGAGGCCGTAGACGTTACAGTGCGTCTTCCCATTATGATGTATGGACGCGGCCCCGACGATGATATGTACCTTCCCATAGCACCAAAACTTGCAGACGGGGCGAGATTTAAGTTGGTTCGGCCGTCAATGAATTCGAGCGATGCGGACGGGTACTGCAAGGCACTGTACTTTCAGTATGAGAAGAGTCGGGAATGATATTGAGAAGGGAGGCCGTGAAGGGAGGGGGAAGGGCAGGAGGTTTTCCTTGTGTAACCTTTTTTTGAGACGAGTTGGGAAATTCGACAGAGAGATCAACAATGGGTGATGGATGGATACTCACTGGCACACCAACATGAACGCACGCACACGAATGCGCCTAAGATTGGGTTGGCAAAGGTACGGAGTAATTACACGAAGTTATGACCCCTTGTTACATAGTGAATTCCCTATCCTGGCTTTCTTGCCAACAAACTCACTTTCGTCTCTATATTTAGACCATCAGAAAGCAAGCACACGCTCTTGTCATTGGTTGGCCATTTTTCAATTCTGTTTCTGTGGGATAATTTGCCATCTGAGTTCCCATGCAAAACTCAAGACTTGCTTTTTGACCTCTGTTTTTATGGACTTGAACCTTTGTCCTGCGATTCAATTTTGTTCCTGCCATTTACGCTAATTTTGTCGTCCCAAGCTAACTGACGGTGCCTCTTACTCTGTCAAATCCAAACTTGCAGCAGTCAGCAAAGCTACCCCCACGCACAGTTCACACACTCAAATCAGAATTCCCGCAGTGCCACAGAGGCAACTGTGAGGCCAGGCCTCCAGTCATTCTGTATTTCTGGGGTATTAACTAGCTACCTTACCTACCTATATAACTACTTTTCGCCAACATACTGGAGCACGAAGCGGTATTAGATCAATGGTGAGAGAACTGGGACACATGGTCATGAGCCCATACATGACTGGTGACCACATCACGTTCCCAGATATCGATTGCACGCAACCTTTTGTGTTTTTTTCTTCTTCATATGCCAACGGCGCTCGTATCGGTCACCTCTGAAGTGGCAGTTGCAAGTCAACGTGACTAAAACAGTGGAGCGAGAGAGGGAACATGGTGTATATACCCAGTTTTCAAGTCTTGGTAGGGGCAGCCTATATGTCCACTGACTAAAGTAGGTGCCAGCCTATGTGGTACTCTACCAGTGAGCAGTTTACGTAGGTGGAGCGAGCCACTTGACAGCTGTCTGACCTTTGGTCAGTTTCCGGTGTTGCATGCAAAGCAACGGCTTGATCTAGAATACAGTCCCTGGGTACCTGTAATAACTAACTAATTATGAAGATGTTCCATCATTCATATCATAAATCATGCCATGCCGCCCAACTAATGAAGAAAATGATACCCAACATGAATCTTATCACCAAGATGCTCTAATGCTCTAAAAATGAGGAGCATTGAGGAACAATCCCATGAGAACACCACCCAATGTTCCCGCGACGGGAATCGTCATGACCCACGAAAATGCAAGCAAGCCCACCCGCTGAAAGTTCACAGCCTTGAGCGTGCCATTGCATAGGCCAACGCCCACCGTTGCGCCGGTAATACACATGCTTGTCGAAACGGGAAGTGAGAACTGAGAAAAGACCAGGACGGTAATGGCAGCACCCATTTCCATGGAGCATCCTGAATCCTTTGGTTAGTGTCTGGCAAATGTGGCATGATGGGTGGGTGGGGGAGCGTTTGTGACAGAGACGGCAGAGAAAAAAAAAACATACCTCTGCTGGGAGAGTGATAAGTAATCTTGTTACCCATAACCTTCATAATGTTATAGCCATATGTCAACAGACCAATGGAAATGGTGGCTGATAGCACCACCAGCTGCCACAGGGGAACAGGGGCCTTGGAGGCCGTGGCAGTCTCCGTGCTCCAGGCGGAGTAGATGACAGCCCATGGGCCAACCGAGTTACCAATGTCGTTGGCACCATGAGCAAAAGAGGCTGTGCATGCCGTGAGGACCTGCACAAAGGAGTAGGTGTGCTCGACCTCGTTGGGGTATTTCTTGGCGTGGGCGTAAACCCTGGCCATGCGCTCGCCGTCAGGAGTTCCCGAGATACCGGTCTGAGCGGCGTGGATATCGTAGTGAAGACCGTACAGTGCGGCCACCACAATCATTGCTGGAAGGCGCTTACAGAAAGTCTTGATGTTGTGCCACTCGTAGATCTGACCTGCACCCATGGGGTTCTCGTGGAGAGTGCGCATGGCCCATCCAATGGGGCCGCGGGCTTTTCGGAGCTTGGCATGGAGTTTCCGCTCGCTTTGCTCGTTGAGTTCCTTATAGGTGAGAACAGGTCGTTGGTTTTCGGGATCGCTGAGGGTCAGTGTCTTGGTGCTGACTTGCTTCTCTCCGCCGTGGTGACTGCCCATGATAGACCGCGCGGAGCTGGGTGTCTCGGCCGGCTCTTCATCCTCTTGGACCACAGCGTAATTGGGAACTGGAGCCTGGTCGGCATCAGGTGGGGCTGGACGGTAGAAGAGTAGTGGCCCTTGGAAGAGCATGTACCACTTGAGAGTGTAATCCTTCTTGATGACCTTTGCGTGCACATATGGCACAAAGAACAGGGCGGCCATGAGAGCCACACCTGCACCCGTGCCCATGGTGACTGCAGCAACATAGGATGGAGGCTTCTTGTTGAGACCAAGGTTGGGGGACCCCTTGTACACGATGGACAGGGTACAGACGGTGGCAGCGATAAGGAAAAAGAATGGTGAGGACCAGACGGCCCACGGAACGGGATTCTTCCGGATGTGTACCCCGAGCTTGATGAGCATGAAGATGGTTGCACCGAAGCAAGCGGATATGGCGGGGGCCATGCCTAGGCCAGCAAAGATGGCACCAAGGCCCTTGCCGCCATTCCATCCCCATTGAACTTGACCCGCCCCAACCGTAGCGACACCAACGCCAGCTACGGCAGAGACAAGCGAGTATGTAGAAGAAACGTGGGCCGAGTGTCTCGTGCACCACATGACCCAGGATGAGGCAGCAGCGAGGGCGCAGGTAAAAGCAAGCATTTGGACGCCGGCGTTGTCCCCGAATGCATCGTTGGGGATGATTTGGTTCTTGATGGTATCGGCAGTACGGGCTCCGACCGTGATAGCTGTATCGTAAGGGTTAGTTTGCTGAAATGCAGGGCGGGCTCGAAGGGAGTCGAGAGACCAATAGGAACAAGTACGGACCTCCGAGCATCTCGAAGACGGTGCCAAATATCATTGCCTGTCGGTACGAAATCGACCTCGACGACACACTGGTTGCCCAGGCGTTGGCGACATCATCTGGAAGAGTTAGCAGCGGACCTAGCGCGCGCAGTTGCCCGTTGGGGGAGCGGTGTGTTTGCGATGCAGATTCAGCGGGCAACACTCACTTGCGCCATTGTTCTGCAACAAAGTCAGTCAAGACGGCCGAGCTCAGAGGGTCCAGAGCAAAACTTACAAATGCATCTAGTAGGGCAAAGAAAGTGCCGCATGCAAAAACGTAGTCATACTGGTGAAGAACCATTTTGGCGGTTCGGAATCTTGGTAGCGCCTTCTGTTTGCACAGCAGGCTGCTGTGATCAATGCGGGCTGTCGATAAGATATCAGCGCGTTGACCGCCGGAATGCCCCAGCCCACACCGGGGGCCTCGGATTTTATGTGTGTTTCATCCATCTGAATCAGTGATTCTGATATCAGGGTGATGACCGACTGTCGCTCTGTCGCTCTGTCGTTCTGTGTTATGTTTTCGGACACCGGTTGTGCGAGTTCGGTACCTGATCCATGCTGCCGCTGCAGAGAGCTCCCGCAGCTGCACTAGCTGTGCTGGCAAGAGCGCTGGTGTCGTGAGATCACTTTCCGCATTGGGAGACCCACGTGGGTGTTTGATTGGGCGAGATGAACCACGACAAACAACTCCGGCTTCACCACGTCTCGACCCACAACGGTCTCTGCATTATCGGTCCCAATCGTCCACTGAGCGGTGAGTGGCGCCTGTAGCCTGACCCGCACAGTCTAGGCCGCCGCACCCTGTCGTCGCGAGCAGGAATGTGATGCCTCGCCCAACGCCCGACGTTCACCATTCACAAACCTCGCCAAGGGCTGGGCGACTCGGAGGAATCGCTGGTCCCAAGCAATCCGCGATGCACAGTGCTTGTATTTGCTTGGCTTCGGCAGTTAATTTCGACCCAACAATACCAACAATTCCGGTCTCGGGTCCCTTTGAAACAAATGATGGTTCTCAATTTGGATTTCAAAGTCACCCAGCTTCCCGTCTTCCCCGACGAGTCTCCGCCAAGCCATGCGAGATGTCAGGCTCGGTCATCAATATTGGCCTAGCAGAGGTTACAAGGGCGGCTGCCCGTCATTCTTACTTGGGTTTCCTACACGATATGGCCCACCCAAGCCCGTGGATCCGGGGAAGCTGAAGAGCACGTTGTCGATCGATTGGCTGACCATTGTCGCCCATGTCGCCACCTAATGCACCTCCACATCCCGCCCGAAACCTCCCACGATATTTGCTCGCGAAGGGGATTCTTGGTGAAGGTCCTCGTGTTATCTGAGCTCGGTTTCGCCAGTAAGAGACGGCCCAGAACAACTCGGGGGTCTCGGTATTGCCAGATGAGGAAACCATGCGCGGTTTTCTTGCAGGTGGCCAAGCTCTCAATTGCTGTGAGAGGTCCAATCCATAGATGTCGCGTGAGAACTTACCTATCTCGTAGCGCGTGTAACCAGGGAGGCGGCCACGCTTATGCAACCCTGAAAGACTGTTCGCGTGGTATTTGATTGGCAGCCGCAGGACCCTCGGGTAGCCAAGGAGTAACCTATGTAGTACCGAGGGGTCAATCTTATGATAAAGGCTTTGTGAGGAAGATTTAACGCCTTGATGAGAAGTTGAAGACATGAACGAGGAAATTGAAGGCCTTGATAAGAAAGTTTCAAAATGAGAGCGAAATATCCCCAGCTGAGCCCTCACATAAAGATCCCCAGCCGTTCAAATATTGCATCAATTCCTGGTAAATGCCCACAAGTCCCACGCTAACAATCTTTCGGTAGAATTGTCGCTGCGGATCGCCTGCCTTACCTGGGTGTCTGATTGCTGAAGATTTCTCCACAGGACCCAGAAAGTCTAGGCGCCATCTTGGTGCTTGTTTGTGCTTCCGGTCTCGGCACACTATTCTCGCTTGACGTTGTCGCACTTGGATTCCTAAGTACCTAGATATTGATGGATGCTCTCTGTAACGGGGTGGTTTCGAGTGGCATCGAGTGGTATCAAGCATGGTAGTTTCGAGTGGCGTCGAGTAGCATCGAGCGGCGTAATTGGGGGTTATAGCAGTAGTGGATTATAAAATATACAGGATGCTTATTGCTGGGAGGTATTCGCAATTCCCCTTCAAATGAATGGGAACTCTACTTGGTTCGTATTAAATACGCCGAAGCGCTCCTTCCAGTCCTCCACGTGAAGACCAGCGAGTATCTGGTGTCTACATACCTCAGCTTGTCTTAGGTACACAACCTCTCAACAGTACTCCAGCCTCTGCTCTCGCAATGAGAAAGGGCTATTGAGGAGGCTGAAGACTCTTTCTCAAGCACCCATGTGCATTGATGGCATGCTTTGATGTGGACCAGACCCTAATCAGTTGACATGGAGCCATCAAATATGTCACCATCAAGTCGCCAGCAGATTGGATCGGGTCCGGAGGTTGAGACTGGAAGCAGGAAGATGAGCCCTGTCGCCCGCAGCTCGTCATTGCCAGTGAAGATATCTCGTGTCGTGCTCTCGGGGCAGGGGTGGTTTCCAGCTGGCAGCACAGGACAGTTTTTTTGTATTGATGTCCCAACCAACCAACCAACCAGACTAGCTGGCTGGATCAAAGCACACGACAAACTCAACTCGGGCCCAAAGCCAGGCACGCCATGTTCGACTAGTCGCGTTCTACATGTGAAGATTGAGGTAAGCCACTAGACCCACAGCAGCGATGAGATGGATGATGATGAATGCAAAGCCAACTGGGAGGCGGCGGTGACCAGCGCTCCTCCTCCCTTTATTTTTCCCTCGTCAAATACCTCTCAACCAAGTCGCCAACTATTCTTGAGGCTGAGGAACTCGGTCAAAGCTTTTCCCATTCAGCTAAAGAGTCGTCGAGATATTGAGAGGCTCGACTTACATATGCAGACTGGAGGATGTTCCCTGGGAACTAACCGGGCCGACATAGCGATTGAACGCTGCACACAAAGCGCAGTGGGCAAGCTTGGATAAACTTGACTCAACGCATGTTCGAGGACCCCGCTCATTGACATTACCACGACTGCCCCCAACGCCCAGGTGACGGTGACGACCTCAAGCCGGGGGCTGTGCTTCATTGTATTTAGAAAAGTTCCTGGCTTTACCCCAGAAGAACCGAGATGCTTGTGCGGGGGGTCTGGCTGGGGTGAGGGTCTGAAGTGATGGAAGTGATGAAAGTCAATAGCCAATACGTGAGAGCGTGAAGATTGATCAAAGCCAGCCCCAGCCAGGCAGCCCTGCATGTGACACATCAAATGACATAGGTCACTCGGTGTCTGTTTTCAGGTGCCGTGCACGACGAATGTATTAATTGATTCCAGGGGCCTTTGTTGTTGTCAGTGACCTATTCGTACGTCTCTATTCTAGACGCCAGCATACTGCACCCACTGACACCAGACTTGACACTTGACTTGACCCACAGACGTCACATAATCTGCGCCACCACCTTACCTAACCTATGGTAGGTAGCCTTACCTACCTACGGTAAGTGCCGTCTTCACCGGTCAAGGCCAGTCGCCTGGACTTTCATCGGTCAAGGTCACAATCATACTTTAAAGTGTTGAACGGCATGCAGCTTATGTCCGGTAGTTCCCCGATTGGAGAGAAGCATCAATGCACGTCACAATGAATTTGGGTTGGGTTGGCAACATACATACCTGGACATGGACATGGACCCTGCACTGCATGTGAGGGGGGATCAATCTGGCGGATTTGATTGCCAACACAACATGCACGACATGCACCCCACGTCAGTGCCAGATGGAGAGCAGTCCAATAGCAGATGCATTTTCAAGCTGGCATAGGTAAGGAATTGAAGTTTAGGTAGAGACTAGACTGGAGCCTCACATCTCGGTTGCTGCGCCTGGCATTGATCGGATCATATTGTGACATGACATAACATGAATCCCACCAGGACAGGACAGGACAGGACAGGACAGGACAGAGCGGAACAGGACCGGACAGAACCAGAACCTTACCAGGTAGGAAGGCAAGGCGATGGGATGGCGGCATGGTTGGGGTTAAATCAATTCAATCCAATTAAATCAATGGATTGATAGGTGCGGATTGAGCCCAGTCTGGTCGCCTGGCTGGCTGGCTGGCTAATTGGGGGCTGTACATGTTACATGGCCGGTCCAGGCTCCAGGACTTTGACTTTGACTTTGACTTTTGACCGGATGTGGCTTGTGATGGATGGATGGATGGATGGAGGGATGGATGGATGGAAGATCCCGATGTGTTTCCAACAGCCGCTCGCTCCTCCGCGGCAATGTGCAATACATGTAAACCTTGTTTCGGAAATTGAAGGTGAACTCTTTCTGAACATTGAAATTGGCATCTCGGCACTCGCGAATATCGACAGATGAGCACCAGCGCTAGACGTGGTGTTGCGCCAGGCAGGCTTACGTATTTTACCTCGAGAGGTTTACCAACCCATATGTGACATGTGGCGAATTTTGTGGCCATGTTCAACATAAGTGAGCAGTAACTGTTGGCTGGTTGGTTGGTTTCCCAAAAATTTTACTCGCCGCTCGCTCGCGAAGTATGTTGAGTCCTGCTCGGACTTTGCAAAGAAAAGCATGATTCCAGACTCGGTCTCGGAAGTCTGGGCAAAACGCGAGACTAGGCCTAGGTACCTAGGTAGTCAGGCTCCAGCTTTTTTTCCTTCCAGAATCCCGCTAGTTTTTACTGAAACGGCACATTCGCATCTGGAACCGCATGTGCCATTCGGTAAGGATTGCCGTGTGCGGGCTTTCCCAACATTTGAAGGGCGCGGGCGGAGTTTCTCGTTAAGACCAGCCCGGCATGTCTACCTACCTCTACATACCTGTCAAATAAGTCCTTTTGTAAAACTTTATGCTTACATGTGCGTCAAGAGAAAGGACCTGGCGATCTAGGACAGGAATTCATGGCCCTTTTTTTCTTTCTTTTCTTTCTTGAGGGAGTTTTGATTTCATTACTTAGGACTTTGTAATCCCCTTGATTTCTTTCTCAACACACATAAAAAGACACGACATTGCAAGAGCATCACGACCTTCAACGGCAATAACAACACTAGTATCACTCTTTCAGACCAACGCATTTGATTACAACTCTGCCGAGAAAGAAAGAAAAATGTCAATGAACAAAGCTGCTTGGCTCCGCAAAGTCACCTCCCCCCTCGAGGTCGACGACGCACCCATGCCCATCCCCGAACCTTATGAGCTCGTCGTCCGCAACCGCGCGGTTGCCATCAACCCACTCGATACGCAGATGCAAGGATTGGGGATTTATATCCAAGAATGGCCGGCCATTTTTGGCTGCGATGTGGCGGGGGAGGTGTATGCTGTGGGGGATGCGGTTTCTGGGATTTTCAGGGTCGGTGATCGTGTCATTGGGTATGTTTTTTTTTCTTTCTTACTTCCCATATACCCAGCCCCGGGCACAAAATAAAAGAAAAGAAAACAATACTGATAATAGTAGACACACCATCAACCTCACCAACGGCCTCCCTTCCCACGGCGCCTTTGCTCTATACACCACTCTCCACGCCGATAAAGCCGCGCACCTACCTTCCTCCATTCCCTTTTCCGCTGGCGCCACCATCCCTACCGCTTTCGAAGCTGCTCTCTGCGCGCTCTGCGTACATGTACAGATGCATGTAATTAACCATGTTGCCGTGTTGGGCTCGGCTTCTTCTCCCATTCCAATGCTTAGTCTCCCTTATCCGGCGCTCAACCCCATTCCTTCAGGGAAAATCATCTTCGTTCACGGAGCAGCAAGCTCAGTGGGTGCAATGGTCGTACAGGTTGCTACCGCCGCAGGGATAACGGTTTTTGCCACGGCAAGTGAGCGACATCATGCGATGGTTAGAGAATGCGGAGCGGTGGCAGTGTGGGACTATCACGACAAAAACAAATTTGTGGGGGAAGTGGTCGCGGCGGTTAGAGCGGCGATATCTTCACCAAAGACGGCGACACCACCAGAGAGAAAAGAAAAAGAAAAAGAAAAAGAAAAGGGAAATGGAAATAGCAAAGAGCCCAAGTTTGTGGGTATTGTGGATGCGATTTCCCAAGAGGACACCTACGCAACGGATTTGGAGATTCTGGGACAGTTGGGAAGTGGGTGGTTGGCGTGTACTCATCCGCCCCCAACGAAACTTCCAGAGAATGTTAGGGCTGGGATGATTTTTGGTGTCAATGAGGTGGCTACGCCAATGTGGCGGGGATGGGTCACACCCGCTTTGGAAAAGGGGAGACTCAAATGTTTGCCGCGCGCGAGAGTGGTAGGGAAAGGTTTGGAGTTCATCCAGACGGCCTTGGAGCTGTATGAGAAGGGGGTGAGTGGGGAGAAGTTGGTGGTTGAGCTTTGAGAAAAAATTCTCAGTTAAGATTGATAGATTAGGTCGCAAGAAACAACATGTAAATTGCATCTAAATATTGCACGTGGCATTCTAGTCAAGAGTGAATCTAAGACGACATTAAAAAAAAAATCAGTTCTCCACAGACTCGGCGGCCTTCAGCGCCTTGTCAATTCTGTCTCGGAGCCATTCCTCATCCTCCAAACCAACACTGATCCTAACCAAATCTTCCACGACACCGTATTCCGCAGCCCATTCCAACTCGCTGTAGTGAGCGAGCAGCGTGTAGGCGCCTGATTCCATTAGCAAGGGGCCTGAAATAAGCAAATTATATTTGCAAAGACCACAGAGAAACAAGAGCAAATAAAAGAAGAGTTCAGAAGCAAGAGAAGGTGAAGGGGAGCTTACAGGTCAAAGTAAAGTTCGTCCCCAAACTCGGCCCCTTGGCCGTCGCCAACGCGTCATAAAACGCCACGGCCTTTTGCGGAGATACAAACCGGATGGAGAGTAGGAAACCATAACCTCCGTGTCCTCCTCCCCCGCGTCCTCCATGCCCATTTCCATTTCCATTTTCGGTCTCAGTCTCGGTCTTCAACCTGTACTTGTCAAACAACTCCTGCGTAGGACTTTTCTTCGGATAATAAACCTCCTCCACACTAGAATGACGCCGAAGCTGTTGTTCAACAATAACCTCAGCATTACGACTGGCACGACGGACCCTCGACACAAAATCCCGGCTATTTCGTTCCATTACCGAAATATCCTGTGGGAACCAGAGGTTGTCTCTCTGTGTGTGGCGAAGAGCGGTATGGAGTTGCTCGTGGAAACGTGAGTGGGGAGATACCACGACGGAGCCGCCCATGGCGTTACATGCGCCGCTGAACATTTTGGTCAAGCTCGTGCAGACGACATCGCAGGAGTGGAGGACGTTGGTGTTACCGCTGCTGATGGTGTCGTCAACAACGAGGATGAAGTTGTAGAGACGAGAAAGACGATGGAGGCGGGGGAGATCGGGGGTTTGCAGGAGGGGGTTGCCGGGGAATTCGGTGAAGAGGGCATCGAGTCGATAGCCTAAGGCAAGCTGGGCTTCGAGAGCGTCGATGTCGGGGGTGGAGTATTTGTAAAGGGTGGCGGAGTAGCCGAGAATGCGGGTGATGACTTTGTAAGTGTCAACGTAGAGGAAGCTGGATGATTGTTAGAAAGGCCAACATTGTGGTGAGAGACACGGCGAGAGACAAGGAGAGTGAAACTGACCCAAACACAGCAGCCACACAAGGGAAGTTGCGATTCTTGCCCTGGATTGACTGTATTGCGACTGCTGTTTCTGCAATGGCTGCCATGCCGGCCGGGTATAGGTACACGGCATCTCGGGGGACACTCAAGAGGGCCGAAATTCGCGTTTTGATCTCCCAGATGTCAGCTTGAGCCTTCCGGTCTACAGGAGATTTTGTGGTTCCATTAGTAGTTCCATTAGCGGTTCCATTGGCGACCCCATTTGTAGTTCCGTTTGCATCCCCGTTCCCGTTGGCGATCCCATTCGCAATCCCCTTTGCAGTCCCGTTTGCGGTCCCATTGGCCAAAGCTCGTAGAAAAAGGGCATTCTCCAGCCAGTATGTCGCCCTCCGGCTTGAGATGCCAAACCCCGTATGTTGCCAGAATGCCTTCGCCGTGGGGAACCGTTCAGCAGGGTAGGCAATGAGAAAAATGTCTTCCTTTCCAGGACTAGAGGGTGTCGTGCCAGAGCAGTCCCGGGTTGTCACCAAGGATATTTGGCCATCCAATTTCGCCCGGAGGACTCTGCACTGCGCTGTTTCCGTACCCGGTTTTTCCTGGGCGAGGAATTGTTGACACAGGAGGGCGTGTCGTCGACTAGCAACTAACAAGGTCCTTTTCCCTTCAACAGAAAAGCCCGTATCCTTGGCGTACTGTTGTAACAGCTTCTCACCCAGTTTGTCGACAATCCTGGGAATGAAGAAACGAGGGTATCCGGTCACCATGGCATTGATAACCCGGGGTTCTCGTGATGCCCACCCGACCGTGTCGGCCCAGGTCGGCAGTTGAACGCTAACGCCCTGGCTTTTCGTTAGGGTCAAAGATCGGCAAACGAAACGGTCTGCTAGGGGCTCTCACATGCGGGTCTCCCACGGGTAGCGACTCTCCTAGGGCAAGTGCCTCAGGGGCAGCAATAGTTTCTGCCATTGCCTCTTTCTCTTTTTTTTTTTTTTTTGACAAAAACAAAGGTATGGACCCAAAAAACCACGGTGTGACACGACACGCACAAACCCTCTCGAAGAGAAAAAGCAGAGAGACAAAACACCCCCCTGGAGTCCGAGGACAAGTGCGGTGAGCGGTGGCCAGCTGAACAAGACGCCACCGTTTGCAAAGTGGGACTCGCGCTGCAATCAACGGCGATGCTTGGCGAATGGAAGCCCGGACGTGCTCCACCATTCTTCACCGACCCGAGCTGGGAGTCTCTTGATTTGACGCCCATGTCTCACAAGCTGGAACATGCTGCGAAGTCGCAAGAGTGACATCACATGGGGTGGGGTCGGCATGGTAGTACGAATTGGGGACCGGCACCCGACTTGTCCGGTCGGTCTCTATCACCGCAAGGACATTGGAAACTAATCCGAAATTTTGTTTTTCATACCCCAGAGCTGACTGACTGCAATCGGGACCGAGAATATGACCGGGGTACTTTGCTGTGCAAGCCTTGAGCAACACCAAGGGGTGCCCAAGTCCTTGATCAGTGCTCTCACCGGACGCAATCCCTCATCCAACATGCTGATCTCTGGTAGGACTGGGAGACATCAAATGGACATTGGGTTTAGAATCATTGCCGCACATGGCTCAATACCGCCCCACTTCCGTGTACATCTGGTCGTCGGCTCTTCCTAATGATCGGGAAGCATCAAAGCATGACATCGGAGTCTTCCAATCTTTTGTGGCCAGGTAGGAGAAGCAGCGCCTCCAAGAGAGGATCTTCTTTAGGATCAAGGTGTACCCCCTGAATATAGTTGTGTTAGATCGAACATTTGAGACGTCCTTTCTCATATCTGCAAGGAGACCTTTATAGTCCAGGTTAGCAACCGACGTCCAACCCCAGTCTCTGCATTTCTCGGCCAAATGTCGCCCAGGTAATTTCCTTCAGCAAAGCTCTCCACGATACTTTCCAATGCATTCTCGATGTCAAGAACTGCGATGTCAAGAACTGCGATGTTGCAGTTCGTAGCGCTGCTCAACACGCGGCGACCCATTGGGTGAAAACTCTTAGGGTTCCGCTCTTACTGTCGTCGATGAACATACCAGGGTTTTCCGCAAGCGATGCGGGTTTTGGGGACCGGGTCGCAGGTCACGGCGGACATGACGGAGCGTCTTGACGAAGGGCGAACAGTCCAGTCGTTGAGGCTTTGATGGGCTCGACTAGCGCAATGCATCCAACAATGATGGAGAAGGATACGTCGTGCGGACTAGGCGAGAATATGAAATCTCAGTGCTAATATTAGTGATTGGAAATGGAAGGAGATACGATGTTGAGATAGCCGACCCAGTCTGTTTCTCGGCAGGGCCACTCTCTTGAAGGTACATCTCTGGCGGGACGGAAACTGGGCGCGCAGAACCGACCTGCTCTTCTGAACCGACCGCTTAAAAAAAGCAAAAAAGCTCACCCCCAAGCCTTCTGCCCGATGCAGAGAGGTCGCGGCTACGAATGGCCCCTAAGAAAGGGGTCTTACTTCGGTTGCCTCGCAGTGGATGTCTTTGGTAGCCTCGGACGAGGAGGGCTTCGTCGGCCTCCATGGGGCTTTTTCAGGACACACTAAGAATTGGGCCTAAGGGCTTTCGGGCCTCATTGAGAGGGACAGGAGAATGGCACTGCTGCACCACTGCCCTTGTCCCTATGAAAATACAATGTGAAATTTGGAACGATATACAGCATCAATGGGTGGGCGCGGATACACAGCATAAACCCAGGTTGTTGACCGGCATGTTCCTGCTTACGAGTGTGGTGTCAGTGGTCGCTGTCGTCATCACGCACATAGCCCTAACCCTTGACAGTACCAGCTGCCCCACCCGCTCGGATCCATGCCGATGGCGAAAGCAAGAGCTTCCGTGATTGCTTCGATTTCTCTCTGGACTGCTGCCCGCGCCGCCCTATGTCGTAATCATGCCTCCCTCCACATCCAAAGATGATGCGCATCCGGCGGTGAAGGGGCCCAGCGCCCTGCGGTCCATCATCGCCGGCTCAACCGCTGGCGCTGTTGAAATTGGTCAGTTCCCAGTACCGCCCCAGGCATTGTCTCTCAACGCTGACCTTGTGCAATAGCTATCACATATCCGGCTGAGTGTAAACCCCCCCGACCAATTGGTGTTCCCCGACTCAGACACTGATGCTCCGAGCTCGACAGTCGCCAAGACAAGATCACAACTCAATCGCAGACTCGCCGAGGGGCAGAAACTACCGTGGCCTCCATTTGGGAAGCAATGGTATGCAGGCTGCACAACTCTGATCATTGGCAACTCAGCCAAGGCGGGAATACGTATGGCGACTCACTGGTGCTTGAAGGAAAATACTAAGATGTGTTGTAGGATTCGTTGCGTTCGATCAGTACAAGCGGCTGCTTCAAGATTCCGAGGGCAAGCTTTCCGGTCCTCGGACCGTTCTGGCCGGCTTTGGCGCCGGTGTTACTGAGTCTCTGCTCGCTGTTACACCGACAGAGAGTATCAAGACGACTTTGTGCGCTTCCCTGTTACAAGTGCTGTGCCCTCCTGGCTGACATCGCGCTTTGTTAGGATCGACGATCGAAAGTCTGCGAACCCCCGCCTCCGAGGCTTCCTCCATGCCGTCCCCATCATTGCTCGCGAGCGCGGCATTCGTGGTTTCTTCCAGGGCTTCGTCCCAACGACAGCACGCCAGGCCGCAAATAGCGCAACACGATTCTCGGTTTACAATGCTCTTAAGCAATTGGCTGAGGGCTACACAGCGCCGGGTGAGAAGATGGGGGCAGTTGGCACCTTCGCTATGGGTGGCATCGCGGGACTGGTCACAGTC
>Ga0247763_1000331_pt1 | contig 27304 bp, 19 predicted proteins | sample UWRJL141409B4_FD_179926 | JGI IMG/M metagenome (GOLD analysis project Ga0247763, IMG submission 179926) | Plant litter microbial communities from Arlington Agricultural Research Station in Wisconsin, United States - UWRJ-L141-409B-4 | ecosystem: Environmental > Terrestrial > Plant litter >... | reverse complement strand
GGGTTGGCCATGTGTGCCGTCTCTCACCGGACGCCTCGAATCGAAAGAGGAAGCTGCTAACAGGGATGGGGGTGAGGGGTGGGGGGTTGCAGCCCCGAATGGGCACCGAGAACGTCTGGCGCTAAGCTCGGGGCATGTGCGGCCGCTATTCACTCGCGCCCGGCGAGTTCAGCCAGATCCAGCTCGAATTCAAGGTCGACGCCGCCTTCGAGCTCGAGCCCCGCTACAACATCGCCCCGACCTGGTCGGCCGGGCACGAGCCGCCGATCGTGCTCGTTAACTCGAGCGCCCAGCGCGTGCTCGATGTGGCGCGCTGGTGGATGATCCCGTCCTACTGGAGGCGCCCGCTCAACCTGTTGCCCACGGCCTTCAACGCGCGCGCGGAAGAGCTCGGCGACAAGCGCTTCTGGTCAAAGAGCTTCGATGCGCGCCGCTGCCTCGTGCCGGCGACGGGCTGGCGCGAGTTCACGGGCCCGGCCGGCCAGCGCCAGCCGCATCACTTCCATTACGACCACGGGCTGTTCGCTTTCGCCGGCGTCTGGGACGAGTGGATGAGCCCGGAGGGCGAGAGCGTGCGCTCGTTTGCCATCGTCACCGTCGCCGCCAACGACATCGTCACGCCCATTCACGATCGGATGCCCCTGCGCGTCGAGCCCGACGACTACGGCACCTGGCTCGATCCAGACGTCGCCGGCGCAACCGCGCTGGCCGCGCTGGGTCGCCGTGCGCCTCCCCCGCTCTCGCACTTCGAGACAGACCCCTCGGGCAACGACGTGCGTCGTGAGGGGCCGGCGGTCATCGCGCCGCTGCGCCAGAAGCAACTCGGGCTGTTCTAGCTGTCGACGTCGGCTCGCGGCTGCCGATTGGCACGCCAGCGCCCCGGCCTGTCGTGGCCTGGAACCGTACGACAGTACCGGGGCGCTGGCCCGTCGGTGATGATCGGAGATGCGGATGCTGGAGATTGGTGCCGGGCGCCTCGCGGAGCGCTCTCGAACCGAAGGAATCAGCACGAAGGAACATGGCGTGCGAAACGCGAGGGGCCCAGCACCGGAGACCTTAGCCCGCGGAGTGTCACGCGCGAAGGTAAAAGTGATAATCGATATCACTTTGTCTGCCGGGCCGACGCGGCGCTGCCATGGGGCCCCGAGGGGAGCTGCATGAGATGCCTCCCCCCGCCGTCCTCGCGCCAGGCGCTGCGGGCGGCGCCCCCTCCAACGCGCTCGCAGCTCGCGCGGGAGGGGGGCCGCTCGCGCTCGAGCTCAGTCGGTCAGAGCACCACGGCGCTCGCGATCACCTCGCGCTCGATCGCGAGCTGGCCCGGCGCGAAGCTCTGACCGGCGGCGAAGGAACCCCACGCGACCTGCAGCGTCGCCGTCCACTTCCAGCGCCCATCGCTCGGCCCCGGCTCGAGCGCGATGTGCATGCCCTGGAAGTCGAGGAACACACGCACGCTCGGATAGAGCGCTTTGTAGATGCTCTCCTTGGCGCTGAAGATGGCCTTCGCGAGCAGCCCCCGCGGCGGCTCGGGCTGCGATCGCAGGAAGGCGACCTCTTCCGGGCGGCAGATGCGGTCCCACAGGTTGAGCTCGAGCGGGCTCGCTTGCTCCACGTCCGCGCCCAGGCCCGTGACGTCGCTGCGGCGAGCGACCGCCGCGCCGCACCACACGTGCGTGTGCGTGATGGTACCCACGATGTCTCTCGGCCAGATGGGCACGCGCTGCGCGTCGTTGAGCAGCGGGACGGGGGCCTGTCCGAGCCGCTGCCACGCCTGCCGCGCGAGCAGTCGACCGGCGGTGAACTGCTGGCGTCGAGAGAGCACGGCGTTGTCGACGATGGCCGCCTCCTCGGCGAACAGGCCGGCGCCCGGCGTGGCCGCTCGCGGGTCCATCTCGGCGACGACGACGCGAGGGTCATCGATGAGCCTCGCGATCGGGCGCGAGCTCGCGACATCGAACGGACTTCCATGCATGGCCGGGCTTTACCGCGTTTCGAGCCCCGGAGCAGCCGAGTTGCCACGCCTCTTCCGCGAACGCCGGGGCAAGCGGGCACCAACCGCTCGAGACGCGCGGGCTCACGGCCTTCCAGCGCGGCCCAGAATGGCTCGCGACCTGGTGTTTGGTGCACACCCCTGGGCGAGCTCGGCGCTTGGCACGTCGGCTGCAAATCAACCCGCCCGTGGAAAACTCGCGTGACTGGCTAGAGAAGGGCGCCCGTTTCGGGCATTTTACCAAGGGCGTACTCTACGGCTTGATCGGGGCGCTATCGCTCCGCGTCGCCATCGGGAGCGGGGGGGAGGTCGCGGGCCAGCAGGAGGCAGCGCAGGTCGTCCAGCGTCAACCGTTCGGGGTGGTGCTGCTCATCGCGATCGCCATCGGCTTGTTTGGCTATGCCGTCTGGCGCTTGATCGAGGGCGTGAAAGGCACGCCCCGCAAGGGCGGCGAGGGCAAAGGAATGGCCCACCGCGCGACCTCGGTCGCGAGCGCTCTGGTCAACGGTTCGCTGGCTGTCGCGGTGCTGCAGATGGCGCTCGGCGATGGCGGCGGCGGCGGCGCGAGCAGCTGGGTGGGCAAGCTGCTGGAGCAGCCCTTCGGCGCCGTGCTGCTCGGGCTGATCGGCGCGGCGATCGTCGCGGCGGGGTTCGTTCAGTTCTACAAGGCGTATACCAAGGCGTTCCTCGAAGACTTTCGATACAACGCGATGTCGCCGCGGGAGCGCCGCTGGATCACGCGAGCGGGGCAGGTGGGGTACAGCGCGCGCGGCGTGGTCTTCCCGATCGTCGGCTACGGTCTGCTGCGCGCTGCGCTAGACCAGAACCCCGGGGAGGCGCGCGACACGCGTGAGGCGCTGCTCGAGATCGCGAGCTCTAGCAACGGCCAGCTGCTGCTCGGGCTGGTCGCCGTCGGCTTGCTCGCGTTCGGGTTGTTCATGGTGGCGAGCGCTCGGTATCGAGCCATCACGATGTGAACGAGGCCACGAGCTGATCGAGCTCGTTCGGCGCGACGATCGGTGGTCCGCGGCGCATTTCGATGCGCCGCGGCTGCGATCGTGGAGCGTTTCCCGGGGGGGGATGGGGCGACCACGACTGCGATCCTGGGAAACAGGCTGCGATCTACGCCTGGCACGTCCGGCACTCTGCTGCTCGGGGCGCTTCGCAAGAGCGCGAACGCCGAAGAGAGTCGTGTAAAAATCTGTCTCGGGTGTAAATTTGCGCGTCGTTCGAGCACAGGGCGATCTCACGGATGAGCCCCGAATTCACTCGTGCTTCGACTAGGCGTTGCGGTTGTTTCGTGGGAGCATGAACGCCAATCTGCGGCGCTTTCGTGAGAGCGCGCCGCATCTGATTGGCGCGGGGGCCTCGACCCGCGCGTTCATCCGCTCACCACCCGCTAGCAGATTCGATGAAAGAACATACGCGAGTCGCCCGAGCCCGTCGTGGCATCGAGCGCAGGCTTTTCCTCAAGGCCGTCGGTCTGGGCATGTCGGCTCCTCTCGCTTGGCAGCTCTGCCGTTCGGCTGTCGCCCAGGCGCAGGATGCAGCGCGGCCCAAGCGGCTGATGGTCTACTTCATGCCCCACGGCGTGCCGCCGGAGCATTTCAACCCGGTCTTCAACCTGAACACGCCCACTCAGTTCTCGCTCAACCAGAGCGGCGTGAGCATCCTCGGCTCGCTCGAGCCCTACAAGCAGTACGTGAGCGTGCTGCAAGGCTTCTCGTACCCGGGCGCGAGCACGCACGAGGGCATTTTGAGCGTGCTGTCGAACTTCGGTGACGGCAGGGCGGTCGACGACACGTCGCCGCGCACGACATTCGAGCACGCGATCGCCAACGCGCTCGGCGCGCGCCCGCTGGTGCTCGGCGCGGTGCCACACCGCCCCTGCGGCATCGATAAAGACGGCAAGCTGATGTGGGACGGGCAATACGTCGTGCCCGAGAAGAACCCGCTGGTCGCGTTCGACCGCGCCTTCGGCTCGCTCGGCTCAGGCGGCGGCGCTCAGGATGCCAGCGTGCAGCTGCGCAACGCGCTGACCGAGCTCACGGAGTCGCAGCTCGGCTCGCTGCGCAGCGAGCTCAACGGCCTCACCGGAGCACAGAGCAAGCTCTCGGTGCACCTCGAGGCGATGCAGTCCCTGCGCATCGGCGCTGGCGGGGGCACGCAGAGCTGTGACGCGGTGCCGGCGCTGCCCGCGCTCGAGCTCATCCGCCAGCAGTCGGCGGGGCAAGCGCTCGAGGGCGACCCATGCGGCGGTTTCTTCCTCGACGAGGCGAACTTCCCGGCCATCCTCGACGCGCAGCTCGAGCTCGCGGCGCAGGCATTGATCTGCAACGCCACGCCCGTGGTCGCGGTGCAGCCGATGTACACCAACTCGGACATCAACTTCTCCTTCATGGGCTCGCCTGGCTCGCACCACGCGACGCTCTCGCATACGGGCCCGGGCAGCACCGGCAGCGGCCTCTCGCTGGAGACGCGAACCTCGTTCGCCAACGCCCAGAAGTGGTTCGTCGACAAGCTCGTCACGCATGTGGTGAGCAAGCTCGACGTGCCCGATCCCGCCGATCCGGGGCGCACCGTGCTCGACAACACCATCATCTACATGTTCGCCGAGATCGGCGAGGGCGCCTGGCACACCTCGCGCACCACGAAGATCAACTTCGACAACGTCAACCCGCCGTCGCCCTTCGCCTACATGCCGATCACCCTGATCGGTGGCGGTGGCGGCGCCCTCAAGACGGGGCAGATCGTCCGCGTGAACAACGACCCGAACCCGCAGCAGACCGGCACCACGCTCGATCGGCCTGCCGGCGACATCTACCTCGCGTTGTGCCGAGCCATGGGCGTCGACGTCGCCTCCTTCGGAAACGCCACGAACCCGCTCACGGAGATCCTGGCATGAAGCACTCACGAGCGCGTTCGAACGGTCTTTCCATGAAACGCTCCACCCTCCCTGGCTCTGTGCTCGCTGGCTCTGTGTTCTCGGGCTCTGTGTTCTCGGGCCTCGCTCTGCCGGCTTTCGTCGTGCCGGCCCTGGCCGCGCTGGCTCTCGCGTGCAGCGCGGCGGGCGGCGGCAGCGGCCCGACCGGCGACACGCCGATCGAGCCCCCGGGCGGCGGCGGCACCGGCGGTACGGGCAGCTCTTCGATGGGCGGCACCGACGGCACCGGCATGCAGCCCATCCCGACCGATTCGGAGCCGGGCGACCCGACGGCGCTGTGTGCGGCGTCCGAGCCGGGCTCCCCCGTCTTGCGACGGCTCAACCGGCGCGAGATCGAGAACTCCCTCCGCGATGTCTTCCCCGTGCTCGGGGCGGCGTGGCGCTCGAGCCTCAGCGCGGACACCGTGTCCGACTCGGGCTTCGACAACGACTCGAGCCAGCTGCTCGTGAGCAAGCAGACGGCGCGCGAGCTCGCCGATACCGCCGAGGCGGTGGGCACGGCCGTGGCGGGCGGGGTGGGCCAGGCGCTCGCCTGCAACACGCCCGACGCCGCGTGCGTGGGCCAGTTCCTCGACGGCGCGGGCCGGCGCCTGTTCCGGCGCCCGCTCGACGACGCCGAGCGGGCGAGCTTTCTCGGCTTCTTCGACACGGCGTTCGCGGCCACGGGCGACTTCGCCCAGAGCATCGGCTGGCTCACGCGCGGGCTGATCGAGTCGCCGGCGTTCGTCTACCGGCGCGAGATCGGCGTGGCGCAGGGTGCCGTGAACCAGCTCGACCAATACGAGATCGCCACCGAGCTCGCTTACACCTTCTCCGGTTCGGCGCCCGCGCCCGAGCTGCTCGACCGCGCCTCGCGCGGCGAGCTGAACAGCCCGGAGGTGCTGGCGTCGGCGGCGCGCGAGCTGCTCGACTCGCCGCGCGGCCGCGACGTGATCCAGTCCTTCTTCGACGCCTACGTCGGCCACTCCAAGGTGACGTCGATCGCCAAGGAGGGCCCGCCCAACGAGGGCTTCGAGCAGTTCGCCGGCCTGCGCGAGCAGATGCTGGAAGAGACGCGCCGCTTCATCGAAGAGGTGATCATCAACCGCGGCGGCGGCGTCAAAGAGCTGTTCACGGCCAACATCACGACCCCCACCACCGCGCTCGCCTCGTTCTACGGCTTCGGGGCTCCGGCCAGCGACTACGGGGTGGTCGAGCGCCCCGCGGGGCGAGGCATCGGCCTGCTCGCGCAGGGCTCCGTGCTCGCCACGCTATCGCAGCCGAACGGCTCATCGCCGACCAAGCGCGGCCTCTGGGTGTTCAAGCGGCTGCTGTGCAACGTGGTGCCGCCGGTGCCGCCGAACATCCCCGAGCTGGGCCAGCCGGCACCCGGCCTGCGGACGACGCGCCAGCGCTACGAGGAAGACCACGCGAAGGGCGCTTGCCAGGGTTGCCACTCGCGCTGGGATCCGATCGGCTTCGGCTTCGAGCACTTTGACCAGACCGGGCGCTACCGCGAGAAGGAAGGCACGCTCGACATCGACGCCGCCAGCCAGGTGAGCCAGGGCGGCGACCAGCTGTTCGAGTTCAACGGTCAGGAAGACCTGATGACGCAGCTCGTCGAGGAGCCGCTGGTGTCGCAATGCCTGAGCGGCTACGTGACGACCTTCGCCTTCGGCGAGGCGCTCTCGTGCTCGGGCGAGACGCGCCGCGCGGAGTTCATGGCCGGCGAGATCGGGTTCGTCGACTACCTGGCGTCGCTCGCGGCCGAGCCGCACTTCACGCAGCGCTCCGTCGCGCCCTGAGGCTTCTCGGCACGGCCGCGGTGCTTCGGTGCCGCGGCCTGAGCCCGAAGAGGCGAGGAATGTCACGGCGCGGGGGCGCCGCCGGGCGAGCCGCGCCTCGGCCGCGCGCTCGCGGCGATTTCCGTTCGCAACGGCAGCGTTCGGGCGAGTACTGTCCGCGGCCATGAGCGTCAAGAGCGTGCTGGTCGTGGCTTCGCTGGTGCTGAGCATCATCATCGGCGTGGTGATCGCCAAGCGAGACTCGGGGGCGGCCGCGAGCCTCGACCCGAGCGGCGAGCGTCGCATCCAGATCGGGCTCTCGCTCGACACTCTGAAGGAGGCGCGCTGGGGCAAGGATCGAGATGCGTTCGTCAAACGTGCCGCCGAGCTCGGGGCGCACGTCAGCGTGCTCTCCGCGAACAGCGACGACAGCGCTCAGGTCAGGGACATCGAGTCGCTGATCACGAGCCACGTCGACGTGATCGTGATCGTGCCGCACGACGGCAAGGCGATGGCCAAGGGAGTCGAGCTGGCGCACGCGGCGGGCATTCCCGTCATCGCCTACGATCGCCTGATCAGCGGGCAGAACCTCGACCTGTACATCACGTTCGACAACGTGCGAGTGGGCGCCCTGCAGGCCCAATATGTGCTCGAGCAGTTCGCGGGGCGCACGCGCGACAAGCCCGTGAAGGTGGTGCGCATCTACGGCTCGAAGACGGACAACAACGCCTTCATGTTCAAGCAAGGGCAAGACCAGGCCCTCGAGAAGGCGCTCGCCGAGGGCACGGTGCAGGTCGTGCATGAAGACTGGGCTGACGACTGGAAGCCCGAGAACGCAAAGCGCATCATGAACGCGGCGCTCACCAAGTTCGGCGGCGCGATCGAGGCCGTGATCGCGTCGAACGATGGGACCGCTGGCGGCGCCATCCAGGCGCTGCGCGAGGAGGGCGTCACCGGCAAGTTCATCGTCACGGGGCAAGACGCGGAGCTCGTCGCCTGCCAGCGCATCGTCGGCGGCGAGCAAGCGATGACCATCTACAAGCCTGTCGAAAAGCTCGCGGCGCGCGCGGCCGAGGCGGCCGTGGCCATGTCGCGCGGGCGCCCAGTGGTGGCCAGCGCAGTCACCAACAACGGCAGCGTCGATGTGCCGTCGATCTTCCACGAGGTGATCACGGTGACGAAGGAGAACCTCGATCGAACGGTGATCGCAGACGGGTTTCACTCGCGCGAGGCCGTCTACAAGGGGGCGGCGGCCACGCACGGAGCCGCGCCCGAACCGCGCGAAGTCGCTCCAGAAGCGGCTGCCGGTGCTGCACCCTGAGGGGTGCGTCCGCTCTTGCGGGGCGAACGGGCGCCGTCCCGTCGCGGGGCGGCGCGCCAGGAGCAGCGGTTCGGATCGGGAATGGTTCTGCTAGATTTTGGTCCCGGCGGTGCGCGACCGCTGCGCCTCGCGACAACGGTTGTGACGGGCACTGGATGCCGCTACCCTAGGCCGATGCCGAGCGTGTCGTGGACGAGCCCAGGGCTCATTCTACTGCTCGGCACCGTCGGGCTGGCTTGTTCCAGCGACGACGGTGACGGCGCGTCTGCTGCTCCGTTCGACGGGACGACCCCCACCCCCGGTCCAACGAACGGCGGCGCGTCGGGAGCGGGTGGCTCGTCGATCGGCATTCAGGGCACGCCGGAGCAAAACCCGATCGGGGCCCCGCTCGCGCCGGGCATCGGGGTCCCCTCCAACAACGGCATCGGCGGCGCCCCGCCCGACTCGGATGATGACGTTGCTCCGGGAAACATGGATGAGCCCGTGCTCGAAAACGTGCTCGTGTTCTCTCACACCGTGGGTTACCGGCATGACGCGATCGGCCCCGGCATCGAGGCGATTCGTCAGCTCGGCACGCAGAGCGGCTTCGTGGTGGTGGCGACGGAAGAGCCCGCGCAGTTCGTCGACGCGACCCTCGCGGGGTTTGACGCGGTGCTGTTCCTGAACACGTCGATGGACGTGCTCGACGAGGCGCAACAGGGCGCATTCCAGCGCTACATCCAGGCAGGGGGCGGCTGGGTCGGGGTGCACGCCGCCAGCGACACCGAATACGGCTGGCCCTGGTACGGGCAGCTCATCGGCGGCAACGCCTGGTTCAAGAGCCACTCGGCGATCCAGACGGTGACCGTGAGCGTGGAGACGGCAGGCCACGCCTCGACCGAACACCTGCCGGCGAGCCTTCAGCTCGAAGACGAGTGGTACAACTTCCAGGCGAACCCTCGCACGGCCGTCACCGTGCTGCTGACGCTCGACGAGAGCAGCTATTCGCCCGGCGTCGATGCGATGGGCGATCATCCGATCGCCTGGTTCCACGAGTTCGACGGCGGGCGCGCCTGGTACACGGCGCTCGGGCATCGCCAGGAGCTGTACCAGAATCCGGTGTTCACCCAGCATCTGCTGGGCGGCATCCGCTGGGCCGCCGGTGTGGCGCCATGAGCCGCCCGAGCATTGGCCGCGAAGACCCTGGCGGCGAGGACACTGGCAGCAAGACCACTGGCTTCATCGACGCCATCGGCACCGGTGCCCGCTGCGCCGGCCCCGCCGACATCGCTCGCTGAGCTCACAGGCAACGACAGGTCGAGGAGAGAACGTGTTTCGCAAGGTGTTGGTCGCCAACCGAGGGGAGATCGCGATCCGCATCCTGCGCACGCTGCGCGAGATGGGCCTGCGCTCCGTCGCCGTCTACAGCGAAGCCGATCGGCAGAGCCCCCACCTCGGCTTCGCCGACGAGGCGTATGCGATCGGGCCGGCGCCGGCCGCGCAGAGCTATCTCTCCGCCGATCGGTTGCTCGGCGTCGCGCATCGCGCAGGCTGCGACGCGCTGGTTCCCGGCTATGGCTTCCTGTCCGAGAACGCCGAGTTCGCGCGCCGTTGCGAGCGCGAAGAGATAACGTTCGTAGGGCCCCACGCCGATGCGATCGAGGTGATGGGGCGCAAGCCCGAGGCCCGCGCCCAGATGGCGAAGGCCGGCGTGCCCATCGTGCCGGGCGGCCCCGCTTCGAGCCTCGACGAGGCCCGTCAAACCGCGACGAAGGTGGGCTACCCGGTGATGCTGAAAGCGGCGGCGGGCGGCGGTGGCCGCGGCATGCGGCGGGTGAACGAGGCTGCCGAGCTGACCGAGAGCTTCGAGCGAGCACAGCGCGAGGCGCAGAGCTCGTTCGGTGATGGCACCATCTATATCGAGAAAGAGGTCACCCACGCGCGCCACGTCGAGGTGCAGGTGCTCGGCGACAAGCACGGTGGGCTGGTGCACCTGTTCGATCGCGATTGCTCGGTGCAACGCCGGCATCAGAAGGTCGTCGAGGAGAGCCCGAGCCCGCACCTGCCCGAAGCGGCCCTGCGCGGGCTGTGCGCCACGGCGGTCGCCGGCGCGCGCTCGGTGAGCTACTCGTCGGCGGGGACGTTCGAGTTCCTGGTCGACCAGGATCATCACTTCTACTTCCTGGAGATGAACACCCGTCTGCAGGTCGAGCATCCCATCACCGAGCTCTGCACCGGGGTCGACATCGTGCGCGACATGATCCGCGTCGCCGCCGGAGAGCCGCTCGGCTACGACCAGGGAGACGTGTCGCGCCGAGGCGCCGCGATCGAGGTGCGCCTGTATGCCGAAGATCCGAGCCGGAATTTCATGCCGAGCCCCGGTCGCATCGAGCACATCAGCGCGCCCGAAGGGCCCGGGATCCGTCACGACTCCGGCGTGTGCGCGGGCTACGAGATGGGGTTCGACTACGACGCCATGCTGGCGAAGCTGTGCGTGTGGGCTCCGACACGGCCGCGCGCCGTCGAGCGGCTGCGGCGCGCGCTCGCGGAGTATGACGTGCGCGGGCTGACCACGAACCTCGAGTTTCTGAAGCGCCTGGTCGACGTCCCCGCCTTCATCGAAGGCCGCTATGACACGGGCTTCATCGAGCAGCACCGCGACGTGCTGCTGGCCGCCCCCGGGTCAGACGTGCCTGTCGACGAGCAAATGGCGGCAGCGGCGCTGGTGGTCGCCCTCGGCGAGGGCCGAGCGGTCGCGGACGCTCGCCTCGCCGCTTCGGGAGCGACGCATGGGCCAGTTGCGCCCTCGGGGAGAGCGCCCGGCGGGCCTGCGGCGTCCGCGTGGCGCGATTCACACCGCCGTCAACGTTTGAGGATCTGAAGATGACTGGCATCGAACAATCCGTCTTTGGTCAGCTCGGCACCGCCACGGTGCACCTCTACGAGCTCACGAACCGCCACGGCGTCGTGTTGAAGGTCACGAGCTACGGGGCGGCTGTCACGGCCCTCCACGTGCCTGACCGCTACGGGCGCCTCGCCGACGTGGCGCTCGGCTTCGACGATCTGAAGAGCTACGTCGAGCACACCGAGTATCTGGGCGCTACCGTGGGCCGCGTCGCCAACCGCATCCGGGAGGGCGTGTTCCAGCTCGAAGGGAAGCGTTACCAGGTGGCCGTGAACGACCCGCCGCATCACCTGCACGGCGGCCCACGCGGCTGGAGTCGCGTGTTGTGGGCCGCAAGCTCGCGAGAGACCCCGCGCGGACCGAGCATCGAGCTGCGCTACACCTCGCCTGATGGCGAAGAGGGCTACCCCGGCCGGGTCGAGGCGAGGGCGGTGTACACGCTCACGCACGACAACGCACTGATCGTGGAGATGCGAGCCCGTACGGACCGCACCACCATCATCAACATGGCACATCACACCTACTGGAACCTGGCGGGCCCCGGCGCGGCAGACGCTCTCGATCACGAGCTTTCCATCGCCGCAGAGTTCTACACGCCGGGCGATCCGATCGTGCCGGTCGGCGACCTGGTGCGCGTCGCCAACACGCCGTTCGATTTCCGCGGGCCAAAACCCATCCGCCAAGACCTGGCGCAGGTCGCGAACGAACCGCTCGGCTACGATCACAACTGGGTCGTCAACGGGGTGCCGGGGGCGATGCGCCCGGTGGCGCGGCTTCGCCACCCCGCGTCGGGTCGCATGCTGACGCTCGAGGCTGACGCACCCGGCGTGCAGTTCTACACGGGCAACTTCCTGAAGGGTCAGTTTGTGGGCAAGGGTGGCCATCCCTATGGCAAGCACGCCGGCGTCTGCCTGGAGACGCAAGCCTTCCCCAACTCGGTGAACGTGCCGGAGTGGGAGGGGCAGGTGATCGTCACGCCGCAGCAGGAGTACACGCACACGATGGTGCACCGCTTCTCGGCAGATTGAAGCTCTCGGCTGGACGTGACTTGCCGGGTCGAAAGCTCGAAGCGCCGGCTGGGCGCCGCGCCTCAGAGCTCCGCGAGCCGCCGCGCCTCAGGGCGCCGGCTCGGCGCCGCGCCTCAGTCCGTGGGATCGTTGAGGCGCGCGCCCTGCGCGTCGGCCGCGAAGAAGAGAGCGCGCTGCATGTCGACATACATGGGCACGGTCTCTTTGGCCTTGAACTGGGCGTAGCCGTCGACGGCCGCCACGATCTGACGATGCTTCTCCGTCGCCAGGTACACGTGCAGGCAGTCGCCGAGCATTTGCACCTGGCGCACCGTCATGGCGAGCGTGTTGCCGTTGGTGGCGAAGCGCGCATGCTCGCGATCGCTCAAGAGCTCGGGGCGGACGCCCATCACGACCTCTTTGCCCACGTGCGCTTCGAGCTGCTTGGCTGACTTTTCGGGAACGTGCAGGCGGCCCGTGCCCTCGTCGAAGTACAGCTTGCCCGCCTCGTGCACCAGGCGACCTTCGAGGAAATTCATCGACGGGCTGCCGAGGAACCCCGCGACGAAGCGGTTAGACGGGCTGTGGTAGATGTCTGCTGCGCTGCCCACCTGCTGGGCCACTCCGTCTTTCATCACCACCACGCGATCGCCCAGCGTCATCGCCTCTTCTTGGTCGTGCGTGACGTAGACGGTGGTGCTCTTCAGGTTCTCGTGTAACTCACGGATCTCGGTGCGCATCTCGACGCGCAGCTTGGCGTCGAGGTTGCTGAGGGGCTCGTCGAACAGGAAACACTGCGGGTCGCGCACGATGGCGCGACCGACGGCCACGCGCTGACGCTGCCCGCCGGAGAGCGCCTTCGGCTTGCGAGCGAGCAGCGGCACGATGCCGAGAATGTCGGCGGCGCGCCGCACCTTCTGATCGATCTGGGCCTTGGGCACCTTGCGCAGCTTGAGCGCGAACGCCATGTTCTCGAACACCGTCATGTGCGGGTAGAGCGCATAGCTCTGAAACACCATGGCGATGTCGCGGTCTTTCGGCGATACGTCGTTCACTACGCGCTGCCCGATCTGGATCGTGCCGCTCGTGATGTCTTCGAGGCCCGCGATCATGCGCAGCGTGGTCGACTTTCCGCAGCCGGAAGGCCCGACGAGCACGATGAACTCGCCATCCTGGATGTGCAGGTTGAAGTTGTCGACGACCTTCGCCGCGCCCTCGTACACCTTGTCGACGTTCTTCAGGATGACTTCGGCCATGCTACTGCCCGTAGATAATAGTGAACTCACCCTGCAGGGCAAGGCTCGGGCCCCCCCCCGCGCGCGGCTCGGATCTGGCTTGGGCGGGCCACTCCGGGTCGCTTCGCGCCTCGCAGTGAGGCCCGGCATCAGACTCGAGAGGCGCGCAGCGAGCGCCTTCGCACCCGATGCCGGGGAACGGCCTTCAAATTTCCTGGAAACGCCCAGTCGACTCTGCCAGCGTCGGGGACGAAGCATGGCAAGCCCCGAGCCTTCGTCCCGCCGTGTCGAGCCCTCGCTGTGCGCGCCGCCTACCATCGCCAGCATCCGGCCCGACCGCACCGCGCCGGCTCCCCCCGCGGCAGGGGCGCCATTTTCCAGGCGGCGTGGCTTTCCAGGCGGCGTGGCGTGGGATGAGGGGTTCGGAATGAGCAGCGCCCGGTGACCCGCCCGCTCGACGAAGACGGCTACGAGCTATGGCTGCGTTATCGGTCGCTGCGCCAGCAACCGGCGTTCGATCCAGCTCGGCTCGCGCGCTACCGCGAGCAGCTGCAATCGGTAGTGCCGCTCGGCTCCGAGCCGACGCTCGACGTGGCATCGCGCGAGCTCTGCCGCGGGCTCTCCGCGCTGCTGGAGCGCGAGGTCAGCATCGGGAGCGATCCCGAAGCGCCCGGGGCGCTCGTGCTCGGGCAGCGCGGCGCCGCGGCGCTCGGTCCGTTCGAGCCGCCCCGGCAGCCGCACGACCTCGGCCGTGACGGCTTCGCGCTGCAAGCCGCGGCGGGCGAGGGCGCGCTGCGCACGGCCATCCTCGGGGCGAGCGCTCTCGGCGTGCTCTACGGCGCGTTCCACCTGCTGCGGCTCGTTCAGTGCGGAGAGGACGTCGAGCGGCTGTCGATGTGGTCGCGCCCGCGCGCGGCGCTGCGCGTGCTCGACCATTGGGACGACCTCGATCGTAGCGTCGAGCGCGGCTACGCGGGGTTCTCGCTGTGGAGCTGGCAGCTCCTGCCGCACTATGTCGAGCCTCGCTACACGGACTACGCCCGCGCCTGCGCTTCGATCGGCATCAACGGCAGCGTGCTCACCAGCGTCAACGCCAGCGCGCTGGTGCTCAGCGACCCCTGGATAGAGAAGGTCGCTGCGCTGGCCGGCGTCTTCCGCCCGTATGGCGTGCGCGTCTATCTCGCGGCGCGCTTCAGCGCTCCGATCGAGCTCGACGGGCTGCCCACTGCAGACCCGCGCGACAAAGACGTCAAGGCCTGGTGGCAGCGCCGGGTAGATCGCATCTACCGCAGCATCCCCGACTTCGGGGGGTTCGTCGTCCAGGCCAACGCCGAGGGCCAGCCGGGGCCGCAGCGCTACGGGTGCAGCCACGCCGAGGGCGCCAACCTCATCGCCGATGCCCTCGCCGAGCACGGCGGCGTGATGATGTGGCGCGCCTTCGTGGACGACCACCGCGTGCCGAACGATCGGTCCAAGCAGGCGTACGCCGAGTTCGTGCCGCTCGACGGCCGCTTCCGCCGTAACGTGATCGTGCAGGTCAAGAACGGCCCGATCGACTTCATGCCGCGTGAGCCGCACCATCCACTCTTCGGCGCCATGCCGAAGACTCCGCTGATGGTCGAGTTCCAGCTCACGCAGGAGTATCTGGGGCAGGGCACGCACCTGTGCTACCTCGGGACGCTGCTCGAAGAGTGCTTGCAGACCGACACCCACGCTGACGGCATGGGCTCGACGGTGGCAGCGATCGTCGACGGCAGCCTGCACGGCCACGCACTCTCCGGCATGTGCGCGGTGACCAACATCGGAACCGACCGCAACTGGTGCGGCCACCCCTTCGCGTCTGCCAACTGGTACGCCTTCGGGCGCCTGGCGTGGGATCACACCCTCACCGCGCGCCAGATCGCCGACGAGTGGTTGCGGCAGACGTTCTCGAATGACCCGGCGCTCATCGAGCCGGCTCTGGGCATGATGCTCGGCTCGCGCGAGGCCGTGGTCGACTACATGGCCCCGCTTGGCCTGCACCACCAGACTGCCGGGGGCCATCACTACGGGCCCGGGCCGTGGGTGAGCGAAGGCCGCCCGGACTCGACCTCCGTCTACTACCACCGCGCCGACTCGACCGGCCTCGGCTTCGACCGCACGCCGTCGGGCAGCAACGCCGTCGAGCAATATTTCGATCCGCTGCGGCGCCTGTGGTCGAACCCGAGGAAGTGCCCCGACGAGCTGCTGCTCTGGTTTCATCACATCCCGTGGTCCGAGCCGCTGCGCTCCGGGCGCTCGCTGTGGCAAGAGCTCTGCCGTCGCTTCCAGCGCGGCGTCGACGCCGTTCGCCAGATGCAGTCCACCTGGCAGAGCATCGAGCCTCTGGTCGACGCGGCCCGCTTCGCGCACGCCGCGGCGCTCCTGGCCATTCAGGAGCGCGAAGCGCGCTGGTGGCGCGACGCCTGCGTGCTCTATTTCCAGACGTTCTCCCGTCTACCGCTGCCAGAAGGCTACGAGCCGGCTGAGAAGACGCTGGAAGAATATCGAGCGCTGCGGCACTTCTATGTGCCCGGCGCTCACAACCCGTTCGTGGCACGCACGCCCGAGCGGCCCGACCCAACGAGAAACCAATGAAGATTACCAGTGCGAGAGTCATCGTCACGAGCCCAGGTCGCAACTTCGTAACGCTCAAGATCGAGACCGACGCGGGCGTCTACGGGCTCGGCGACGCCACGCTGAACGGCCGTGAGAAGGCCGTGGTCGCGTACCTGGAAGAGCACTGCCTGCCGGCGCTGATCGGCAAAGACGCGCGCAACATCGAGGACATCTGGCACTACTTCTATCGCGGCGCATACTGGCGGCGCGGCCCCGTCACGATGACGGCCATCTCGGCCATCGACCTCGCCCTCTGGGACATCAAGGGCAAGGCGCTCGGCACGCCGCTCTACAACCTGATCGGCGGGAAGAGCCGCGACAAGGTGATGGTCTACGCCCACGCCACCGGCAAGGATCTGCAGGGGGCGGTCGACGCCGTGGGCAAGGCACGCGAGCAGGGCTTTGTCGCCATTCGCGTGCAGTCTGGCGTGCCCGGCGTCGCCGACAGCTATGGTGTCGCCAAGGGCGACAAGGCCTATGAGCCCGCGAAGGCCGGCTTGCCGGAGACGCAGGTGTGGGAGACGGCGCCCTACCTGCGCTACCTGCCCAAGCTGATGCAGAAGGTGCGCGACAGCTTCGGTTTTGATTTTCACTTGCTGCACGACGTGCACCACCGCTGCACCCCGATTCAGGCGGCGCGCCTCGCGCGAGATCTGGAGCCGTATGATCTGTTCTGGCTAGAAGATCCGGTCGCGGGCGAGCTTCAGGAGGGCCTGCGGATGATCCGGCAGCACTCCACCACGCCGATCGCGATCGGCGAGGTGTTCAACAGCGTGTACGACTACACCACGCTCATCACCGAGCAGCTGATCGACTACGTGCGCATGCCGCTCGTACACGGCGGGGGCATCACCCATCTCTTGAAGGTGGCGGCGCTCGCCTCCGTCTATCACGTGCAGACGGGCTTCCACGGCGCGACGGACCTTTCCCCCATCAATTTTGCTGCGTCACTTCACTTCGATCTCGCCATCAACAACTTCGGCGTGCAGGAGTACATGCCGCACGTCGACCCGGCCTTTGACGTGTTCAAGGTGAACTACCGCTTCGACCGCGGTTATTGCACGATCGATGACACGCCCGGCATCGGCGTCGATATCGACGAAGAGAAGGCCAAGAAGTATCCGTACGTCCCCGCGAGCTTGCCCGTCGCGCGGCGCGGCGACGGTACGATGTTCCACTGGTGATCGAAGAGCAGGGGCCGCCGCGCTCGCGCGACCCCTCGCCCCCGACCAAGGGAGCGGGGCGCCATCGGCGAGTGGCTAGCGCGCCCGCCAGGGCCGGCGCGCGGCCAACCCGGTGGCGAACAGCAGCCCGACGGCGACGAGCGTCGCCGAAGGGCCCCTGCTCCGCACGCCTCGAGCGAGCGTGCAACCGGAGTCGTCCGACGACGCCTCGGGAGCGAGCGGCTCGAGCGCGCCCGCGTCACACGGTTCGCTGCACGACGGGTTGCACAGGATGCTCGACGAGTCAGCGTCGCAGAGCGCCTCGACTGCGCGGTGCACGTAGGTGAACTGCTCTCGGGCCTCGCTCGGGTCGCTCTCGGTGCTGGTCACGTAGCAGCCGGTCTCCGTGCGCACGAAATCTGCCGCGCCGCGCGCCAAGCTGCCGAGCACGACCAGGTCCTCGTCGAAGAGCCCGCCACCCGACGAGCCCTGGCTCGTGTCGGTGTCGGCGATCAGGTAGTCGTCGAACTCGGCGCGCGTATAGCGCACGCGCCCGCCTTCGTCCCACTTGATGGGGACGCCGCCGCCCGCGCCGATGCTGATCACGCGATCGCTCACGTCGGCGCCGCGGCTCCTCGTGTAGGTGGCGGCGGGACGATGCGGTGGTAGCGCCGAGGTTTCGAGCTCGATCCAGGCGAAGTCGAGGCGTTCGCCAGCGTCGTTCGGGGAGGCCTCGTCGCGCTGCGAGACGACGACCCGCTCGACGGCGTACACATCGTCTTCGGTCATCGCGAGCTCACCCTCGGCGCTGTAATAGTAGTCGAACGCTACCCGCAGGTTCTGCGGCGGCACGGCATTCACGCAGTGGCCGGAGGTGAGCACCAGGTTCCAGTCGACCAGCACGCCGGAGCAGAAGGCGGCCGCCGGCTGCTCGGCGAACGGCTCACCGTCGCACAGGCCGTTGACGTCGCTCCAGGTGGGTAGCGCGCCGACATGTCCGCTCGTCAAGGCGGCGGCCGCTGAATCGGCCATCAGCGCCACAGTGAATTGTTCCAAGGCCGCACGCTGCGAGGGTTCGGCGAGCTCGAAGTATTCGCGCCGGTCGTCGCCCCCATTGACGAATTCTCGGCTGATTTGGCCGAGCGAAGCGGGCGCATCCTCGGGCGGCTCGCCGCCACAACCAGCGAGCGCAGCGATCGAGACGCCCAGGGCTCCCGTCCAGGTGGCAACCGAGTCAGCCAGGCCTTACAGCATGCCCCAGCCCCACCTGACGGGCAAGGCAAGCCAGAGCGGTGCTGACGGGCCGCCGTTTCACGGGCTGCTGTTCACGGGCTGCCGTTTCACGGGCTGCCGTTTCACGGGCTGCCGTTTCACGGGCTGCCTTGCGTCTTCTTCTTGCGCATGCGCTCGATCAGGCCCGAGAAGCCCTCTTTGGCGATGATCTTGTTGAACTGGGCGCGATAGTTCTCCACCAGGCCCACGCCGTCCGTCACGAGATCGAAGGCGCGCCAGCTCTCGCCTTCCTTGCGCAGCGCATAGTCGACGGAGATCGACTCCGGCCGTCCGTTGCGCTCGAGGTGTATCTCGGTCGACACCCAGCGCGAGCCGTCTTTCTCCTCTTCCTTCAGATAGCGCACCTCGTAGCTCAGGTTCGATCGCATGGCCTTGAGGTAGTTGCTCTCCACGAGCTCGCGCAGCAGCGAGAGGAACTGCTTGCGCTGAGGCGCGCTCAGGCTCTTCCAGTGGTCGGCCAGCGCGCGTTGCCCGAGCTCGTCCGCATCGAGGAAGCTCTGGAGCTGGGTGCTGAGCTGGGCGAGCAGGCGCTTCTCGGCCTCGCTCCCCGGCTCGGGCTTCTGCTGGAGCAGAGCGCTGACGCTCTCGTTCGCTCGGCGCACGGCGGCCACGCCCGGCCCGTCTGCGGCGAACGCTGGCGCCGCCAGCGAGAAGCATGCGAGCAGCACGAGCGAGCGGGCCCAGGCGAGCCAACGCCTGGAGATCGAGCCCCTGGAGATCGATTCGATGTGCCTCATGGTCCCTCCGAGTTGGGGGTTAATTGACCGCTGGCGCGAGCCAGCGCGGCGAGCGCGATGTTCCATTCATACGCGCTCTGCAGCACCCGGCTGTGCAGGGTGAAGTAGGCGAGGTACGCGTCGGCCAGGTCCCGCGCGGACGCGGTGCCGACGGCGTCGGCTTGCAGCACGGAGGCCACCCAGCCGCGTGCGCTCTTCTCGCCCTGGCGGGCCGCGTCGAGGCGAGCGCCGGCCTCGCGGGCGCGGTTGTAGGCGTCGCGCACGGCAAATTCGACCGCGATGCGCGCCGCCTTGGCGAGCTCTTGCCCGCGCGCCTGTTCGGCCCGGGTGCGGTCGACGCGCGCCGCCTGCATCGCGGGTTCCACGCTCCAGCGCAGCACCAGCGCGAGCTCGGCTCGCGTGGCGTTGAACGGGTCGTTCGCGAACGCCGAGGGGGGATCGTCGACGCCCTGCGCCCGGGCGATCGTGGCGCCGCCCATCACCAGGAGATCGGGCCACCAGCGCGCGCTCTCGAGCTTCTGGCGCTGCTCGAGCGCCGCCACGCCGTACCGCGCGGCGCCCAGCTCGGGGCTGCGCGCCTCGGCCGCCTGCCAGTGGCTCTCGGGTGTGCCGAGGTCTCTCTCGGAGGCGACCAGCGTCGCGTCGGCGATGTCTATCTCGCGATCGGCGCACAGGGCCCGCAGCCCTTCGAGGGCGGTCGCCTCGCGCTCGCGAGCCTCGCTCAGCCGGAGCACCACCTCTGTCTCGAAGGCCTCGAGGCGCAGGCGATCTTGCACGGTGACCTCGTCATCGCCGCTCTTCAGGCGTTCGACCAGCGTGGCCTTGCCGTTGGCGATCTGCTTCGCGCCGTCGTCGAGCATGGCCACCAGATCGCGCGCGAAGGCCACGCCGAAGTACGCGCGTGTCGCGTCAACGACCAGGTCACCCTTGACGCGCTCGGCGAGCGCATCCTGCATCGCGACGGCGTTGTCGCCCGCGCTCGCCGCGGCGTCGAGCTTGCCGAACGTGTACAGAGGCTGAAACACCTCGAGCCGCGCGCCGGCGAATACGCCCTCGATGTTCGGCGCGAAGTCGACCGGCGAGGTGGTGGTGCACTCGGCGTTGTCGCAGCGGATCTCCGGGCTCGGTGCCAGGAACGTCGTCACCTGGATGCGTGGCCAGCGGGCGCCGCGCGCCTCGGCAGCCTGGGCCCTCATCACGTCACGTTCGGCGTTCGCCGCACGCGCCGCGGGGTTGTTCCGCACTCGGGTGATGACGTCGGGCAGGCTCAGCCGTTTCGGGGCTGCGGCGGCGAGCTCGGTGACCAGCAGTATGCTCCCGAACCAGGCGACGGCCTGGAGCTTCATGGATCGAGCCAGCGTCATGCGTCAGGCGAGCGTCGGGTTGAGATCGGGTCTGGTCAAGATCGGATCTGATCAAGATCGTGTCGGTTTGCCGAGCGACGGATCGACTGAGGGGGGCTGCGGCGAATGATCGTCGGCGTCGCTCGGCGCCCGAGGCCGTAGCGCTCGACCGTTTAGCAAAAGGTAGGCCGGAATGGCGAGCACCGCGGTGGCGAGGCAGGTGAGCTCGCCCGTCACGGCTAGTTCGCCGAATGAGAACAGGGCGCCGTTCTGCGCCACCAGCAGTGAGCCGAAGCCAATCACTGTCGTCAGCGAACAGAGCGCCACGGCCCCGCCGGTGTGTGCCACGGCGTCGCGCGGGTTGCCGCTCGCCTGGGAGCGCTTGAGCACGTTGATCGAATAGTCGGCAGCGATGCCAAAGGTGATGGGCAACGCGATGAAGTTCGTGAAGTTGAGCCGCTGCCCGACCCAGGCGCCGAAGCCGAGCATCAACGTCACACCCAGTGCGAGACTGCCCATGGCGAGTAGCGACAGCTCGAACGAGCGGAACGCCAGCAGAACCACGAGCAGGGTCACCCCGAGCGCGATGGCCGTGGCGCGCGGGCCATCTCGCCGCATCGCGTCGATGATGTCATTCGAGACGAGCAGGTGCCCCGTCACCGCGGCTGTCGGCGCCGTCGACTCGACCATCTGGCGCACGTCGTGCGTGAACTCCGCGATGGTCCCCATCTTCCATGTGTCCGAGGTGAGCCGCGGGAAGATGAGCACGTTGCGGTCGAAGCGGCCGTCGCGATCGCGCAGACCTGCCGCGAGGGCTGGCGGCACGTCGGCGGGGGTGACGGGCGTCAGCCCCTTCGGGGACAGGAAGCGATCGACCAGCGCGCGCTGCTCGGCTGGAAGGGCCGCACGCATCGACGGAGTCAGCGCCGCGTCGAGCTTCCGCGCCTCCATCAGCGCTTCGTCGCGCGTCACGGGCAGCACGTCGCCGGCGGAACGTACGCTCGCGATGAGGCCTGCAGCCTTGCCGCTAGTGGCCATCTCTCGCGCGGCGCGTGCGACGGCCTCGGCCTGCGTGGCCGAGTCGGTCAACACCACCGTCGGCGTCAGGTAGCGCTGGAGCGTCGCGTCCATCCGCTTGCCCCAGTAGCGCTCGCCCGACACGAACGAGTCGGCGCGGCGCAGACGCGAGAAATCGGTCTCCAGCCAGTCTCCCTGGCGCTGCGCCATCCCGGCCAGCGACGCCAGGAACAACACGGCGCTCACGGCGAGCACCCACCGCGGCCGCGACACCACGAGCCCGGCCACGCGCTCTGCCAGGCCTGGACCCCTCGTCTCGCGTGCGTGGCGCCCGAGCGCCTCGCCCCAGAATCGGATCAGCGGCGGGGCCAGTACATAGGTCGCGACCCAGCAGATGGGCATCCCGAGCCCACCGATCCAGCCGAACTGCTTGAAGCCTCGCGTATCGGTCAAGATCAGCGAGCCGTAAGCGGCGCCTGCAGCGAGCGCGGCGGCGAGCGTGGGCAACCAAGTCTCCTCGACCGCCGTCTCCAGCGCGGCGCGCACCGACTCTCCCGCGCGCAGCTGCTCTTGCACGCGCGCGAGCAGGATGACGCCGCTGTTGATGCCGTTGCCGATGATGATCGAGGCGAGAAACGCCGTGTTCGAGTTCAGGTAGCGGATGTCGAGAGGCGGCAGCGCCACGACCCCGAACGTGTACAGCGCGCCGAACAGCACCGGCACGAGCAGCACGGGCCACGCCGCCCAGGAGCGGTAGAACCCGTAGATGACAGCGAGCACCAGCGCGAGCACCACCGCGCTCGACAGCCCGAGATCCGCGACGAGGCCCCGCGTCTCTTCCACGCGGCTCGCCACGTCTCCCGCGAAGCCCATGCGCATGCCGGGGGCGTAGGCGTCGGGAAACCCGAGCTCGCGCGTGTCGGCCTGGATGCGATCGAGCAGGCCCGCGTCGTTGCCGAAGCCCGCCGCCTCCGACGCCGTCTGGATCACCAGCACGGCCGTGAGCCGATCGGCAGACGCGAAGCGGTCGTCGAGGAAGTGCGGCGCAGGACCCTGGCGTGAGGCGTATTTGTCGATCAGCTGCTTCAGCGGTATCTCGGGCGCCGGATCTTCGTCGGCGTCGAGCAGGTCACCGCCGAGCGCGCGCGAGATTTCCCACCGGCGTCGCGCCTCGACCCCTTCGCGCAGCGTGCGCACGTCGGCAGGGTCGCCGAGCTGCAGCGCGAAGGTCTCCAGGAACTCTCGCTCGGGGCGGATGCCGCCGCGCACGAGGGCGACCGCGTCTTTCGGGTAGAGCGAGACGCGCTGCTCGAGGTCGGAGAGGAAGCGGAGGGCAGCACCGATGTTCTCGGGCTGCCCGGCGTCGATCACCACGCCCAGGTGCCGGAGGCCCGGCAGCCGCTCGCGAGCCCGCTCGAGCGCGAGCACCGACGGCGCCGTCGCTGGCAGCAGCTCTTCGATGTCGCTCTTCAGGTTCGAGTACGTGAGCACCGTGCGCACGCCGGTGACCAGCGCCAGCAAGACGCCGAGCACCAGCACCAGGCGCGAACGCGCCAGAAGCACGCCCAGGAAGCGGCGGACCAGATTCCGCCTGCGCGACTCAGGGACGAGAAGCAACCGGTTCCTCCGAGCTCATGTCATGCGGCGCGTTGAACACGAAGTCACGCTGCAGCGGGTAGCTCCACGTCGCAAACACGATCGCGCGCGTGAGGGCCCACGCGAGCAGGAACGGCGCGTTCGATGCGGCCAGCAGCGCGACACCGCCGCCGTTCAGCGCCGCGGTTCCCGCCGAGACGAAAGCGTAGCGGGCGAGCTGCGGGAGCCAAGCCCCGTGGCTCTCGAACGCCCAGATCCGCGTCAGCACGAACGAGACCACAGCGCCCACGAGACAGCCGGCGACGGTGGCCAGAGACGGAATCCCGCGCATGGTGTACACCAGCGTGCTCGCTACCGCGAAGTCGGCCAAGGTGGCCACCACCTGCATCGCGGCCACGCGCAGCGGCTGCCCGACTCCGCCAGCGACACTGCCGACGCCAGCGAGGCCGGCGGCGCGCCCTCCGCCGAGGGCTTGCACGAGCTGGTAGAGGCGCTGCAGCGCCGTGGCGTGCGAGGTGACCGCGAGCACCACCAGCGTGGCGATGGCGAGCCGGTGCGGCGGATGCGGATCGTCCGGGGCGACGATAACCTCGAGGATCGGGCTGAGCGCCGTGCCGGCGCCGAGCAGCAGCACCCGCTCGGGCCGCTGCATGAAGCCCACCTCTTTCAAAGACACGCCGAGCGACTCGCCTCGCGCGCGCACGTAGGGCACGAGCATCGAGCCGGTGAGCGCGAGCAGGCAGGGCACGAGCACCCAGCCGTGCCGATAGTACCAGCATAGCCCGGCGATGAGCGCGCACTCGACGTAACGGTCGAGCACCGAGTCGAGCGCGGCGCCGCTCGGGCTCGTGCGGCCCGTACTGCGGGCGACCCGCCCGTCGATGAAATCGAGCGCTCCCGCCATCACGAAGAGCCAGCCGCCGAGGGCGAAACGGCCCGCGGCCACGGCCACCGCCGCGGCCAGCGCCAGCGCGAACGAGAGCGACGTGATCGCATTCGGCGGGAAACCGACCCGCGCGAGCACGGTCCACCAGGGGCGCATCGTCCAGGCGAAGAAGTGCTTCACGCCGCGGCTAGCGAAGCCGCCCGACGTGCGCAGCACCATCTCCTCGTCCTGGAACGGGCCGCGCCAGAAGCGCAGCGCGTGATAGGCGATCCCCGCCACACCGAAGTAGGCGAGCAAGAACAGCACGGGCCCTGCCGCGCCGATGATGCGCTCGATGCCCGATAGACGCCCCTCGAGCCAATGACCAAAGTCAAGATTCATGCGCGTTCTCCCGATAACTCGTGCCAGGCCGCAGGACGGCGCGAACGATGGCTCCCCCGAGCAACGCCAGCACGCTACCAGCCACTACGTCGAGAATGTAGTGATGGCGAAGGTAGACTGCCGAAAACGCCATGCTGATGGCAAAGGCAATCGTCAGCCAGCGCGCCCGACCGCCGAGGGGCGCCGCCACCCAGGCGACGAGGGTGGCATAAGCGACATGCAGGGAGGGCAGCGCTCCGAACACGTTGGCGCTCTTTGAGTAGAACGTGGTGGCGATGGGCAGCCCCAGCCAGGCGTCGACCCGGGCGAGGCCTGCTGGGCTCGACACCACGTCGAGCAGGGCAGGGCCCGTTCCGTACTGATCGACGTACCAAGGGGGCGCTGCCGGGAAAACGAACCAGATGCTCCAACCCGCCAGGTTGACGAGCAGAAAGCCGAGCGAGAGCTCGAGCGCCTTGGGCCGAGCGCGGAAGAACAGGTAGCTGGCGACGCCAACGACCTCGGCCAGGAAGAGGAAATAAGTGGCTCCGCAGAGCGTGTCGAGCCACGGGTTCGTGTGGCGAGATACGACCTCGCTGAGGGCACGAGGCCCCTCCTCGGTGACGACCGAGAACAGCCGTGCTTCGAGCTCGTAGAGATCGCCGATGTGGACCGTTCCGCGATAATGGAACAGGCCGCGCAGCAGCTCGTAGATGAGCCCAGCGGCGACGATTGGCGCCAAATGACCCACGAACGCTAGCGCCACATGGACGCGTGCCGGGAGCGTGAAAATCGCTCGCGACGCCCCCGCCGGGGGAGCTTGTTGCACGACGATGGATGCCTCGGGGCTAGGCGCCATGGGTCTCACTGGAACGAGCTAGTTGGACTGGGGCCATCTTGGGGCTGGCAACATGCCTCTGATTCGCTAACCCGCTCGGGTGGGCACTCGATCGGGTGGGCAAGTCCGGCGTGCAATCCTGGCTAACGCCGCCATACACTCGCTATCATCTCCTGGTGTCACCGATGCTCGTTGTCCAGACCGGGCCCTTGTTTCTTCACGAACGAGGCGAAGCTGCAGCGCTTCGATCGTTGGTCGGCTGCACATCAGTAAGGTCAGCCGACCGTCGATCGCCGCACATTCCTGCCGTTGCGTGATGGGAGCAGCAGCGTCGCTGGAATCGGAAGCGACGGCACTTGGCCATCGCTGCCGCTGAGCGGCGCCCATGTACCGCGAATCGGTGGCGACATTGTCTCGAAACGTCGTCGCGGGCGCTTCGTGTGAGCGATTTTCGCGCGGCGAACGAACGATCGGCATCGACCTGACCCGAAACGTGTCAATGAGCGTGTCGAGAAGGCGTGTCGAGAGCTGCGAGCAACCTGCAACGTCGCGCTACGTTGCGGTGCTGAGTGCGGCAGGTGCGTGCCGCAGACGCGCCTCGCGGTGCGCCCCTGGCGGCACGGTTCGAGCAGTCGCTGTCGTCATGATGCGGTCGTCATGAGCATGGGTCAGGCGCCGCTCGTGAGCGCTCGCGCATCGAACGGAGCGAACGCTCGAGCGGTCCTCGGGTGGACCCTCGGAGGGCGGACACTCCAAGCGCACGCCGCGAGCAAGTGCACACTCGGATCTCGATCGAACGGAACGGACCATTGACGGCCCACGCACGGGACCTCTGTCGAGACGCGCTCACGTCAATGACGGCTCACGGCTTCGTGCCGCTGACGACGACCTCCCGACGCGGGGCTCGTGTCCCGCGCGCGTAGCGAGGGCTGGTGCACTCGAGGCCGACGAGCGAGTTGCGTAGGATGACGACGCCGGACGAGCGCGTCGGGTGAAAGGCGTTCATGAGCGAATGTCTTTCGCGTCGTGGCTGGCGAGCGACGACCCCCCGTGCCTGGCGGTTTGCGCCGAAACGGGCCCGAGCAGCTCCCGGTGCGTCCTCCGCGATCGCAGCTGGGGCCCGCCCCAGCTGTGCGAGCGCTCCGGATCGAGCCCAAAAAGGCTGGAGTCCGTCGCTCCGCGAGTGGGTGCCGAGAGCCGACCCTGCTAGCTTGTGGGCGATGTCTGCCAGACGACCCCAGCGCTTCGCCTTCACATTCGGAGTTCGACCCAGGTCATCCCTGGAGTTGCACCAAGCTTTCATGGGGGCGCGCGCCGCGAGCGTCGGCGCGCTGGTGGTGGCGGCGGTGGGCCTCGCGTGCTCGGCGGGGCCCGAGGCGAGTCCCGATCCGTTCGACTCGTCGGGCGTGGGCCTCGGGGGTTCACTCGCTGCCGGCGGTGGCGGCGCCGGTTCCCCCGGCGGGCAAGCGGGCAGCGGCAACAGCCCGGCGGGCGGCAGCGGCGGTCTGGCCCCGGCGGGCGGCTCGAGCGGACAGGGCGCGGGCGGCGGTGGCGCGGGCGGTGGTGGTGCCGGTGGTGGGGCGAGCGGCGGTGGGGGTGGCGGAGGGGCCAGCGCTGGAACGGGCGGCGCCAGCCCCGGTGGCAGCGGCGGCGCGGGCTCCGGAGGCGTCACCTGTGGTGACGGTGACATCCTGTGCGATGACTTCGAGAGCGCGACGCTGGGGGCTTTCCCGGACAGCCCCGGCTGGGACCCGAACGCATGCACCTCACACGCCATCGACGACAGCGTCGCGCATGCGGGCTCGCGCTCGCTGCGTGGCGGCGCCGAGCAGTACCCGGCGTGCATGGCCCACGCCAACATCGCCGGCGAGGACGAGGTGTACGCGCGCTCGTGGATCCGCCTCGGCGCGCCGAGCAGCGAATCGGGTCATGAGATCGGCGTGCTCGAGCTGGGCCCGACGCTCGCCGATAACCCCGAGGTGCGCGTCGGCGTGCGCAACAATGACAGCGTCTGCGCCTCGGCGCCGGGCGTCGAGGTCACGGCGGACGGCGTCAGCGGCGGCGAGAAGACGTCGTGCTCGGGCCTCGGGCTCGAACCCGATCGTTGGTACTGCCTCGAAGTCCACTTCGCGCGGGCCCCGGGCAGCATCACGTATGGCGTGCAAATCGACGGCAACACCGTCGTGCCGGAGACGACCTACACCGGCGCTGTCGCTGCCTGGACCGAAGGGCCCCTCTTCCTGAAGCTGGGGCGCTCCTCATACGGAGGCAACAACGTGTTCCCCGTCTGGCA
>Ga0247763_1000330_pt1 | contig 27335 bp, 27 predicted proteins | sample UWRJL141409B4_FD_179926 | JGI IMG/M metagenome (GOLD analysis project Ga0247763, IMG submission 179926) | Plant litter microbial communities from Arlington Agricultural Research Station in Wisconsin, United States - UWRJ-L141-409B-4 | ecosystem: Environmental > Terrestrial > Plant litter >... | reverse complement strand
CGGGGCAGGGTTTAGGGAGCACGTGGGCGGGAAAGAGGAGACTATACCAGTATTAACCAGAGACTGTTGGTGCGAAACCCGGTATTGGAATCGGAGATGCCGAAAAAAATATAAAATGAAAAGAAAAATGAAAAGAAGAAAAATAAAATAAAACGAAAGACCTCCCTGACGAGAAAGAAAAGAAAAAGAAAAAAGAAAGAATTGAGAGGCAACAATTAAAATGTTCGTATACTGATCGTGATGAAGAGCCCAGAGCTGAGACTGCTTTCTGCAAGCCACCTGCAACAGTTGAGCCTATGACCATGGCGTCGGAAGCTACCACATCCGACACCGACATACCGAGCACTCCCCAAAACGGGAATTCCCGAACAAATTCCCGGTCCCGTGGTCGGTCTATATTCACGAGTATGAAAAAGACCCAAATTGAGTGTTTTGCGGGGTATGCACAACAGCCGCTGCAAATCTTCCGAGTCTGCCTGTCTGTCCCCTCCCAGCTTCTGGAGAGCTATTTGAGAAAACATGTCGCCGGGGAGCCGCTTTCTTGGCTCTGTCCTTCCGTTACAACGCCGCGTCACACACAATGAAGTGGACGTATCTAACGGTTTTGCTCGCTTCTGTATCCCATGCGTGGGGCCATGGGTACATTTACCGTGTTACGGCGGACGATACCGTGTAAGTCCCTAATTGACCAGACTCAGAATCTGTTGTGTGCATCACTGACATGAGATACGTAGATACCCCGGCTGGGATGTCGCTATTGATCCCTGGCTGAGCCCCGTGCCCGCGCGCATCGCCTACGGAGGCGGAATTGTTGGTCCGATTATCAACATTAGCAGTCCCAACCTCGCTTGCAATATGGGACGAAGTCCCGTTCCTGGGGCCATCGCGCAAGCTAGGGCGGGAAGCAATGTTACTTTTCACTGGTATCCTGTCTCTTTCTCTTTCTCTTTCTCTACCACTTGACATCGTCTCTGACCTGGACAAAAAAAAAATAGGTCAAAATGGCTACATAGCCACAAAGGCCCCATAACCGCCTGGATGGCCCCGTATTACGATTCTGACCTTGGTTCCGTCAACGTCAACGAACTTGAATTCTTCAAAATCGCCCAAGACACCGTCGACGACTCTGGAGTCTGGGCCAACGAACACATGATTAACAACAACAACATGACGTGGACGGCTACCATCCCTGCGGATATTCGTCCAGGGCGATATATCATCCGCCATGAGATTGCGGCGCTGCATTTCTCAGTGACAAGCTCGCCTGGTTTTGAGTTCTTGCCCATAGCAGCACAGTTCTACATGACGTGTTTTAATTTCAATATTTCCGGATCCGGAGACGCGCTTCCTCCTATGAATCTGCGAGTAAAGTTCCCGGGGGCTTATAGGGACGATGATCCGGGAATGCGATTCGACGTACGTAATACTACCACTAACAGGGAGAAAAAATATATCCCGCTTGGTCCACCGGTGTATAAAAGTGGTTATACCGTCAATTTACCCCCCAAAGAAATGACGGTTGTCAGCCCCACGGGAGGAGGACCAGACGCAGATGCCGCGTACTTTACTGCGCAGCAAGCGTTTCTGGAGCGGCAGGGGGCGATTACGGCGTATTTTGATTCGGTAGGGGGGTAGCTTGTACCTTACCTCCATACCTCGATATCTGGATAATGTCGAGCCGTTCGACGGGTGCGAAACCGGAACGGTTGAGCCGGAGCTAGTGACAGACTTTTGTCTTGGAAGGACTTGGATGTGGGGTGTCAATTGTAATTAGGAGATTCACGGGGGCCCTCAGAGCGGCTAGAAGGCATCGAAAATGCCCAGGCACGGTTTGGACAGAAGGGCCTTACAACTAAAAGTCAAGGGGCTTAGGTTTGGTTGCTTGGAAGCACGAATACAGTTTCTGCGAGGTATCGCTCAAATTCAACATGTAGAACGCTATGCCCAGCGTGACGCACGAATACAAAATACATCAACCAGAACTCTCCAACCAACTTCTAAACCCCCCCATAGCAGGGCTCATGTAGATGTCATCAAAATAGCCTGCCTCGCATACGTCTTCACCCCCTCTCCCGCCAGATCCTCATCCTCGACCCGATCCATACTCCACGCCTCCGGAAAAAACCCACGAATAGATTCCCACGAAGCGTCGAGTTTCCTCGTCATCCAATCCGAAATCTCATCGCCCCAGTACCAACTTGCCGCCATACCCAGGGCCGCCACCACCAATCCGATAAACCCGCCCACCAGAGCAGATGGATCAGGCCATTTGGTGATGATGAAATACAGACTGATTCCCGCCGCGGTAAGCCATAACCCACCCATGATAAGTAGAAAAGAAAGCACGGCGAGGGTAAGCAGACCGAAAACCACCACAATAACACTAACAAGGAAAAATAAAAATTTGGCAATCGCCCGGTTCCCTACGGAATTAAGCCTTCGCGCCGCCGAACGTGGTCGCGAAGAAGTGAAGCGGTTCATGATGGTAACGCGCATCTGCATGGATGCTAAACGCATAGAGGGAGAACGCAACATGACGCGGATAAGGTAGGTGATTATACAGATGGATAGGATGGAGATACCCCAAGTCCAAATCGCGGGAGGGGCCTCGGTGAATTCAATGACTTGCATGGAAAATATGGACGTGACGAGTGAGAGGGGGACGAAAAAGAAGGCGAGCTCGGTAAGTTTGTTGATCCCCGAGGTTTGGTTGATCACGAGAGACGACTGTGCAATGGTGGTAGAGGCGATGAGGAGGTCAAGGGTTTCGGTGGTGCGGACGCGGAGGGCCGAGAGGTGGTTGAGGAGGGATTTGAGTTCGGTCATGTTTTCGGTAGAGCTGGAAAGGTGAGACAGGACAGAAACAAGATGGTTGGCCCAGGTGTCAACGTCGTTCAGCGCGCTTCGTAGCCAACAGAGGTTTTGCCGCGTGGTGATGCCGATAGACTCGATTAGGTGCAGGTCCAGGTCGCTGCCGGCGAGATCACCATCAATGTGATCCAGTTCAAGACCCATCTCAGCTACCAGTTGCCAAAAATCATCCAGAGCCAACCGCGTAAGGATCTCACCGAGAACACCTGGACCGTCGTTGGCCAGCATCTGCCTGGTGCTGATGCCGCTCATGGCTCGTAGGACGAGATCATGTGTGGATAGGGCGTATTTGCGGGCAAAGTCGCGGTGGCGGGTAAAAGGGTGGGGGTTGTTGTAACCGGAACGCAGCTGCGTTTCATATTCTTCGTCATAATCCGTGTCACTGGAGTAGCTGGTCTCGGATCCGTAGTCAGCTGGTTGTTCGCCATCTTCCTCGGCACCTTTGTTGGTGGCACCAAAGAGTTTCTTCCGGAGTTTTTTCTTCTTCTCCTTGGCTTTTTGCTTCTGAGCCTCTCGCTTCTGCTTCTTCAGGTCCTTCTTCGAGATGGGCGGTGGATGTGGATCTAGATACGTCTCGCCGGCATCAGGGGTCCGCCAGAGTTCTTCCTCCGTGTAAGACTCAATCTCGGCGGCACGAGGCATGAACGTCAAGGAAGGTGTAGTCTCCCTGGTTGTTTGCCGCATCATGGTACGTGCTGGGTCAAATAACATGATGACTGCCGTCTGTGTGTTAGCCTCGCTCTCCGGTGGGTCCAGTACACAAAAAACCTACTAATCTTTTTCCCACTCTCATCCGTTCCTGACCAACAACTTGCGCCTTCTGGTGCCATGACTCGTAAATCCCGGTTTTTCCACCAGGCGGGGTTTCTTGGTAGACTCTCAAAAGTGCTGTAGGCGCGGTAAATGTTTGTCGTCTTATATCTCGTCGATATCCCCGTGTCTCGTGGAAGCTTGCGCTGCTTTGCTTTCTTGGCTCGTTTGGCCTCCCTTGCAGCCCGGGACTTGGTCATCAGTAATCCATACTTGTCAAGTTGTACGTCCCGCTCGACCGTCCATCGACCATCTGCAATGCGCGTCTCCATCTCATCCTCGTGAAAACCTTTCCGACCGAGATAGTTCAGCAAGCCAAGTCGAGCCCAACGCAAGTGTACCCAGCTTCGCTCTTGAGTGCGACGGGGAACATTCCACTCGGTTTGACGACCAATAGTAGGCAAAGCCCGGTGACGGAAGCGTGCCTCCCGTTCCGCCCAGTTCATCCACACGGCATTCTTCAGTTTGAGTCCACTGTCGCTGGCACGGTATCCCGACTCGACGAGGTGATCGAACCAAAACTCCGGGTCGACCGAATAAACCTGACCTAGCGCTCCAATGACAAAACGACTTAGGTCGGTAACCATGATCACCCGCACCTCGGAATTGTCTGGGCGTTCTTGTAGCGCAACCGCCAAAGTCTTCTTGTCGGTGATGGGTTCGCTCCGGCGCACACCCGTGTCATCGTTCAGGTAATCCAGAATAACAAGCTTGGCCGATGCGAGGCCTTCAAAGCGCTCTCTACACGTGACATTGAGCCATCGGGGATCCCACCTTGCGCGGTTGTCGAGCTGATTCATGTAGAGCTCAGCGAGGGCTTCGAGCCAATGCGTAAGGCTGGAAAATTCCTTGTCATGGTCGCCGTCCTCATCACCGAAATCCTCGGACACGAATGCTTTCCCCTTGGTGTCCAAATCCCGGGTGCTCCGCACGTACGACAGTGATCGCAGCTTGTTGTTGTTGTGGTCCAGGTTTTCGTCGGCCAGCGAATTGCGCGGCACGTTGTAGTGGGCATTCCATCTTTCTGAAGTTGGCCATGGCAGCGGGTATCCACGGGTTTCATCTTTATCGCTTGAGACGAACGGCTCCGGGTTGGAGGGCACGGCTTTGCCTTTGGAAAACATCGAGGTGCAGATGAAGATGGAAAAGTGAAAAGTTGCATGTTCAAAATTTGACCTAGATTGACGGCACGAGAACGCGTATCTTGGCGCGGGTGACCCGGGTTACGCGCTAGCTAAGGGGCTAAATCTGCTGCTACCTACAGGGGTCCGTGACTGAATTAATTTCCCGCACTAAATTTTCTTTTTGCTCGCGAGAAGTGGAAGTGCAGCTGTCGCAAAGGTTCTACGGCCGTTAGAGGTACTTCGTATTGTTCACGGTCTCGTCAGCCGGAGAGGGAGAGCAGCCACGCGCTTGCAAGCTGACAGCGGATTCATTTGATCAGCGGCCCGGCCCGCCAATTTTTCTTAGGTATCCGACCCCTGAAAGCCTGCCAAGAAGGGGGATTCGCAGTGCAATGAAAGTTTATTAGCGCCCTCCCCCTCCCCCCCCCAAAACCTACTCGGCATGCCAGTCTTCAAACCAAACAACTGAAGATGCATTTTGTATTTGCTTCTGGGTGTGGATCGGGGCGGGCGAATTTTTCGATTCCAGAACCGATAAGCGGTCGGCTGCACGCAAGGGGAGAATATTTCTCAACGGGGTTGTCATCCATGTATTTATTTTGTATCCTAGACGTCAATAATGTGAGCTGCGCTGCATTGACTGCCACAGCACCAGTCACAATGCCATCGCCAGTTATACCAACCTAGCACTGTCTTTGAGGGTTCTTATCCGCGGCGCTGCTGCTGCTGTGGTCCGACCCTGTTTTATTTTCCTTATTTTGGGTCGCTGTTTGCCCTGTTGCCAAGTCCCTACCAGCTCATCCAACTCCTTGTCTCTTTTTGCTCACCCAAAACCCCCTGGGTTTCATTGCAAAGATACGCCCGCTTGGCCCCGTCGTCTTCCTTCGTGGTCGGAGAGATGTTGGGAGAGATGATGGGCGTGGGTGGAAGGGAGGAAGGTGGATATTCAGCCACCCCTGAATAGTCTCGATACCTACCACTTTCGCACCAAATCGAATACCAACTAGACCCTGAAAGATACCCAAGGTAGGCAGTTGGCAGGGGATTTGGTGGGATTTGGCAGAGGTTTATTGTATAAAAGTCTGAACAACCAGACTAAGAAACGCCCTCGAGGGGTCTAGTTGCCTTACACTAATTTTTCATAATAAACGTCTAAACATTTTTAAACAAGACCTTGGTTTTTCCTGTCAAGCCTTCAAATTTCTACCATCAAGCCTTGAGACAGAGGAGATGCCCGGCAGGTTGGCGAGAGGCCGCCGCCAAGCCGTGAAGCACCGCGCGAACAGTCCTTCAGGGGTGGGAGTGCACTTTGCACACAGGAACAAGAGGGCTCTAACAGCGGGACTCGGGTCTCTCCCAGCTTTTTTTTGGGAGGCTTCTCATTTTAAGCATCGTGGCGTGGCACCAACGAGGCTTATCCGGTTCTCCTCCCGCTTCCATCTTTCCATCCTCTTGGGCTCCAACCAGAGCAGTACAAGCGCCGGATCCCGATCCTTTAAGATCTCCATCCTTTTTTTACTTATAGTTAGCCCATGCTGCGAACCTTGGGAGACAGAAGCATGAAGCCTCGCACTAAAGTAACTCCTCCAGGAACACACAAAAGACCGACACCCCAAAATGCAAGTTGCAAGATGCACATGCACATAGCCTTATGAACCTTCCAACCCAACGGATCACCAATAGGCCGATCTTACTTTATTTTTGTGTCTGCCGAGACGATGCGATGCGATGCGATGCGGCTCCTCTTCCAGTTCCACCTGTTCCCACCCGTTCCAGCCCCTGTGCCTCCAACCCTGTGCGGCTCCTTTGCTGTGCTGGACTTGCTGTGCTATGCTGCAATGCTACGTAACCCCAGACAAACCCCAGTGCCCCCAGCGCCCCCTACAGAAAACCCCGGAAAACAAGACACTGCCAAGTCGTCTCGGGGAGTGTGTCAGTGTGTCAAAGCCGGGGACTTGAACGTTATTTGTTTTGTGTTTGTAGAAGAAAAAGAGAGAATTTGGAACTTTTAGTTCATCTTCATCTCGGTGAATAGGTTAGGATGGGATGGGATGATCGAAGCTTGATTCGTCTTGTTTCCATGTTAATTTGATGTTGAAAGTTCGTTTCAAGATGCACGCAGGGACTGACTGACTGACTGGAGAGTTCTGATGATCAATCGCACGACGGCGGAAACACTGCAGTGCAGCACTGCGTGGTAAAAGCACTGCAAAATCCCGTCACAAATTCACTGCGTTACTATTCTACAGCCACACAATCCCATCGACTAAATGCCGAACCAACCGGCCCGGTCTCTTGAACTATACTATACTATACCGAAAGGCTTGCACCTGCACCGCCATTCATCCATCCCATCGATTGAACAAAATCCCGGTGGAACCCCTTCATTTCGGAGCTGCGCCGCGACCAACAACTCAAAGTTCACCATGCAAGATCTTGGCGTGACGGCATCTGCCCAATCAGAGAGCAACAAAAAGCCATGGCGTGGTCGTCGACTCGTCGTGGGAGCCGTGGCTGATGCAGGCCCCTGTCCCAATTCCCCTGTCAAGTCCCTGTCAAGTCTCCCCTGTCGAGTTCCCCTGTCAAAACTAACCGCAATACTCGCAAGGTATGGAACGTGAAACCGAACTTGACTGGACTCGTTGCAGTGAGTTCTCAGCCCTTATCCCCTATCCATGGGTACCTTACTTTACCTTATTTTCGTTGCCTTGCGTTCGTAGGAAGGGAAAGAAGGAACGGGAACATCGGCTTAAGCCTATTTTTCAGAATGCGATGCTGTGTGTGTTGGTGATGCGTGGTGTTCAGAGGCGGAATATATCTCGATGCATCCCCGAGACCTCACCTCTCTACCTCGCCTAGCATCATCCAGCATCTTTCTCTTTATCCTTTATTGAGCTGGGCTGAGTTGAGTTGGAATGAACACACGGTGATTTTCCCCTCTATACCGCTCGTTCTCTTCTCTGGGAGGAATCTCCATTTTCTTTTTGATGGTCATTTTGTCTTCCTGATTCCTTACCCTTTTTTTTCTTTCTCCTTTCCCATCTCCTTATATTCCCTTTTTACAACCCCATTGCCAACAAAACATCATCATGGCACTCTCCCTTCTCGCTGCAACTCTCCTCCTCACCCCCTTTACCGTCGCCACAACCACCCCAAGAGAATCCATCGTGGTTTCTCCTCCCGTACATGCCCGTTTCCCTCCCACGGTACTCACCCCCCTCGTATCTCGCAACTCCAAACTCCTTCTCAACAAACGCGATCGACGCGCCGCCCTTGAACCAAAAACCCAAGAAACCTTCTCGTGGATCGCCCCTGACGGAACGCTCGCTTCGCTAAACCTTCGCACTCCGGGGGATGATGAGAATATTGTAAATCTCGAAGCGATTGATGATTTGGTGCAGAAAATCACCTGTCCTACTCCTTCTTCTTCTTCCGGGACGGGGACTGGGCCAGGGACGCTAAAAATCCAATTCGCTCAAGCCGCCGACTTTAACGACGCCCAAGATGTTTGGGAATGGGTGAATCGCAGCCCGGCGAACCATTTTATCATGGTAGTTGGCGCGGGAGTGTGTTCTAGTGCACAACAGAGGGCGGTGTATAACGTGACGGGGATTACCTATGATGACGGGATAGAAACGGCGGCGTTGGCTGTCCAGGAGATTTCGTGGAAACAGGCAGCAAAGGTATTTGACTTGACGATTGGACGGGTCGATGATGATGATGTCCCCGCTTCCGTTCCTACTACAAAAGTGAGCAGAAGGGGGGGGAGGGTACCAAAGAAAAGGGGCTTGTTGGATGGAGCCAAGAAAGTGGTCAACGGGGTAAAAGACGCAGTAACCGACGTGGTCGACGATATCCCCGACGTCGTCAACGAGGTTGTCGACAAAGTCAAGGAAATCCCCGGCAAAGTCGAAGACGGCATCAAAGCCATCCCCGGCAAAGTCGTCCAAGCAGTCCCGATACCCGCCGCCGCTCAACTCCTCACCGCTGGAGAAGGCGACGTGCAAAACCCCGAATTCACCATCCCCTTCGACCACTCCTTCCCCGACAAAGCCCTTACCGTCTCCGCCGGGTCCGTGTCCGTATCTGCTCTCTGCAAAGACTGTTTCACCACCGGCTCCCTCAACGTCAAAGGCCGTTTCCGCTCCGAACAATTCGGCCAACTCGACGAAGCCTGGGTAGAGATCTGCACGGCCGGGTTATCCGCCAAAGCCATAATTTCTCTCGGTCTAACCGGCGCGCTAACCGACAAACTCTTCGCTCGCAACGTTAGCATCTTCACCTTCTCTCCTGCCGGAATCGCCATTCCGGGGGTACTTACCATTGGCCCGACGATTTCCGTCGACATGGGCGTGGAGATTTCCGAGATTACCGCGGGGGTGAACATCCACCTTGGCGGAACGGCCAAAATCCCTGCGTCCTCTGCGCGGATTAATTTTCTGGGGAAAAATAAAGACGACGGCGCCAAAAGCCGCGGGTGGAAACCCGAGTTCAAGCCTGAGCCGTTCGCGGCCGATGGGTTTGTGGAAGCCAAAGCCAGCGCGTTTATCAAGCCGGTCATTGGGCTAGAGATTAGCGTGGTGGAAACGGGACTGGCGGCGGAGATTGCGGCGATGACGCCGGTTTTGACGGCCTCGGTGAAGGGCATTGTTTGTGAGTTTTTTTTTTTCTTCCTTTTTTTCCCTCCCTTTCTTTTACCCCTCCCAGTACCTCACCGGACCCTTTCCCTTCCTGACCTTGGGGGGTGAGAGAGTTCGGCTAACATTTACAATAGCATCAAACTGCAGCGCATGTGGCGATAGCGCGACAGGTGTGCAAGGAGACCTGACACTCGGTGCATCCATCGGAGCCAGCGTCAAGAAGAAGGTGCTTGGCATTGAGGATGCGCTGTTTAGCGTGACATTTGCTGTAAGTTTGCCGTGAACCATTGCAATGTCCTGGACGATATGCTGACATGTGTGATAGGAAGCAACTCTTCCCATTGCTGGGTTTTGCCAAGGGATTGGACCAAAGGGTAATGCATGCAAGCCATTGTAAAATATTGCGTCGAGTGGCATATTGGCTTCATGTTTTATTAGTAATGACAGGGCGTTGGTGGTTGGAAACTAGAATATCTCTGCTGCATGAGGAAATCTCGCTGAACAAATTTCAAATCGTATTCTCTGCATCGCCTCGCAGATACTTGCCTGTGACTCCTCAGCCGTAGTTGAATAGATGTGATGATGGACGTTCAAACCTACAATCCGCCTAATGTGCCCAAAATGACGGAAGATGGGTGACATCATTGCTTTAATGATCTCACTACTCTGGCTGCGGTGTGGAGCCTCTTAGGCGAGAAAGAACTCACCTGGGTATGCGTGGGCTACCCGAGCATGTCAGAAAGTCAACAGGGCAAAGGGACAAGAGAAAAAAAGAAAGGAGAACTGACAATCCAATCGGGATTAAGGGAAGCCGCAAGGCGAGCCAGTACTAGGGACACGACATGTATTTCTTTTCCTATGCAGATGCATAGCTGTTGGCTATATCAACACTTTTGCTGGGGAGGGTGCACGGGGCTGTAGGGATGTAAGCATGTAGGAGCAAACACTAGACAGCGACAAGGGCACACATCGACAAGACATAGGCAACATAAGGTGCCCATGAGTTTGTGCGACGTGGCAGGCTAAATCGTCCAAAAGTCAAAGCCATGCAAACCAAGTCGAGTCAAGGATGCACCAAACCGTGCATATCATGGGAAAAGATCTAGTCAAGCTACGTGAATTCCTTCACACAACTTCATCTTGAGACAAACCCTGTTTGGATGCTGGGGGGTGAGGTTTGCAGTAGATGCGGGGGTAGAAGCTGGAAAATAAGATCACGGAAAGATGGAAGGTAGGAAGGTGCAATGCGGAGATAGGTAGCGGGTAGGCAGACAACTCTGTGGAAGGGAGGTGGGACCGGAAGGATATGTATGGCTGACGACGATCATGGGAGGTAATACAGATGGTGACATGATGTGCATGGAGAAGGGGGGATGCGTGAGGCCGAATGGGGAGAGCACAGAAGGAAGGGATGCTGCGAAGGTGATGCGATCTGAGAGGGAAGGTGCGTGGAGATGGATTTTGGATGGACCCACCCACTAGCTGCCCTTTCCTGTGCAAAAAGCGCCACAACACCAGAGCACACGCATTTCAACTCTTACCTGCGTCACCGCAAAATGGAAGATGCATTGTTGAGGTTGGATCGTTGAAGAGGAGGGAAGGTGACAGGACAGAAGGAACCACACATCATCGATAATGACAATGGGGAAGCGATGATGGTGACGGTGAGAGCAGATGCATGCATGATAAGATGATGTGCGGTATTAAAACGAGGTTGGTGAGGAAAGGATGCGACAAGAAATTGTTGGAGAAGATGGATTGAGAATGACGGATGACCGCGACAACAACGGTGGCGATGGTGTGGGTGGTGCAGCTGATGAGGCAAGGTGCATGAGAGGAATGTGCGATGTTGGTCAACGGGAAGGGTGATGGGACGGAAGGGTGATGGGACGGAAGTGGATGGTCAACGATAAATGGTGACAACTGCATGAAACATGTTGCAGCTGATGAAGATGCATAGGGAAGGGAGCGACAGAATGAAATGCCGGACTTGAAGGTGGATTGACGACAATGGAGACGACAACGACGACGATAATAAGGACGATAAAGGCGGTGCAGCTAATGAAGATGTGTGGGGAATGAAGCGACAGAAGGAAATGTCGGACTTACTTGAAGATGGTTGATGACGACGACAGCGATGATAGCAGCGACGACGACAACGACGACGACAACGACGACAACGACGACGAGGCGATGATGATGATGGGAAGGATGCGACAGTGTGATGGGGATGGCGTCAGGGAGTGGACTGACCTGAAGATGAAGACGTCTCTGCGCTAGCCTTGATGTCGAGACACCAAGTTACCAGGCGACACCACGGGGAGGTGCAGAGTCCGATTTCGTCGCCCGCGGCTTGTCGATGCAGAGGCCGCGCCTTGGACCCCGAAGGAGACCAAGGCGTATTGTATGGCAGAGAGGACGAAACGCGTGCAGGGGCGAGAACTTACCAACAAGGCGACGAGGAGTCGAAACAGAACAAGACCGAGGACCAACACCCACGAGATCGCCAACCGTCGCTACCCATCCAACGCGGACGACTGATCAAGACACAAGCGGCCACCACCACCCAAGACACCGACAGCGAGAAGGCACGAGCCAACATCCCACGACCATCCACCGAGAAGTCACCGACGGCCATCCCACCCGAGACCCAAACACCAACCGTGACGACAGCACCCTCCAAACCCCCTACCTCTCCCAAGACCACCGAACCTCACCCTGTCCCAGGACGACGCGGCCATGGCAGACCTCTCAGAAATGGACTGCATCACCAGCACATTGTCGGCTTGAACGGGGAAGCCCGAGCAGCGTCCAAGCACTGATGACAGTAACGTCCGACCGCAGAGTAGCGCCCGCCGCCAGCAACACCAGCCAACCGACCACCGCGGGAAACCTGACGACGAACAAAGAGCAAAACACGCGGGCGGACGAGTCCCCTTTGGAGGAACCCCTGCCAATCCGGAAAGGAAAGAACTGTTTTTGGTTGTTCTAACCCCAACCCCGGTTAGGGGCGGCAACAATGCTATGGGCCGTGGCAACACACCCTGGAGAGCTTCGGGCTTGAGCTAGAGTCGCGCTCGGAATGGTGAGGCGGAGAGCGATCGACCAAGAGCAAAACAAAAAGCAAGCCCGCAGCCAGGATCCCGAGCAGCACGACGGACAGATGCAGTGGAGGACAGACGGACCTGACGGAGCGTGCTATGGGCCGTGGCAACACACCCTGATGAGCTTCGGGCTTGAGCAGGCGAGAGCGGAAGACAGCGGCGATCATCAACCGGGTTGAGGGGATTCCAGACATGGCGGGAGAGGCGGACAGGAGTGGCGGGAACTGAACACGAGTTAGCGAGAGGGGGGAGGGACTGACCAGCGATGAAGTCCTGGCTTCGGCCACGAGGTGCGAGCCCGAGACTCGATGACGGCGGGGTGGCGCGAGCGGCCGCGCTTGCTCTTGATGGGACAGTCGCCCTTGTTGAATAGGGCGAACCGGTCGGCGAGGTCGTGCTGGCGGTCGAGCTCGGCCTCTTCTTCGCGATGGCTCAGGGCCACCGCGTCCTCCTCGTCGGACACACCCGTCATGGGCTCGTCACAGTCCGAAGTCCAGTCGGCATCATGCCGAAAGAACCTGGACCGCTTGGCCCGCGGCGGGGGACACTGACCTTGCTGGGGGTCCTCGACATCCAGACACCGCCGCCGCGGTCTGTGTGGGGAGGGAAGAGGGACGCCCGAGATAATGCACCGCGGGTGGGCGAACGAAACCCCACGGCGCATGGCCCGGTCCGGAGACTGAGCAGGGTGGCACGATGGCCGGAGGCACGACTTGGTCGGCACAAGGAAACGATGGGGCGCGACACGGGGGCACTGGATTTCTCCAGTGTTGATATCCTCCGCGCCGGGGGGAACCGCCACCAACTCACCCGACAACGACGGAGGAAGGCCGTAGCCAACCTCGGCCGCCCGCAACGGATTGGGAAAAACTTGGTCCGCCAACATTTTTGCCGCGAGTTGCTTTCCACGAGACAAACGAAGCCGGCAGAATATCTGACACAAAGGTCGAGGACGCGAGTTCCAAGTTTTGAGCAGAGGGAGACGGCGCGGAGCAGGGTTTGGACGTGTACGACGAACAGGTGACAGACAGAGGTTTGCTTACAGAGGTGATTCGCAATGGTGAACACTCGTTGACTTGAGGAAAAAAAAGAAGAAGAAAAAATCGAAACCGGGACGTCTATTCTCCTTTATATAAGCGCTAAATTCTGGGAGGTGGATCATATTATCGTTTACCAGTGTCAACGCTCGACGATGCGTGGAGTCTCCATTCAATTTTTGTTTTTTTGACTATCCCATTACGATCTGCTGACCTGCGCTACAAAGTATATTTCTTTACTAGTGTATAAACTTTGGGTCTGTATCGAACTGTTGTGATTTTTGGTTGGACGTTGGGGTGATTGGGTTGGTCGACAAAGACATGGGGCCGTTTCAAGGCTGTTCATTCCTATCTATTCTAGAGGCCCTTGTAGAGGCACTTCCAGACGGCCCTTTTCGATAGGATTGAAAATATCGAGGCATTTACTCGGGTCGTTGGACTGTTCACTGGTGTCCTGGATTCAAAATCTAATGATGTCATGAAGGTGACCTGTCTGGTCTACAGGGAAATCAAGAACGTCATGCTGTCATACTGCACTGTCTACTTCCATTTGATTCTCTAGAAACATTTTGTTATTTGATGACTCTGTCACTAGAGCTAGAACTAAACCGCTGTGCTGAGTGCTAGCGCCGTTCAGGCAGGCTGGCTCACCCTGTTCAAGCAGCTGTGAGGGTCCGATACAGATGCTATACTGTCTTGTCAAGCTCTGTCCCGCTCACAGGTAATCTACCTAACTTGCGGAGCAGCCCTTGTCGAGATGTCGAGATGCTACCTATCCATGTGTGCGAAGAATTCGAGAACGAAGGAAAGGGGAAGGAAATGGTAGGGTACATGGTATGATATAATGCGGGGAAACTCCAGATGCGGTCTTGGGGAGAAGCAAAAATTACCTGTCGTGTTAGCTGTGAGCTGCCCGATTTGTACAAACTGTACGAACTGAACTGCACAGGCTGTACGAACTGCGCTAACTGCGCAAACTGCACGATCTGTACGAGGCGAGCCAAGAAAAGTTATCTCGATCGTTCACGGGTAGCTACCTAGGTAGGTGGGTAGGTAGGTAGGTAGGTAGGCAGGTGGGTGGGCAAACCGAGGCCCTTCTTGATCGCCTCCGCAAAACGCATTCGATACATGTAGGCAGGCACAGATACGTAGGTACATGTAGTAGAGGCACATGAACTTGGTCTGGTGAACTGGCCATTATCAAAGACACGAGATTGCCTACCTACCTACCTACCTACCTACTTACCTAAGGTATCTACAAAGCACATATCAAGGCTCGCTCGTTAGGATCAACGTCCTACGGCACGGTACGGCTGATGGTTGACCATTGGCCGTGACCGTTGACCGTTGACAGTGACCGTTGTAGTAGTAGTGTGGTAGCGGGCAGCGACGGGAACTAGTGATTAGCGTCGGGAACTAGCGACTAACTTTACCGTCTAGCGTCGAGAACCGTCTGGTTGAAGCGTGGGGAACCGTTACAGCAATCGCAGCGGTCTGGCCGCTCGGGTGGGCGCACTGGGAACATGAACCGTTGCGACGCCCCTAACCGCTAAAGTTTCGACGCCGGCAGCCGTTGAAAAGGCTGCTGTAGGAAACCGCCAACTGGAGACGACAGGAACCGTTGACTGGGCTCGAGACCCGTTAAGGTAGCTGGAGGCGTCGGCCACTGGACTCGCTAGTCCACAAATGTTCGGGAAATTCCGCGATAGCAGAACTGTTTCGTTCGGCAGAAAAAAAAAGGGATAAAAGTGGGGCAGGTGGCTTCGCCAAACGATATCTTCACGTCATGAATTAGGAACGCTGCAACTGGGTAAATTGCATGTGGTCGATTCTATACATTTTCGCAGCACTCTAGTTTCTAATTCATTTTCGCCTAGGTCCGGTTGATGCGATGAGGGCTGCCAGTTACGAAGCACCAGTATTCTATTACCGACCTGACATTCTCGATTCTAGGTCCCTCTCTAGTTCTATTCTAGAGGGCAATCAATGCCCAAAGCGCGACCAATGAGCCTTTATCAAACAAAAGATTAACGTCAAGCAAAATCAATATTATGCCGAGCAGACGATTGTTATCCTTGGACTCCAAGCCAACATGATGAGGGCACCGACGGACATGGCGAGACAGACGGCGACAATGGTGTTGTGCCAGAGGCTAGCTCTCAGCCCCGTGCTCGTGCCTGCATCCACCCCTGCTCCCGCGCCCACGAGGCTGGACTCTGTGGGCCCCGCGGACTTTCTCCCGCTCATCGTTTTGAAAGCTGCGTGCCGCTGCCCACGCCCACGCGCTACGGGATCGACCGACCTAACGGTAAACCCGCCATAATTAGTGCCTTCCTGCAGCGCATAGAGTTGTCGAATCGCCTTGACATCAGATTTTTGGATTGCAACCATATCACCGGGTAGGAACGCGCTCCTCATAATCGAAGCCCTATTTGGCAATGTTAACTCAACCGACGGTCGGTTTGGCTCCGTATGGTTGGCATCATCATGGCGAAGACCCAGAATATGCCCAAGCTCGTGACGAAGAATGTTGGCTAAAAAATGGTGGGATTGCGCTGCAAGAGCGGCTCTGAACACCCGCAAGGTGAGGCGACGCTTGTAGCTAGGGAAAAAGGCAACAGCGTAGGTAGTGTCGCCCGGCAGCAAGGTGTATTCGGTATTGATGTCGGGATCGTGCTCGTACTCGATTGTGAAGACGGGATGTTCGCCTTCAGTAGTGACAGCGCGTCTGAATTGGATGCCAATGTTTCTGCTGTTCCAATCGGCGGCGGCTACAGCAAGTGCGGCCCCGACAAAGCGTGCATGGGCTGGAGAGGGAAAGCTGTCCACGCCGATGATGTAAGTGAGGACGGATCCCAGCTCCCACCGAACTAGGCACCGCTCTCCATGGTGTTTGTATCCGGCGCGCGCCGACAAGTGGTCATCTGTCTCGGCGGCATCTTCCGTGCTGCAGCTAAAGCGGGTGGTCATTGCCGGTGTATTGGCTTACAGGTTGTCCAAGGTTTAGGGTCCGTTGAGGTGCATGTGAGGACCAGGCGCATGGTTGGGCCGGGCAGGGTTGGACGCCTTGGCTAATGCGTTTGAAGAAACGAAGAGCAAAAAGACTCGAGTCGAAAGCCGAGAGATTTTGGGAATGGTAGGAAATTTTATACCACATTCTCGATTGACGGTGTTTCAATCCTCTCCCTCTGGTTCGCATTGCCCATCTTCCACCCGGGTCATCTTCTGGGCACGCATTCCGTAAGGGGTGGCGTAAACAGCAACATGAAATAATGCACAAAGGTGGTGGTTGGTGACCAATGTGATCGTTTGTGGGCCGAAATCATCCATTCCTCCTGCTGTGTGACCCGAAGCTGACACCTTCCCCCTGCCTTTCAGAAACCCCGCCCGCTGCTCGGTCGCTACCTTAGCGCCAGATCTCAGCCCTACGGAGAAGGTACGAGCGGGGTCTCTTGTCATTGGATGCAGCCCGGTTCGCTGATTCACCTGAAAAAGCTTCGAGGATTTGGAAGCTACAGGAGTCGGCGCGCTGGTGTTGTTGAGCCTCTTAATGCATCCATGATGCTCAAGATTGCCTTGCTGCGGGATAGCCGAGCCGCGCCGCGGTTAATTGCGGCAGACCACAGACCTCCTGGATGCGAGTTTTTCTGCTGGTGAAAGTTGGCAGAACGATGAACTACCTAAACTGGAAAAGGGAGCGCCGAATTGCTCCTGTGGCGTTGGATTTGCATTTTCAAGTGGGGTTCTTTTTGCGTGCGACTGGCTGCCTCGTTTCTCTGAGGATTCGGCGTTGGGAACGGAGCCTCCCTGCCTCCCTACTCGCATCTAGGCTGCCGACATTACTTCCCGGTCCGCGAGAGAATATATTCCGATATAGTCGTGAGGCGAAGGGAAGAGAAAAAAAAACTCAACAGTAGTCTCTATATCCCCGAAGAATGTGGGCTTCGGCACGAATCCAACACCGCATAGGGGTACATAAAAATCAACATATGCGAGGTGCTGACAGGTTCCTGCATACAGATGCGAGGCTCTGAATGATGCAAAAACCTTACCTGTGCCCGACATTTAGGCAGCCAGACGATGAAAGGGATGGGCGCATCAGTGCCTCAGCCGTGCAGTGAGACCCGCAAGGTTGGTGGACACGTGGATACCATGCTGAAACTTACTCACTGATCTTATCTGACCACCCCTTCCATCCATCCCCGCCGCTGCCTAGCCTGATGGAAGCGCGGGAAGCCTTCCAGCCGAAGGACGTAGAGAAGAAAAAAAAAGGGGGGGAAGAAGAAACAAAGAATTCCCCGAGTGTGACAGAATTTCCCGTCCTCCCTTCTACCCACCAATTCAACTGAGGCCCTCAGCACGGGCCAGACCACCTACGAAAGGCCTGGCAGGCCGAACACCAACAATTGTCGTCATGACATAGCCCTGGGACATATCCCTCTGACGTTCTTGGCATTATGGGGTCGGCAAAGGCTCCACCGTATTCGCATGGTGCGTGCATGGGCTGTGTTGGATGACCGCCGTCTGTATTATTGTTGTTGAACACCCAGGGTGAGGTAGTTTGGAGATTGATGAAGGGCGAGGTTGGAATGAAAGGCGAGGGTGCAACACTGGTGTTATTTCCATGCCTTTTTGTCGCTTCTGTCGTCGACGGAGCCTCTGAATTGCGACTGTGATCCAGGTTCTGCACTGGAGAAGACAGAGTCGACATGAACTTTGCAAAAACTTCCTCGACCGTCTCGCGAGAAGCCTCAGCCACGACAGCCTCGTCAATTTTGACACCCGCTATGCCAATCTTGTTGGAGACCCGCTGCGAAATGAGGCGCGGCATTTCCCCGAGGAGAAACGTCTCAAACCTTTGCAGTGTGGTGATCATGTAGGGGGAAATTACATCCTCTTGATCTATCAGTTTAGTTTGTTAGCAGCGCCAAGTGCCAGTTATTTGGAGACGTAACTCACAAGGCGATGGAAGATTATCATCCGGAACATCTCCAAAAAGCAGCCGAAACAAAGCAAGCCAGCGGACCTTTTCATCGATGCCCTTTTTTATCGGCATTTTTCTCAGTAGCTCACGTTGGTCCTCGTTCATGAAACGAATCTCTTCTTCTCTCGCCGGTTGCTTCTTGTCGCAGGCAATGGTTTGCTGAAGGTGGCCCGTAAGCTCTGTGCCTGTCTTGAACACGTCTTGGCATCTATGACAGAGGAACCGGGGTTTCGTGTGACTTCGGCGGAGATGCTCTCTAATTGGACAATTGAAGATGGTGTTAGTGTCAGCGTCGACCCCCATGTCCAGTGGCTTTGTTCTCGACGACAATAAACCGGCTTACTTCACTCTGTGCACAGTCGGCCATCCTGGCCCATAACAGCGTCTACCCAATTTGTTGTTGTTAGGATATCGCTTGAGAAAGGGGCAGGCAAATTTCCGGCTTTCCGGTCGCAGTGCTGCTGATCCGCGGTTGTTTCCCGCCTTATCATCATCACTACCACCCCTCTCTGAGGTGTCGTCGTCATCTTCATTAGCTCGCTTTCTCCCAGAACCGCGAGATGCACCGCTGCCGCGCCAAGAGCCTGTCCCCTGGAAACCTGAAGTTGAAGAAACCGAACCAGAGGGGTAATAGGGATGTTGGCGGGTTCCATGCTGGCCATGGTGAACTGCGATCGAGTTTAATGTCAGCGAGATGCGATCGACGATGTCGTCTTGGATGCTGAGGAGAGCTGATATGATCTGAGGGCTGAGCAGTGCCTCTGATGCCGCGAAAGCTTCGATGATCGACACCTCGCTATCATCAGTACAGTTGGACACGGTGTCGGCGTCTTCGTAGTCGCTGTCTTCGGTATTATCTTCGGTCTCCTGAGACGCTGGATAGTCGCCAGATCCACATGGCATATGTTTTGCTGCCCATGGGTTGTCCAGGGCTGAAGAAATGTCCGTGCTGGCAGGCGTAGGCCGTTTCGCGACAAACGGCGCCGGCTGAGAAGCTTCTAGCCCAGCGGGTGTGTCCAACGCCACCAGCGGCGCTCGAAAGGCAAAGATACTCTCACTGTCAGAATCGGACGTTTCCTCGGATGCGGCTGCACTAAATGGGATACCATGCTGGGCTGACCCGTTTTTTTGAGAGGCTTGAGAATTTGGAATCTGGTCCATTGCAGACGGAAAAAGGGGGCTGGCTTGGCTGACAGGTGAAAATCAGAGGGGGAGACAAAGTGCAAAGTCCAGTCGCTGGTCAGACACCACAGGCGTCGCACTATGGAGGCAGATGTCAGCTATATTTCAACCTGAATTGTTTGAACCATCATGGGGGATTGCTGACCCTGTGTTACCATCAGATTTGCATTTCTCCATGAGGCATGCTGCTTGGTCTGGCGGCGGATGATGCTGCCTGGGAGCCTTCTTTGCGCGCAGAGCCTGACGCGCGCCTGTGGTTTACCACGGCGGCAGCTTCTAGCGCCCGTCAGGCCGATTGCGTGCCATTGCATACGCGCCTGCAATCTTACGCGCAGATCCCGTCTGGCGCTGCGCAGCAACGAAAAAGAACCCAGGAGCGGAAAAGCCGGAGAGAATAGAAAAGAGAACCACACAATTTATTGGTCCTAGCGGATCGTTTGCAACACCATGGTGGCGGCCCGGATGTTGGTACTGCTGCGGCTGCGGTTGCGGCTGCGGTTGCGGAAGGAGTGGGAAGGCGAAGGTCTGGGTGCGAGAGAGACGAGAGGTGCTTCGTTCCTCCTCCTCGAGACGCAATCCTCGTGATTCAACGGACCAAACACAGCCAAAACGTCCGACCCACTTGGCCTTATCGATAAAGCCTTGGCGCCCAACAAGCACCACAAGGTACCTGTACCTAGGTACCAAATCCGGATCCACCGTCAACAACACAAAATTTTACCCATTATTAAGACATGGTTTTACATCCAACATCCTGAGATCTAGATATCTAGTCAAGCCCCACCCGTCTCCTCATCCAAAGTTTTCTTTCCCCCCCTCTTCCGCCTCAGCCTCAACCACGCCAACCTTGCTTTTTTTGCCTCACCGCCTTCCCTCCCTCGCCTACTTTCTTCCGAAAACCGAAGAGATCCTCTCGACCTGGTCTGATTCGACCAGTCCCCGCCCCCGTCTCGATCTCTTCCCGGCCGATTCACCCAATACCCTGAACTAAGCGACTTTTCTCTTCTCTCCGCTTTCGGTGCATTCTGTGCATCATCACCCCTTTCTTCCGAAGAACTCGAATCCGACGACGAGTCTGAACTTTCTACCCCCTTTTCTCTCTGCCTCCTTCTCCTCTTCGTCTGAGCTCTTGCCCTCACCTGCGCCCTTGCCCTCGCTCGCTGATGCTTTCCAGGCCCAGCTGCGGACCCCTTCTTAAACCAAGCCAGAACTGCTACCACCGCCAGCAACCCCGCCAACTTCACTTTCCCGGAATAATACCGTAACGGATAATCCGTCACGTACGTGTCCTTCCACCGATTATCCTTGCGTCGCGCATGGGGCTGGCGGTATTTCTGGTATCGCCAGAGATTGCGGACCATCGGAATCTTGGTATGGAAGTGGTGGCCTAGAAATGGTGCGTACCTGTTCCCGTGCCTAGTGGCATCTGCCGAGTCAGAGTCAGAATCTGTATTTTTGTCGGCGTCGCCAGGACCGCCATAACGAAGCGATTTGGCAGTTTGGTGGTGATTCAGAGGGTTGAGGTGGGTCCGTTCTTCATCGGAATCGTGAGCCGTCGAGGTGTTATCTTCCGGAACCGGGTCAAGGAGTAGGGTGTCGGGTTCGCGGAGGGCTTTGAAAACTTGTTTGTAGCTTTGCTTGATGTGCGTGATGAGCTTGTTGACGTAGAGGGCGAGAAGGATGAGGGGAAAAGAAATGGCGGAGGATATGCCGACTATATATAGCCTAGTTAGCAGGGACTAAAAGGTGGCGGGTGGGGGACGCACAGAGCAAACCAGCGACTTTGTACATGGGCCAATCGAGCTCGCCGCTTTCCTCATCGCGCGGGAAGGTGTCGATGCCGACGGCGAAAAAGCTGGTAAGGAATGACAGAGGTAGCTGGAGTGGTTAGAGTCAAGAAACTTGCTCCTCAAAAGCTCAATGCGGACTTACAAAGATAACCGTGACGAGTGTGAAGACGAGGATGATCTAGGAAAGTGTCAGAGGAAACTTGGTGTCAAAAGTGGAGTAGCGATAAACGTGGGGCAACGATGAACGGTGGAGCAACGATGAATGACGAGAACCCACATTTCCCTGCCGTTGAGCCTCCTCGGAGCCTTCACGCGCGAATCGGGCCTCCCAGCCATTAGCGTGTTTCTGCTTGAGGTCGAGCAGATTTTCCAACTAGGCCCATTAGCATTTCCTCTTCGTTCCTCTCACGAGCCAATCCACCTACCGAGCTCTCCACTTTTTCTGCATACGCCAACATGTCGGTCACAACGCGAATATTGCTTTCGACAATGCCAATCGTCTCGTACAAGAGGTCGCGATTTTGGAGGATGTTAGTCTTTGCCGGCGCGGGTTTCGCAGCGACACCCGATGACTTGGTCTCGTCTTTTTCCTTGCGTTTCTTGGGCCCCTGACCTTGCAGCCCGGATGCCCCTACTGGCAGCCTTTCGACGACAGGAGCGGACTTGGTCTCCCCCGGCAACGTGGACTGCTCCCTCAACAACTGCACCAGTCCCTGCAGTACCTGCATTTCATTCTTCCCCAGCCCTGTCCCCACATTCCCTGTCACACCCCCACCTTCATCCTCCTCCTCGTCTACCTTCTTCGGATACAGCCTCGCCAACCCCTCCAAAACCACCTGTTGCTGCCCCAAAATAGTTTTCACAATCGTCAACTCATCTTGAATATCCATAATCTCGACAAGTAATTCCGTCTCCTCATCCAGACTAAACAAGAACTCAATTTCCTTTTTTCTCGCTAAGCGATCCAACCTGCCAATATGTAGCCTCTTTGTCGTTCTCCGAAAATTGTCAAATAGATGCCCTTGTTGTTCCGAGACTTTATTTATGGAAGATTGAAAACATTCGTGGAATTGACAATTAGCGGGGCCTTTTCTCTTGAAAAAATCGAGGCTGGTTTTGAGGATGAGATGGAGTAAATCTTCGGTGGATTTGATGATCGGTCGGTCTTTGTTGTAGCGGAGTTCGCGGATGATTACGTTGCTGAGGTTGTAGTCTTCTTGGCCCGTCCAGGTGCTAGGTGAGCAGGTGATGATGGTTCCGTCGTGTAAGGCCCACAGCCAGAGCTGCTCGACCATAATGATGGGGCGGTTTTTGGCCTCGCTGCAGACGGTGGGATTTTTCGCCCATCGGTAGGTGACTTGGGATTTATCCCGTGCTTCGGTCGAGTTGAGCATGTAGTAGGAGAATTGGTCGAGGGTGCGGCGGCAGTGGACAGGTTTGGTGGTGTGAGACGAGGAGTCGAGGTAGCCGGTGAGGAGGTGAGCTTCACGGGCGGTTTTGACTTGTTCGCGGGCGCGAGTGACACGGATGGTAGGGTAGAGGCGGCTGGTTTCTTGTTCCGAGGGGGACTCTTCAGAGTCGGAGCTGTCTTGCATTTTTCTGGTGTCATTGGCGGTCGACTTTGGATTGGGGCTCTCGTCTCGATGGCGGGCAAGTTTTATGGCCCGGTCGGCTTCATGGAAGGCTTGCGTGAGATATTTGCGGTGGCGATGCTTTTCAAAGCCAAGGATGGGCATCTGGGAAGTCAGTATGCCTCTGCGGGTGCGTAAACCCGGGAGTACTCACAAAAATCACAATCGCATCCGACTCTGCGCGCGACATGTCAGCCACAGGAACTTTTCCCGCCTTGACCTGCTTCGCTCGCACTTCCTCCACCGTCGGGGGAATCTCATCACTACCCAGCACCACCGTAGCTGCACTTTCCGCACTTCCAAACCGATCCGGTTTTGGTCTTGGTTCCGGCGGCGGTGCCTTCTTCTTGGCGGCAGTCCCAGTCCCAGTCCCAGCCCCAATCCCATGAAGGTGAAAATGCTTATACCGTCTAGCCTGCGGCATCATATACCGATCAATCAGTTTGGACCCTTCATGTCGCTGTCCACCCATGGACATGGACATTGACGACCCGCCGCCACCGTCTTGGATGATGCCCAGCGTGATGAGCAAATCGTGAACCCACTGTTCATTATTCGCGGGGAGGTGAACCCAACGACAGCGGACCTTGTCTGCGGTCATTTGTTCTGGTCGAGACGCTTCCAGGGTTTGCGCCACGGCCGAAGTTGAAACCGACATCGCGGTGCTGCGGGCAGTATTGCCGCCGGTGCCCTTACCCTTGCGCTTGCCAGGATCAGTGCCCGTATTAGCAGGTGTACCGGTACCCCTGTAGATGATATCATAGACTGACGCTAAGTCGATATTGAAAACCTCCGAAAACCTCTCCTGTTTTTTCTGCAAAAACACTTCTGCCAGAATAACATCATACGCGAGACATGCCAGCTTTTGCGGTCCCTCTTTTGGTGGAGCGATCACCATGTCCAGCATCCCCGCTGTTAGAAAAAAAGAAGAAGAACTCCCTATCACGAGATGTTTGTCCTTCAGCCGACGGATCCAGGAGTATTCTTCGCCTTCGGCATAGGCCCAGGGGGTTTTGCCATCGTTGTCGCGATCGTCGACACGGGCGCCGTTTTTTATGAGCAGGTTTATAATCTGCGTGTACTGCGCCTTTTGGGCATGTCCGTCAACGTCGTCGGGGTCGTTATCGTCGGCAGCGGCAGCGTTGCTGACATGAACTTTGTGGACAGCCTCTTGCACGGCAATGTTGAGAGGAGATCGGCCTTCATTGTCGCGTCTCGCTACCGAGGCTTTGCCTTGGTGGATGAGCCGTTTCACAGCGCCCGGGTTCCCCGCTCGCACGGCGAGATGCAGTGCTGTTTGGCCATGTTGGTCGCGCAGGTCAACTGCGAGGGTATCCCTAAGAAAATCCGGGAGGTAGGCGGCGAGTTTTTCGGACGTGGTGGTTGAATACTTGACGATTAGACAGCGTTTGAGGTAATTCCGAATTGAGCGGTAGTCGGGGTCATTGGGCCCTTCGAAGCGACTGAGACGGTGTGACGTTAGGGATTGTTTGGGGAGGAACAAAACATCGGAGCTTTTTGGGGTGATGGCGGGCTAATCCGATTAAAAATGGTCAGTGTACGGACGGAACTGGGTCCCCCCTTGTTTGATGCTGGTTGGAATTCTCACCTTCCCCGGAAGCGGTACCATCGGGCTATAATGCCACACAATCGGAATACCGTGCATTACCGCCGCAAAAGGCCGGAACAAATTCCACAACGAGCTCGTGTCGATTTTGGTAACCCCACCACCACCGCCTCCACGCTGTTTTCCGAGCCAATCCTGCGTCCAAGCTTTCTTGGCCTCTTGACTTCTACTTCGCGGGAATTGCTCCCTATCACCCCCCGGAGACGGCGCGTCCAGAAAAACAAACCCCGCAACCATGTGCAGCCCCGTGCTAGGGGTTTCTTCCACTCTCGATGTAGCCAGGAGGTTTACAGCCCTCTGGATAATCAGCGCTCCAAATCCCGCCCCAATAAACACGATGGGAATCCCAGTATAGTCGACCGCGTCAGATGTTCTCTTTTGAATGATGCGCTTGACCAGATCTTCAGCCCTCTCGGTAAGATACTGCCACGCCGAGGGGACTTTGTCGGTACCACTCCGGTAGGTATAGCCCATGACACGCACACCACCTGGGACCTCGCCCGGAAGCATCTCAAGATCCGTCAGCCAGTTAACACGTCGATCAACCCCAAACCCAAACCCTTGGTCGGAAGATTGCCTCTCTGAGATGACTTCATTGATGCTCGCCGGGTTTTGCTGCTCCTCGGAAATGGTGGGGACCCGACCGCTACTGGATTTTCTCCTTTCTTTAGAAAATGTCGGCCGTCGACGCATCACCGGGACGACGAGGCCGCTTGCGGGAGCGGGAGTGGGAGCAGCACCGGATGCAAAGATATCGTCGGAAATTTGGAAAAAATCGACGTTGTCATCGTCGTCCTCGGGGACGGGTGGGAGCATTCCTGAATCTCCTCCGTATACGTTCAGTGGTATTGGTAGTGGTGTGAGGGCTGATGGAGATGGAGACGGTAAGACGGGAGTCTCGATTTGCCCATGTTGTTCCGGGATTGACATTTCTGCCGGAGTTTCTCGCGATATATCCTCCTCGTCTGATCTGGCCGAGACAGCTAGCCATCTCTGAATGGAATCCTCAACATTTTTCTTTCTCCCCGTTGATGATGAGAATGATGCGGTTTGGCGGAGTGGTCGCCGCTGGTTGCCCGAGACGGCAGCAGCGGGACTCCCACCACCTGTCCCTCTTACAGCACCCGCTTCTCCGTCATGGCTGTTGATCCCACCGGATGCATAGACCGCTGGCACCCTAAAGTCGTTAACGTTTTGTCGTCGTTTTGTCGTTCGTTTTCGGTAGACCCAGGCCTTTTGCAGAGTCTCATCCACATCATGCACGGCTATGATATCCACTCGCGGCACCAGGGATTGATCTTGGGGGAAAACAACAACCAAGTCGGAGAAATCAACCGGTTCCTCCAAATTTGGCTTCACCGGGAGTTTTTTGCTGGTCTTCAGAGTCTTGTTGTTGTCGACACTTCCCGGCTCCTTGGACGATGATAAGCCACGCCTGGAAAGATCAACGAGTCTTCTCGTGGCATCCTTGGCTCTCTGTGTCTTGGCGACCGAGGAGGCCCCGGTCTCGGCCTTTTTGGTTGTGGTTGCGGTTACGGTTGGGGCTGCGGTGGCCGCTGCCGTGGCTTCCGGTTCGGACTCGGGTTCCGCATATGCAACAACACCTTTTTCCTTTTCCTCAGCCAGCTCCGATGATGCGGGAAAAGTGGGTTCCATCGAGGAGTAGACTGCGGGGAGGGAGGCTGAGATCTGTCATCCGTCCGTTGAAGATTTGATGAACAGGCGATCGCCGTCGTCAAAGTTGGGTTTTTTTGCTCATCTCAAAACAATCGAAATGACTGGCTTGTTTGTGGTGGTGGGGTGGCCGGCCACCCATGCAAAAAGGAGTAGAAAATCCCACCATAGACTCCATCTGATTGGTTGAGCGGGGTTACTTATCTGGGGCCAATCCTGTCCATACTTCAACCTCATGTTGTCGTCCCGTCCAGTTTGTTGGAAAAGAACAGTCCGGTGATGCGAATCGCGCTTGGCAATGCTGTGAAACGTGTGTTCTCGTAGCTATTGATAGAACGCCAATGTCTCAAGACCAGCCGCATGGCGTCGCACATCGATCGTGCTCAATGTTGCAGATTGATGGTACAGGTTTAAGCTTGCGGTCTTGGCGCTGGGTTGGCAGGACCTCACAACTCCACTCGGCTCATGATGAAGATCCACGGTGTTGGTTTCCAGGGCAACTTGCTCCCGGAAAGCCCAGTACATATCTAGCACAGGATTCAACAGCGCGTTGGTTAAGATTCCATTTTAAACCACCGAGGGCGATACTGTTGCTCGCGGGGCTGCGTTCAGGGATTAATAACCAGCGGAGGAAGGGGGAGAAAAATAGGAGAGACAGTACAAACATCTCCTGAAAAGGGGCTCTTGACTAGAGTTATTCAGGTCCCAAGACCCGTGGCAGGCAAAATCTACGGTTGTTTCAACAGTGGCCGTGACAGTAGGCGGCACGATTCACATAAATTTTTTTTTTTTTTTTAATTTTTTTTTTTTTTTTTTTTTTTTTTTAAAAATTTTATTTTTTTTATTTTATTCTTTTAAATA
>Ga0247763_1000329_pt1 | contig 27481 bp, 19 predicted proteins | sample UWRJL141409B4_FD_179926 | JGI IMG/M metagenome (GOLD analysis project Ga0247763, IMG submission 179926) | Plant litter microbial communities from Arlington Agricultural Research Station in Wisconsin, United States - UWRJ-L141-409B-4 | ecosystem: Environmental > Terrestrial > Plant litter >... | reverse complement strand
CGGCGTCGTCGAGCTCGGGAGGATCGGGATCGGGCGTGTTCGGGGTGCCACCGGGGGGCGGAGCGACCAGGTTGGCGACGGAAGCGCCTGAGAACCCGCCGTTACCCCCGAAGGAATTGCCGCCGGGCGGCATCGCCACCAGGTTCGCGACCAGCGCGCCGCCGATCCCCTCGCCAGGGCACTGGCTCGGGGGGCACGGCAGCAGGTTGGCGACGGTTATCTCGATGCGCTCGCCGCTTCCGCAGCCGGCGGAGAGTGCGTAGTTCACCGACGCGACCCCGGCCGACGCGATCAGCAGCTTGCGCGGGTTCCATTTCGTTCGTTTCATGCTCGCCTGATCCCCATTCGCTGCGCCGCGGCGGCCGGTGCGCAGCGCTCATGGTAACTTCCACCGATCGCTCGGGTGGGGGCAAGCGAGTCGAGCAAGTTTGGTGCCCGGCTTCGATGCGGCCGTTTTTGGCCGAATTTCAAGCTGCTTCACGCGCTTGTGCCAGCCTGTGCCAGGCTATGCGCTGCTTTCGCGGGCGGTCCACGGCGGAGCAGGCGAGAGGCCGCGCTCGGACGACCCTAACCCAACCTGGCACGCTCGGTGCCTGGTGGCGGCGGTGCCTCGCCCCCTGGAGCCGAAGACGGCCTCGATCGCCACATGAATGGGCTCTCGCTTCGGTTCGTTTGGCCACACTGGGGCAGCGCGGCGCGTGCGAAATGGACGCGAGCGGGCGTCGGCACGCTCGCGGTCGCGGTCATCGGGTGTGAGGGCGCGCAATCGGCGCTCGATCCGGCGGGGGAGCAAGCCGAGCACCTGGCTCGGGTGTTCTGGTGGATGACCGGCGGCTCGCTGGTCATCTGGCTGCTCGTCATGGGCATCGCTCTCTATGCGGCTTACACGCCGGAGCGACAGGACCTCACGGGAGCGCGGCGGCTCATCGTGTGGGGGGGCGTGATCATCCCGACCGTGGTGCTGACTCTGGTGCTGTGCTTCGGGCTGGCATTGATTCCCCCGTTCGTCGACCCGACGACGCCGAGCCAGCTCACGGTGCACGTCACCGGCGAGCAATACTGGTGGCGCGTGAAGTATCCGCGCGAGGGCGGGGCGGCCGTGGAGCTCGCGAACGAGATCCGTCTGCCCGTGGGTGAAGAGGTCGACTTCTTGCTCGACAGCGTCGACGTCATCCACTCCTTCTGGATCCCGGCGCTGGGGGGCAAGGTCGACATGATCCCCGGGCGGCAGACGCGGCTGCGCCTGTCACCGCGACGTACCGGCACGTTCCGCGGGGTGTGCGCCGAATACTGCGGGGCATCGCACGCCTGGATGGCCTTCTCGGTCGTCGTGCAGGAGAGAGCCGACTTCGATCGCTGGCTGGCGGCACAGGCAGCGCCGGCGCGGACGCCGAGCGACCCGCTGACGCGCGAGGGGAGCGATGTGCTGCTGGCGAATGGCTGCGGCGCCTGTCACACGCTGCGCGGCACGCCGGCAGACGGCGTGGTGGGCCCCGATCTCACGCACGTGGGCGGGCGCGCGTCGCTCGCGGCGGGGGTGCTGCCGAACCACGCGGCAGACTTTGGCCGATGGATCGCCGAGACCGATCGGCTCAAGCCCGGCGTGCACATGCCGGCGTTCGGCATGCTCGCGGCGCCCGAGCTGCGTGCGCTCGCCGCTTATCTGGAGAGTCTCGAGTGAGTCAGACGGAAGATGCTCCGCCCACTTCTCGCCCCGGCGCGTCCGATCTCGCGCCGGTGCTGGAGCCTGGCCTCGTCGATCGGCGCGCCGAGCGCTTGCCGCGCGCCGATTTCGACGTGGGGCCGCTGAGCGACGCGCCGCCCGAGGCGTTGCAGCGCGAGCAGGCCGCGCGCCTCGTCGAGGTGTGGGAGACGCCCAAGGGCTTCCGCTACTGGTCGTCGGTGAACAACAGCGACGTCGGCGTCTGGTACGTGACGAGCTGCTTCATATTCTTCTTGTTCGCCGGCGTGCTCGCGCTGCTCATGCGCACCCAGCTCGCCAAGCCGAACTCCACCTTCCTGTCGGCAGACACGTACAACCAGGTGTTCACGGTGCACGGCTCCGTGATGATGTTCCTGTTCGCGATCCCGATCTTCGAGGCGATCGCGGTGGTGATATTGCCTCAGATCCTGGGGGCCCGCGACCTGCCGTTCCCGCGCCTGTCGGCGTTCGGCTTCTGGTGCTTCATCATGGGCGGCCTGTTTCTGTGCGGGTCGATCTTCTTCGGCGCCGCGCCGAGCGGCGGCTGGTTCATGTATCCGCCGCTCACGTCGAGCTACACGCCCGGCATCGGCCCCGACATCTGGCTGCTCGGCTTCTCGTTCATCGAGGTGGCGGCGATCGCGGCCGCGGTGGAGCTCATCGTCGGCGTGCTCAAGTGTCGCCCGCCCGGCATGCGCGTGCAGCTGATGCCGCTCTACGCCTGGTACGTGCTGGTGGCGGCGGCGATGATCCTGTTTGCCTTCCCGCCGCTCATCGCCGGCAGCCTGCTGCTCGAGCTCGAGCGGGCGTTTGCCTGGCCGTTCTTCGACCCGGCGCGCGGGGGCGATCCCTTGCTCTGGCAGCACCTGTTCTGGCTGTTCGGGCACCCCGAGGTCTACATCATCTTCCTGCCCTCGATCGCGCTCGTGGCGATGATCGTTCCCACCTTCTCCCGGCGGCCCATCGTCGGCTACGGCTGGGTGGTGCTGGCGGCGATCGGCACCGGGTTCCTGAGCTTCGGGCTGTGGGTGCATCACATGTACACCACGGGCCTGCCCGGCATCTCCCTCGGGCTGTTCTCGGCGGCGTCGATGGCGGTGTCGATCCCCACTGGCGTGCAGTTCACCTGCTTCACGGCCACGATGCTGGCGGGCAAGGTCACTCGCTCGCTGCCGATGCTCTGGATCTTTGGCGCCTTCGCCATCTTCGTGCTGGGCGGGCTCACCGGCGTGATGGTCGCGCTCGCGCCGCTCGACTTTCAGGTGCACGACACCTTCTTCGTGGTCGCTCACTTTCACTATGCGCTGATCGGCGGCTCGATCTTCCCCGTGATGGCGGGCGTCTATTATTTCTTCCCGATGGTGAACGGCAAGCTGCTCTCCGAGCGCATCGGCAAGATTGCGTTCTGGCTGTCGTTCGTGGGCTTCAACATCACCTTCATGCCGATGCACCTCACGGGCATGCGCGGCATGCCGCGCCGGGTGTTCACCTATCCCGAAGGCCTCGGCCTGGAGACGCTCAACCTCGTCTCGTCGATCGGCAGCGCCATCCTCGGCGTGGGCCTCGCCCTCGTCTTCGTCGACCTGGTGCGGCCGCGCAAGAAGCAGCCGCTCGCCCCGCGCGACCCGTGGAAGGCGGGCACGCTCGAGTGGGTGCAAGAGATGCCGGGCAAAGACTGGGGCATCCGTTCCATCCCCGAGATCGACAGCCGCTACCCCTTGTGGGACCAGCCGAACCTGATCCGCGACATCGACGAGGGCCGTTTTTACCTGCCCGACGCCGAAGAAATGCGCCGGGAGACCATCATCACCTCGGTCGTCGACGGCACGCCTCAGCAGTGCCAGCGCCTTCCCGGCTCGAGCTTCTTGCCGCTCGTCGCCGCGCTGACCACCGGCGGCTTCTTCATCTTCGGCACCTTCCACTGGTGGGCGCTCGCCATCGGGAGCCTCGGGGTCGCGCTCGGCGTGATCCTCTACTGGCTGTGGACGGGCACGGCGCACCTGCCCGAGAAGCCGCACAAGCACGTGGGCCTCGGCCTCAGCTTGCCGCTGTACGTGTCGGGACCCGGCAGCATCGGCTACTGGGCGATGTGCATCACCATGCTGGCCGATCTCACGGCATTCATCTCGATGGTGTTCGGCTACTTCTATTTCTGGACCATCCACGACGACTTCCCCCCGCCGGGCACGATCGGACCGGGCGTGCTCTGGCCCGTGGCCGGGCTCGCGCTGGTGGCGGGCGCATGGGGCCTCACCTTGCTCGCGCGCCGCCAGAACCGGCACGGCTCGGCGCAGAGTTTCTACCTGTCGCTCGGCGGCGGCGTCCTGCTCGCGCTGCTCGGCGCCGCGGCGCTGCTGATCGGGCCCTGGCAGACGGGGCTCGACCCGGCGAGCCACTCCTATCCGGCCACGGTCTGGCTGCTCATGAGCTGGTCGGCGTTGCACCTCGTGATCGGCGTCATCATGCAGCTGTACTGCGTGGCCCGCCGCTTCGCCGGCAAGATGACGCCGCGGCACGACATCGACATCGGCAACGTCGCTCTCTACTGGCACTTCACGGCGCTGACCGTCGCGATCACCGTGCTGGTCGGGGCGGGGTTCCCCCTCGTCAGCGAGGTGATGCCGTGACGGAGGTGCCGGAGAAGCATGACAGCCTGCTCTGGGTGGCTGCGGCGCCCGGCGTGTGGGCGGCGCACTTCCTGCTGTCGTATGCGACCGCGGCGGTGTGGTGCGCCAAGCAGGGCAGCGACGCGCCGTTGTCGCTCGCGCGCGGCGCCATCGGCGTGTTCACGCTCGCGGGGCTGGCTGCGGTGGGCCTCGTCGCGATGCGCGGCCTGCGCAGCTATCGCATCACCGACGGCAAGCCCCGCATCGACGTGGACACCAGCGCGGCGCGCCACCAGTTCCTCGGCTTCACGCTGCTCTCTCTCTCGGGCCTGAGCGCCGTGGCCATCGTCTACCAGGCGCTCGCCGCCGTGTTCATCGGGAGCTGTCGCTGATGCCGACCGATGTGGCGCGACCCGCCGCGACGCGACCCGCGCTCGTGGTGCTCGGTTTGCTCACGCTCGCCGCGGCCTGGCTCGGTGTGTTCGACTGGGCGCTGCCCGGGCCTTTCTCCGCGCACATGACGATGCACATGGCCGTGGTCGCGGTCGCGGCGCCGCTGCTCGCGTTCGGCGTGGCGGGCTCGGTGGCTGACCCCGCGCGCCGCCTGCCGAGGCTGTTCGCCGTGGTGCCGGCGTCGATCGCGGAGCTGATCCTGGTGTGGGGCTGGCATACCCCCGCGCTGCATCACGCCGCGCGCCATTCGAGCGCCGGGTTTGTGCTCGAGCAAGGCTCGTTCTTGCTCAGCGGCCTCTGGCTGTGGACCTCGGCCGTGGGCGGGGATCGGCGCGAGCGAGCGGGCGCCGGCATCGTGGGATTACTGCTCACCTGCATGCACATGACCTTGCTCGGCGCGCTCCTGGCGCTGCCTCCGCGTGCGCTGTATGATCACGGGGCGCACGGTGCCGGAGGGGCGCATGGCTCTCACGCCACGCACGCAGGCGAACCCGTGCGAGCGGGCTCGGCGCCAACGGCGCCCGCGGAACCGGCTGGTGATCGGCAGGTGCTCCCGCGCCGCATCACACCCCTCGCCGATCAGCACCTCGGGGGCGCGATCATGATCGTGCTCGGCGGCGCCTCTTACCTGTGCGGCGGGCTCTGGCTGGCGCTCGGCCTCCTGCGCGAGCGGCGTGTCGCGACGAGCGTCGTCTCGATCGGGCGTTCGCCGCGCCGCGTGGCCGTGGTCGGGGCCGGCATCGAACCCGGAGGGCGAGAGCCATGAACGTCAAACGCTGGCTCATCACCGCCGCGGGGCTCATCGCGCTCGCAGGGCTCGGCGGGGCCGCGGCGAGCGTGACGGGCATCATCCCCATCAACGCCAGCTCCGGCCACTTCGCGGTGACGGAGTGGCTGCTCGTGTTCACCAAGAAGCGCTCGATCGCGACCCACACCTGGGGCAAGCCATCGCCGCCCCTCGACGACCCCGCGCTCGTGCTCAAGGGCGCCGGCCACTTCGAGGCGGGCTGCCGCCCCTGCCACGGCGCGCCCGACCTGCCGCGGCTGCCCCGCGTGCCGCGCGCCATGCTGCCCCCGCCGCCCAACCTCTCCGTGATCGCCCGCCACTACGCGCCCGAAGAGCTCTTCTACATCGTCAAGCACGGCATCAAGTTCACGGGCATGCCCGCCTGGCCCTCCCAGGTGCGCGACGACGAAGTGGGAGCGATGGTCGCCTTCCTCGTGCAGCTGCCCGATCTCGACGCCAGGGGCTATCGCCGCCTCGTGCACGGCGAAACTGACGAAGAACACGCGCGGCGCCCCGCCGCGCACGAGAAGCCCGCGCGCGACGTCGTCACCGCCTCCGGCGCCATCCTGGGTACCCAGCCCGGAGCGCGGAGCACGGCGGGCTCCAGCTCCGACGACGCCAGCGCAGCCGAACCCCTGGGCGTCCTGATCGGCGCCGAGCGAGCGCCGCGCGCCGTCGTCGCCAGCTGCGGCCGCTGCCACGGCATGGATGGTCTCGGTCGAGGCAACGCCGCGTTCCCGTCGCTCGCGGGCCAGCGCGAGCAGTACCTCGTCGCATCGCTCGAGGCCTACGCCGCCGATCGACGCCAGAGCGGTATCATGCAGCCCTCCGCCGCGGCCCTGCCCGCCGACGAGATGCGCGAGGTCGCCGCCTACTACAGCCGCTTGCCCGCGCGGCGAGCGCTGGGCACACCGGGTAACCCGAGCGACGCGGCGCGTGCCCGTGGCGTGGGTCGCGCGGGCGACGCGGGGGGCCCCGGCGCGCCGAGCCGTGCTGCAGCCACGCATACGGCTGGGTTGGACGCCGCCGTGGTCGAGCCGCCCGCGTCAACCACTGCCGACAGCGCCGCCATCGAACGCGGCCGCCAGATCGCCGAGCGCGGCATCCCCGATCGTCGCATCCCCAGTTGCACCGACTGCCACGGCCCCGCGCCGGGCCCGAAGAGCGCCGCCGTTCCCATGCTCGCCGGGCAATACGCCGACTACCTGGTGCTGCAGCTCCAGCTCCTCCACGACAAACATCGCGGCGGCACCGACCGCGTTCACCTGATGGACGAGGTCGCGCCAAAGCTCACGCCCGAGCAGATGCAAGACGTCGCGAAGTTCTACGAGTCGCTCGAGCCGTGAGGGGGCGGGTGAAGCGCACACTTGGCCGGTGAGCACTTCGATGGCTCTGTTCGTAGCTGATGTCGCGTGCGAGCACCGGCGTGCCCGGTGACCTCTCGAAGCGACCTCTTTTCGGGAGGAACTCCATTGGCTTCGCGCGTCCGACGGCTCGGCGTCGAGCAGCAAGCGCGCGAGATCCACGTCGAGAGCGTCGTCGAAGGGAGAGGACAGCGGGCGATCTCGTTGACCCTCCGAGCAAGCGGCGGGTGCGTTCAGCTCATATGCGCGAGGGTCGTGACGTGGCGGGCTCGCAGCGGCACAGGCGCCCCTGCGCGCGCGAGCCTTCTTCTCCGGCGGCCGCGGTGTCGTCTCCCCATCGGTGAGAAGAATACGATTCGTCGTCACCAGTATACTGTCCACATGTTCAGTTTCGCGCTAGAGTCGCTCCATGCGACCCGCGGATGAGAAGCTCGAGCGGCTCGACGCGCAGCTCGCGTCGCACGCGCGTGACGAGGCCGTGTTGCGGCTGCATCTGGGGCAGGCGCTCGAAGTGATCGGTCGCGGAGCGGTGTTTGACCTGGGTTTCTCTTCGTTGGCTGCTTATGCGGTCGAGCGCTGTGAACGCAGCGCGCGCTGGGCAGAGGGCGCGCGTTGCCTGGCACGCCGTGTCGACAGGCTGCCCGAGCTGCGCAGCGCTCTGGTCGCCGGCCGAGTGTCGTGGTCGATGGGCGAGCTTCTCGCGCGCGTCGCAGAGCCGGGAGACGAGGCGCGCTGGCTCGACGCGGCGCGAGGTCGGACGGTGCGGCAGATGCGGGGGCTGGTGGCGGAAGCAGAGCGCGCTTCAAGGGTAGCAGAGGCTGCTCGAAGCGTCGCGAGCGCGGGTGAAGGAAGCGTCGCGAGTGCGAGAGAGGGGGCCGACTGTGCGGCTGCACTCGAAGAAGGTACCGGCTTCACGGCGAGCGCAGGCGAGACGCGCCGGGTCGGCGGAGACGAGGCTGACGACCTGTGCACGCTGGTCTGCACGCTGGATCGCGAGGAGGCGTGGCTCTTCGAGGCCACACGCTCGCTGCTCGTGCAACTCGGCATGCACGACGCGGAGGCCCAAGCCGAGGCGCTGCTCGCGGAAGCTCAGTCGACGCTGCTCGGGGCGCTGCCGGAGGAGGCGTTCGAGCTCGGGCGCTGGCACAGCGCGCACGTGGCTCAGCAGCGCTGGTCGGCCGAGCTCCGGCGTTGGCGCGACGAGGCCGAGGAACGCTGCGAGAGCAACATTCGGCGCAGTGTCGTGGCGGAGGTCGTGGCGGAGGTCGTGGCGGAGGCGGCGGCGGGTGGGGTGGCCGAGCGCGCACGAGACGGAGAGTCGGAAGCGACGAGCGGTGTGTGGGCCATGGCAGCGGCGCGCGGCACGTCGTCGCTCGAGCATGAGTCCAGCACCGTGCTCGATCGGCGCGTGCGCGCGCTCCACGAGGCGTTGGCGCGGCACGAGCTCGAGCTGTCGCAGCGGGTGCTGCAGTTTCATCGGGCCGACGGCTGGCGCCAGCTCGGCTACGCGACGGAGACGCAGTATGCGCGCGAGAGGCTCGGTATGTCGCGGTCCTCGTTCCTGGCGCGGCGCTCACTCGCGCTTCGGCTCGAAGCGCTGCCGCTCGTCGGTGCCGCGCTGGGTGCGGGCCAGATCGGGGTCGAGGCCGCTCTGCAGCTCGTTCGGGTAGCGACCTCGAGCACGCAGGCTGCGTGGGTCGGGCACGCGCGAAAGCGGACGATCAAACACCTGCGAGAGGAAGTCGCGGCGGCGCTCACCGCTCTCCGCTGGTCGGGTGAGAGCGATTGCTCGCCGCCGGAGGACGCGGACATGGAGGTGTTTAATGGCCTCGAGCGGGCCGTGGTGGGCGCCGGCCGCGACGACATCCGAAAGCAAGATGGCCGAGGGCAGGCCATTGGAGAGCAGGCCAGCGAAGCTCCCGTCGACACCGGTCGGAGCACGAACGATGCTCGCGACGCGAGCGACCCCGTAGCGCCGGCGTCTGACCAGCGGCGCGCGTGGCGGGTGATGCTCGGTAGCTTGGCCGCGTGGCTGGCTGCCGGCGGCGTCCGGATGTCTGCGTTGGGTAGTGCGCCGGTGGCGGCGCGGGCGAGCACGAGCGCGGGGCGCGTGACGTTGCGGCTGCGCGTGTCGCGAGCCACGCGAGCCTGGTGGCGTGAGCTCGAAGCTCTGGCGAGCCGCTGGCTGCCGCCCACGATCAGCTGGCCGAGGTTCCTCTGCTCGTGCACGTGGCGCGCCTGGCGGCATCTGATCGACTCCGGGGTCGCTTACGCCCACATCTATGTTCGCGACCGCTATCAATGCACGAGCCCCGTCTGCAACCGTCGCGATGTGACCCCGCATCACCTGAAGTTTCGTTCCGCGGGAGGAGGGGACGAATCGGAGAACGTCGCCTCCGTTTGCACCTGGTGTCATCTGTACGGTGTGCACGGCGGCCGCATTCGAGCGACCGGCACGGCTGGCCACATTCACTGGGAGTTCGGCGCGATGAGGCCCCCGTGCCTCGTCGTCCACGGTCGTGACCGGGTGGCAGCATGAGGCACCCCTCTAGTACAATTCGCCCATGGCACCGAACCAAGAAATCGAGCTCAAACGCCGCCTCATCGGGCCCGACGCCGCCGAGCGCCTGCTCCGAGTGCTCGGCCCTGTCGCTTCCGACGTCGAGCAGGTCAATCACGTGTTCGATACGCCCGAGCGGCACCTGCACCGAGCACGGCATTCATTTCGTCTGCGCGAGCAAGGGGCTAGTTTCATTCTGACCGCCAAGGGCCCGAGCCAGGGCGTGAGCGCGAGCGTCAGCTCGCGCACGGAGGCGGAAGCAGAGATCGGGGCCGACGTGGCTCGGCGTATCCTCGCCGGGCAGCACGACGCTCTCGGCGAACTGCGACGTCACGCGACGGATGACGCCTTCGAGCCGCTGTGGATGGGGCTGGGTCGGGCGCTGTCGGGGCAATCGCTCGAGGAGGTGGGCCTGTTTCACAACCGTCGGCGGACGGTTCAGGTCGTCGTGTCGACCGAACTCTCGCTGAACGTGGAGGTGGACGCCACGCGCTTTCCCAACGGTCGCTTCGAGGACGAGGTCGAAATAGAGCTCTCGAGGCCCGAGCTCGCCAGCGATGTCGAGACATGGCTCGAAGAGCGCGCCGCGGCCGCGGGTGTAGAGACGCAGCCGTCGACCTCGAAGCTCGCTCGTTTTTATGCCTCGCTCGACGAGGCTACAGCGCCGCCTCGAGCGTCCTCGTCAGCTCCTCCGGAGTGAGCACGATGGGGTTGCCCTTCATGCTGCTCGAGCGCTGGGCGTTCTTCACGAGCTCGGGGATCGCGGCGGAGGCCAGCCCGTAGTGTTTCAGTGCTGGAACTCGGAGCTCATCGACGAGGGCGGCGAGCCAGGGTGCGGCCTCGTCGGCTCTCGCAGAGGGGTTGCCGGTGAGGATGCGGGCGACCTCGGTGTAGCGCTCGATGGCGGGGCCGCTTGGGTCGCGCGCGCGCAGGGCCTCGAGGTTGCGCTCGACGACGAGCGGCAGGAGGCGCGCGCAGACGGCGCCGTGCGGGGCGGGGAACAGGCCGCCGATCGGGCCCGCGAAGCCGTGCACGGCGCCGAGCTTGCTGTTGGCGAGGCACAAGCCGCCGAGCAGGCTGACGAGGGCCATGTCGGTACGCGCCACCAGGTCGCTGCCGGCGTGGAAGGCGCGACGGAGCGAGCGGGCGCCGCGCCAGAGGCCTTCGCGGCTGAGCGCGTCGGTGAGGGGGTTCGACTGGCACGAGACGAAGGGCTCGAGCACCTGCGTGAGCGCGTCGAGCCCGGTCGCGGCGGTGAGCTCGGGCGGCAGGCTGAGCGTGAGCTCGGGGTCGACCAGCGCGACCTTCGGCAGCATGGCGTCGCTGCGCAGGCTGACCTTCACGCCGTGCGCCGTGGACGCGAGCACGGCGTTCTTCGTGACCTCCGCGCCCGTGCCCGCGGTTGTCGGTACCGCGATGAAGGGCAAGGGCGCGCGCGAGAGCGGCTGCCCGCGGCCGACGACCTCGAGGTAGTCAAACGGGTCGCCCGGGTTGGCCAGCAAGGCGGCTACGGCCTTGGCGGCGTCGAGCACGCTGCCGCCCCCGACCCCGACGACGAGCTCGGCGCGCCCGGCGCGCGCGGCCTCGACTATCGCGACCACATCTTCGACCGTGGGCTCGCCCGCCACCGTCGCGACGTCGACGGCGAGGCCCGCGCTCTCGAGCAGCTCGCGGACGCGGGCCTCGTGCCGTCGCGCGCTACCGAGCACCAGCCAGGCGCTCACGCCCGAGCTCGGCGGGTCGGGCTGCTGCGCCCCGCGCAGCCCGACGCCACGAACGAGTCGCGGCAGCTCGCGCAACGCGCCCTCTCCGAATACGATCTGTGTCGCGGTGGCGAACTGAAACATCAGCGGGCTCCGGGCGTCTCCCAGCCGGCGTCGGGCGGCGCGAGGTTTTCGTACTTCTGGCTCGTCCGCGGGCTCGCCATGAGCGGCGCCACGCTGTCGCGCCACTTCAGGTAGTGAGCGGTCTCCTTGTGCGCGGCGGGTGCGCTCTCGTCGCGATAGACCTCGATCAGCAGGAAGCGCTGCGGATCATCCTTTTGCTGGATCACATCGAAGCGGGCGATGCCGGGCTCGCGCAAGCTCGCCCGGGCGTTCTCGAGCGTCGCGCGCTGGAAGGCCTCGAGCCCGTCGGGCACGACATGGACATTGACGACGACGATCAACATGCCGGCGGGTTCTAGCAGAGATCGCTCGGGTGCCAGCCACCAGAAAACAGCGACCAGAAACACGGCGGCCGGAGCGAACCGGCGATGCCGAGCGCAGCACCCCTTCGGCGAGCGGGTGTCTCGCTCTCGACGTGGATCGCCACGGCCGCGCCAACGGGCCACGCGCCGAAGTGCCGCTCCGCCGACGATGGCGCGAGGAGCGGGCGAGTTTCGCGCTCGTCGGGCTCGCTCCGGAGGGCGGCAGGCTGGTCCGATTCGTGCTCTGACCATGGCCGTCGATCATGGAAGCGCTCTCGAAAGACACGTCCGACCAGGGTTCGGGTCGGGCGGCGCCCGACGCACGGCAGGGGCTTGCCCGGCGAGAGCGCCGGCCCCACGTCATCGTCGTCGGTGGCGGGTTCGCAGGGCTGAATTGCGTGCGCCAGCTCGGGCACGCTCACGTCGACGTCACGTTGATCGACCGGCACAACTATCACCTGTTCCAGCCGCTGCTCTATCAGGTGGCGACGGCCGCGCTCGAGCCGGCTGACATATCGGGCCCGCTCCGCCAGCTGTTGCGGGGCGACAACGTGAAGGTGTTGATGGGCGAGGTCGAGCAGATCGATGTCGCTCAGCGGCGCATCACGCTTCTCGACCGCACGCTCGAGTATGACTACCTGGTGCTCGCCACGGGCGCGACGCACTCCTACTTCGGGCACGACGAGTGGGCCGAGCGCGCCCCCGGGCTCAAGACGGTGGAAGACGCGCTCGAGATCCGCCGCCGCATCCTGTACGCCTACGAGGCCGCTGAGCGGGAGACCGACGCAGAGCGCCAGCGCGCCTGGCTCACGTTCGTGGTGATCGGCGCAGGCCCGACCGGCGTCGAGCTGGCGGGGGCGCTCGCCGAGATCTCCCGGCAGACCCGGGCGCGCGAGTTTCGCAACATCGACCCGAAGCAGGCGCGCATCGTGCTGCTCGAGGGACTGCCGCGCGTGCTCACGGCCTACTCGGAAGAGCTGTCGGCGAAGGCGAGGCGCTCGCTCGAGCGCCTCGGCGTCGAGGTGCACACCGACACGATGGTGACGAGCGTCGAACGGGACGAGGTGCGGTCAAAGAGCATGACCATCTCCGCCCGCACGGTGCTCTGGGCGGCGGGCGTGGCCGCGTCGCCGATCGCGCGCTCGCTCGGCGCCGAGCTCGACAAGGCGGGGCGCGTGCGCGTGACGCCCGAGCTCACGGTGCCCGGGCACGACGAGATCTTCGTCGTGGGCGATCTGGTGAACCTGAATGTCGACGGCAAAGAGCTGCCCGGGCTCGCCCCGGTGGCGATGGCGCTCGGCAAGTTCGCGGCCAAGAACATAATGCGCGCGGTTCACGGCGAGCCGCTCCAGCCGTTTCACTACTTCGATCGCGGCTCGTTTGCCGTGATCGGGCGTGGCGCGGCGGTGGGAGTGATGTTCAATCGCCTATCGCTCTCCGGCGCGCTCGCCTGGCTCGCCTGGCTCGCTATCCACATCACGTTCCTCGTGGGCTTCCGCAATCGCATCGCCGTGCTGTTCAACTGGGCGTACGTGTACCTGACCGGGCGGCGGCACGCACAGCTGATCGTGGGACCGGCGCCGTTGAAGGAAGGAGGGGCGGAGAACCCCGCCGCGCTCGTTGAAGCGGGCGGGGGTGATTTGGTGCACGCCGCGAAGGGCGCCTCGGAGCGGCGACGCGCCGTCGGGCAATGATGAGTCGAGCGCAGTGAGTCGAGCGCAATGAGCTAGCCGCTCGGCGGCATGCTGGCGAGCATCGCCTCGTCTTGCTCGGCGGCGAGGCGCAGCAGCGCGAGCAGCTCGGCCTCCGCCGCGACGAAGCGCTGGAACGCCTCGCGCTGGGGGCCAAAGGCCCGCTCGTCGTGCGGGCAGGGCGGCAGGTCGCGATAGCTCGCCATCTGCGCGGCCACCTTCTCGATGTGCCCCGCGAGCTCGCGGTAACTGGCGGAGAGCTGGCGATAGGCGTCGTCTTCGAGGCGCGAGCTCTCGCCGCCCGCCACGATCATCCCGCGGTGGGCCTCGAGGGTGTCGCCCAGCGCAGCGAACATCGACCCGATCTTGGCGGGGATCTTGGCGTGCTGGGCGAGCCCGGCTCCGCAGCTCGCCGCGGAGAGCGGCACGACCGAGTCGAGCATCTCCAGGATGCGGCGCCACCCGTCGAGCGAGCGCTCTTTGACCTCCGCGAAGCGCGCCGGCATGTGTTGCACCAGCGTCAGCTCGCAGCCCTCCGCGATGGGGCGGATGTCGATCTCGACGCGGCTCGTATCGCTCGAATACTTGGGGACGCACAGATCGAAGACGAGGCGCCGCGGGCGTTCGAGCTCCACGTACGTGCCGACATGCGCGACGTCTTCCCCGTTGCGACGATCGACGATGGTGAAGCCGCCGCCGACGCGCGCGTCGATATCGGCGCGCACGATCTGACCCGTGGCGGTGGCGAACAGGAACTTGCACACCTTGCTCGGGTCGAGCCAGGCGTCGAAGACGCGCTCGGCCGATGCGGCGAAGCGATGCGTGACGCGCAGGTTGACGGTATCTTCCGGCTTCATCAGTGGCCTCCGTGATGCTTGGGTTTGCGCCGCCCGAGCACGACGGCTGTTTCTCGTGCGCTGTCCTCTGCCCGAAGCAGATCGTCGAGCGCTTGGAGCCGACCCGTCCACAGCGCACGTTGACCCTCGATCCAGAGCGCTGCCTCCTCCAGCGGCGCCCGGTTGAACGAGAGCAGGTGCTCTTTTCCAGAGATGCGGCGCCGCACGAGCCCTGCTCGCTCCAGCATGCGAATGTGCTTCGACACCGAGTTGAGCGAGATGGAGAACGGCGCGGCGAGCTGCGTCACCCGCGCCTCTCCCTGGGACAGGCGCTCGAGGAGCGCCCGGCGCGTGGGATCGGCAAGCGCGACGAGCGTGCGATCGAGACGGGCGTCGGAGGCCAGCTGCATCATTCACCCATTTAGGTGAATGAAAGGCGAGTGTCAACCGGCACCCGTCGAGATGGGTGTCGGGCGATGCCGTCAGCGCACCGGTTCGCTACCGGCGCGCTAGAGGGGCGGGTGCGAGGGAGATGTGTGCGGGCGGGTCTGCGTGCGGATCTGCGTGCGGATGCGCCCAGCTCAGAGGCAGAGGCCCCCGTTGCAGAACTGGTTCACGCAGTCGGCGTTGCTGGCGCAGGCCTCACCCGCGATGCAGCGCCTGCAGAACGGGTCGGCTCCGCCGCAGTCGACGCCCGTCTCCGTGCCGTTTCGCACGTTGTCGCCGCACGAGATGCAGGTGCCGCCCGGGTCGCAGTTGTTGTTGACGCAGTCAGAGGCCTGGTTGCAGTCGGCGAGGTCCGGGCAGACGCCGCAGGTGCCGCCGCAGTCGACGTCAGACTCGGTGCCGTTCTGTATATTGTCGTCGCAGCGCGGCGCGATGACGCACACCCCGCCCTGGCACAGGCCGGTGTCGCACTGGCCGCTGACGGCGCACGAGTCACCGAGCGAGCACTGGCCACAGGCGGCGTTGCCGCAATCGACATCGACCTCGTTGCCGTTTTCGACGTTGTCGTTGCACGAGGGGGCCTGGCAGCAGGGCGCCGCGCCAGCGCCGCAGCCCTGTACGCCGCACACCCCGCTCTGGCAGTCGTTGCCGCGCTCGCAGCCCACGCCGGTCGCGCAGTTTTGCAGGCACGGCCCGCCGCAGTCCGGCCCCGTCTCGGCGCCGTTCTGCTGGGCATCGTTGCAGCTCGGCGCAGCGCAGGTGTCGTCGTTTCCGCACACCCGGCTCTGGCAATCGGTGCCGATGTTGCACGCCTCGCCGTTGGCACAGGCCGGGCAGGTGCCGCCGCAGTCGGTGGCCGTCTCCGTGCCGTTGCGCTCGCCGTCGGTGCATGACACCTCCGCGCAGCGCGAGGCCGTCGGTGAGCAAACGAAGCCGTCGGTACAGTCGTCATCGCTGACACACCCGTCACCGACGCCACAGCCGAGCGTGCAGATGCCACCGCAGTCGGTGCCCGTCTCGTCTCCGTTCTGGACGCCGTCGTCGCAGCTCGGGGCGAGCGGTACGGGCTGCATCTCGCCGGGGCAGTCGGCGCCGACGCAGGCGGGCGGGCCCGCGTCGCCCGTGGAGACGACCTGGCAGGCGCCGTCGACACAGCTCTCACCAGCCGGGCAGGGAACGGCGATGCAACACGCGGCGCCGGCTTCGCAGGCGCTCGCGTCGAGCGGCGGCTCCGGGCCGGGCTCGGGGGGAGCGGCGAGCGGCCCCATCGCGACGAGGGGCGGCTCGAACTCCTCGCTCGTCAGCGTGCAGGCCGCACCGAGCACCCACGCGACACCAAAGGCGGCAGAGACAACGGCGGAGCGCCGCCGCCGTCGGCGCGGGGAAAACTCGTGGGCCGGCTCGGGCACGGACACCCGATGCTGCTCGGTCGAGGGAAATTTCACGGAGTGAACCTGGGAGCAACCGACGTACCAGGTGCGTGGCACGCCGACATCTCGTTCGTACCGCGAGGTATCGCGCGCGTCACACGCAAACCGTTTCATCTTGCGTGTTTGGTTTGCGCAATCCCGCGAGCTGGCGGGCCTTTCCCCGCCCCGTTCGCGCGACAGTGCAACATGCGAAATCCAATGCAATCTCGGCGGCCCTGCCGCGCTGACGAGCGGTGCAGGCCGCCACGACGGCTAGGCAGGAGCGACATCCGGCGGAAACTCGACGGCAATGCTCGAAGGGGAGTCTGCGAGGTGGGCGCTCGAGCGACGCCCTGCTCCGCTTCGGGACGCCCTGGCCCAGGCTGCGCGGGGCCCGCCGGTGCCCGGGGGACGCACTCTCAACCGGAAGGGCCGAGGCACACAGATGGTCGCAGACGCATCGACGAGAAGAGCCACCACTCCTCACCTGCTCACTGGCCTCTCACGCGAGCTCGTCGGCGACCTGCGAGCCTATTTCAACGATCACCGCGCGCGCGTGGAGCGCATCGCGCACGGCGAGCGGCACGGCTCGGAGGTGGCGCTGGCCTACGCCAAGCTGTACGACGGCGTGCTCTCGGCGCTGTTCGGCGCCTGCCACGCGGCGATGTCGCAGCGCGGCCAGTGGGAGCCGCTCACGCTCGCGGCGGTCGGCAGCTACGGGCGGCGCGTGCTCTCCCCTTTCAGCGATCTCGACGTGCGCCTGCTGTGCAAGGGTGATCCCGCGGCGGCCGCGCCCGCGGCCGAGGCGCTCCTGTATCCGCTCTGGGATGCCGGGCTGAGCATCGGGCATCAGGTCGTCTCCATCGACGAGTTGCTCGAGCTCGCCGCGCGCGACGTGACGACCGCTACCGCGCTGCTCGACTGGCGAACCATCGCAGGCGAGGCGTCTTTCGGCGCGACGCTGCTCGAGCGCGCGTACGCGACCCTGTTCGACCCGGAGCACATCGGAGCATTCGTGGACGCCCTCGAGGCGCGCGCGCGCGCCCGGCACAAGCGCTTCGGTGACTCGGTTTATCTGCTCGAGCCCGACGTGAAGAACGGCGCCGGCGGGCTGCGTGATCTCGACATCGCACACTGGTGCGCGCGCGCTCGCTACGGCGTCGCTCATCTGAGCCAGCTCGTGCAGCTGAATGTGCTGTTGTCGCGCGAGTGGGCCGAGATCGAGCAGGCGCAGAGCCGGCTGCTCGAGATCCGGCATGCCCTGCACCTGTGCGCGGGGCGTCGCACCGATCGCCTCACTTTTGACCTGCAGGAGCGCGTGACCGATCGCCTCGTGCCCGGCGGCGGATACCCCGCGACCGAGCGGCTGATGAGCGACTACTACCGCGCCGCGCGCGTGATCACACGCCTCTGCGACGCGATGCTGACGCGCGCTCGCCCCCTGCGGCACCGCGCGACGAGTGAGCCGATCGGGGGTGGGCTCTCGCTGCGTGACGGTTGCGTCGCGCTGGAGCAGGCCTCGAGCTTGCAGACGGAGCCCGCGCTGGCGCTGCGACTCTATGAGGAGGCGGTGAGCCGCGATGTCAGCGTGTGCGAGCATACGCGCCAAGCCTTGGCGCGCGCGTGCGGAAGCGCTGAATTCACGGCCGCGTTGCGCGCGAGCCCGGCGGCGCGAGAGGCGTTCCTGCGGCTCGCGTGCGTGGTGCAGCGCACGCAGCTCGGGCAGGGCTCGGTGCTGCGCGACCTGCACGACGTGGGCCTGCTGGTCGCGATGATCCCCGAGTTTGCTCCGCTCGTGGGCCGCGTTCACCGAGACACCTATCACGTCTACACGGTCGACGTGCACTCGGTCGCCGCCGTCGACCAGGTGCGCGCGATGTGCCGCGGTGAGCTCGCCATCGAGCACCCGCTCGCGTCGCGGCTCGCGGCGGAGTTACCGCGACGCCAGGTGCTCTTGCTGGCGGCGCTGCTCCACGACGTGGGCAAGGCGTTTGGCGGCGAGGGCCACACCGAGCGCGGCGTCGAGATGGCGCGCGTGATCCTCGATCGGCTCGGCGTCGCGCCGAGCGACGTGGAAGATGTGCAGGCGCTGATCGGGCAGCACCTCAGCATGTACGAGGTGAGCACCCGGCGCGACCTCGAAGACCCTCACACGCTGGCGGAGTTCTGCGTCCACGTCAAAGAGCGACAGCTCTTGCGAGAGCTCTATCTGCTGACGATCGCCGACGTCACCACGACCAACCCCACCTCGATGACCAACTGGAAACGCCGCATGCTCGACGCGCTGTTCGTCGCGGCCGATCGCCAGCTCGGCGGCGAGCCGACGCGCGTCTCGCCCCGCACGGTCAACGTGCGCTCGAGGGTCCTGGCGCTCTGGGGCGAGGCTGACGATCGGGTGTTCATCGAACATTTCGTCTCGGGCCTGCCCGAGCGCTACTTCTACGCGAACGACCCTGACGCGATCGTCGAGCACGCCCGCTTCGCGTACGCCGCGCAGAGCCACGCGTCGAGCATCCGTCAGGCCGCCGTCAGCCACCCCTATTTCGAGCTGTGGGTCGTGGCCGACGATCGGCCCGGGTTGCTCGCCATGATCACGGCCACGCTCAGCCACTCCAAGCTCAAGGTGCGTAGCGCACAGGTGTACTCCTGGATAGGCCGCGACGGGCGCAGCCGCTCGCTCGACATATTCTGGGTGCGCGGCCCCGAAGACGCCGAGCGCGCCGCGCGCCTCTTGCCTCGGCTCGCGCGCGATCTGGGGCGGGTGATCGAGAGCCCGGTCGAGTCGGAGGAGCTCGAGCGGCTGGCGCTGTCGGGCACGCGATCCATCAGCCCGCGCCGGCCTCAGTTCGCCACCGAGGTGAACGTCGACAACGAGTCGGCGAGCAACTACACGGTGATCGAGGTCATCACCCGCGACCGCCCCGGCCTCCTGTTCGTGCTCTCGCACGCCCTCCAGCAGCTCGGCCTCTCGATCTGGTTCGCCAAGATCAACACCGAGGGCGACCGGGTGATCGACGTCTTCTACGTGTCCGATGCCGCTCGCCGGAAGCTCGTGATCAGCGCCGAGATCGGCCGCGTGCGCGCCGCGATCACGGGCGCCGTCGAACGACTCGACGCGCGTTCGGCGGCGGTCCTGGCAAAATGCGCGCCGCCCGTGTCAGCGCCGTCGCCCCCGGCGAGTTGAGCCACGTCGCTCCCGCTATTCGGCCCGCGAGATCATGCGCTGACCCGTCGTCGCGTTTTCCAGCGCGGTCGGCGGGGTGACTCCCAATTTGGGGCACGCCCTTCAAGCTCCCACCGATGAGCCGTTCTGGTGACACGTGGGCAATGCTCCAGACTCTGCCGGCCGGTTCGGTACGCAGGTCTACTCCGATGTCAATCACTGCATCACCGTTGTCGGCAGCTGCATCATCACGTACTCGAAGCAGCCGCCGGACGTGAGGTACTTTGCCGCGTGGAACGCGGTCATGGCGCGGCTGGCGGAGAAGCAGCGCTTGTCGGTGGTGACGATCATCGACAGCAACGCATCGATCCCGGACGAGGCGACCCGAAAGCTGATCCGTACCGCCATGCAGCGCTACGCTCAATCCATCGAGCGCTTCTCGTACGTGGTCGAAGGCTCCGGCTTCGGCGCTGCCGCCATGCGCAGCGCCATCTCGCTGACCAACCTCGCGGCGCGCACGCCCTATCGGCAGAAGGTGTTTGCCACCGTAGGGGAAGCGGGTGTGTGGCTCTCGCGCACATCGTCTTCATCGAGCTCGGAGGTGGACGCGAGCGTGCTGAACGCGGTTGCCCACGCGATGCGCGCCACCGTGAATGGTCTGGCCCGCGCCGGCTGAAGCTCAGGAGGCCAGGCGCGCATCGAGCGCATCGAACAGCACGCGGTTGCCGTCCTGGCGATAGCTCGCGAGGCTCGCCTCGCAGCCGTCGAGCGCCGCCTGGAAACCTCGTATGGTCGCCGGGTCGTCGAGGTTTTCGGCGCAGCGCCCGTAGCCGAGCTTCTCGATGTAGCGCGCGTTCAGGAACTGTTCGAACTGGCCCTGCACCGGCACGGCCAGCACCGGCTTGCGCAGATAGACGGCCTCGCCGAGCAGCGTGAACCCGCCCCCGGCGATCACCGCTCGCGAGCTCGCCAGGTCGTCCACGAAGGCGTGCTCGCTGAACGGACGAAAGCGCAAGTTGCCCTCGACCACCTCTTCGGCGAGCCCGCGGCGCATCCCGTAGATGCGGCACTCGACCCCGAGCGACCGCAGCGTGTCGAGCAAGGCGTCGTAGCCCTCTGCGGTCTGATAGATGAGCCAGTGATCGCCGCGGCTGGGCGCCCTGGCGAGCACCTCGGGTCGCAGGATGGGCGGCACCAGGGTGGTGCGCGGTTTTCGCACCGGCGCCTCGAAGAAGCTCGAGATGTAGTAGTGTTCGCAGAACGGCAGCTTGCTCTTCACGAACGCGCGCGTGAGCAAGAACTCGCCCTGCTGGGCGGCGATCGCGTCGGGGTCGAGCGAGCAGCGGTTGATCACCTGCATGTTGTCGATGCTGATGATCGGCAGGCGCGAGAGGCGAGCGTACAGATAGGTGAAAGAGTCGAAATCACTGATCACCAGATCGGGGTGGAACTCGGCGAGCAGCTCGAAATAGGCCGCCAGCTGCCGCGGCAGCGCCAGGCCGCCCTGCAGCAAGTTCGTCCACAGCGTCGACCCGCGCCGCACGCGGTTCTCGCGATAGTCGATGTGCATGCCGTGAATGCGATGCACCCACGCCCGCTCGCCGAACTGCCGCCGCAGAAAATCAGCGGCGCGGCTCGATGCCATGATCTCCACCTGGTGGCCCCGGGCGAACAGGTGCTCCAGCACGACCCGAGAGCGGATCGCGTGCCCCATGCCCTCGCCGACAACGCCGTACAGTATGCGCATGATCCGTTTGTGAGCCAGAGGCCGTGACGAGGCCCCCCGGCGGTGACGATAGTGGCAGCGCGTGGCGCCTGCGTAAAGTTCCCGTGAAGCCGCTGTCATTCGGGAGCGCGGGCGCCCCAACCCACGCTCGGATTGGGGATGAGCATACTGGCTCGAGCTCGGGCGCGGGCGCCGCGACCCGCGCGCGACTGGAGCCTATGCTGGGCGCTCGCCGCTCGCTAACGTCGGCCCGTCCATGGCGCTCATCGCTCAGCTCTCGGATCTCCATTTGCTGTCCGGGGAGGCCGAGCAGGCCGATATTCTGGAGGCGCTGGTCGAGGCCATGCGGCGGGAGGTCGCCGAGAAGGCGCGCCCGCTCGACCTCCTCGCCATCACGGGCGACGTCTTCGACTCTGCGAGTCGTACGCCCCAGCGCTCGGTGGACGCCTTCCTGCGCCTGCACGGACAGCTGGAGGGGGCGCTCGGGCGCGCGGTTACGACCGTGATCGTTCCGGGCAACCACGACCGGCGTCGCTCGGGGCTGCTCGGTCCGTTTCGCCGTGAGCCGTTCGTGGCGCTGCGCGACGCCCTGGGCGAGCGGGCGTTCGTACACGGCTCGAGCGTGCCATTTCTGGCGCAGGTGGTGCCGCACGAGCTGCACGGCATGCCCGCCTGGATCGTGGCGTTCGACTCCACGTACCTCCCCTCGGGTTTGCTCAGCGCGGGCGGCTCGCTGCGCCAGGAAGACATCCTGCAAGCGGCCGCCGCCATCGGTGACCGGAACCCGGACTGGCCCGTGCTGTTCCTCTTGCACCATCACCTGATCCCGACGCCGCTCACCGACGTCGGGGTGGTCAAGGTCGACAAGACGCCGCAGCTCGTGCGCTGGGGCGTCGAGCACCTGCTGCCCACGTTGATCGCGAACGCCGACCGGGAGGAGATGACCATGACGGCGCTCGGCGCCGGCACCGCGCTGTCGACTTTCCACGCCCTCGGCCGCGCGGTGCTGGTGTTGCACGGCCACAAGCACTACGCCACGGCCCGCTTGTCGAGCGCCATCGCTCAGGGGCAGGGCGACGTGCTGATCGTGTCGGCCGGCAGCTGCGGCAGCGTGCAGAGCTGGTTTCCGACCACCGCTCGAGACGCTGCGACGCTGTGGCCTTCGTTCAACCTGATCGAGCTCACGCCCGAGCGCGTGAGCGTCGACGTCGTATCTTTCGGCTACCGCGGCGACGCGGCCGGCATGGTGCACGCGCGCCCGCTGGTGAGCGCCGAGCGCAGCGGCCCGCACTGGCGGGTGGTACCGGTGAACCTGGCGAGCGAGCGAGAGTATAGCCCGTCGCTCGCTCGCAACGAGCTATCGTGCCGCCTCGTCCCTCACGCCTCGTCGCCGCGCTGGGACTGCGTCTGCGAGCGCCGCTACACGGGGACGGCCGGCGTCGCGCCCGACCGCTATGGCGACGCGGTCGACGCCCTCGAAGACAGCGAGCTCGTGCTGCTCGACGCCGCAGGCAGCCCCATCGGCGAGGCGCTGCATCCGCCCACGCAGCTCACGCTCGAGCGCGGGCAGGCCACGCGCTACAGGATCACCGGCGCCTACTGTCGCACCGTGGCGGAGGCCGAGCGCATGTTCGGTCTGCGCTGGGCACCGTATGCCTGGCATGGCCTGATGAACCGCTATGCCTGTGATGAGGTGCTCCTCCAGCTGTGCACCGACGGCACGCGAGCGCTGCGCGGCGCTTTCGCGAGCGAGACGGACCTGGGCACGGGCCTGCAGCGGCCGCTGGCGCTCGACGCCGAGTCGACCGAGAGCTCGGTCATCATCCGCTATCGCGATTGCCCTCCGCGCACGCTGATCCGCGTGTACTGGCCGCTCGAGCACGGCTGAATCCACCACAGCTGAATCCACCACAGCGCCGCAGCGCGGCGTTGCTACGAGCTCGACGCGCTCGTCGACGTACCGAGCACGCTGCGCAGGCGGCCCATCTCGATCGGCTTCGTGACGTGCAGATCGAAGCCAGCGTCGAGCGCTAGCCGGACCACCTCGGCGCCGCCATAACCCGTGAGCGCGACCAGCACCAGGCCGCTCCCGGCGCGCCCCGCGCGCACGCGCCGCGCGACCTCGTAGCCGTCGATACCCGGCAGCCCCACGTCGACCAGCGCCACGTCGGGCCGCACCTCGCCGATCAGCGCTGCCCCTTCCAGCCCGTCTGGCGCGACGAGCACCTCGTGCCCGAGCTGCTCGATGCACTCCTTGAGCAGCTCGCGAACGTCTTCGACATCTTCCACCACCACCACGCGCCGCCGCCTCGATGCCGTGATGGGGGCGGGGGCCGGCTCCGACGCGGGCCTGGCGGCTCCGTCGAGGAGCGGGAGGCGGATCGAGAACTCGCTGCCCTGACCGGGCCCGGCGCTCTGCGCCGACGCGCTGCCGCCGTGCATCTCCATCAGGTGTTTCACGAGCGTGAGGCCGAGCCCGAGCCCGCCTGCATTGCGATCGATGCTGGGAGTCACCTGGGTGAACAGATCGAAGACCTTGTCGAGCATGTCTCGCGGAATCCCGCGGCCGCTGTCGCGCACGGAGACCACGGCCCAATCCGCCTCGACCCTTTGGCCATCGACCCCTCGATCCTCGTTCCCGCGCGCCCCCCGGCTCTCGCGCGTCACGTGCACGCCAACGCGCCCTCCGGGCTCCGTGTATTTCGCCGCATTGGTCAGCAGATTGACGAGCACCTGCTCGAGGCGCGTCGCGTCTGCCGAGACGCGCAAGGCGCCGGGCGCCACGGTCACGGTGAGTTCGTGCTGGCGGGCCTCGAGCGTCGCGCGGGTGGCCGCGAGCGCGTGCTGGACGATCGCCGACAGGTCGAGCTCCTCGCGCCGAAGCTCGACCTTGCCGCGCGTGATGCGCGCCACGTCGAGCAGATCGTCGACGAGGCGCACGAGGTTCGTCATCTGGCGCCGGGCCGTCTCTCGGTAGCGCTCCGCCTTCTGCGCGTCGCTGCCCTGCTGATCGAGCAGCTCGAGGGCGCTGCTGATGGCCGCCATGGGGTTGCGCAGCTCGTGCGCCAGCGTCGCCAAGAACTCGTCTTTGCGCCGGTCGGCGAGCGTCAGCTCCGCGAGCAGCGCCTCGACGCGCTGGCGGGACTGCACCGACGACGTGACGTCGGCCGCGACGATCAAGATGTCGCGCACGGTGCCCGTGTCGTCACTGATGGGCTGGCAAGTGAACTTGAAATAGCGGCTCTCGATCGTGCCGTCGGCGCGGCGGTCGAGTGAAATCGCATATTCATCGGCGGAGTAGGCCTCGCCGGTGGAGCAGACGTCGCGCAGCACCGACAGCACCGGCGCCCGCTCGTCGAGCTCGGGGAACGCCTCGTGGATGGTCTTGCCGACCACGGCGCGCCCGCCCGCCATGGCGAGCGCGAGCGAGTTGGCGAACTCGTACACGAGCTCCGGTGCGCGCAGCACCGATACGGCCACCGGGGCCTGCTCGAGCAACGCGCGCAGGCGCAGGCGCGCACCGGCGGCGACATCGAAGTCGCTCGCGGGCGCGTCGTCGAACACCGCCTCCAGCGCCCGGGCTCGCCCGTTCTTCCCGCTCTCGGGCGCATCGCTGGTCGAGCGCTGCGTGTCGACCGCCTCGCCGGCAGCGCCGCTCGGGCCAAAGCGAGCGTGCTCGGCGGCGGCAGACGCGACGGCCCGCGTGAACCAGTCACCGAGCTGCCGCACGTCGCGCATCGACACCGGCACGCTGGCGCCCTCGAGCAACTCCAGCACGACGCGCTGCAGCAGCCCGTATTCGTAGACCACCGCCTCGAGATCAAAGGGCTCTCGGAAGACCGACGGCGGGCGACTTTCGACCGAGGCTGGTCCATCGTCGTTCGCTCGGGGCGCGGCCAGCTCTTCGATCAAGCGCCGCAGCAGCGTGGGCAAGCGGGCGCCGAGCGCGGGTGAGCGCGGGGAGCGTGCCGCCGCGCGCGCTCGCCAGCGAGCGACCAGCTCGGCGAACTGGCTATCGAGCAAACCTGCGAGGTGGGGGGCGGTGTCGGTCAAGGCTGAGGAGCGATCGGCTCGGGTGGTGGCGCCCACACGAGAGACGATGGACGCTCTTGGCGTCGAATGATACCGGATCCCCCGGAGTTGGGTACCATGGGAGCCGACCGGCGATGCGAGGTGCGATCGCGTCGCGGCAGCCAGCCTGGGCGTCGTTGGCTCGTGTCGGCGTGGGTGCGCCCGGCTCGGACTTCACCCGCTCGGCAAATCAGCCGTTAATTGTGATGTGGACCAGAAGAAGGCTGGCGCGAAGCCCAAGCCGCCGATGCAAGTCGCGGCCGACTCGACGAGCCAGCTGAGAGCGCTGACGATCGAGGCACAACCCCTCGGTTCGGTGCTCTTCGGATACCTGAACCGTCCCACTACGCCACAGATGCCCGCGGTGAAGCCGTCGGGCACCCTGGTGCTCGCGGAGGGCACGGCCTCGGACGAGAACGAGATCCAGCGTGCGCTCTCTCGCCACGACCTGCCCGCCTGGAGCGACCGCGAGGGGCCGGCGACGCAGCGGCCCGACTCCGGCCCGCCCGAGATGCCGAGCCGGATGCCGACCTCGAGCGCGGAGCTCACCGGAACGCTGACCCGCATCGACGGGCCCAACGCCGGGCGGGTGCTCGCGTTGCGCTCGGAGCAGCTCACCATCGGCCGCAGCACGCTCGCCGATCTGCACCTCGCCGAGGAGGGCGTCAGCCGTAAGCACGCGCGCATTTGCTGGGCGGGAGACGCCTACATGCTCGAAGACCTCGGCTCCCAGAACGGCACCTTCGTCTGGGGCAAGTCCGTGAGAGCGGTGCAGCTGCGGCAGGGCGACCTGATCCGCGTGGGGCCGGTCGCGACGCTTCGCTTCTGCTGGATGGATGAGCATCAGAAGAACCTGCTCGAGGAGCTGTACGAGAGCAGCGTGCGCGATCCGCTCACCGGTGCTTTCAACCGGCGCCATTTCTCCGAGCGTCTGGAGGCGGAGCTGGCCTATTCGAAGCGCCACTCAGCCGACGTGTCACTGCTGTTGCTCGACATCGACTACTTCAAGAAGATCAACGACCAGTACGGGCACCTCGAGGGTGACCGGGTGCTGCGCGAGCTGACGCGAGCCTGCCATCAAGGGCTGCGCACCGAGGATATGTTCGCGCGCTACGGCGGAGAGGAGTTCGCGATCCTGCTGCGAGGAGTGCCGCTGTTAGGCGCGGCGCGCGCCGCCGAGCGCTTGCGCATCGCGATCGCCGAGCAGGTGTTCGTGGGCGACCCGCCGCTCTCCGTGAGCGTCAGCATCGGCTGTGCGTCGATCTCGTGCATCGAAGACGCGACGAGCGGCGCGCTGATCCACATCGCCGATCAGCGCCTGTATGAGGCCAAGCAAGCGGGGCGCGGCCGCGTCGTCGCCGAGGGCTTCTTCTCGCGCGAGTGAGCGCTTCGACGCCGACGGCGGATGTGCGGGTGGGACGGCGCCCCACACCGGGCCCGCGCGTGTTTTGCCTCGTGCGTTGCAGAAGACGTTGCCGACGTGCAGGGAAGCGTTACCGGGACTGCTGGAGTGCCCGTTCAATTCGGGAGAGCGATGGTGTTGCACTCACATGATCCGACCGCGGCCGGCGACATAGCTCGGGCGGGCGAGCCAGGTGAAGAAAGAAAGCGGATTGGGCTGTTCCTGGCCGGCGGCACCTACGCCTACCAGGCCGAGGTCATCTTTGGCGCTCACGACGAGTGCGTCCGGCGCGGCCTCGATCTCGTGTGCCTCGCCGGCGGCCGCCTGGGAGAGGCAGATCCGCGATGTTACGCCTATGATATAGCCTCGCCCGGTCGGCTCGACGCGACCATCATGGTCCCGGGTACGTGGGGCGCTCCGCTCGACTCCGAGGAGGTACAGGCACTGCTCAGTCGCTACGCGCGGACACCCATCTGCGTCATCGGTGCCCGTTGGGGGGATGCTCCGTCGGTCTGTATCGACAACTCGACCGGCGTGAATGAGCTGACGCGGCATCTGATCGAAGTGCACGGCCGTCGCCGGCTCGCGTTCATCGCGGGCCGAGGGATCGAGGCCGAAGAGCGACAGGGTGGATTCGAGCGGGCCCTGCACGCGGCCGGGCTCACCTTGGATCCCAAGCTCTTTTATGCTGGCGACTACTCGCTCGAGGCTGGGCGCGACGCAGCGGGGCGCTGGTGTGCAGACGGTCGCGCCGCGTGCGACGCCATCGTGGCCGCCAACGACTGGATGGCCGCCGGGGCGCTGGAGGTGCTTCGGGAGCACGGCATCCGTGTGCCGGAGGAGGTGTCTCTGATCGGGTTCGACGACATCGATCAAGCCGGATTCATGTCGCCGCCGCTCACCACCATTCGTCAACCACCACGCCTGCTCGGGGCCCAGGCCGTGTCGACGGTCGCCGCGTTGCTCGCGGGCGAGCTGCGCGAGCACCACGTGTCTGTCGGCACGTATCCGCAGATCCGCCGCTCGTGCGGCTGCTTCGGCCACGCCTCCGTGATCGAGGCGGTCGCCCCCAGCAG
>Ga0247763_1000328_pt1 | contig 27521 bp, 19 predicted proteins | sample UWRJL141409B4_FD_179926 | JGI IMG/M metagenome (GOLD analysis project Ga0247763, IMG submission 179926) | Plant litter microbial communities from Arlington Agricultural Research Station in Wisconsin, United States - UWRJ-L141-409B-4 | ecosystem: Environmental > Terrestrial > Plant litter >... | reverse complement strand
AAGACCCCGCCGCAGAGGAGGAGCACGGAGCGGCATTCATCAGTCGCGCGGTGCTTGTGGTGTGCTGCTTCCTCGTGCCCATCGCTGTGGTTCCGGTGTCGCAGGACGACTGGACCGACGAGCTGGACGAGGAGTGGCGGGTGGAGCGTGATGGGAGCGAGGAACATGGCCCGAAGCACCAAGGTGGCACTGCAGATAGAGAGACGGCGACGGAGGAGGAGATTGGCGCGCAGTGGGGTGGCGACTACGTCGAGATGGCAGGTGGGGGAAAGGCGCCTTGGGTGACTCTGTACAGGTCCTCGGATGGGGGAAGCCGCCAACTTTTCATGTTGAGAGAGCAAGACGTTGGCGATGAGTCTTTGTTGACAGAGTCGCACGAGCGGTGGTTGATGCCAACCTGGTCCTTCCATGGCTCGGTTCGCGGCGTGGTTTTGGAAAGACAGCCTGACAACGGGGGGCAGTTCCGCCGCTGTGCCTACTTCGAATGCGGACTCGGTCAGGAAAAAACCCGGTTTTGGAACTGCTGCCTCGATTTCGTGGCAGGAGCCCCCGATGGACTCGAGAAGCGCCGGTTTGACGCTGTCTTGGGCCCGGTGGCCAGCGGTCGCGGTGCTTGGGAAAAGTGTGAATTGGGAGACGGCGTCGAACAGTTTGTAGTATCCCTGGTTTAGTGACTTATTTGTTCCCGTCCCCTACCAGACCCTTGCCGGACTGAAGGCTTTTTCAGTTGCAGGCAAATCATTTCCGAACCAAGCGTCTGCCCTGGGAGCGCTTGAACTTTAGCCGTCACTGCCTCTTGCTGCGGTGGGTACACGACCAGCGCAAGCCCTTACTATCGATCATATCCAGAGCATATGATCGAGCAGCCCCCCGTGTCCGTGACGACGATGGCTCACAACCCCGTTCTGTCTCGCCTCTCCCCGAGTGTGGTTGTTTCTTGTCTTGCTTCCAAGGCTTGTAGCGTCCCATGACATCGTCGGCACCGATGAACCTTAACGAGACGCGCGGGGTACCGTATCAGGCGGTATTCAGCGCTGTCCCGGTGACCCAGTACATAAATCCTGGATTGAGGAACAACTTGACCGAAGAAAACGCGTACCAGTGGGAGTTGAATCAGTGGCACCGTTGTGATTTCTAGAAGATGATTGGGACCAAGTGTCCCTCATTAAGTCGGTTTTGGCTCGGAACAAAATTGTACACCTGCCAAGATTGTAATTAGAGGAACTCTACGATCCAAGTCGACGATGGGAGACACAAACCAAGACCTAATAGTATGAGATCAAAATATAATGTCGAATGAGATCATCACTCCACGGAGGTTACCTACCTATCCAACGGCCTTCTCCGCTCCTCTGAGCTTCATGAAACCCATCTTGAAGACCGTCAATGCCATGGGCAGCACAAGTTGGTTTGAACCACTTTCTGTCACGGTTCGGGCCGTGGCGTGCGATAAGATAGTCGGTGGTAGCGATGCAGTACCTCAACTTCACCAAGTTTTACTTTTGGTGGTATAACGGTATGGTGTGCCACTTTCGTGCCGTGACAATTTCGTCACTTCCCTGATCATGTCCACCAAATGCCTGAGCCAAAGCGCCACCAGACTCTTGGTATTCTAATGCGTAGGTGGGGTCGATGTGAGTACCGCTTCTCAGAATATTCCCGGGATGAGCCCGGGCCAGTATCAAGTTGTTGGTCGAACCTATCTCGACGGATTGATGAAGGGAGAGACTATTTTGGGGGCCTCTCTCTTAACGATATGGACACGTTTGGAGACCCGATCTCGAAACACCAAAAGTATCAGGCCGTTTTAGTTGTAATTCAGTAAGAGAGAGGCAAGGTAAGTATGTTTTGACCTGAGCGGCCACGGGTTCGGATAAGCTCTATTCAAATCAAGGAGTACTAAAACGGCTCACTACGTGTAATCCAAGACAGCCAAAGGTTGAATCGCTACTAAAAGCAGCTCTAGTCAAAGCTTATGACGGCCCCATAATTTCAGCACCTAGGCAAACTGCTCATGATTCTTAGCCGACCACATTCAAAATCATTTGACTGCCGGTTGCGGGGTTTGACGTCCGCCGCCGCAGCCGATCTCAAGTACCGGGAACGGATTGGGCGCCGTTTATTACATCCACGGGAAGGATTCGAAAGCAAATAGCCATCCATATAGGGTATCGTTCCGATTGATTGCCAACCAAACCGGAAGGCAGGGCAGTCCCCACGGGCTATTAAAATACCCAAGCAAGCTTTTTAAGCTCTCGTCGGCTGTTTACCTGGTTCTTGACATTCGACACCATGAACCTTCAGCGTAAAGTTGCAACTACTGTCGTTTGGGCGCTTTCTGTTTTCGGGGCGTCATGTACGCCCCAGAGCCCAAGCGCCAACTTCCCAGCCGCAAAAAGTTTGGATATCATGCGCCTTCCTCCCGCAGCAAGACACTCCATCCCAATTCATGCACGGTTCCCCAACATCTCAACCAGCCAGCCGGACAACCCTTGCACCAATGGCAACTTCCGGTCTCCAGTGTACGAGTTTGACAACGTGACAATTTCCAAGTATTTCCGCAACGACAACGACCCACAGGAGAGGTTCTGGTTTTCCACTGTTAACTTCACCGTCCGCGATGTGGCCAATAACTACTCGTTCCACTGCCGGTGGGGACCCAGAAACCCCCAAGCTGGCCCGAGCTGGGAGACGCAGGACTGCATACCCGATACTGGTCCCATTCCCGACCCTTCCCAGGCCGTCACCATGCTGAACCTCTGGCCCGCGTATATCTTGATGAACAAATCGGATCAAGATCCCATCCGGCTCGTCCAATACTGGTACTGCGACATCGCTAATGGATCATACCCCGATGTGTATCAGTCCAAAGCTGAGCTGTTCCTCCATGTCACATGCCCAGACAGGGGGAATATGGATGCTGAATACCCGTGTGTTGTGTCAACACCATTCCCCGTGTCCGTCAAGGCCCAGTGGCAACCCCGTGGCGCTCTTCCCGGAACACCGAAGCTCGTTCCGCGGCCAATCCAAGCACCGCCACCCGCAAGGGGCGGCCTCGGCCCCGTGCCAGAGACCGACTGCACAGCAATGTCCTTTACGCATCCCGACTGGGAGCTATCAGAGTCCTCGTACATCCCCTGGCGGAACTGGAATAGGAATTACCCGGCTGAGACGGTGAAGCTCAACCTAACCAGCCGCGTAACAGGGAACCACGTGCAATGCCAATTCGGGGGGTCCAATGTGAGAGAGCGCGAGGAGTTCTGGCTGCTCGAATGCTCTCCCGACTCGGAGCATCCGCCGCAGCACAATTCCATCTTCAACGTGGAAATATACATGGAGGGCAGGCTTCTCGTCGTTCGAGAAGACTGGGTTTGCGGCGATGTTGGCGGGTCATACTCGTAAGTTTGAAGTTTCAGATTGCCATCATGATCTGTGCGAAGCTGACTTTGGTCGACCGCCTGCTTGATTTGATCAGAACCAACTTCAGCGCTACCTCGTCCACGTATCTAACCATCTATCCGATTGACTCAACCTCCTCCGTGTACATGGCCGAACCCATGACCATCAAGGGAATGTTGACCAAGCCAGTCTCTCTCACACCGGCTCCCATCCCGCCACCACCCGGCTCTACGAATCCAGGCTGTCTCGCAACGTCGCAGCGGGCCAGCGGCGCGGTTTGGACGGCGACCCGCTTCTTGTACCAAACAACGACACTCAACTACACAAATTATGCGTATAGCGGTGGATATCCGTGGAACCGCACGCTAGCGTTTGAGCTCCGGAACGAAGCCACGGGCGTCACGCAGTCGTGCGTCTTTAACGACCCCATCCTCGACAACCCCGTCGACCGGTGGTGGCGCTGCGGCGACAACGCGGCAACCAATCTGCACGCATTTCCCCAGCGCTCTATCGAGACGTACATGCACTGGAACAGCTCGACGAGCGAGCTCCGCTTCAACCAGACGTGGTACTGCAACGACTCGCCGTCGGGCATCGCCTTCCAGATCAGGGGAGAAGGCAGTCTCCGGCCGCGCTACGACAGCGCCGTCTTGTGCGGGTCGTCGACCAGCACCGTATACAACTTTGGGTGCCCGAGCATATTTGCACCTAACCCGTGCAACATCACCTTGTCAGCACGGTGGTGCTCTCTCGGAGCCGACCGCGAGGGCCGCGGCTCCACCACTGTGTGGTCCGCTCGCCCCATTGCCTTGCAGCGCCTGCCCGACAATGCACTAACGTCGCCGGACCCCGACCCATCCCAGTGGAGCTGCACGGTGGCCTCGCTGGGTCGTGGCCCCGTGGCGTGGACGCTTCGCGCGCGAGATTACCTCACGCTGACGGCCTGGTTTGGCCACTGGAAGTCGGACCAGACGTACACGAAGCTGCGCTTCAACCTAAGCAGCTCCGTGTTTCAGGACCGGCCCGATGGAAACACAAAAGGCAGCGTGGTACGCGACGTCGGCATCCAGTCCAAATTCAGCGAATACGGTGCAGCGGACTTGACGCCGTGGCTGCGCGGGTTCAACCCGACAGCCACATTCCGGTCGTTGAACCGCAACTATTACTACGACTTGGGCTGGGATTTCTACAACGTCTTGGGTTGGCAGGTTCGTTTTGATCTTACAACAGGATATATGGAGCTGAACCATTCGTGGTACTGCGATGACAAAGACCCGTCACGGCCGTGAGTATCTTTTTCCTCTCTCTCTCTCTCTCTCTCTCTCTCTCTTTCTCTCTCTCTCTCTCTCTATTTTAAAACGATGCGCGAGCTGATAACGTGTTATAGGATTGTGTTCAATGGTACCTGGAATGGCTATATATCGCTCAACTGTACGTACAAGTTTGGGAGCGAAACCCCCGACTTTGAGGATGGCATTGTCTGCTTACCTGTTGGAGGAAGCGATATTGTTGTAACTCCGGTGGTGATTCACCACACCATCAGTAGCACCATACCAGATCCCTTATATTGACATAATACTGCCCCCCGCTAACCTCTCATCTCCTCCCTTGGCAGTACTTGTAAATTTTCCACTATGCGCGCACTCAGCCCCTAGATAGAATTTAACACCTTGAGACGTGGGCAACTTTCTGTGAGGCGTATAGTTGGGCACCAGACAAGCCGCGATGTGTTCTGATAACAAGGATCACTGTTTTTTTATTGAGGGTAAAAAATAACAATAAACGAAATAATAGTCGTATGTGTTTCTCTTTTTAATTTTAATGTTGAGGAACTCTAGTATTTTTTGTGTCAAGTGTATCGCTTCATTACTACCTCTATAGTCTCACCCGACAATTTTTTCTATCCGAGTCCGTATTAGTCGCAAATCCCGAGCTAAGGGTGAGCCGCACTGAGGGCTGTCGCAAACTACTCACTGCACCAAAAAGCGGGGAACCCAATTACTTCCTGACCCTGGTAGTTGCACTTATATCTGACAAGGGCCGCCTGAGCCGAAGTGGGTCAAAAACTTATCCCGGCTATAGTTGCTATGACTACATTTGCAGGGATAGGCCAAGTTTTAGGACCAGTCCATTACATATAACAGTTAGTTTCCCTTGCCACGTAAGAACCGTTTTCTTGTTCCACCTGACCATCACCGTTAGATGGTTAGCTTTTAAGAATGTTTAAGTTTATGTCGTATAGGGCTCGGATTCGTAATATTATATTTTAGCGACCTTTATAACTTAAGGTGTCGGGTACGTTTGTTTTTTTAGTATACTTTCGCGTCAGAGCAATAGTCGGTGAAGCTATCTTATTGCCTAAGATAGGAATTCTTAAGCTCGTAGTTAGTATTGAATCTATATCATCGTTTCTAGCGGAGCTGGCTTATTCCGTTAATACGATCTAACTAGTATAACCAGCTAAAGCCTTGGGGCAATATTATCAAATTAATTAGCTCTTTTATGAACTAATCCTCTTAATATATAACTGCCAAGTGCCCTGTGTTGTAGTGGTCTGCGGCCACGTAGCAGTGCTCACTGCTATAGTTGGCACACTAGCCCCCAGGGCCGCACTGGCCTGAAATAGACCAGAGCAAGTGGGGCCAGTGGCCCCACAACATTTAGCCATGCAGGCGGATAGTGGTCTTTGATTCTCAAGTCACCTGATCGGAGGGATTGCCAACCCTTGGGGTTCGTTGGGTAGCTACGGGCTCGTCCATCCCCGCTTTAATCTCTTTTTCTTTACTTTCTACACCATTAAGTCAACAAATACCACCGACTGCTTGCAGCCTTCATCGGATATGGCAGCCCAAGTGCAGATCCCAATGCCGGCAAAGGAACCAAACACCAAGCTGAACGCTGTCTGCAATGACTGCGCGGCCATGTTCGAGTTCGCTACCCGCACTCTCTCCCAACGGGACCCTCCAGAAGATTTCAGTCTCCCACTCACTTGCGATCTTCGGAACCGCCTGGAGGACAATGCTCGATCCTCTTCATGTCATATGTGTGTCTTAATCGCTCAAAGGTTGCGAGACGACGTAGGAGAGGCCGAAAGCGAGGATAACGCGGCTCCTTTCACGCTTCTCATACCGTCGAGCTCGTCCGAGAAAAGTGTGCCATTGTATCTTTCTGACAAGGATTTGATCCCTGTGGCTCAGATCGCGAACTGTAGGCCAAACAACTCCGGGCTGCTCTGTCGCCTAGCATGTAGCTGATACTTGGATTACAGTTGTGCTCGCCGAGGCCAGACTGTTGTCGGCAGAGAAAACATGGTCTCCAGAATCCCTCCACGCACTCCAAGAATGGCTGCAGGCTTGTACCACTTCGCACCGTGCATGCATACCGTCTTCAACGTCACACCGTCTTCCACTGCGTCTTTTAGACGTATGCCAGGGATCGGGTCTGGTAAGCGGGCAATATCCTCCAGGCATGGATAGCTTCGATCGTTTTAGTGCTGCCCAGCAGCCTAGTGTACGTCTATGCTCAACGCGGGGCCTGCCACCAAACACGCATTATGTGACGCTCAGCTATCGCTGGGCCGAATCTCCGCGCCTTCTACTTACGAAAAAGACCGAGTCCAGGTTCGAGCAAGGCATGGATCTTGGAGCTCTTCCGCCAGAAGATGTAGCTATATTCCGGGACGCCATTCACGTCACAAGGTGTCTCGGTTTTCGATATATCTGGATCGATGCCTTGTGCATCAAACAAGACGATGAAGAAGAAAAAGGCACCGAGATTATGAATATGGGCGACATCTACGGCAACTGCATCCTCAACATCTCGGCGAGCGAGGGCGTAGCCGACGCAAACGGGCTTGTCTACAAAAGGGATCTTCTGCTCGCGAATCCTTGTCGGTATGTTGATTCGGGGCAATCCGACGCTGGTCCTAGCGCGGTATTCGGCGAAGCTCTCAGGCTGAGTGGTTCTGGCTTGAGCCAGCGCGGTTGGGTGTTTCAAGAAAGGACCCTTGCGCCCCGCATTGTACATTTCACACGCCACCATCTCCTCTTTGAATGTGGCCAGCGGTTTTGTCCTGAATGGCGTTGCGACACCGGCGGTTCTTCTGCCGAAACATCCCCTTACAGCGCTGTCAAGGACCTCCTGGCGGTTCGTTCCGATCAAGGACCGGAACGCAACGAAGTCCCCTCCGAGGCTACGCATCGCTTTGAGGAACTATGGTACCGTCATATTGTCCCGCTGTACTCGACAACCAAAATCAGTTTCCATAGCGATAGATTGCTGGCACTGTCGGCAGTCGCCCAGAGGTATTGCGCGGCGAGAAAACTCCAGGCCTCCGACTACGTTGCGGGTGTCTGGAAGCCGGACCTGCCAGCCGCATTACTCTGGAGACACAATGTCGATGTTTCCGGCCCAGTCTACGATTCCATTTCCCTGGCGCCATCCTGGTCGTGGGCGTCAAGCTCGGGAGAGGCCTGGGGTATAGTACCTCACCGGCTGGATGCCAAGGCGAGCGTGCTAAGTGTACACGCGGAGCCCATGTCCAGAAACCCGTTTGACGGCACGAGATCGTGCGTCCTGCGGTTACAGGGGCGTCTCTGGAAGTTCTGCCGCCGAGAAGATGGAAACAAGATACGTTGGTACAATCTAGCCAACACACATGCTCTTTCCGAAGTGGCATCCTGCCCGGTCCCCGGTCAGAACGAGGTCGGCATTGTCTGGGATCGGACTACATCTGCTACCAAGGCGTTATTCCTCAAGTTCCAGCCGCCCAATCAGATGATTACAGCTGGGATTGGTAGACCTGCGCTGTATTTCTTGCATGTTGCTAACTCGCAGGGGTTTGAGGAAGGGCTCGTTCTACATCACCGCGATGGGGCTCTGGGCGGATACGTGCGAGTCGGCTTTTGGATGTTGGAAAAAGGATTATGTGTGCCCGGTGAGCTCGAACGTCATGAATTTGTCGAAGGTATTTGTGGACAGTATGTTATTGATATATACTAGGCTCTTACGGTGTAAGATAAATAATAATATATAGTAGAGGCAGTATTGAAGTGTAGCTGTGTACGAATCCCTTACGTTGTTCTCGGATCGTAATTCGCTCCGTGCTGTACGTCGCTAGGCGTCAGAGCAGTCAGCCGCCTTGCGACTTTGAAAGCGTCCTTGCGACTGCCTCCGACACCATTCCCATGACGGCCTGATGGAAGACCATGGAAGGAATGTATGAGAGGAGGTATTTGATAATATTGTTTTGTGCGACCAATCTGGGCACGCGAAACTTCCTTTTTCGTACTTCGCCTACGTGACGTTGCTCACCCCGACTCAGGGCCGGCTCAGGATTGGCTCAGGATTAGCTCAGTCTTGCTCAGTCTTGCTTATCCTCGGAACCATTTCTGGAAGGCTGCGCCGCAGCATCCACAGCCGCTTTAACTCTAGCCTTTGGATATCAGATCGGACCCATGAGCCAATGGGGAGCTTGGACCCTGCTCAGATTGCTCGCATCCAAGCGCAGCTTGCGGCACTGGAAGTGTTGCGATACGCAAGGGCAGGGGGGCACTGATATTTCGGGAAGAGTGTCTATTCAGAAGAGTCTCAGGGAGTAGAGAAGCGCTACTTAAATAGAGGTCATGGTCATGTGAGGGTGTCACGTGCTGGCGCTAGGACCTCCTCAGCTCGCTCCTTGCAACACATATGTTATAAACCTAGACACTAACGTGCATGATAAGCGAGTGAGCATTCTAAGCGAGTGAGCACTTTTCCACTGCTTTATTACATCTATCTTTAATTATATAACTACAATACTAGGAAATAGTAATAACTGAATTGGAAATAGATGAATTAGATGATTCTGCAGCCTCTTTACATGTACGTGCATTATGACCAGGCTTGCCGTATACGCTATAATACTGAATCTTCGTACGAGACCCCCCTGTACCATTACGATTTTGACGTTCTTCCTGAGCCAGTTGCTTACCTATAGCCTTACTATTTAGTAGATCCCGTGTATTTTGTATAGTAAGTGACCCTTTAAGCTGTATATGTGTTTTTTTAGCTCTCCGTCGTTTGCTAAGTCCCTTATTGGCCTTACGTAGTGCTGAGACCTCCGCGCGTAGAAGAGCTACCTCGTGTATTACAACCATTGTACCTTTCGCTAATTGGTTTATAGCAGTTAATATCGAGGTTGGAGAGTTACCTTGGTGGTTGGATATCCGAGTTTTAATAAGCTCTGATTGTGAGGTAGTTTCTCGAGGGTTATGGGGTGTTTGGGAGAGCTAAGGTAGTGCTGTACCTGGCTTTGAGGTTGGGGGTGTTGGAGTCCGAATATGTATATTTAGTTTGGATATTACCCTCTCTGGGTTGTGCGGTATAAGGCCGGTTTCGGTAAACCCCCCTTGGATATTGTTTTCTGTGATGGAAGCAAAAAACGCCTCCCTGAACGCATAGAGAAATTCCAACTTGCTGATGTGTGTGATGTTTATCCGTATTAACTGCTTAATTTGGCGGCTATACGTCTTTTTTAAAGGCGTAAAATAATTAATATCTAATGGCTGAAGTAGGTGCGAGGAGTGGGGAGGTATATAGAGTGTAATGATGTTGTGCTCCTGGTAGTAGGTTTCGAATTCTTCGGAGTGGTGGCTATTATGGTTGTTAAGAATTAATAGTTGGTATTTGCCCTTTGTACGAGATGTTGTGTGGAAATTGAAGTGCCGAATCCAATCTATGCCTTTCTTATTGGTAGTTTAGTTATTATCGGTTGGTGTAATATGCCAGGTCTCCGGGAGGTTGTACTTTTTATATTAGTTGGCGAGATGGTATTGCCTAGTTAAGATGATGAATGGTGGGATGGCCCAACCTAAGGCGTTCACCCCTTGGATAACTGTTGCCTACTTTTGATTGCCAGGCTGGGCCTGTTTAGCCCTATTGCTGCGGCTATCCGAGGTAGTAACTACTATAGTAGCGATGATAATGCCTATTATAAAGCCAGTTTCGTTAAAGTTGTATAAATTGTTGTTGAGGATATTGTATTTGACCTTAACGTTATATATAAGGGTAAACTACTCGCGAATAACCTTTGGATCTTCGCATTTGGCCCTTTGGTAGTTGTATTTACGTGTAAAATGCGTCCGAAGTTCTGGTTGGTGCTTAATGAAGTTGTGAGCCTATCGTATACTAATAGGGGGCGCGTTGCGTTTGCGTAGTAATTGGTTGGCTATATTTTCTACGTAATAAAGCCGGGGATGGAATGTACGTGTATATAGCTTAATTATGTATTGAATAATCGTTTTTTCCTTTAAATCTGTAAGTTTGCGCGAATTGGCTGGTGTATTGTATCGTGCAGGTTTGCTGTCACGTCGTCGCGTCAAAGTCATATGGTTAACTCCGTAGATTTTTGTAGTAGTATTGACCTTAAGTGTTGCATCTCTTTCAAGAGCTTTGAGGGCTAAAACTATTATATTTTCTTTTGAAGTAGAGGGTATGTTGGGTGGTGGAGAAAACTGAAGTCAATTCGAGGGGTGGTGTTGTTGGTGGAAAAGTGCTCACTCGCTTAGAATGCTCACTCGCTTATCATGCACGTTAATGGCCTCGGGAAAGGCCGTTAGGGCCTAATGGGCAGAATGCACAGCGGGGCTGTTAACAGATATGGATACCACGTGACTACCCCGCTTCTTAAAATAGCGGCCTAGATATATACGTGCACGCTCCTGGTCTGATAACCATTTTTGGCCTTTCGACTTCTACTCATCCTACAGCCTGGTGAACGATCTCAAAAAGTACGGTATGTCGAATTCCATCTCCACTCGGCTCATTATATTAACACAAATCAAGGAGTTCAACACATCGCCGCAGCATCAGTGATTGCAATGGGGTCTGGGCTAGCTCTCGCGAGGCATCGGCAGCGTTTTGCTAGAGACCCAGAAGCAAGGAAACGCTGGGAAGAGAGAAAAGCAGAAGAAAGACAGAAAAAAAGGCAATGGGAAAAATTTCAAGCCAAGCTTAGGCCGGCAGACGAGACAACCGAAATTTGTGACAATGTGGTATATGTCACCCATGTCTCGCTTGCCGGTTGGCTCTTTCCAGGGCCATGGGCCAATGGGCGGATGCAGAGTGCGCGATACTGCCAGGGTGCTACCTTGGGCCTCTGCATGAAAAATCACCTTCATGCAACAGTGAGCTCCGGAGAGGAGAAGGCGGACTTTCAATGGGAGATGTCGGAGAAGGTCATCCAAGCTCCTACGCAGCAAGTGGATTTGGTCGCCGCCATCGTCATGGAGGCGTCTTTTACGGACGAGAACATCCTGCAACGGTACGTGTCAGGATGCAGAGTGACGAACACCAAGGCAATTGTGGAATGGTGTCGGGCACCTTTTTGTGGCCGCCGGCACGCAGTTCTGGTCGATTCACATGTCATGTCACAGCGCTTCCGTGATTCTCGGGAGGAATCTGCTGTGTTGCGGATTCCATGGGCTCTACCAAGCAATGTTCCTGGGCGGCCCGTCGGATTCCGGAAGTACAACCTGAGCGATGAGGAGAGTAACCTCTTGCTGGAAAGACTCAGTCAATACGAGGGCCCGAAACTCGTCATGTGTAATTCATCTGAGTCATGGCCGGAGCGCTGGGATGAGCCCTGGGATGAGTCTTGGGACAGGTTTCCTTGGGAAAAGGAGTCGCGAGAGTCAATTGGACCAACAATATTGATTGGCAGTGAAATGGTCAAAAACATCCAGCACTGTGAGGGCATCCAAAAACAAACCGGCGGAGAATATACCATAGGGCAAAGATCATTGCCCAAAAAGGTCTTCGACATGGACACTAATGCAGCCGTTCAATACACGGCCGGGATGGAGTATGCCGCTCTATCGTATGTGTGGGCCCAGCATTCCGAGAAGACGACAATCTCTACTCTGCAGAAACTCAGGGTGGAACTGGGAATCCGATATTGGTGGGTAGACCGTCTCTGCATGATGACTGCAGAGGAGAAGGCAGAGGAAATCCCACTTATGGCTGGATATTATAGCAATGCCGCGGTCACGGTCATATACGATCGCGAGATGGCGGCTAAGGCTATGGGAGACTTGAAAGAAGCGTGGACATCGAAGGCGTTGTCCGAGTTCAGCGAGAACCTGCACTCCCAGCTCATGGCAACCACGTGGGCCAAAAGGGTATGGACACTTCAGGAATTTTTATTGGCAAGAAGAATCTTGATTGCCACCAAGAACGGACTCATCGATGGATACATGCTCGGGTCGTGGGCCAAGGCCATGGGGCAAACAGGAGACTCTCTCTCCTTCAAGCGCGCACCATGGTATGCCATCGACATTCGTTGCGGGGGTATCACGCGCAAAATGCTGAACCTTGTACCGGGATTTGATGGATTCGGGCCTTCCAACTATACCTTATCGTTACCGGACCCGGTCAATCTCTCACTAGGGGCAGCCTGGAAACGGGCTGAAGGGAGAGAGTGCACCCAGCAGGAGGATCTCGTTTACGGCATGGTGGCTCTGCTGGACCAAGGGGAGAAGGTGGTGGTGGAGTATGGCATTAGCTGGGCCGAACTAATGAGGAGGTGTTGCAAATGGGGGCTTGTGAAGTCGGACGTCATGACATCGGATGGAATCTGCTGTGAGCCGGGTATGTGCTGGGCACCAGACCCGTCTGGCAACCGGGTGCCACGATTGGCCGACTGGCAGATGGCGCCGGTGCCAATGGCACTGGCTACCCAGGGCTGCGAAGTTTCACTCGCCCAGGTTATAATTCGGGTAGGGCCCAAAACCTCAAACGGCCTGCATACCTGGGGTACGCTGCGAACTGCTGAGACGGACTACTCGGTCTTACTCAGGGGTTTACCGCCGTCAGCCGCCATTGAGTACACTGGCCTGGTTGTGGGGGCGAGATATAAGCGATTGTTGGTCATCTTGGCTCATGAACAGGGAACGGGTAGGAGAGTCTTCCACAAGGTTGGCGTATGTGAAGTGATCGTCAATGAGGATGAAGACGATATCAAAGATATGATCGCCGAGAAAGCTATCGTCGGACATGGAGGAACCAACGATGGAAAAGCTGGCAATTGAACCTACAACGTCGTTGCCAATAAGCAGTACTTTGTTGTCTTCCGGTACGGATCTTTTTTGCCTTCAACCGTTAAAATACAACTGTTGTCAACAGGCTTTTGCCAAGAAGTTAACACTCGTGCTTAGAATTCAGGATATCAATCATTCTGGATTTCATCGCCACACCTAAAGCAAGCAAAAGGGAAGACAATCACTTTTAACAAGGGTTTTCAATAATACCAGTGCCTCCAAAGACTACAACATCACAAAGGAGCAAGCCCAAGCCATCAAGTCGTTGGGTTATCATGTGCCGAATTGTTGCGAGTGCACCAGTCCTGAAGTGGAAACACCCAGCCAGAAAAGGGGTGGTGCCCGGGATAATCGCTCTTTTCATCGCTGATGAACGCCGCTAGTGGCGACGTTTTGAAAGTGCGCAGCTGGTACCCGCTGTCTAGGCACTAATTAGCCAAGGACCCAGCTGTCTAGGAATCAACCAACCAAGGACCCAGCTGTCATACCAAGGATAACGCCTAGCATCCGGGTTTAGTGATACCAGCTGGGAAACCGCCTGCAAATTCTAACAACTCCAGTCTAGTCTACTAACATTCGTGCTACGGGCCTCCGTGACTGCTTACAGCAGGTATTTCTGAATCTAAATATGTGGCTACCTCATGCTAAAGTTAGTAAATCTCTAAATTATATTAACAACATATTGTTTTGCTGGTGTTATCGGCCGCATCCAGCCTAACAGACGCCATGTCTTTAACACTATCGGCTCAATCCTCAAGAGCGCCGCTATCGCCCGTGACGCAGCTCAGCGAGGCGGTTGATGATTTCCAGAAGATTTTGGCCGGGGACCAACGGATGGCTCTCCAAAAGATAAAATCCATTCCGGACGCGAATGCCGTGCTTGTGTTCACGGCAGAACTTGACTACTCCAGTCAGCACAGAAAAGGCCGCAGCATCGCTACCCGACTGCATTCGGTCCTCCAGTCAGTCCGAGAATTCTCTGCAGTAATCGACACATTCGTATCATCAAACCCACAAATAGCCGCTCTGATCTGGGGAAGTGTCAAACTCACGATACAGGTACGCTACAATTAGGAAATTCCGCTGCCTCAATCGAGCTAGCTAACTCGGATGAGATTGCACTCAATTTCACGTCCTACTATGAAGCGCTTTCTAACCTCTTCATGGTTTGGCGTCTCACTGCCCACGGTTCGCCGAATACCAGATGCTGTATCTGAACTCGGTCCGCCTTCAGAGAGCCTTGTGCAACTTCCACGCTTCTATCATCCACTGCTGTAGGCACGTAGTAGAGGTAACCAAACGACCTTGTTTGTCGCTCCGATGCCGTCCGTACTGGGGATTTCTATCGCTAATAGATCCAAGGGAAAACACAGCTCTTGAACGCTCTCTGGCAGTCTGTTGAGCAAGAATTCAAGTTGGATATCGGCAACGTTCAGAGGTGTGGGATAGAGGTAAGGGAAGAAATAGCCCTTGCCTCTGCACAGGCCGACCTCCACGACCAAGAGCTCCAGAGGAAGGAAAGAGAGGCGGCTTCTGGGTACAGACACAAGCTCGGACATATGCTGTCTCGAATGGGAAACGAGCTTGATGCTATCAAAGAATGGCAATTGCAGCAGGATAAGCGTCAGTCGAGTGAGTTTCTCCACTCAACCCCTGCCCGTTATACCTAACTGACTGCCCTGTAGGGGCCCGACGGCGCCACCTACTGGATTCGCTGTCTTGCCATGACCATCTCATCCCATACAAACGCGCTTGCAAGGCACGGCACTGTAATACAGCACAGTGGATATTTGACACAGATGAGTTCTGTCGATGGAAAGAAGGTACCACATCTCCTTGGATATGGTGCTCGGGAAAAAGTGGGTTCTACCAAAGACGCGTTTAGCTTTCTTTTTTTTTCTTTTTTTTTTTGCTAATATCCACTAGTCGGATCCGGCAAAACGATTCTCATGTTTGTATCCTATATTTTGGGTGGCCCACTGAACTACCACCGAGTTTCGCTAACAACCTAATTCATAGTGGGAGTGCGATTAGCTACGTCCTTGCGCATAAGAGCAGGCCTGGTGAGATTGTCACCTTCTTCTTCCCTCAGTTCGATGACCCGCAGTCGTTATATACGGAAACCGTCATAAGATCAATCATCAGGCAGTCGCTTGACCCAGTGGCGCTCTCTGAGGAGATAGAAGCCAAACTGGCCGAGATGGATCAGAAAATGTCCATCGGGCTTGGTGAATTGACGTTTCTTCTTCACCAGAGGATCAAGCAATCGGAAATATTCTACATCTTTATCGACGCCTTGGATGAGTTTGAACCCAGAGAACGACGCGCCCTTCTTGGCTTACTAGCATCCCTCGGCTCCGGTGGATTTACCGTCAGGGTATTTCTCGCGGGCCGCGAGAGCCTAAGTGGTGAGCTTAAAGAAAAGCTTCCCGGTATAGAACGTGTGTCGATGATGTCGGCGGTGGCAAACGCTGATATTAATCGCTATGCCGAAGAGGCGCTTGAAGAAAGGATGCAGAACCAAGACCTCGTGATTAGAGACCAGTCTCTAATCGTTGAAATGAAGCAAGCTTTAACCAAGCATGCAGACGGGATGTACGTGAATAGCACTTTTTCCACATCTCCACATCTTTCGCTAATGGTCAAGGTTTCTCTGGATCACTTTCTTGATAGACGAACTTTGCGCCCAGGGTTGCGACGGCGACATTCGCAATGCTCTCGGATGCCTTCCAAAGACTCTAACAGAGACATTTAGTCGAGCTCTTTCACGGATCATTTCTAGGGGGAAGGCTCCGGTCGCTGGAAGAACATTCTCTTGGCTCGCAACCTCGAAACGACATCTAACATTAGATGAGCTCCGTGAAGCTATATCTATCGAGATTAGTCAGTCGTACTCAATGCCCGAGCGGCTGGTAAACGGCATGGATCAACTTGCGTCATGGTGTGAAAATCTTGTCCACATTGATGAAGATCTGAAGACGGTGCAATTCGCCCACCAGGCCATCCACCGGTTCATCGTCGAGGGACCTACAGGGCCGCAATTGACAGACTTCCACTTCAACCTAGCAGATGCGCACCATCACGCCGGCGAAATATGCGTCACGTATCTCAATTTTAACGACTTCAAAACGACTTTGGCTCGACGACCACAACCAATGAAGCCAGTACCTCCAATTGCGATCGCAAAATTGGCATTGTCGAACAAGCTGAGGATGCCACATGCCATGCCGAAGTTTAGCTCAAGTTCAAGACACCAAAACAGCAAGACACAGCTAGATATCATCAGAGCTCTATCTAGCTACGAAAGGGGAAACGCAGACGAGGCCCTAGAAAAGCTACAGCAAAGTCACCCTTTCCTCAGATACGCGTCGATACACTGGATATCACATACCGACAAGTTTCGGAAGGGTATATCTAGGACATGGGATATATGGCTTCGAATGGTCACTTGCGGGCATGATCTTGCAAAGAGACCCTGGCTGGAGCAGCAAAAGTTCAACGCTCTAGACGCAGAACTGCTGGCGTGGAGCTTACAATCAGGCCACTACGCTTTAATACGTCTGATTCAAGACTGTGGCGGGCTATCTGAACCAGAAAAATACCGGAATGCCTGGGATTCAGCAGCCCAAGGTGATATCGAACTGCTTGATGTTCTTCTTGAAGGAGGCTACTCGCTTCAAATCACATCCGCAGCACTCCAAACCGCTTCCGGGGGCGGCCATTCCGAGATTGTTGAGCGGTTGCTCGCGGCTGGGGCTAACGTCAATGTCGGCCCTGCTAAGGACCGTGGCCGCACTGCATTACAAGCAGCTGCGGGGGGTGGCCATCTTAAGGTTGTGGAGCGGTTGCTCGCAGCTGGGGCTAACGTCAACGTCGGCCCTGCTAAGTACAATGGCCGCACTGCATTACAAGCAGCCGCCGAGGGTGGCCATCTTGAGGTTGTGGAGCGGTTGCTTGCAGCCGGGGCTAACGTCAATTCCGACCCTGCTAAGTACAATGGCCGCACTGCATTACAAGCAGCTTCCGAGGGTGGCCGTCTCGAAGTCGTTGAGCAGCTACTCGCAGCTGGGGCTAACGTCAATGCCGACCCTGCAGAGTACTACGGCCGTACTGCGTTACAAGCAGCTTCCGGGCGCGGCTATCTGGAGGTTGTTGAGCGGTTACTTGCAGCTGGGGCCAAAATCAATGCTAGCCCTGCTGATTACTACGGTTGTACCGCATTGCAAGCAGCGTCCGGAAGCAACTACCCCAAGGTTGTGGAGAGACTGCACATAGAGCTGAAACGAATGCCGTAGCTCCAACATTAATACTATTCATGCCGATATCTTTGTATTTTTCGTGGCGATGGAAGAAGGGATAGAGATAAAGTTGCAGTTGCTTCTACCAAATTGATGGAATTCTGAGCTGAAGAATCGAAAAGCAGAAGAAGAAGAAGCTTTATCTGTTGTATGCGACGAATCTGGGCAAATGAAATTTCCTTTTCCGTAAGATGCCCACATGACACGGCTTGCCCTGGCTCAGGCTCGGCTCAGTCGCTGCTCAGGATTCGCTCAGGCTGGCTCACCTTTGCTCACCCTAATTGCCATTTTCGGCAGGCTACGGCGCAGCCGACGAAACGTTTCAACTTGAGCCGAGGAGGCCCAGAACTAGTCCCATATATAAAAATAGCCAGAATGTGCCCCATTTTAGGACCTAACAGTCTTCGTGTGTTCGTATTGCTTTCCTTCCGCGCTAGAGATCTCGAGAGATCTCTGTGCTCCAAGTCTCCTACTTACAACTCCTGTTAGATAGGATGCCAGTCAGACTGGACATATTATTCGTCCCGGTTCCATAAGGCCGGCCAGGGTTAGCCCCCCCCGAAGAGTCGGCGGATGGCGATTCGGCGTTATTATTATCCCTATAAATCCTTCTGCAACTTGGATGTAGTATTTCATTTGGTAAACCTGTTCCTTACAACGTTTCCCAAGCCGAGCCACCCCCTTGCAATTTAGAAGCTCTAGTGTTTAATGTATCCCTAGTAGAATCAAATATACGGATCCCAATATATACTTAAAGGCTCAAGATCCAGCTCTGCCAGACTCAAAGGCTCATAATCCAGCTCTCCCAGACTCAAAGACTCAAGATTCAGCCCTCCCCGACTCCTAGTCCAATCTTCGCCCCACAAACTCCCTTCCCGATCGCCGCTTGATTCGTGGTAAGGCTGGTAGCCAGTTCGCTGGTACCATCCAAAGGACGTCGAGTATGTCGTCGACATCCATGATAAAGGTCCCGGCTGTTGCAACCGCTCCTCTGGCCCTGAGCGAGTTTCTCGCCCCGCGCGACTTCGCTGCTCTCTCTGTGCTTGCTTGGTCCGCATCTCCCGCCGATGATCTTCTATGGACCGCATACTCTCCGCTTCCCGTGACGACATCCAGCATTCCCGGCAGAAAACGTTGCATACTTTGCGGTAAAGGCTCACCCTAGGGCTTTCCTGGTGCTTAAACCCCCCGCAGCTCCGACATTTCACAAACACGCCCTTCTCCATCCTCACGACAGCGCCGGCCGTATACCCGTACAGTCCGCGCGGTGGCTGGAGGCCGCAGTCAATGCAGAATCGGTTTCGGGCCCCGTCCTCGCCCCGCCGTCTATTGCGCGTTTTCATCCGGTAGGCGAAATGCCGACCGTGCCGGAGCGAGACGCAATAGCTGCAGAAGTAAGCATTGCGTTCCACGGCGTGCTTATCTGATTCAGCGAGGAGGAGCTCGTAGGAGCTAAGGGCTGGGATGATGCGACGAAAGTAACGGCAGGTCCCACGGAGAAGTTGAGATCCTAGCGGGCCGAGGTAGCATATGATGGCGTTCTGTATCTCTCCCGGGAGGGTGAGAAGAGAGATGGGACTGGTTTTGTTGTCCATGCTGAAGAAGTTACGCTGAGTGATAGCAATGTTGCTTGAAGTTGTGTGACGGATGGGTCTTCGTTTGTCTGATGAACAGCACAGCATATAAGGCTGAGATGAGACTGCTTCTGGAACATGATGCGGGGTGAAGCGTGATTTTAATGCGTGATTTATGACTGGAGTTGGGGCAGCCCGGGAGCCTGCTCGCTTTTGCGCCCGGTTTCTGTGGCTGCAGGCTTGAAGCAGTTGCGCCCAATACATTGTGCACATGTACGACGAAGCCTCCAATCCGGAGCCGCATCACAGCCAGAGCGCCAACTGGTCACTTCGCAATGCAACCAGCCGAGTAGTGGCTTGCCGGCAGCACGCCTCACTTGTGTCAGACGCTGGCGAAGAACTTGGCAGTGACGGTTACTCGTCAGGCCTAAAACGGCCGTCAGACGAAGTCGCAAGCTCCTTCGTCAGGGCCGTTGATTTGACGCAGCCTTTGATTTGACGCGTATCTGATACCGCCAAGCCCACCTAATCTGTACTGTAGCCGTTGTATATAGACTTTCCAAAAATTAATCTCGTCAACGAATAATTATTTGTAAATCCGTTGAGGCAGCCTCTGTTGTCACAAGCCATCAAAAATCTATATAACAAGCAATGCTTAATTTCATGCAATTATCTACCCACTTACGTAAATAACATCATTATCAACCCTACTAAATTGATACGCCCCTGTATCATCACTAACATCATGCTCCGGCTCGTAATTGCTCTGTGAAGGCGCAGGACTTGCAAATTCAGAAAAATCCCAATCGTTATCAGAATCCTTAAGGTCGCCTTCATTTACTTCCTTAAGCTCGCCGTCGTCAGCGATTGTGAATGGCTTCAAGTTCGGATCGACTGGTGCGGGCTTGGAAAAATTACTGCTAAAACGCCCGGAATCAATCACACGGCAGCCAGAGCGATTGGAGCGAGCCGTATAACGTTGCAGCCGTGATGTAGGCAGTGTGTTGGGGGCGTGGGCGCACGCGTTTGGTAGACGCGATGCATCGCCATAAAGAGAAGGCTGGCCAACCCCTTTATCGGAATAAGCGAGATTTGCAGCAAATACAAGATACATTAGCTCCCACCAAATTTACTAGGCCTTGGCGGTAGCGAAAAAATGCATCAGATCAAAGTCGTGCGTCAAATCAACGGCCCTGACGAAGGAGCTTGCGACTTCGTCTGACGGCCGTTTTTAGGCCTGACGAGTAAAGGTTGTAATGCAAATCTCAGATGTGGATATCATTATTGAAGGCTGGCCCTCTGTCCGTGCTCCTTCCGCCGCCTCTCACTTGGGCTGTCAACATCCGGTGCTGGGTACAGCGCGTATTCTGTCGCAGCGACCTCCTCAGCGCTCCCGCTGATATAGGACCTCGGTGGTGATGGGAGGGTTGTGTCAGAAACACTGCACACTGGATTCTGTGAAATTGATTGGGGCTGCGACTGCTGATTGAATTGCTTGTGTTGGTTCCGGCTTGCAGCCACAACCTTCTGCTTTATAGACCTTTCTATAGAGCTCGGCCTTCGTCACTGTGGTGGCCCAGGCTCCACGTGGACCAAAGATGCCGTGCTTTTGACAGCTACCCGGTAAAATAGACTTATCCAGACAGTTTTATAATGTTCACGCATGAGGAATCAGTAGTGTAAGATAAATTTAGAGAGGACAAATATCGTTCGCTTATTGTAGTAGTGGGAAGTTTAATGCCTTTATTTCTCTGCACAAAGCTAGGGCATGTACTAGTATACTGTAGGGCATCTCACTGGTGCTGGTATGTTATGTACCATCCCAAATTTTGAGCTCGGGTATTATATACCATCCCGAATTCCAAGTTGGGATGTTATGTACTCTCCCAAAATTCGAGCAGGGATGTTTTGTACTATACCAAGGCATGTACTGGTATATTCTGGGCCAAAATTTGGGACCTGGTGTAACACTGGGGATGTGGAGTACGGCTGATCAGAGCTTGTAACGTAGGGTACAGGATTGGCTAGGATCGGAAGCACTGGGAAGATTGGGTGAAATCGCAAAGATCAATTGAAGCGTGGACTTCCTCTGGTCGGAGGTGCGGCCACCGGCCTACTTATGCTCAAACTCGGCTGTGGGATCCGGAAGCTCCTTGGCTTCCGAATCGGCCCGAACACATAAATCGTCGTATCCGACCTTGTGGCATCCGCGCCTGTAGAGAGCTAAATAGGGGCTGAGAAGAGCTGAGCGGAGCTGGACTGTTATACAACCCTAAAATCAACGACCACCAATACTCATAGTCACGTGACTCTTCGTTACGTCTGATGGGTCTTGCCGTCTTCAAGACCTACCGTGGGCCGTGGGGACAAAGCTTAGACCAGGCCACAGACTGTAAATCTGCGGACTGGAACCCTGGTAGATTCCTGGCTCACCATCGAATTTACCACTTTACACCCATACACCTACTTCCACGTGACAGACCTCTGTCAATCTCTTATACCCAAATTCATCTCATACAACTAATAAGCTTTTCTGTAATAAGCGATGTACTGTGATATATATACCATCCCAAACTCCGATCTGGGACGTCATGTGCCATCCTAGGGCATGTACTGGTATATTCTGGGCTTAAATTCAGGACCCTTAACCCAAATTCGGGCCATTTTACGGATTACTTCAATACATCACTCCCACACCTAGAACTAAAGGTGAACACGTGATATATAATTAAGCCCAGTACTGGTCATTAATCGAACGGGCTACTTTTGGTTCCTAGAATTGGATTCCTAGAATTAGTCCTAATGACAATCAGCTGAAATGAGAGATGTTGACACATGGTTCGGTTTGAACTTTACTTGCGAGTGTGTAAAACTGGCAGTTATCTACTTCCCATCGACAGGAAACCTCAGCTAGGGGAACTGAAAACGGGCCTCCGAGGCTATACAGCGGCCTGTATGGACTACCTACCTAAGCGTAGGAAAGAATCAGGGAAAGCTTAGGACAAATCAGCCACAGCTCACCCTAACTCACCCCAGCTCAGGTCCGCGAATAAAAAAGGAAATTTTGTAAGCCCAGATTCGTCTCAGATAACTAGGCTGTTATGCATCTTGGTTTTACTGCTGACGCAGTTTCTCAGTCTTAAACCATTCTGGTAAACAAACCAGAACCAGACCAGTCGCTGTTTTAATTTAGCTTAATAGCGGACTTGTAAAGTCTTATCAAGGTATATTTTTGCGCCTGATTGCCCAACAAAACTAATCTTAGGCTGCTATCCCATAACATGACAGAGGCCTAAAAAAATACTAAAGTTAGCAGAGCACACACTATATCTCGAATAGAGTGAATGTAACCTAGAACATCACTTGAAGAAGACTTAAGAGCAAACAGCTGGTCTTTCAGTAGCTGGCTGTATCGCCGTCTTATTTACGATAAGCGATAGTAAGACCTAATAATTAATCTCCGTATAGCTGGTAAGTAAGCCCAAAGGTGCTGTTTCATATCCGTACTTGAAATAAGAGAGAATTGAACTGCACTTCTTTTGCTTGCGAGGAACATGGTTGAGCTTGTCAAGCCTGACTGGCCTGCGTGATCTGCACCATCATCTTGCTCGGAACCGGCATAAGGTAGTTTTTCTCTTCCCAAGCCTTCATCGGATTTACCACTTGGAAGTCAAACGCCCGCATAAGCTGGAGGTTAATGAGTTAGCGTAAATTCGATAGACAAAAAGCAGACTCACCTCAAACGTAACCTTATTTAGCTCAAATAGCGCCACAGTCTTCCCCGAGCACATCCACCTCCCACCTCCAAACACAATATCCAACGCTCGGAGCCTGCTCACGCGGGTATCGTCATCACATTCCAGAAACCGCTCCGGTCGGAAAACATGGACGCTGTCTCCAAACACGGCCGTATTTTTGGTTAGTGCCAACGAGTTATGCCCAACCGCGATGCCGCCCGGAAGGAAAACCCCCGCCACGGTATCGCCGCCGGGCGGCACCACCTTGTAGTGCCCAATGTGGACGGGACAGCCTACACGAAAACCCTCCCAGATGACGGCCTGCAAGTATGGCAGCTTTTGTGCTTGCTCGAAAGATATGGGTGATTCCCGGGACACGAGGCCGCTGGAGATAGCATGGGAAATTTCTTGCTTCAGACGCATGTATGCGCGGGGGCTTGCAGCGAGGTGCATGATAGTAGCGGAGAGGGCGACGGCGGTGGTCTCAGACCCAGCGAAGATCTGTAGGGTGGCTTCGCCTTCGACTTCGTTTTGAGAGAGCCCGTTGCGGATGAACCCGCCCTTGGAGGGGGGGGAGGGTTAGCTCTGATGGTTACCTGCTAAGGTTAGGGGGGGGTTGGAGAAGTAATTACAATCATATCGTTCCATTTTGTGCTTTGGGCGTCCTTGCTGAAACGCTCACTGATGAGCTCATGCACAAGCCTGTTGGAAATGGAATTAGCCACTAAAGCGAGTCGTAGGCCAGAAGGAGAGACGAAAGGGGAGAACTGAAACTAACCCCATGATTCTCCCAGCGCCGCTTTTATCCGTCAAATGCGGTGCCATGATTGAGAAAAGTCCCATCCGATAGACAATATTCCGAAAGAGCGGGATCTCAAGAATCAGGCCAGCAGGCTTATACATTGCGTCTGTCTGGGACAGAAACCCATACCTGTCAGTGCCTTCATCCAGATGGCCGAATGACTTCCCGTATCCTAAACGAGTGATGACATCAAGGGTGAAAATCCGCAGCAGAAACGAAATATCCACCAGGTTATCCTTTGCGACAGTCGGCAGATGCTTCCTCTTGATCAGGTCCACAAGGGAGATAATGACTGCATCAATCGCCGGCTCGAACAAAGCCCCCACCTCGCGCCCGCTATAGCCGCTGGCTGTCTTGGCCTTTGCCCGGTCATGCTCCTGAGTATCGACCATGGACGCAATGCTGTCGTATTTGCGATGGAACCGCGCCGCGCGGTACCAATCGTCACGTCTGTAGATGGACCTGGCTGCGGCGATGTGCCGGAGGACATCCGGGTCGTTGGTGATGACGGTGCGGGGAGCGATTACCACAAAGGGGCCGCCGCTGGCATATTTATTGTGCATGTCCTCGTAGGCGAGCCTGACTCGCGCGGCCGAGATGTTGTAGAGGTGTGGGAGGTATGAGATTCGTCCGAGAAACGGCCCTGGGATGTGACGGAGGCGAGAGTATGCGACAGCGGCGGAGACAATGTACCAGGACAGGAAGAGGGCGCCTCCCCAGGTCAGGATGTTTTCCCAGGTCAGGAGTTCTAGATGGAGGATCATGACTTTGATTGGCGTGGTTAAATCTGATGTGGGAATATCGGTTGGAATGCGAAAGATGACCTTCCTCTGTCCAGAATCTGCGTGGTTTTGAGGAAATGTTAGATGCATCGCGATGCGGGGTAGAAAAGACCTTTGACCGAGTTTGGCGCAGATCTGAACCCGCAATTGGTTGCATGATTGATGCCCGTGGTCGGCGGTTACCTCATTGGGGTACTTTGTAACTGTGGCAACCGGTCACGAAAAGTTACCGCTACTGTAGACCATGGACTTTGAATGAGAGCAAGACATGAAAATACCTTAACTGTCTGTATCCTCTCGGCCTTATCCATCTTCGCAGCACTCGAGTGTGGCGTCGTATGTGGTTGCGCTCCCTCGTCTTCCAGACCTCACAAATCGCCCGCGCCATCTCCATCACCACCCCCAAACTCCAAGCCATCCCTCTCCGCATCGACGGCCACGGAACCGGCACCATTCAAAAAGTCTCAATCGAAGGCAAACCATACCAATTCACCGCAGACACCTACACCCTCCTCGGCGGCCAAGACTCCGCGCCCTCCCCGGTCTCCTACTTCCTCGCCCTCCCCGGTCTCCTACTTCCTCGCCCTCCCCGGTCTCCTACTTCCTCGCCAGTCTCAGTACCTACAACCAAGTCACCGGCTTTGTCGTCGCCAAAGACCACGGCATCATCCTAGGGGAAATGGCATGTTACTGTCAACGGGTTGCTTCCGACCGCCGTGCTTGTGAAAGGGAAGCAAGGGAATCTGCATTGGGAGAATATTGATCTGGAAGCGAGGGTGCAGGCGGATATTGAAGGGGGGGAGTGAGAGCGAAAAGTTTAGACATTTTGTGAGGGAGGTTGAGAGGAGATGTCCAATTACGCAGCTTTTTAAGCTGAGCGGGATGAGGTTTGAGAGCAAGTGGGTTAATGAGCCTCTTTAGACAGGGATGCGGAATTCGGGCCCAGCTTGTCATGCTTCCATTCTACCTGGTCCGCGCCGACGACGCGGGCAATGGCGGACTGGTAGGGCCCTTTCTCATCAAAGCTGTTGTTGTAGAATGAGGTTACATTCTTTCTCACCGAGTACGGGGTGCCCCAGATAAAAAGAGAGTCTATATTGATTGCATCGAAATGAGCCATCCGGGCACTGAAAACCCTAACTCAATCCCAACCTACGGTAGATCATTCACACACTCCATCTTACCCCATCATTGCCACTTTTCATTGCCCAACGAACACGACCCATGCATTTGAAGACAATACCCTAGATGATAGTGAAAGTCTGGGCCATATCCTCCAGCCTGAGATCGCCGAGATCAAACCCTTCAATAAAACTCTCGGCGTCTGGTTCGATGGCAAGCCTCTCAGCGATCACTTTAACCAGCTTCATTTCCTTCCCAGCCACGAACCTCGCCACTCGGGTAAACCGAGCCTGTCCGTCTGAAACAAGAAGAAGCCCTTCGAGATCCACGTACCACTCGGATCCGTCGTCAGAACCTTCCTTCGCCGCGAGGTCCCAAGTCGCTTTCACAAACAGAAACACAGCCTCGGATTTCCCCGCTTGGAGAAGCGCATCCAGAATAGCGCGCTCACCATCGAGGAGGTAATCCTCGTCCCAGAATACGTAGAACTCGAGCTCTTCCGTGTCTAGATGTTTGCTGAATGCTGAGCTTTTGACAGGATCTGCCAGCACTCGTATGGTACCCTCGTCCGCGTTTTCGTTCATCTCTGCTATTTGAGCCCACATGGCGATGCCTCGGATGGACAAATACCCTGAGATAAAGTCGTAGAGGCCGGAGGGGTGTCTGGCCTCTACGGAAGCATCCAGGACGTCCACCAAGTGAGCTATCAAGGCCCCGGGCTGGTCGTAGTAGCTCGCGTCGGTTTTGATCTTGCCACGCGCGCTAGGCCAGCACCAACTCGGCGCGAGGTACGTGTTTGCACGCGACGGTGACGTCGCATGGCTGCCCTTTTCTCCTTCTTCCGGATCCGGATGCATCTCGACATACCACACCAGTTGCTTGTGCAGATCCTTTCCCCAAAGCCCAGCAAGATACTCGTCATCTCCCAACTTCCTCCGGGCTTCCGCGGCAAGACCTGCGATGGCGATCAACTTGTCCGTGTATACGGTAATCTTGGAGGCGGCGTACTTCTCCACCAGCTCCATCCACTTCCGCCGCAGCGTCCGTTCGTCCGCATACTCGAGTCGCGGCTTCGAGCTCAGGGGCACGTCTGCATTCTCGGGAAGGAAAAATAGCGCCGCGGGGAGACCGCCGGGGTGGCTCTCGCTGGCGCTGAGCTGCCGACACTCCCAAAAGACCTCGTCCCGCGCAAAACTCAGCTGCCGCGGCGACATGTAGCGCTCCTGAAGGACCCAGCCCCTTTTGTTCAGAGGGGCGTTGGCTATGCTTTCGAGCCACTTCCACCTCTGGACGACGTCGAAATGCAGGACCTTGCCGGCCCCGGTGTCGATCGAGATGCTGGCTGGAGCAACCATGGCGGCCGGGTCTCGTGCGCAAAAACAGCCCTGGCTGCCTTCCTTGGCCCACGCGGCAGCAATGTTGCAGCTCGTGTGTTGGTAAACGAGACCCATCTCGGCAGACTGTTCCTTCCAGTCGTCGGCGTCGTCCTGGATGATGCAGAGAGAGTCGATCCACAGGTACCGATGACCGAGGGATACCGTCAAGCTGAGGGCGTCCTGGTATGTCTTGGGGAGCGCTGTTGCGGGGGTGACCACGGTGAACGCTGACGCGTTGGCGGTGGTGAGACATGTGTGGAGGCTGGAACCCCAGCAATGGCTCAGTGTCACGTATCGTGGGTGGCCGCCGAGTTCATGGGCAATGGGTCTCTCCCACGTTGTCAGTTTCCAGCCG
>Ga0247763_1000327_pt1 | contig 27525 bp, 15 predicted proteins | sample UWRJL141409B4_FD_179926 | JGI IMG/M metagenome (GOLD analysis project Ga0247763, IMG submission 179926) | Plant litter microbial communities from Arlington Agricultural Research Station in Wisconsin, United States - UWRJ-L141-409B-4 | ecosystem: Environmental > Terrestrial > Plant litter >... | reverse complement strand
CAAGCCGACGCGCTGTATTCGCTCCTGGTCGAACGCCTACCTGCCGGCGCCGAACGAGAAGACGCGAAGCAGCATCTCGAAGCGCTGCGGCGCTGGCAACAAGACACCCGCAGCCCGGGTTCGATGCAGGCGCGCGGCGCGGCCCAGCAGGCTGCCCTGCAGCAGGCGCTGCTCGATCCGTCGGCGCCCGCGCTCGAGCGGGCGCGCAGCGAGACGTTGGCGTGGACGGAGCAGGCGCTCACGTTCGGCGCGGAGCAGCTGCCGCCTCAGAACAACTTCGAGCAAGACGAGGCGATCGAGGCCTTCCGGGCGATCCGCACCGGGCCGCTGACGTTCGTGGCGATGTACCTGCGTCAGGGCGACGCGCAGGGCGCGCTCGCCGCGCTCGACGACGACAACGTCGGGCGCATCACGGCACCCAGCCTCCGCCAGCGCGTCGAGTCCGCGGCAGAGAACGATCCCGAGGCGTGGGCCGAGCTGTTCCGCCTGTTCGAGTCGTCCGACGAGTCCGACGAGCAGGGCATCCTGCTCGATCCCGATCTCGGGCGGGCCGCGGCCTGGGGCGCCGCCATCGAGCTGTACCGCGTCGAGCCCAAGTCGTTCCGGGCCGCGATGCCGATCGCGAGCTTGCTGCTCGCGCACGGCATGGCCGAGGCGGCGCCGCTCTTGCTGGCGCAGGCCCTCGAGGGTTCGGATCAGACACGCGAGGCGAGCTGGGCGCTGCGCTTCGTGCTGGAGGCGATCCGCCAGGCGGAGAGCCTGGGAGATCTGCCGGCCGCGCGTCGCGTGTTTCAGAAGGCCGAGCCGCTGATCGCGCTCTCGCAGCGGGAGGCCTACGGAGGGCGCGTCACGCCCTCCGCGAGCCGTCTGAATTTCTTCATGGGAGCGATCGAGGCGGGTGCGGGTGAGCTCGAGAAAGCTCAGCCGCACCTGGCGACGGCCGTGAAGCTCGAGCCGACGGCAGACGCCTACCGTCTGCTGGCGTCGATCGAACGGCAGCGGCGAAACTACCCGAGCGCCATCCACGCGCTCCAGCGGGTGATCGAGATCAGCAAGGGCACGGGCGATGCTTCGGTTCAGGCGGAGACGAACCTGTTGCTCTTCGACGTGCAGCGCGAGATGGGCGACAACGCCCGCGCGGCGGAGAGCCTGGAGTCGGCGCTGATGCTCGGCCTCGGCGCCCGCACCGCGGCGCAGTCCGGGCAAGATCTCGCCGTCGCGGAGCGCGTGCTCGGGCGAGTGCTCGAGCAATACGACGCGAAAGACGCCGTGCGGCGGGCCTCGAAGCGCGCCTACGAAGCGTCGCGCAACGACATCCGGCAGATGACGGAGACGGTGCTCGACAGCTCGCGGCGCGCCCTCACCTCGGGTGATCTGCGCGCGGCGCGCGACTCCGTGCGGCGCGCGGTGAGCGCCGACCTCGCCGATGAGGACACCGTCTACGCAGCGCTGTGGCTGAAGTTGCTCGAGCAGCGGCTCAAGGTGGTGAGCGATGGCACGGCAGACGAAGCGTTGGCGTCGATCGACTCGACCAACGGTTGGGTCGCGAAGCTGGCGGCCTGGGGTCGCGGCAAGCTGTCGGCGCAAGACCTGCTCGGCCAGGCCGACACGCGCGTCGAGCGCGTGGAGGCCATGTTCTACACGGCCATGTCGTCTCCGCCCGACGAGCGAGCGCTCGAGAAGCTGCGCGAGGTGGCGCACAGCGAGGCCATCCAGCTCGTAGAGGTCACCATCGCGCGGGATTTGATCGCCTCGCAGAGGAAGCTGCCGAAGCCGAAGCTGCCTGCCAACGTACAGCTTCCATAGGGGCCGAGGGGTCAGAGGTCAGGGTGCCCACCCCCCGCGCGCAGCGCGCGGCCCCTCCCTGGCGTCGATGCTCGGCGCGCAGCGCGCCTGCGCGTCGCCGCGGGAGGGGTGCTATCCGATCATCGAGTCGATCGTACGCCCGAGGAGCTTCTCTGCGTGCCAGTGGCCCAGGTGCTCGACCATCAAGCGCTCGATCACGGTGTCGGTGTAGGCCTGCTCGTGAGCGTCCTGAAACTCGAGGCGGATGCCCATGCCCGCGGGCGCGTCGCCGGTGGCCTGCTCGGGGGTGGTGACGCCGATCACGCGGGCGCGAAGCGCGAGCGGCGTGTCGAGGTCCGGAACGCCGAGCACGAGGCTGAACTGGGTGCCATGCGCCAGCGGCTGGTTTGTGGCGACGAACGTCTCGCCACGGGAAATGTTCTTCACGTAGTCGGCAAAAAAGGTGTTCATGCGCTGATACGAGACGACGAGCTCGATCGAATCGTCGCAGCGCTCACGGCTCGCGCCGGAGGGGGGGTGCATCTTAACAGCCTGACAGAAGGTTAGCGTCGCGACAAACCAGCGCCCCGTCCCGGCACTGGACGGCAGAGGGTGAAGTCAGGCGCTGTCGACAGCTCTCGCGAAACGGGGGATTGTATCCGCCATGACGCAACAACCCCGTATCGGTTTCGTGGGCGCAGGCAACATGGCGACGGCGTTGCTCCGTGGGCTGCTCCGGGCTGGCAGCGTGACAGCGGCCCAGGTGCGGATCACCGACGTCGACGCGGCCAAGGCCCAGAGCCTGGCGAAGGAGCACGGGGTGATTGTGAGCGCCGATGCGCGCGAGCTCGCGGGCTGGGCGTCGGCGCTGATCCTCGCCGTGAAGCCGCAATCTATGCCGGCGGCGTTGTCGCAATGCGCGGCCGTGCTCTCGATCGATACGCTGATCATCTCGGTAGCCGCCGGAGTGCGCTGCGAAACGATCGCGGCGGGCCTGCCGAGCGGCGCGCGCGTGATTCGGGCGATGCCAAACACGCCCGCGCTGGTGGGGGCCGGCGCGACGGCGCTGTGCACGGGGGCGACGGCGACCGCTGCCGATCGCGACTTCGCGCGCGGCTTGTTCGACGCCGTGGGGCGCACCGTCGTCGTCGACGAGTCGCACATGGACGCCGTCACCGGTCTCTCCGGTAGCGGCCCGGCTTATGTGATGGTCGTGATCGAAGCGCTCGCCGACGGTGGGGTCCGCGCCGGCCTCTCGCGGGAGACCGCGCTGCTCTTGGCGACGCAGACCGTCCTCGGCTCCGCTCAGCTGCTGCTCGCCAGCGGCGACCACCCCGCCGCCTGGAAAGATCGTGTGATGAGCCCCGGTGGCACCACCAGCGCAGGCCTCGAGGCGATCGAGGCGGGCCGCTTGCGGCACACCCTCGGCCGCGCGGTGCAAAAGGCGACGCGCCGCTCGCGCGAACTCGGTAACAAATAGCGACTGAGTGCACATTCGAGCTCGACTCGGCGTCCAGCGCCGACGACCTCGGCGCGAGCCGACAGCGAGCATCGGTATCTTGCCGCCTCGCGAAGCAACGCCCGTCCGCCCGGCATGCTCGCTCACGGTCACACCTCACACTCTGAAAGTGAGAGCGTGGAAAGCGACGCTCGGAAAGCGAAAGAGTCCGCGCAGAGGGGCCGGGGGGGGACAGCCTCGCTCCGCGCGGACCCAGCTGAAGTACCAGCAAGTACCGCAGATTGCAATTCTCCTATCGCTACCAAATGAAGTTGATCGCTCCGGCATGAGGCGAGCGTCAGCGCCCTTTCAAATCTGAAAGGCGACGGAGTCGAAGTCGCTCTTGACGGAAGCGCTGCTGCTGCTGCGGGCACGAGGCTGCGCCGCGAGTCGCGTGCCTCACACCATGAAACAGCACGCTCGACTCGACACGGAGCCGTCTCGGCGTTGTGCGCGAGGATCGATGGCACAACTGCGGCACTCGTGCGCCTCGTTGGCCCACGCGTACCGGCCTGTGAGCGCTTGCCGACGAGCCGACAGCGCGGAAATCGAACGAACGTTCGTCGGTCCTCGCGTCGCGCGCCGGAGCGCCGAGCGACAGTCAGGGGGTGCAGCGAAAGGCCCAACGACGTTCGTCCGCTGGGTCGGTGACCGTCAACGGCAGTGCGCCGGGCCGCTCGTCGCGGTGCTCGGGTCTGATCTCGCCCGGGCTCGTTCCGTCGACCAGCGCAGCAAGAGCGTCGACACACACGCCTGCATCGTCGATCACCAGCCGCGCCGTGAGCCGCTTCGTCCGCAAGCCTTCGGCGCTGCCCGTGAAGTCGAGGTGTGTGTTCGACTCCGAGAGCGACACGTCGGTGAGCGGCACGCCCGCGACGGCGAGCCAACCGGGGCGCCCAGGCTCGCAACGCGGCGGCACACCCCCGAGCGCATCGAGCGGCACGTGGACGGGTGGCTGCGCTTCGAAGCTGTCGAGATCGATCGGAAAAATCTGCCATCCCGAGCCCGGCGAACGGGACCAGATGCCGAGCTCGTCGCCTTGCGCGCTACCGACGAGCTGCGTGAGCGCGCGACCGAGCAGCGGATAGGTGCCGACCAGCTCGGGTTTGTCGGCATCGACCCGGTAGAGGTGGAATAGCTCGGCGCGAGTCGCGCCCAGGTACCACCGATCGCCGATCGTCAGCGCGCCATTGACCACGCCGAGATCGGGCAGCTGGCGCAGGTCGAGGCTGATGATCGCGCGGTCGCGCTCGACCAGGTGAATCGAGCTCTCCGAGCGCACGCGCAACTGGAGCACGCCGACGCGATCGTCGGCGCCAAAACGAAACCACCAGTCGACACCCGTGCTCGAGTCGAGACCGAAGGCGCGGGCTGCCGTGGCGGGGTCCGACCAGGGGCTTCGAGAGGCCGCTGTCGACCAGGGGCGCGCCGTCGAGAAGCGATCGCCCACCCTCGCCTGCCACATCGCGCGGCGCGGCCAGGGGCCACCGATGGGACCCCACACGTAAGCGTGGTAGGCGCCGTGCTCGTTCACACCCCCAAAGTCGTAGGCGACGTCACCGGCGCGACGTTCCGGCGCGGGCTCGCCCTCGAACGAGAGCCAGGCGCTGCTCTCGGGCACGTTGCCCGGCGGTCGTTCGTTGCTGCTCGCATCTGCCGAGCGCGCCGGCGCCGACGCTCGCGCCATCGAGTCCGACCCTGCACCTCGCGCTGGGCTGCAGCTCAAGGTCCAGAAAGAGAGGCGTCCGCCGTCGAACACGACGCGCTCGGGCGCGGGCGGGCGCGCCGGCTCGGGCACGCCACGCTCGCCGCTGAAGCCGATGCGGAGCCAATCGTCGTAGGCGCACCCGACGGCGGAGCAGCCGCGGATCGGCCAGCGCTGCCGCCCGCTGCTCGCGGGCGCGAGCACCGCTGGGGGCAACGCCGACACGCGCCACTCGAAGCCGTAGTCGGTCGTCTCGCGCAGGCTCGCAGCGCCCGCGAGGTGCAGCGCGCTCGCCCCGGAGAAGGAGGTCTCGTCGACGCCCTCCTGCACACGCGCGATCTGCACATGGCCGTCGAGATCGATGCGCACCCCCACGAACGCCTGAGCGCCGACCACCCACGCGCCGAGCTCGCCCGGGCTCCGCTCCCACAGCTCGTCGAGCCACAGCCCGGAGCGAACCAGCCGCGCGCCGGGCCCGCTATCGGGATCGAGCGAGAGTTCCACGCTGGTGGTGCCGCTCGGCGAAATGAGCGACAGCCGCCCGGGTGCGCTCGAGCGCGGCGGGATCAGCACCGCCACGCGACCGTCGCGCAGCGGGGCGACGCGCTCACTGCCCACCTCTCCGCGCACGCGCACGTCAAACAGCTCGCCCGACACGTGCCGCACGCAGACGCTCGTCCCGTCGGCGTCGGGCCGGGCCCCGCTGGACCGGCGTGCTCGCGGCGCACCGGCTCTCTGCACCGCATCGCAGTCGGCGCCGATGACCAGGCCGCCGTTCCCGCTCGAGCGCACGGCGCGCGGAGCGTCGAGGTCCAGCACCGGCCGCAGTTGTTCGTTCTGGTAGGCGTAGACCTCGGTCTTGCTGCGCGCGTCGCCGCACACGAAGCCGAACCCCGAGCCCAGCGCGACGCCGCGGCACGGCGACGCGCCGGCGAACGGCTGCGCCGAGAGCAGCTTCCCGTCGGAGAGGCGCACCCGGATCAGCTGCGCCTCGTCGACGGCGAGCGCGGTGCTCGGCGTGTCGGGCCAGCCACGGAGCACCGCCGCGCGCAGGGGCCGATGCCCGACGCGGGGCGTGGCGCCGGGCGCCCCCGGCTCGGCGCTGTGCGGGTCGCCCGCGAAGGCGTCGGGGCCATAGCTGGTGAAGGGGTTGACGCCGCGGAAAGAAGCGTCGCCGCCCCGCGCGCTCACCGGCAGGAGTTGCCCCTCGCGCGTCAGCGCGAAGCGGCCTCGCTCGCTCACGAGCAGCACGCTGCCGTCTGCCAGGCGGTCGAGCTCGCTGACGGGAGCGGGAGTGCTGACGCGGTGCCAGCTCTCGCCGGCGTCAAAGGTGGCGAGCGCCCCACGCACCCCGGCGAGCACCACCGCTGTCCAGGCGTCGACGAACAGCATGTCGCCGTAGGCCGGCGCGGACGGCAGCGGCGCGGTGTCGAGCGCCTTGCCGCCGAAGGCGTCGATCGCCCGCAGCGCGTAGCTGGTCGCGCTCGTCAGATAGAGCCGATCGAAGCCCGGGATGATGTCGCTCACCGGGGGGTCGACCCGACCGAGGGCGCGCAAGTCGCCCGTCCAGGTGTCGGCGCGCCAGAGCAGGGTGCCGGTGCCGGTCGTCACGTAGAAGAGGTAGCCGCCGCCCAGGTGCGCGGGCAGCTCGATCGCCTTGACGTCGTCCTCTTGAAACACCTGGCGCGAGCGCTCGGTGCTGCCGTCGGGATGATCGACCCAGCGCGTGCCGCGGGACACGAACAGGCGGCTGCCGTCGGGCGCGGTGCGCACGTCGTTGCCCGCAGGCCCCTCGGGGGCGAGCAACCATCCGCCAAATTCGGGAGTGGCGATGGCCGAGGAGGCAGTGCCCGAGCCCGACGCCGAGGCACCCGCCCGAGTGGCGCCGGGTCGGGCGCATGCCACCGCCCCGATCGCGGCCGCGAGCAAAACGTGGAGCGCCCCCGGGCTTCGCCTGCGCATGTGCGGAACAGCATACCCTGGATCGTTCGGCCGGAAGCCGCGGCGAGGACGCCCCGGACGGGTACACGGATGAGCAGGCCGGTGCTCGGGGGCCGCGAATCGAGCATCGCGCGCATTGCCAATTCGGCGGCCGGCCTCATGTGTGAACCGGGCGTGGTCGAAGCAGACGGCCACGAACCAGCGCCGCGCAGCCGCCAGATCGCGCGCGCGGCGGCTCCTGCTGCCCCTCCGAGACCGACGTACTCGAGCGCCCTCCGCGCCGGGTGTGCTACCCCACCCTCCATCATGTTCGAGGCCCTCCGATGATCAGCGGTCTAAAGACAAACGCCAGCCACGCCACCGACCCGGCGCGCACGCTCGACCTGGACGAGCGCATCCGGGAGCTGAAGCGCGAACGCAACGCGGTGTTGCTCGCGCACTTCTATCAGGACAGCGAGATCCAGGATCTCGCTGATTTCATCGGTGACTCGCTGCAGCTCGCGCGTGAGGCTCAGCGCACCTCGGCGGACGTGATCTTGTTCGCGGGCGTGCACTTCATGGCCGAGGTGGCGAAGATCCTGAACCCGACGCGCATCGTGCTCGTACCCGACATGAAAGCGGGCTGCTCGCTCGCCGACGGCTGCCCCGCCGATCGCTTCGCGGCCTGGCGCGCCCGCCATCCCGGCGCGGTCGCCATCTCCTACATCAACTGCTCGGCGGAAGTGAAAGCCCTGAGCGACATCATCTGCACCTCCAGCAACGCCGTGCGCGTGGTGCAGTCGGTCCCACCCGACAAGAAGATCTTGTTCGCGCCCGATCGCAACCTGGGCCGCTACGTGATGAAACAGACCGGACGCGACATGGAGCTATGGCCCGGCGGCTGCATCGTCCACGAGACGTTCAGTCAGCGCAAGCTGAGCGCCCTGCGCATCGAGCATCCCGACGCCAAGGTGGTGGCGCATCCAGAGTGCGAGGCCCCCATCCTGGATACCGCAGACTACATCGGCTCCACCAACGCGCTCTTGAACTATGTCGTCAACGACAACGCGCAGAAGTTCATCGTGGTGACGGAGTCGGGCATCCTGCACGAAATGAGGAAGCGTGCGCCGGGCAAGCAGCTGATCGCCGCGCCGCCCGACGCCAACTGTCACTGCAACGAGTGCCCCTTCATGCGGCTCAACACGCCGGAGAAGGTGTACGCAGCGCTCGACACGCTGTCGCCGCGGCTGGAGATGGATGAGGCCCTCCGCCGCGCGGCCCAGGTGCCGCTCGACCGCATGCTGGCGCTCGCCTGACGCTGCTGCCGCGCGGCTCGAGGCGCCTTCGGCTCGGGTCGCACTCGCTCGCTGGAGTCGCGCCGACGCCACACGAGCGCGGCGGGTGTGTGGCGGCTCGGCGCCGGCCGAAAGGCGCGCCACCGCACTCGAGTTTCTCGACCCGGCCCCGTCGAGCGTATAGCTTTGAGGCCCATGAGGGCTGGTCTCTTGCATACTTGGCATACTTCGTTCTCGCGGATGCCGCGCGCCGGGCTGTTCGCGCTGGCGGCCGTCGCCGCTTGCTCGACCCCGAAAACCGCGGACAATCCCGAAGCGGGAGCGACGGCCGCCACCAGCGCGGCCGAGGCCGAAGTGCTCCCCGAGCTGTCGCCGGTGGCGCCGCCGGAGCACATCGTCGGCGTCGCCACGCTGCGCACTCCGGCTCGCACGCTCGACACCGCGATGGGTTGGACAGGCCTCGGCCTCGACTTTCGCATGTTCCTCTCCTCGGGGGCCGGCGCCGCGATCTTGCCGGTGCTCGATCTCGAGGCGCCGGTCGATGCGGTCATGACGCTCGACCCCAAGGTGAAGAACCGCCCGCGCGTGCTGTTCGCCGCGTCGATCGGGCTCACCTCTCGCGAAGCGGCGCTGGAGGCGTTCCAGGGGCTCGAGTTCCCGGTCGAGTTCGTCGAGCCGGGCATCCACAGCGTGCGCCCCAACGCCAAGACGCTGTGCTTCGTCGCTCCCGCGCTGGGCAAGGCCAAGGCGCGCCTCGTCTGCGGTGACGATCGCGAGGCGGTCGAGCTGCTCAGCCCCTATCTCACGCGCGGCAAGCCGTCGGATTCGACGGGCGACGCGGACCTGCACGTCGAGCTGCGCGCCGAGCCAGCCTGGCGGCAGTTTGGCGACAAGGCGCAGCTGCTCGAACTCGCGATTCCGATGCTGCTCGGCGAGGTGTCGATCGGCAACCCCGAGTTCGACGCGGCGCTGCGCGACGGAGCGACGGCCCTGGTCGAGGAGGTGATCCTGTCGCTCGGCGAGCTGCGCGATCTGCGCCTCGACGCGCGGCTGAAGGGCGACGCGAGCGCGAGCGCTACGACAGCCGGTGGGAACGAGCTCGATCTCGACATCCAGCTCGCGTTCAACGCCCAGCGCTCGCTCATGGCGCGCGCGTTGGCCGACGGCGAGAGTCGCGCGAGCGTGGCTCCGGACACGTTCTGGAAGCTGCCTGCCGACGCCACGCAGGCGGTGTATTACGCGGTCGGCAACCCGACGCTCACCGAGGGCGCCGTCAACGTGCTGGAGCGGCTCTTCGAGAGCGGCCTCGGCCACCTCGGCGCTTCCGCCAACGTGAAGCGCGCTTGGCCCGCTGCCTTCGACCAGGCGATGGGCGTGCGCGGCCCCGTCGTCAGCGCGCGCGGCAGCGTGCCCAAAGAGGCGCTGCCGGCCTCGCTCGACGCGCGCGAGCAGCTGCGCTCGGAGCTGGGCTACGCCGTGGTCGGCGTGGAAGACCCCGATAACCGCTATAGCGCCTGGTTTCAGCGCACGCTCGAGCTCTACGAGGACGGTGCGCTGCGCAAGAGCCTGGCCGCCAAGTACGGGCTCGACCCGGCCAAGTTGCCCAAGGCGCAGATCAAGAAGGGCCCGGCCCGGCTCGCCGAAGCCAAGACGTACGAGGTCGCGCTACCGGCGGCGTTGTTCTCGGACGCTTTCGAGAAGAAGGGCGTCGATCCGAAGACGCTCGCGCCGATCCCGATCGTTCTCACCAGCTGCCGCGACGGCCAGTACACGTGGATCGGTCTCTCCTCGTATGGTTCGGTGCTCGAGCAGAAGCTCACCGCGGTGCTGACGGCCTCGGGCCCCGAGGGCAGCCTGGCGACGCGTCCGGGGCTCGAGCGGCTGCGGCAAGAGAAGTCGAGCGTGGCGGGCTTCCAGACGCTCGCCGGGCTCGCCAGCGGTCCGTCCTTCGGCGAGAGCGAGTTCGAGAGCGCCCTCACGCCCTTCGCCGACAACCAGGTGCCGATCCTGCTGCGCGCTCGCGGCATGACGTCCGGGCCAGGCGGCCCTGGCCCCACGGGGTCGTTCCAGCTGCGGGTGCCGGCGACGCTGTTCCGCGACATCGCGATGGCGGCCGTCGCTCACAAGGCGCGCTGACCGGCCCAGTACCTCATGCCCTCGTTCGTGCCGATGGGGCACTCTGCATTCGGTACTTCCTCTGCATGTGCGAAACCCGCGAGGACTCGGGGTTTCGCCCCGCCCCCCGTCCGCCGTCGAGAACTTGGCCCGGGCGCGGCCGATCCGTACCCACTCGGGTGCGATGCTCTCGCCCCTCCTCGCCTTTCTCTGTCGTGGCCTGCGCCTGGGTGCGGTCCTGGCTGTCGTCGGCTGCACGCTGCTCCTTCCGCGCGCGGCGCTCGCGTGGAACGAGAAGCGGGTGGAGTCGAGCACCACGACGCTGGAGCTCGAGGCTGACGGTCACGCGATCGTGCGGCACGAGCTGCTGCTCGCGGTGCGCGGCGCACCGCTCACCCAGGTGACGCTGCGAGGGGTCGACGCCGACGCGGAGCCCCTGCCCGACGCTACGTTGACCCGACTCGCGAACGGGCAAGCGGCGGGAGCTCCGGAGCCGGTGCTGGTCAAGGCCCAGGCGGGGCAGCTCGACGTGAGCGTGCCCTCGTCGCGCGGGCTGCGCGGCACGACCTTCCTGCTGAAGGTCGGCTACCGCACTCGGCTCCACGAAGGCGCCCTCGTGCGGCACCTGCCGGATGGGACACGCTCGGAGCTCGGTTGGACAGGCCCGCGCTTCGATGATGGTGTCGATGCCGTGACGTTGATCCTGCGCACGAACGCCGCGCGGCTGCCGCCGGAGGTCGCGCCGGAGGAGGGGAGCGGACCGGGCTACGGTATGGTGATGAGCACGCTGCGGCGCTCGCGCGACCGAGACGAGCTCGAGCTCGTGCGAGCGCACGTGGCGCGGGACGAGGCCATCCGCTGGAGCGTGCTGCTCGATCGATCGCTGTTCGCGCCCGATCCGGCGGGCGCCGTGACCAGCGGCGAACCGAGCATCAGCGCGGCGGCCGCCCCGCCGCCGCCGCGTCGCGAGCAGCCCCTGTCGAGCTCGAACGTGAGCCTGGGCCTCGCCGCCGCAGGCGCTGCCTATTCTCTGCTGGTCGCGCTCAAGGCGCGCGCCGTGTCGGCGGCCTCGGTGCTGCGCGGCTGTGAGCCTCGCCCCTGGATCGGCCTGGGCGCGCCGTGGCGAGCGCCGGCGGCGGGCGCGGCCGTAGCCGCGGCGGGTGCGCTCTCGCTCTCGGGTCAGCCGCCGCTGCTGGCCGCGCTCGCGCTGCTCATCGCGATGGTGTGCGCGGCTTACCATCGGCCACGCGAGGGGGTCGCGCTGCGCGGCCCGGGCGAGTGGCAGCCGCTCGAGCCGAGCGCGCTGAACGCGCGCATGCCCGTCGCGCCGCTGCCGGGGGCTTGGCTCGACGCCGGGCGCGCGCGCGGTTTCCTGCTGATGCTCGCCGCGCTCGGCGGCATCGGCGCCATCGCGGCTCGGGTATTCGACACCTCGCCGTACACGGGGGCGTGCCTGCTGCTCGGCGCCAGCGCGCTCTTGCCGCTGTTCTGCACGGGCCGCGCCGGCGAGTTGCCGCCGGATGGGATGGCGTACGCTCGCGCGTTCCTCGGCGACGTCGCGCGCCGGCTCGCGCGCGACGCGACTCTCGTGGTGAAGCCGATCGGGCGCGTCGCTGCGGCCAGCGGCGAGCTCGACGAGCTGCGGCTATCGATCACCACCGAGCGCCCGGTGCCGGGTCTGCTGGGGATCGAGCTCGGGCTCGAGCTTCGCGAGCACATCGGCGGCCATTGCGTGCGGCCGGTGCTCGTGGTGCGCGCGGCAGAGGGCTCGGAGTGCCAGCGCGCGCTGCCGCGAGGCATCACCTGGATGCGCGGGCGCAACACCGACGAGCGCGCCAGCTTGATCCGCCCCAAGCTGCCGAACGCGGCGTCGTGTGTGGCGCTGATTCAGGAGCTGTCAGAGCTGCTGTCGAGCACGCCCGAGGCGTTCTCCAAGAAAGCGGCCAAGTCGACCGGCAGCGGGCTGTCGACCGCGAACGCCGGAACGCGTTCGTCGCCTGCCCACGCCACGTGACTCGCGTGTAATGCGTGCCGGCCGCTGAGGCCCGAGCGCAGCGCGCCGCCGTACTCCACGTCACCCGCTATCGGCCAGCCCGCAGCCGCCAGGTGCACGCGTACCTGGTGGCGATAGGCGCGGCTCGCCTCCACCTCGACCAACGCAAAGCGCCCGCGCCGCTCGAGCGTACGCAACCGCGACACGCACGGTGAGCCACCGGCGGCGCCCTCGGGCGCGACGATCACGCGGCCCGCCTTGCCCGGCATCAGCGGCAGCTCGATGACCCGCTCGTCGGGCAGGCGAGCGCCCTCCACGATCGCGAGGTAGCGCTTGTCGAGGCGGTGCGCCTCGAGCGCGCCGCGCAGGACCTCGAAGGCCAGCGCGCTGCGCGCGGCGACCACGAGCCCCGAGGTGCGCGTGTCGAGACGATGGATCAGGCCAGGCTCGCGCGCGCGGTAGCCGATGCCGTTCATCTCCGGATAGCGCGCGATGAGCGCACCCGCGAGGGTGCCGCGCTCGCTCGCAGAGAGCGGCGCGCTCGGCTGCCCCGCGGGCTTCTCCACCACCACGAGATCATCGCGTTCGAGCCGCACGTCGAGCGCGAGCTCGGGCTCGGCCGCAGGCGCCTCGGCCCAGTCGAGCGGCACCGTCACCACGTCGCCCGCGGCGAGCCGGGTCGATTTGACTGCACGACGCCCGCCGACGCGGACGAGGCCGCGCTCGATGAAATCGGCCGCCGCCCGCCGCCCGAGCTCGGGGCAACGCTGCACCAGAAACTTGTCGAGGCGCGCGCCGGCCTCCTCGGCCGACACGCTGAGCGTGCGCGCGGGTTCGTTCACCACGACCCCGACACACCGAACCCGAACGGCCTGCCCATCCAGCCGAGCTCGGGCGCCCAGGTCACCCCGCTCGAAGGGCTGCCCAGCTCGGGCCCATCGCCCTCGGGTGCCGTCGACGGCCCGTCGTCGTCATCGCTTTGTGTGATCCAGTAGCTGAGCCCCGCACCCGCGATGGTGCCCAGCATGATGCCGGAGAGCCAGATGCGATCGCGCGTGGGGCTCTCGTCTTGGCTCACGAGCACCGGGGTGCCGAGCGCAGCGCCCGTGAGGCCGCCGAGCAGCGCGCTGAGATCGATAGCGAGCACGTCCGTCGAAGAAGGGACGTCCAGCTGCGTCGCGAGCGTGCCCGCGAGCAGCACTCCGCTCAACGCGCCAATGCCCATGCCACGGCGCGGCGTGAGCTCGGCGTCACCGCGGATCGTCATCTCGCCGAGGCCGCCCATGAGCAGCCCCATCACGGCGCCCGAGTGCGTCAGAGCGGCGCCGCCCTCTGTCACCTCGCCGAGCGCGAGACCCGCCGTCGCGAGCGTGAGCCCCCCCACGGAGCCCAGGATGCCGAGCAGGTAGCGGCGTCCGGGCGACTCGGGGCCGTCGGCGTCGACGAGCAGCTGCGTGCCCACGCCGGGCCAAACGATCGAACCGCCCAGAAACCAGGCTCGCGAGACGTTGATATCCCACTCGTCAGCCACGATCACGGCCGCGCCCACGCCGACGGCGGCGCCCAGCGCAGCGAGCGGATAGGTGAGGCGCGCGTCGTTCGAGCCGCTCGCGCGCTGCAGAGCAAAGCCGAGATAGCCGCCGAGCGCCGCGGCGTGCAACGCGAGCACCACCCTCCCCTCCGAGTACTCCGTGGGGCGACCTTCGGTACCCGGCACGCCGAGTGCCGGGGGGCAGTCGTCCCGCACACGCTCGAACGACGGCTCGAGCAGCTCGCGCAGCATGCCGAGGCTCTTCACCTCCACGTCGCTGGGCTCGATGCGCTGCACGCGCACGAGCAGCACGCGCGACGCGCGCGGCACCATCGTGAGCCTCAGCTCGAGCTCCGTCCCCTCGAGGCCGATCTCGGGCGATAGCACCGACGCCTCGCGGGCGAGCTCGGTCAGCGAGGCCTCGTCGCGGGCCCCGAGCCGCGGTTCGCCGAGCCGCGGCGTCATGCCGAAGTCGCGCACCGCCTCCGAGAGCACCAGGTCGAGCCGGTGCGCGATCGGAGCGAGATCGACGGGACCCCTCGACTCGGGGCGCACCTGCGTGGGCAGCACCCAGACGTCGCTATCGTCGGCCGCGCGCGCCGGCTCGATCACGACGACCAACGATACCAGCGCAGCGACGAACGACCAGAAGCGAGAGGACATGCCAATCGAGGGAAGCAAAGCTTCCAGCGACTAGAACATGACCGTGGCCCCAACCCAAGCGTCGATGCTGCGCGCGGTATCCACCAGGAAGCGCCGGCCCGGTTGATCCGTCTCCGCTCGGTAGCTCGGATCGGGCGAGCCCGACGCGCTCGGGCCGTACACGCCGCCGGGCGCACAGGGGCCCGCGCGCTCGGCCGCGGCCGGGCGCGAAGCGTCGCAAGGCCGGCCCAGCGTGATCAGGTGCTCTCCGATCAGCGTGAGAGCGCCGCCAGCGTCGAAATGCACGTATTGCCCCGCCTGCCAGCGGGCTGCGAGGCGCAGCGCGTAAGAGCCGTGGGCCCCCACCTCCGTGAGCCCGGTGGGAAAGACGCGCTGCGAGCCCCCATCGACCACGCTCGGAACGGCGGCCCGGTTGCTCTCGTCGGGGTTGGCTCGATATCCCGCGAAGCTCGGCCGGCGGTAGGAGATGGCCGCCGAGCTTCCCAGGGCATCGAACAGCTCGGAGTAGTCTAGCCCCGCCGATCGGTACGTTCCCGTCAGGCGCAGATCGAAGCTGATGCGCTGAAACTGCTCGACGAGCTCCCAGGGCACGATCTCCGTACCCAGGCTGAAGCGACCCTGCACCGGTGGATTCTCGTTCCAGGGGCGGGCGCCGTCGAAGTCGCTCGCTTCCACGGGAAGCTCGAACGAGGCTGACAGCACCAGGAAGGGCTCGAGCCACGCAAATCGGCGCGAGATGGCGGCGTGCAGCTCGATTCCCGTGGTGCCACGACCCACGCCGGCGCGCCGCGGCTCGGTGGGAAGAGCCCCCTCGAGCGATCCGAGCTCGCTCGGGTACTCGCCGCCCACGCCGTTGCGGTTGATGTCGGCCGGATATGTGCAACGCATCGGCGCGCTCGCCGCCGCGGCGGTCGGCGCGCCGCGACCGCAAGCGTGCATCGGCTCCGACAAAACGGAGAGACGGCCCTCGGCCCCGACGAGCAGGCTCGGCGACAACCCGTCACGACCTTGATTGAGGATGCCCCAGTCGACGCCGACTCCGAGGTATTCCACGCCGCTGCGGTTCGGAGAGCTGAATGGCAGCGTGAAGAGGGGGTCGCCCGGCGCCGCGTCGAGCGCGGCCGCGCCGAGACCGCTCGCCTCGAGCGAGACGCTGTTCGAGAGCACGATCGGAACGCGCAGGATGAGCGCCAGGTCGTGGTAGAGCCCGAGCTCGGCGCGCACGTTGAGCCGGCTCGTGTTCTCCGAGAAGCGCGCGACGGGCACGACCGCAGAGCGCTCACCGGCGCCCGCCGCGACGTCGGGCAGGCGCGTCTCGCGCAAGATGGTCGCGCGCTTCCAGTTGTGCTGGTAGGCGAGCGTGAAATGCAGATCCATCCCGCCGCCGTCTTGCCAGGCGTCGACGACGCGCGTCACCTCGGCGGGGTCACGCAGCACGTCGGGCTCGCTCAGGCTGCGCGGCTCGATCGCCGCCGCGGGGTTCGGCGGGAGCAGGACGGCGGCGACCGCGACGCCGAGCGCGAGGAGACGAATCATGAAACGGAGGCCTGTGCCCGCGCACCGTACCAAGGCTGCGGCCCGGGGCGCACAGGCAAATCGAGGGCGTCGCGACCCCTCAGGGCCGGCGCGCCGCCGCTCGCGCGGGGACGTCGCGCCACAGCCGATCGAAACGCGCCAGCTCCGCGTATCCGGCCCGGGCTGCGTCGTCCAGCGTGCCACTCGAGGCACCGGGATCGCCCGCGAGCAGCACGGCCAGGGCTCCGCTGCAGCTCGCGTGCGCGGTCTGCCGGGCGCGCACGTGCTCGCGCGCGCGCTCGCCGAGCGTTCGCTGGGACGGTTCGAGCAGCGCGATCGCGAGCGAGTCCGCGGCGCTCGCCGAGTGTTCGCAGCGCTCCCGTGCTGCGTCGTACGCCAGACGATGGGTGCGCGCGGGGAACGTCGTCGTGCCGCTCGCGAGCGCGCGCTCTGCCAGAGGCTCGGCGACGAGAGGGGTGAACCATACCTCGCCGCTGGAGACCCGGACGCTGAGCGCCTCCGGGGTCACGCCTATCTCCGCGCGCGCGTCGGAGTAGCGCAGGCTGCCATACGGCGTGCCCACCCAGACCTCCGCGCCCGGCCGCACCCCCGAACCGGGCTCGGTGCGCAGCGAGCCGAGCGCGAGCACGATCTCCTCTGCTCCGCGATCGCAGGCGAACAGGCGCGCGGGACCGCGGAGCGTCCACTGCCGCGCGCTCGCCGTGTGTACCAGATGCAGGGTCGAGGCTTCCCCGAGCTCGACGGGGAGCTGCTGGTCGAGCGTGTCCCCTGCCCGCAGCGGCGCGCCGGCCCGCGCCGCCTTCCCCGACACGGACATCACGCGGCAGCGAGGCCCATCGGCTCCCCGGCTGTCGTCCGCCGCCGACGAGGGGCTCGCTGGGGGTTCGCGCGCGACACCCTGTTGCGGCGGCCCCGCGAGCGCCGTCCCAGGTCGTGACGCCGCAGGTTGCGTCGCGGGCGGCTCGGGCCGCGCCGTCGCGACCGAATCCGATCGCCCGATGTTCTCGTCGGGGCCCGCGCCCGACGGCGGAGGCGGTTCGGATCGCTCACAGCCGAGCGCGCCGAGCAGCAGGAGGTAGCGCCAGCTATCGGCTCGGACGCGCATCGCCCTCTGCCGCCCTCATGGCAGCTCGGAGGTGACGCCCTCGTCCTCGGCGCCAAAGATCTGACACGTGATGTCTTCGCCGACGAGCTCGTCGCGCGCGATACCCAGGTTGCGCGTGGTCTCCGCCAGGCGATGGGCGAGCACGCCGGTGAACTGCCACAAGAGCTTGACCGCCAGGCGGTGCTCGGTGCGGAGGATCTCGAAGAAATCTTTGCGGTGGATCACCATGAGCTGCGTGGGCCCGACGGCGCGCGCGGAAGCCGAGCGCGGCTGGTTGCGGATCAAGGCCATCTCGCCGAAATGCTCGCCGGGGTCGAGCCGAGCCACCGGAGCGCCCGTGCGCATCACCTCGACCTGCCCGCTCAGCACGATGTAGAGCTGCTCGCCCTGCTCACCCTCTCGCACGATGATCTGGCGGTCCGAATACTGCTCGACCTCGGTGACCTGGAGCACTTGGCGCAGCTCTCGCCCGTTGAGCGCGCTGAACAGCGGGGTCGCCGCCAGCACGGCCTTTTGGGCCTCGAGCTCCTTCAGGCGCTCGGCGTCCTCCGCCTCGATGGCGCCGAGCGTCACCAGCACCGCCGTGATGTTGTCTTTTCCGCCGCGGGTCTTGGCGGTCGCTACCAGGTCGCCCACGGCGGCATCTGCGTCGGACTGTGTGAGCTTTTGTGCGAGCTCATCAGGGCTGCCCTCGGGCGCCTCGAAATAGCCCGACAGCCCGTCGGTGCAGAGCAGGAAGCGATCGCCCGGCGCCACGTCGATCACCAGCGTCTCCGGCTCGCAGTGCTCGTAGACGCCGACCGCGCGCGTGATCGCCTCTTTCGGCGCGAGCTTTGCGGCGCTGCCGAGGTCGATCTTCTTCTTCTTGATGAACTCGTTGTAGACGTTGTGATCTTCGGTGAGCTGTTCCAGGTTCCCGTTGCGCATCAGGTAGATGCGACTGTCACCCACGTGCAGGATGAAGGCCTGGCGCCCGAGAAAGAGCGCCGCCACGAGCGTCGTGCCCATGCCGCGCTTCTTCTCATCGAGCAGAGCCTCGCTGTGGATCTTGCGTGACGCGCAGTTGACGGCAAACCCCAGCATGTTGGTGATGTCGCGCTTGCTCACCTTGCTGCCGCCCGTGCTGCCGGCGACGTAATCATCGAGCAAGTCCTGCGACCTGCGGATTTCCTCGCTCAGCGTGCGCACAGCCACCGCGCTCGCGACCTCGCCAGCGGCGTGGCCCCCCATGCCGTCGCACACGACGTAGAGGCGCAGCTTGCGATCGACGAGAAAGTTGTCCTCGTTGTGCTCTCGCACGTTGCCGACGTCGGTTTGCGCCGCGAAGTGGATCGGCGCCGGCTCGCTCGCTGTGGGGCTCGGCGGCGGCAGCGAGTTTTGCGGACGGCTCAAGGGAGGCCGGCCGCTGTTGGGACTCGCATCCCCACTACCCGTCACCACGGTCCGTTGTGTGGAGCCGCGTCGCGGCGGTGCTTCGCTCACAGGGCCGCGGGGAGCGCGAGAGTCGACGGGCATAGGGTCTCCATGTCCTGGGCAAGACGTCACGGCCCCGGTATTCGCCTACCCCCCGGCACCGCGAATTTGGGCCGAGACCGCCCTGTGCCCCGGCTCCGAGCCCCTGATATTCCAAGGTAATTCCAGTCGTGGGGAGGTGGGTCGAGCGCGCCTCGCCCGCGACACCCGAACTGCGCCAGCCCTGACTGGCCGGTTTATCGCCTCTTGGCATGTCGCGTCGTTCACGCGCAGCGTGGTTCGACGACCGTCCGCGTCAGAACGCTCCGAGCTCGACAGTGAGCCCGAAAGGACGCTCTTCCCGCGGCAGGAACTCCGCGAGTTGCGGCGCCCAGTGAGGAATGCCGCCCGCCTGCGTTGGCGCGCAGATCAGCGTGAGCTCGCGGTCGCCCTTGGCGCTCATCGCACCGGCGCTGGCCGCGACGATCAATTGACGCGCTTCGGCGGCACAGCTGTCGCTGCGCTGGTTGCAGACCATGACCACGGCGGCGAACGATGGCCGCTTCGACAAGCGCGAGATCACGCGCTCGCAGAAGTGGCGGGGGGCCTCGCCGACCCATTGGGTGACGAGCGCCAAGTTGGGGCCATGTCGGCGAGCACTCGCGATGCCCGCTGACCAGTTGGCGCCCGACTCGCCGATCACCAGGCACGCGCGGCTGCCGATCTCGAGACTGCCATCCAACGCCAACGACGTACCTTCCCCCTCACCAAACATCTTGTCTCCGCCACGCAACATCGGACCTCATTCGCAATCGACTTGCCGTTCCTTTCCGGGCCAAGACGCGAGGCTTGGCGACGAAACAGGTCAGGCCAGGAACGAGCTGGTTCCCCTAACGGCCGCTCCGAGAGAAAGCTGCTCTGGAGCGACCCAACAAAGCGCGAGAGGCTCGTGGAGCCGACGACACGGCTCGAGCACGCATCTAACCAAGCCAAGAGATGGCGCTGATGTCAGCCGCGAGAGCGACGCGGGGGGCGACGCTTCCGCACGCACGGCTCGAGGCCTCCGGCGCTGAATATGAACGCAGCGAAAGAGCCCTCGGAGTCCGCCAACGAATGGCTCAGCTTGGGGTACCCCGTGAACCACTGAAGAGACTGAAAGCGCAACGAGCGCGCGGAACGACTGACCCCCCAAGCGTCTGCCATGATGGGGTGAGTGAGACAGCACGTCAAGATGCAAAGCCCACGATTGGCAAAGGATGAGCAAAGCGCCCCACGCAGCACGCTCTGACTCGCTCTGACTCGCTCTGCTCGCTCTGATTCGCCCTGACTCGCCTCGTTGACTCGACTCGCGCGTTGTTTTGGCGCGCGGTTTGCCGTGCTGACGCTGCGCGCTCGATCGGGGCAGACGTGTCGGATTCTGTAATTGGAGGGGTCATGGGGAGAGCCATTGGGTCATTGCGGCGGGCCCTGGTGTGTCATCCGTGGCGTGCAGAGCGGACAATGTTGTTGCGGCAGATGCGGCGAGTTGGTCTTCCGCGTGCGGCCTCACGTGATGCGCTACCCGGGGCCCTCTGACTCATCCGGAATGGCGCTGGTTGACGCTGACGCCATCGCCCCGGGAATGTCGCGCCCGTGTCGCGCAATCGTCGCCAGACTACTCTTTCCGTGATTGGACTCGCCGCTCCGCGAGGAGCGCGTGCTCGGGCGCCGCGCCCGGCGTTGCATACGAAGTCACCGTGCAACACGTGAGCTCTCTCCGCGTGTGCTCATGCGCGCACATGTAGGCAGCCATCACCTCGAGGGGCCCGGGAGACGACGTCACGCCGGGAGACGACGTCGCGCCGGGAGATGACGTCACGTCCGGAGGTGACCCTCGCGTGCGGAGGTGCATCAATCCCGAGGTGCCCTCGCACCGGGCGATCCTCGGCGGCGCCGAGCCGGCAGGTCGCCCGCCGCCCCGCAGCATTCCGGATCGAAAGGACTTCTGCTAAGGCGCGGGCATGTCCGTCGAGCAGAGCTCGAGCCCCCCGTCGCTGGACCTGCTGCTCGACAAAGATCCCGAGACGATCCGGAACCAGCTGAACGACGTCCATCCGGAGGACATCGCCGATGTGGTCCGCAACGTCTCGCTGGAAGAGGCCGCGGGCGTCATCGGTCGGCTGCCGCCGGAGATCGCCGCGCAGGTCTTCGAGCGCCTCGAGCAGGATCGCCAGGAGATCCTGGCCAGCAGGATCGGGATCGAGCCGCTGGCGCAGCTGACCATGGAAATGTCGGCAGACGAGCGCGTCGACTTCCTGAGCCTCGTGCCAGACGCCATGGGCCGCAGCCTGCGGCGCCGGATCGAGGAAGAAGACCCGGAAGTCCTCGAGGAAGTCGAGGCGCTCACGCGCTGGCCCGAGACCTCCGCGGGCGGCTTGATGACCACCGACTACATCTCCATCTCGGCGCGGCTCACCATCCGCGACGCGATCGATGCTCTGCGGCGTCGCGCCGAAGAGGTCGAAGCCATCGACGCACTGTTCGTCAAAGCTCCGGATCAGACGCTGGCAGGGGTGCTCTCGCTGCGGCGCATGCTGCTGAGCGAGCCGGGGGAGACCATCGACTCCGTGATGAACCACAACGTCATCTCGGTGCCGCCGCTGCTCGACCAGGAGGAAGTGGCTCGCAAGCTCGCAAAATACGACCTGAACGTCATGCCGGTCGTGAGCGACCGGGGCAGGATTCTGGGTGTCATCACCGCCGACGATGTGCTCGACGTGCTCACCGCCGAGCAGACCGAAGACGTCCAGAAGATGGGGGCCATCGAACCGCTGCGGGACGACTATTTCAGTACCAGCTTCCGGGTCCTGCTCCGGAAACGGGCACCCTGGCTGTGCGTGCTATTCGTTGGCGGGCTGCTGACCACACACACACTGCAGGCGTATGAGGGTGCGCTGTCGGCGATGACGCAGCTCAGCTTCTACCTACCGCTGCTCATCTCCGCCGGGGGAAACTCGGGCGCCCAGTCCTCGACGCTGATGATCCGCGGCCTGGCGGTCGGCAACGTGAAGAGCGGCGATTGGGGCCGGGTGCTGACTCGCGAGCTGCTTCAAGGTATCGTCCTTGGCGTGCTGCTCGCGGCGGTGGGTGTGGCACGCGCGTTCGCCGAAGGCGACAGCCCGCGCTTTGCGCTGCTGATCGGGCTCACGATCGTCTGCATCGTCGTGATGGGCTGCGTCGCGGGCGCCATGACGCCCCTGGCGCTGCACCGCGCCAAGTTTGATCCAGCCACCAGCTCGACACCCTTCATTTCCACCATGGTCGACGTGCTGGGCATCGTCATCTACTTGACGCTCGCTCAGAGCCTGCTCGGCGCAGCTTTACACGCAGCGCCCTTGCACATCGCGCCCGCGCGCTGACAATATCTGCGGGGAAACGGCGTCTCAGTGGCCACGCGGCCGGCGCCGGCGGTGGTTTGTCGATCTCGAGCCCACCGTTGTAAGCTGGGTTTTGCGCGATCGTGTTCCGTCCGTCCCATTCCACGCTGCACCATGGCTAAGCTCGAGGCGATGCTCGAACAGCGTGGCATCGCCACGCCGCGCGAAATGTCTGAGGCCATCGCCCGTTGCCAGCTGCACGGGGGAGACCTGACGACTAGCCTTTTGCAGTTCGTGAGCGCCGATGAAGCCCAGCTCAGCGCGGCGCTCAGCGAATGTTATGGCTTGCCAGCCGCTTCCGTCGGCCTGCTTCCGGCCCCCGACGACGCCGCTCTGCGTTCCTTCCCGCGTGACGTCGCGGAAGGCTATTGCTGCTTTCCGCTCGAAGCGTCGCCGGGGCGTCTGGTGCTCGCCGTCGCTCACCCGCTCGAGACGGCGCTGCGAGAAGAGCTCGGCGCCACGCTCGGCGTCTCGATCGAAGAGCGCGTCGCGCTAGAGGTGCGCATTCGCCAGGCGCTCTCTCGCTTTTATGGGCTGCCGCTCTCGGCGCGCAATCAGCGCGGCATCGCGCGGCTCGAGGGTGACGTCGAGGGTGCCGGTCACGAGACCCCGCTCGGCATCTGGTCCGACGCACAGCTCTCCGCGCTACCGCGGCCACCGAGCGAGCTGTCCTCCGCGCGCGAGTCGCAGCGGCCGCCGAGCGTCCGTCCCCGCCCGCGCAGCGACGCTCCACGCCATGGCACGAGCGCGTCGTCGCCCCCGAGCAGCGGCACGCGCACGAGCCGCCGGCGGGGGCCCCTCACCCTGGCCCAAGCACGCGACGAGCTCTCGCGGGCGCCCACGCGCAACGACGTGCTCGACATCTTCTTCGGGTTCGCCTCGCAGTTCTTCGAGTACAGCGCGCTGTTCGCGGTGCACAACGCGCTCGCCGAGGGCCTGGACGCCTGGGGCAAAGGCGCCGACCGCGACACGGTGCTGGGCATCGGCGTCCCGCTCGACCTGCCGAGCTCGCTGTCGGAGGTGGCCGAGAGCTGCAAGGTGCGCCTCACGCGGCTCGGCAAGGAGGGGATCGATCGCACGCTCGCGGCGGATCTGCAGCGCCAGTTCAACGCCAAGGTGCTGGTGTTACCCGTCAGCCTGCGCGGTCGCTGTGCGGTGTTGCTCTATGCCGACAGCGGCGAAGCCGACGTGGTCGAGCGCGAGATCGCCGACGTGATCGCCATCGCGCCCGACGTGGCCAACGCGCTCGGGCGCATCATCCTGCAGCGCAAGAAGGAAGCGCGGCAGCGGGGCCCCGAGAACTCCGACCTGTCGGCGCTCGCGCGGCGCTCGCAGCCGCCGCAGGCAGACGAGGTGGGCAGCGTGCCGGCGTTGCTCGACGCGCTCGAGCCCATCCCGAACGAGAACCGCGATCGCAGCCGCAACAACGCGCGCAAGAGCTCGCGCCCGGACGCCTCTCCCGCGCCGATTCAGCCCGCGCCGACGCAACCCGAGCGCGACACGTCGGTGGTCGCGGGGCAGCGGGTGGTGGCGATCGGACCCGACAGAGACGGGGCTTCGCCGTCGCCGCCCGCTGGAGAGGTCGCCCCTCGCCACGACCCGAGCCCGGGCGAAGATCCGGTGTTCCTGCTCGCGCGGCCGCAAGGCAAGGGCCGGCTCACGCCGGTGCCGCCGCAGCCGCGACCGTTGCCGACGGTGGAGAGGCCGGCGATCTCGATCACTCACCCGGCGCCCATCATCGGCAACCGCCCGCGTCTGCCGTCGGTGATCGTCGATCCCGAGTCGGCAGACCCCGAGGCATCGGAGCGCCTGACGCGCGCCGCGGCGGTCACGCGAGCCCCGACGCAAGCCCGCAACGGGCTCTCGCGACGCCCGCTCGTCCCGCTGCTCGCCGATGCGCCTCGCACTCTGAGCCCGCCCGTCTACGACCCCACCCAGAGGCCCGCGCGCTCGAGAGACGCAGCGGCGCGCGGGCGAGGGTCGGAGCGAGAGAGTCAGCCCCGCGAGGTCCCGCTCGAGGAGCCGCAACCTTCGGACGACCCAGGCGACGCGGGGTTGCTCGAAGCCGAGCCGCAGCCGCGCGAGGCGCTGCATCCGAGCGCCGTCGAGTTCTCCGAGCCAGCGCCCCCCGATCCCGAGTTGATGGACGAGCCCTCCGAAGAGCGAGCCGACGACGAGGAGATGCTCGGTGCGACCAGCAACGCCTGGCCGCCGCCGATCATGGATAATTCCCCACCGCCGCGCCAGCCACCGCTCACGGCGCTGGTGCCCATCATCATCGCCGACCCACCGAAGGGCAGGCGCGGCTACACGGCGCGCACCGCGACGACCGCGCGCCCCGGCAACAGGCCTGGCTTGGCGAAGGCGCCGCTCCCGCGTACGGGCGGCTCGAACCCTCCAGCGCACGGCCCCGCGTCGCCGACGGTGCCCAGCCCGGCGCGCGCGCGCAAGGTCGAGCCCGGCGCCGGTGCTCCGGTCGCCAACGCCAACAGAGAGCCAGCGCCGGCCGTCGCCTCGCCCGTCGCGATCGTCGGCGCCCATCCACTCCCCCTCGCCGCTCCCGCGGTCGAGGCGACACCGGATGCTGCGAGCAGCGAGGCCCGCCCCGTGCTCGGCGAAGCCACGATCGCGTCGACGATCTCTGGCGCGACAGGGCCCGCGAACGCCGCCGCCAACGGAGGCTCGCGTCTCACCAACGCCCTCGCGCGCGCTGCCGCTCGCGCCGCCAACGCCGCCGCTCCACGCGCGAACGACCTGCTGCAGAGCTCCGTCGATCCGCGTCTCGCGTCAGCCACCACGGCGCCGCCGCCAGGGCCCCGCGCCGCGCAGGCGTCGAGCCCTCTCGGCGCCGAGTCCCCGTCGCAGCGCGACTCGCGTCCACCGCCTGCGCCTGCCGCCGGCCCGCCTCGGGGCGGCTCGCCGCCACCGTTTCAAGCGTACGTCGCCGCCGCGGGCCCCAGCGCTCCGCGCCTGGTGCTCCCTTCCCTCTCGGACGATCGGGCCTCGCGCCCGCCCCCTGCGCCAGCCAGCGCGTCACCCGCTCCGGGGGCTCGCCCCGATGCGCGCGCCAGCGACAGGTCTGCGAGCGGCGTGACGATGGCTGGTGAAGCCGAGCGCGCCGCGCCCGGTTCGACCGTCATCGGGTTGGGCGCGGCATCGAGAGGCTCTGCTGCATCGAGGGACCCTGCACCGAAGGACATCGGCGCAGCTGGCTCGGCTCCCGCGAGCTCGATCTCCGCGAGCCCTGCTCCGATCCGAGCGATCGACCCGCGCTCCGCCTCTCGCGCGGAAGTCGCTGGCGCGTCGGGCTTCTCCACCGAGGTCGCTCCGAGGGCGAGCGCGAAGGCGGCCACCATCGAGGCTTCGCCCGGCTCGACGCTGATCGGAGTCGCCGCGCTGGATGCGCCGATGGAAGACGCGAGCGCGCCCGCCGCCGCAGGAGCGGAACCGGCGGCGCTCACGCGACCCGCCCCCTCCGCAGGAGGCGCAACGCCTGCGGGCACGACGACGGCCTCCGCTCCCCCGCGGGGCCTGCCCGCGTCGCTGCCCCCGCTGAGCGCGGACGAGGCCCCTCCCGACTCGGTCGAGCTCGCCTGGGACGCGCTCATCTCCTCCGCGCCGCCCGCTGCCGCGTACCCTCCAGGCGCCAGGCCGACGCGCCCGGCACCGAGCGCGCCCGCCGTCGTGTCGAGCGCCACCCCCGCAGCAGGCACGCCGGCTTCGCTCTTGTCGCTGGCGACCCCGCCCGGTGCCGAAGCGGGCCGTGCGAGCCGACCCCCGTCGCCCCCGAGCGCGCCGTTCGAGCGCTCCGCGTCGGCGCCGCCCGCCTCCGTCGCTGCTTCGAGCAGCCCTTCCCCCAGCAGCCCTGTCCACCCGGTGCCGAGCCCTTCCGGCGCGGCGCCGAGCAGCCCCATCCACCCCGTGCCGAGCCGTCCCATGACCGCTTCCTCGAGCAACAGCTCGGCGACGCCGAGCGATCCCACTCCGGCGTCGAGCTCATCCGGAGCCACGCCGAGCAGGCCCATCCACCCGCTGCCGAGCCGTTCGATCGACGGCACACCGCAGCCCGCTCCGAGCAGCACGGGCCACGCGCCTCCGAGCCGTCCGGGCTCTGGAAGTCGTCCGGCGGTTTCTGCCTCGCAGCAGCTCGCCGACGCGCCGCCGCCGAGCCGCTCGACGGCCTCGGCTGGCGCAGGCCCCTCCAGCTCGCCCGCGAGCGGCGGGCTGAAGAGCGAGGCGCGTGCAGCGATTTTCCCGCCGCCACCGCCGGTCAACACGGAGATCGAGGAGCTCGTCGATCAGGTGTGTCAGGGCAACCTGCGCGCCGTGCAAGACCTCGCGCGCATCGGCGCGCCGAGCGTGCCTCAAGTGATGGCACGCTTCCCCGGGCCCGTGATCAGCGAGCGCGCCGGACCGAGCTCTCGCGCCTCCGAGTGTGGCCCGCTGCTACAGGCCCTGGCGGCGATCGGGAGTCCCGCCATGCCCAGCGTCACGCTGAGCAGCGAGCACGAAGACGCCCGGGTGCGGCGCTGGGCCACGCTGTTGCTGGGTGAAATGCCGGGTCCCGAGGCGTGCCGAGCCGTGGTGCAGCGGCTAGCAGATGATGTGCCGCGCGTGCACCAGGCGGCGCTCGACGCGGCGCGGCTCTTGCTCGCCTCCAGCGCTGCCGACCTGTTCCGCAAGACCCTGTTCGAGGTGGCGGAGGCGGAGGATGCTCCGCTCACGCTGCGGCTGCGCACGCTGGAGCACGTCGCCAAGCTGAAGGACAGCGCGAGCGTGCCACGGCTCATCTCGTTCCTCGGCGCCGACATGGAGCCGATCGTACACAAGGCGCTCTGGGCGCTGACGGTCGTCACGCGCCACGATTTTGGGCGCGACGCGCGCGCCTGGACCGATTTCTGGAGCGCGAATCAGGCGCGACATCGGCTCGAGTGGCTGATCGATGCGCTCGACGACCGCGACCCGCGGCTCCGCAGGGCGGCTGCCGACGAGCTACGCGAGGAAGCGGGCGAGCTGTTTGGTTACGCGGAAGATCTGCCACGCTCCGATCGGCTTCAGGCGCAGCGTGAGTTCCGCAATTGGTGGGAGACGAGCGGCGCGCGGCGCCACGCCCGCCCCGGAACGTGAAGGCTAACGCGGCCCCAGGGCGTTCGCGATCGACAACGCGATCCAGATCCGTAACTCTATCCGGATGGACCACGAGACAGCTCTGGAAGCCGCGAACCAAGCCCTGAGCGGTCGAGCGATCCGCTCGAGCAGCCGCATCGCGTCGGTCGAGTTGCGTGGAGTCGATCCGATGCTGCGCTCCGGCCCGGCGCTGCCGAGCTTCGACGATCGGCCGCTCTCGCGCGAGGTCTGGCACGTCGCGGCAATGGTCGCTGTGGCCGCTCTCACGCTAATCTTCGTGATCACGCTGTGGCTGCTCTGAACCACGGCTGCTCTGAACCACGGCTGCTCTGAACCACGGCTGCTCTGAACCACGGCTGCTCTGAACCACGGCTGCTCTGAACG
>Ga0247763_1000325_pt1 | contig 27594 bp, 6 predicted proteins | sample UWRJL141409B4_FD_179926 | JGI IMG/M metagenome (GOLD analysis project Ga0247763, IMG submission 179926) | Plant litter microbial communities from Arlington Agricultural Research Station in Wisconsin, United States - UWRJ-L141-409B-4 | ecosystem: Environmental > Terrestrial > Plant litter >... | reverse complement strand
AAAGGAAAGCCTATACTACAGAGGGAAAAGTGCTTACGTTGGCGCTGGAATTTAAAGGATTCCAGGGTAACGAGTTAGCTATACTAACGTAATAGTAGTGGTAGGTTTACCCTTGTAGGCCAAGCTTATAAGTGGTGGGTCCTCGGAACTCCCCGTCGGTTTTAGTGGGTTTTAGTAGGTCCAGGGGACTTGGTAGCCCCCCTGAACCACAATACTAACTTCCCGTGGTTGTGGTGATTGTACTTTGCTATAGTATAGTTGGTAGTACTTCCAGGGCAGTAGATTAACTAGGCTACAGTACCCTTGGGTGCTGTAGTTATAGGGTAATTGGGTTGTAATTTTAATATATCCTTGGCGTAATCCTTTATAAACCAATCTTCCGCAATTGCTACTTATTGAAATTACAACTTAGTTGCCCTATAGCTACAGTACCCTTGGGTACTGTAGCCTAGTTAATCTACTACCCTGGGAGTGTTGCTAATTGTACTATGGTAAAGTACAATTACTATAACTACGGGAGTTGGTATTGTGGTTTAGGGGGGCTACTAAGCCCCCTGGACCTATTAGAACCTACTAGAACCGACGGGGAGTTCTAAGGACCTACTACCTGTAGGTTTGGCTTATAGGGGTAGACCTATTACTATTATTATATTAGTATAGCTAATTAGTTGCTTTGGAATCCTTTAGATTTTAGCGCTAACGTAAGTACCTTTCCCTTTATAGTATAAGCTTTCCTTTTGTGTTTTAGGGCCCTTACCCCTTGTAAGGTTAACCTATACCTACTAAGGGCCTTATAAAGAACCATCTCCCCTTTTATATTTTTGGTATTTAATTTTTTTCCTTTTTTCTACTTTAAGTAAAATAGTTTATATATAGCCTTAAGGTAACTTTTTAACCTTTATAATTTCTGTACAAAGCCTATTGTAATTACCTTGTTATAGGGTATAAACCCTTATATTTTTACTTATTATAGTAGGTTGGTTTGCTGATTTTAGCTTTTTTTAACCCCGTTTCGGGTAATTATCGTACTTTTAAAACCTTTTACTACGCTTGTTACAGGGAATTTACCCTTTATAACCTTTTATATTAAATTTTACTAAAATTAGTTAGGTTATATAAATTAATAGGTTATAAGCCCGGACTTTACAACCCTTAGCCGACCTCGCCTTATTACCTATAGTTGGTAATTACCCTTATAGTACTTTTATACCTTTCGTAAATTATATTATTTATCCTCCGGAAAAGCTTATACGCCGGCTAAAGTTACCCTTAGTATAGTTACTAACCCTTTTAAAAAGCCTTTACGCCGGCTATAGTTGCCCCTGTAGGTAGTACGGTAACCCCTGTATTAGTTACCTACCCTTTTGAAAAGCCCTTACGCTGGTTAAAGTTGCCCCCGTAAGTAGTATTGTAATCCTCGTATTAATTACTAACCCTTTATTTACGTTATTAGTACTATTTATTGTAATTAGTAGGTTAAGTCCCCGTAAAATTACTATACCTTGATCCTTTAGGGGAATAATACCCTTTAATTTCCATTACCAATAGAAGTATTACCCCTTGAATTATTATGGATAGTATTGCTACTATATACTACCGTATTTTAGCCTCCCGTACGTAATTACTACCCCCTAATTACGAATGTATTTAGGAGAACTACCCCCTAAAGAACACCTACGCTTACTAAAATTTAACCCCCTATAGTAGTCGTTACTATTAAATATATTATTTATATAGTAATATACTTTTAATTACCTACTTACAATTCCCTGGCTCTTTTAAGAACTTACCAACCCAGTTATAGTAGTACGTACGGGAAAGGCAGTTCCGTTACGTAATTAGAATTCTAATTGGAAATTAGGTACGATATAATAGTTAATAATAATTTAGATATAGCCTTTATAGGCCAAGGCTAGCAGCCCGAAGAAGTTCCGCCTATTTAGGGCCTGGTATAGTAAGTTTCCAAACTTACTTAGCGTTTTAATAAGCTGCTAGTAGTATTGGAATAATAGTAATAAACCTGGAATATATTAGATATAAGTACTTTTAGGGCCTCCTAAAAGGGGGGTAATAACTTAACGGTAACTATTAAAGCCCCTGGGACTACTTATCCTTTAGTAATTCCAGCCGTTAGGGACGAGTTTAGTACCCTTATAGTTAAAAAGTTTACTAAATAATCTCTCTCCTTACCTAAAAAATAACGCTTATTAAAATCTAAGAATTATTAATAGTAGTTTTAGGTACTATTAATTTAGTTTAGGGCCCTTTAAATCCCTAATTTCCTTTATAACCTATAAGTGGTTATAAAGCGCCTTAGTAACCCTTAGAAAGCCGCCCTCTTGTTAACTTTTCGGAATATATTAAAAAAAGACCCCCTTGCTATTATAATTTACAAAAAGAACCCTAAATTTACCTTTAATCGGTTTCGCTAATAATACGCCCTAACCCAGGCCAGTTTCCGTAATAAATTTTACTACTAATACCACTTCCTAACCTTTAATAATAGTATTATTATAGTAGATTTTAACGCTATTTTTAATACCTTAATAGGCTATTTTAGTACTTAAGGAGTTATAATTGCGAAATAAAATTAAATTAATTACTATTTTAACGTTTTAAAACCCTAATTTTTACAATAAATTAAATATTCCAGGGTATTATTACGACGAGATTAATAAATTGCGAATACTAATACTAGGTTTTAAAAACTATTTAGTACCTTTACCCTCCTATATTTTTAGGAAAACCTACTTATTAAAACCCGGAACCTTGGTACCTTTTTAATACGTACCTTAGCTATACTATAGGTTAATTGGAAAAGGTTTAAGGAGTTTAAATAAGGTTCCGGAAAAGGTAAAGGCTAATAATAAGGCAAGTTAAAAGCCTCGTAAGGCAACTTTAGGCCTAGGAAAGTTAGGAATTTGAAAAAATAGGGTAATTTTAGTAGTAAAAAGGCGTATAATAATAATACCTTTAATATAAAAGATACTTTTAAAAGTATTAATAAAACCTACGAAACTAATATTATTTTTAGTAGTTAAGGGGAGCTAGTTGCTATAAAAAAGGCCTTCCCTATTTACTATAATTTTAACCAAAATATTATACTTAACACCGAATTTACTAACCTTAATAATACTTTTAGTAAACTAAATACTTTAATAAACCCTAAACCCCCTATTAGTAACCCCCCTAAACCCCCTACAATTAACCTTTTTACAGGGGGTAATTCTACTAAATAGTAGCTTTTTAATACCAATTTTACAATATATATTTATACTGATAAAACCCTATTTATAAAGCTATATATTGGAAAATTAATTATAATACATATTAAAAGTAGCCTAGTATAACCTTAAAGTATCGGGATAATTAAACTTAAACTTTATACTAGTACTATTAAAGGTAGGCCTTAATATAATACTATTATATTAAAGAAGTACCTTTATATTCTAACCTTCCCTATTAATATTATTAGTAATTACTACCTTTATAATTTAAGGGGTATACTTATTAAAAACAAGTTTTATAACGCTTTTAGGAAGCTTATTACCCTATTGGATTTTAAAGGTTTAAGCTTTTATATCCAATTACGGGGGTTATAACCCCCTAAAACCAATTATACTTAATAAAATTATAAAAGTACCTAATATTACTACCTATCCGGAAACTAATTTAAAGCCCCTACTGTAATATTACTTATTATAAAAGGGGTAACCCCCTTTTTAATATATTATAATAAAGCCTAAAGGGGTTTTTTAGCGGTAATAATTAAGGTGGTTAGATTTTAATACATTTATTTAGGCTATATAAAGCTGGACCTTTTAAGGAAGACCGCCTTAGTTACTAAAGGGATACCTAATTTTAACGGTATATGCTTTAAATATATAACTTATAAAAGCTATAATACCGTTAAATTATTACGTTAACCCTCTTTTAAGGCTATTATTAACCCTTTTAACGTATTAGGGCGAATAAAGGGGGATATATTTATAATCCACCTTATACCCCTAAATAATAAACCCTATAGGTTTATTTTAGTAGATTAAAAGATTTATTTTAAAATTATTAAGTTTTTAAAATTTAAAAATAAAGTTATTATAAAAGTAAAGGCTGCTATAAAGGAGATTAATAATACCTTTAAATAATACCTAATATACTTATATTACGATAAAGGTAAAGAAATTAGTAAGTTTAGGCTTTATTTACGTAAAAAAGGTATTATTTTCTCGAAGTTTAACCCTTATATATATAATTAAAATAGCCTAATTAAACGTATTATATAGGTAGTTTTAAAACGCCTTAAAGCTGTAATAATTGCTTTAAGGTTTTTATTTTTCCTATAAGGATATATTATAGGCCTTATAGTTAAGTTAGTTAATAGAATAGTAAATATTACTAAGGAACTTACCTTATACTAACTCTTTTTCGATAAGTTAGTACTTTTATAGGCCCCTTATATCCCGGATTTCTCTAATTACAGAGTTATAAGCGTTAATTATATAATATTAATTCCCTTTAAAAAACGTATTTAGTTTTAAAAATTTGCCCCTAGGGGCGTTTAAGGTAGGTTACTAATTGTATTAAGTACTTAAACCTACCTAGTTTAGTTTGGTTAATAAAAGGTTATTTAAATTAATTTTATTAAATTATACGAGAACCTTTTTACTTATTTATAGGGGCCCCGGGGCTTAATTAATACCTTAAACCTCCCGGATATTACTAAAGATACGGAGGATTAGTACCCTAATTATAATAGCTCTTCCCCCGAGGCGCTTACTAAGTTCGCCCTACTAGTAATATTACTATGTAAACTAATTTAATTACCTATAACGACCTCTAAACCCTTTAAATCCCTTATAGGAGATAAATTTAGGCTTATTATAGTAAAAATCCCAATCCTATAAGCTACTAAAACCTAGCGAAAGGAATTTAAATGAGTAGAAGTTAAACCTATAGATACTATAGCGGACCTAATTAACCACCTTATTAATAAAGCTACTAAATAAACTAAGCCTAGTAGTTACTATAACCCTTTTAAACTTACTAAAGACTTGGAGCCTAAGTTTTTTAAGTAAATCCTAAGGTACCTTTTAAAAGATTAATAATTAGTAGTATATTTTAAGGAGATATAGTAACTATTAATTACTAAAACCTTTTATTTTATTAAGCGGTTTAAAGCCAAAAAGCTACTTATTACTATTAAGTTGGTTACTAAATTAAAAAAAGATATTTAGGGTAAGGTTATTAAGTTTAAGATCTGGTTAGTAGTTAAGGGGTTTTAATAGGCCCTTAGAGTCGATTTTAGGGAGATTTTTGCAGCTACTATAATATTATTAACCTAGCGAATTATATTAATACTAGTTACTATTAAGGATTGGAAAATTAAATAAATAGATTTTATAAAAGCTTTTCTAAATAATAAGTTAGATATAGAGCTTTATATTAAGGTTTTTAAAGGTTTATATAAGTTTAGTTTTAGTAATTTTAAGGTATTAAACTTTTTGAAACGGTACGGTTGGGACCTTTTTAAAAATTAAGTTATATTACTAGGTAAGGGACTTTACGGTTTAAAATAAGTTTTTTACCTTTAGTAATAAAAGGTTGCGAAGCTATTGAAAACGCTAAATTATAATCCTTTTATTAGTAATGTAATTACTTATTATAATACGGTTTATAAGATTATAATAATTACTTATGTTAATAATTATCTCCTTATTAAGCCCTTTATAATTAAGATTAAGGTACTAAAGGTTTAATTTGGTTAAATATATAATATAAAAAACCTAAACCCTACCCGCTATTTTCTAGGGGTTAAGATTTACCGTAATAGGGTACGCTACTTTTTGTAGGTTAATTAAAAGGCCTATATCGAATAGGTTATTTAGTATTTTAAACTTAGCTATAACGGATTAATTATCCCTTTTTTTCCAGGATTTATAAGGTATAATTCCTCTTTTAAGCCCCTAAATACTACTAAGATCTAATTATTTTAGCAATTCGTTAATACTATTATATATATTATAGTTTAAACTAGGTTAGATATAGTATTTGTAATATAGTAGCTTTCCTACTAGTTATAATAACCTACTATTACTTACCTTAAAGTAGTAAAAAAGCTCCTTAATTACTTATTTTTTAGCGTAAACCAGGGTATTTATTTTGGTACTTTTACTAATCTTACCTTTATAGGATATATTAATAGCAATTTTGCGGGGTGTAAAATTATTGCAAAATCTACTTACGGTTATTTATTTATAGTAGGTAAAGGATTAGTTAGCTAGAAGTTAAAAAGGTTATTTATAGTAACCTACTCGATTTTGGAAGCTAAGTTTATAGGGTTTATAAAGGGTAATAAAAAGGTAATTTAATTTTGGGGGTTATTTTTTAAACTAAAGCGCCTTATATAGGGATTTATTTTACTAATAGGAGATAATAAGGGCGTTATAAATACGGTATATAACCTGAAATATTATAATTATACGAAATATACCCTTTTAAAATACTAGGGGGTAAAAGAAAGTATTATAAAAGGTAATATTACTGTAACGTACGTACTTATAGGGGAGATACTAGTAAATAGGTTAATAAAAGCCCTAATCTTAGCTAAATATAAGTAATTCCTTAAGTTATTAAACCTTTTTAAGCCTTGTAGATTCTAAAGGGGGTTTATTTGGAATTAAAAGGTATATTAGGGCTTAAAGTTGTAAAGGGGGTATTAAAATTACAGCCTAGTTGCCTTGTAGCTATAGTACCCTTAGGTACTGTAGCCTAATTAATCTACTACCCTAGGAGTACTACTAATTGTACTATAGTAAAGTATAATTATTATAACTACGGGAGTTAGTATTGTAGTTTAGGGGGGCTACTAAGCCCCCTAGACCTACTGGAACCTATTAAAATTAACGGGGAGTTCTAAGAACCTACTACTTATAGGCTTGGCCTATAGGGGTAAACCCACTACTACTATTACGTTAATATAGCTAACTAGTTGCCCTGGAATCCTTTGGATTCTAGCGTTAACGTAAGTACCTTTCCCTTTATAATATAGGTTTTCCTTTTATATTTTAGGGCCCTTACCCCCTGTAAGGTTAACCTATACCTATTAAGAGCCTTATAAAAAACCATCTCCCTTTTTATATTTTTAATATTTAATTCTTTTTCTTTTTTCTACTTTAAGTAAAATAATTTATATATAGCCTTAAGGTAACTTTTTAACTTTTGTAATCTCTATGCAAAGCCTATTATAGTTACCTTATTATAGGGTATAAACCCTTATATCTTTACTTATTATAATAGGTTAGTTTACTAATTTTAGCTTCCTTTAACCCCGTTTTGGGTAATTATCGTACTTTTAAAGCCTTTTACTACGCCTGTTACAGGGGATTTACCCTTTATAACCTTTTATATTGGATTTTACTAAAACTAGTTAAATTATACAAATTAACAGGTTATAAGCCCGGATTTTACAACCTTTAGCTAACCTCGCTTTATTACCTATAATTGGTAATTACCCCTATAACGCTTTTATACCCTCCGCAGATTATATTATTTATCCTCCGGAAAAACCTATACGCTAGCTAAAGTTACCCTTAGTATAGTTACTAACCCTTTTAAAAAGCCCTTATACTAGCTATAGTTACCCTTATAGGTGGTACGGTAACCCCTATATTAGTTACTTACCCTTTTGAAAAGCTTTTACGCTAGTTAAAATTGCCCTTGTAAATAGTATTGTAATTTTTATATTAATTACCAACCCTTTATTTACATTACTAATATTACTTATTATAATTAATAGGTTAAGTCCCCGTAAAACTACTATACCTCGATCCTCCAGGGGAATAATACCCTTTAATTTCTATTACTAATAGGAGTATTACCCCCTAAATTATTATAAATAGTATTATTACTATATACTACCGTATTTTAGCCTCCCGTGTGCGATTACTACCCCCTAATTACAAATGTATTTAGGAAAACCACCCCCTAAAAAACACCTACGCCTATTAAAATTTAACCCTTTATAGTAATTGTTACTACTAAATATATTATTTATATAGTAATATACTTTTAATTACCTATTTACAATCCCCCGGCTTTCTTAAAAACTTATTAACCCAGTTATAATAATATATACGGGAGAGGTAATTCCGTTACGTAATTAGAATTCTAATTAGAAATTAAATATAATATAATGGTTAATAATAATTTAAATATAGCCTTTATAAACTAAGGCTAATAACTTAAAGAAGTTCCGCCTATTTAGGGCCTGGTATAGTAAGTTTCCAAACTTACTTAGCGTTTTAATAGGCTGCTAGTAATATTAGAATAATAGTAATAAACCTGGAATATATTAAATATAAGTACTTTTAGGGCCTCCTAAAAAGGGGGTAATAATTTAACGGTAATTATTAAAGCCCTTAGAATTACTTATCCTTTAGTAATTCTAGCCGTTAAGGATGAGTTTAATACCTTTATAGTTAAAAAGCTTACTAAATAATCTTTCTTTTTACCCGAAAAATAACGCCTATTAAAACCTAAAAATTATTAATAGTAGTTTTAGGTATTATTAATTTAATTTAAGGCCCTTTAAATCCCTAATTTCCTTTATAACCTATAGGTAGTTATAAAACGCTTTAGTAACCCTTAAAAAGCCGCCCTTTTATTAACTTTTCAGAATATATTAAAGGAAGGCCCCTTTACTATTATAATTTATAAAAAGAACCCTAAATCTACCTTTAATCGGTTTTGCTAATAATATACCCTAACCCAGGTTAGTCTCCGTAATAAATTTTACTACTAATACCACTTCCTAACCTTTAATAGTAATATTACTATAGTAAATTTTAACGCTATTTTTAATATTTTAGTAGGCTATTTTAGTACTTAAGGAGTTATAATTGCAAAATAAAATTAAGTTAATTACTATTTTAACGTTTTAAAACTCTAGTTTTTATAGTAAATTAAATATTCCAGGGTATTATTACGACGAGATTAATAAATTGCAAATACTAATACTAGGTTTTAAAAGCTATTTAGTACCCTTACCCTCCTATATTTTTAGGAAAACCTATTTATTAAAACTTGGAACTTTGGTACCTTTTTAATACGTACCTTAGCTATACTATAAGTTAATTAGAAAAGGTTTAAGGAACTTAAATAAGGTTCCGGAAAAGATAAAGGCTAATAATAAGGTAAGTTAGAAGCCTTGTAAGGTAACTTTAGGCCTAGGGAAGTTAGGAATTTAAAAAAATAGGGTAATTTTAGTAGTAAAAAAGCGTATAATAGTAATACCTTTAGTATAAAAGATACTTTTAAAAATATTAATAAAACCTACGAAACTAGTATTATTTTTAGTAATTAAGGGGAACCAGTTACTATAAAAAAGGCCTTCCCTATTTACTATAATTTTAACTAAAATATTATACTTAACGCTAAATTTACTAACCTTAATAATACTTTTAGTAAACTAAATACTTTAATAAACCCTAAACCCCCTATTAGTAACCCCCCTAAGCCCCCTACGGTTAACCTTTTTACAGGGGGTAATTCTACTAAATAGTAGCTTTTTAATACCGGTTTTACAATATATATTTATACCGATAAAGCCCTATTTACAAAGCTATATATTGGAAAATTGGTTATAATACGTACTAAAGGTAGCCTAGTACAGCCTTAGGGTATCGGGATAATTAAACTTAAGCTTTATACTAATACTATTAAGGGTAGGCCTTAGTATAGTATTATTATATTAAAGAAGTGCCTTTATATTCCAACCTTCCCTATTAATATCGTTAGTAACTACTACCTTTATAATTTAAGGGGTGTACTTATTAAAAACAAGTTTTATAGCGCCTTTAGGAAGCTTATTACCCTATTGGATTTTAAAAGTTTAAGCTTTTATATCCAGTTACGGGGGTTACAACCCCCTAAAACCAATTATACTTAATAGATTATAAAAGTACCTAATATTACTACCTATCCGGAAACTAACCTAAAGCCCCTATTGTAATATTACTTATTATAAAAGGGGTAACCCCCTTTTTAATATATTATAATAAGGCCTAAAGGGGTTTTTTAGCGGTAATAATCGAGGCGGTTAGATTTTAATATATTTGTTTAGGCTATATAAGGCTGGACCTTTTAAGGAAGACCGCCTTAGTTACTAAAGAGATACCCGATTTTAGCGGTATACGCCTTAAATATATAACTTGCAAAAATTATAATACTGTTAAATTATTACGTTAACCCTCCTTTAAGGCTATTATTAACCCTTTTAACGCGTTAGGGCGAATAAAGGGGGATATATTTATAATCCGCCTTATACCCCTAAATAATAAACCTTATAGGTTTATTTTAGTAGATTAAAAGATTTGTTTTAAAATTATTAGGTTTTTAAAGTTTAAAGATAAAGTTATTATAAAAGCAAAGGTTGCTATAGAGGAGATTAATAATACCTTTAAGTAGTACTTGGTATACTTATATTACGATAAAGGTAAAGAAATTAGTAGGTTTAGGCTTTATTTACGTAAAAAGGGTATTATTTTCTCGGAGTCTAGCCCTTATATATATAATTAAAATAACCTAGTTAAATATATTATACGGGTGGTTTTAAAACGCCTTAGGGCTGTAATAGTTGCTTTAGGGTTTTTATTTTTCCTATGGGGATATGTTATAGGCCTTGTGGTTAAGTTGGTTAATAGGATAGTAAATATTACTAAGGAGCTTACCTTATACTAACTCTTTTTCGATAAGTTAGTGCCTTTATAGGCCCCTTATATCCCGGATTTTTCTAATTACAAGGTTATAAGCGCCGATTATATAGTGTTGGTTCCCCCTAAGAAACGTATCCAGTCCTAAAAATTTACCCCTAGGGGCGTTTAAGGTAGGTTACTAGTTATATTAAGTACTTAAACCTATTTGGTTTGGTTTAGCTAATAAAAGGTTATTTAAACTAGCTTTATTAAATTATACGAAAACCCTTCTACCTACTTATAGGGGCCCCGGGGCCTAATTAATGCCTTAAACCTCCTGGATATTACTAAAGATACGGAGGACTAGTACCCTAATTATAATAGCTTTTCCCCCAAGGCGTTTACTAAGTTTACCCTATTGGTAATACTATTACGTAAACTAGTTTAGTTACCTGTAGCGACCCCTAAGCCCTTTAAGTCCCCTATAAGAGATAAATTTAGGCCTATTATAGTAGAAATCCCAATCCTACAGGTTACTAAGACCTAGCGAGAGGAATTTGAACGAGTAGAAGTTAAGCCTATAGATATTACGGCGGACCTAATTAACCACCTTATTAATAAAGCTACTAAATAAGCCAAGCCTAGTAGTTACTATAACCCCTCTGAACTTACTAAAGACTCGGAGCCTAAGTCCTTTAAGTAAATCCTAAGGTACCCTTTAAAGGATTAGTAGTTAGTAGTATATTTTAAGGAGATATAGTAACTGTTAATTACTAAAACCTTTTATTTTATTAAGCGGTTTAAAGCTAAAAAGCTACCTATTACTACTAAGCTGGTTACTAAATTAAAGAAGGATGTTTAGGGTAAGGTTATTAAGTTTAAGGTCCGGTTAGTAGTTAGGGGGTTCCAATAGGCCCCTGGAGTTGATTTTAGGGAGATTTTTGCAGCTACTATAATACTATTAACCTAGCGAATTATACTGGTACTAGTTACTATTAAGGACTGGGAAATTAAATAAGTAGATTTTATAGGAGCCTTTCTAAATAATAAGTTGGATATAAAGCTTTATATTAAGGTTTCTAAAGGTCTATATAAGTTTAGTCTTAGCAATTCTAAGGTATTAGACCTTTTGAAACGGTACGGTTGGGACCTCTTTAAAGATTAAGTTATATTACTAGGTAAGGGACTTTACGGTTTAAAATAAGCCTTTTACCTCTGGTAATAAAAGGTTGCGAAGCTACTAAAAACGCTAGATTATAACCCTCTTACCAGTAACATAGTTACCTATTATAGTACGGTTTATAAGATTATAGTAATTACCTACGTTAATAATTATCTCCTCGTTAGGCCCTTTATAACTAAGATTAAGGTACTAAAGGTCTAACTCGGTTAAGTATACGATATAAAGAACCTAGGCCCTACCCGCTACTTCCTAGGGGTCGAGATTTACCGTAATAGGGTACGTTACTTTTTGTGGGTTAATTAAAAGGCCTATATCGAATAGGTTGTTTAGTATTTTAAACTTAGCTATAACGGACCGGCTATCCCTTTTTTTCCAGGATTTATAGGGTATAATTCCTCTTTTAAGCCCCTAAATACTACTAAAATCCGGTTATTTTAGCAATTCGTTGGTACTGCTATATACGCTATGGTTTAAATTAGGCTGGATATAGCGTTTATAATATAGTAGCTTTCCCGCTAGTTATAGTAGCCTACTATTACCTACCTTAAAGTAGTAAAGAAGCTCCTTAGCTACCTATTCTTTAGCGTAAACCAGGGTATTTATTTTGGTACCTTTACTAATCTTACCCCTGTAGGATATATTAATAGCGATTTTGCGGGGTGTAAGATTATTACAAGATCTACTTACGGTTATTTATTTATAGTAGGTAGAGGATTAGTTAGCTGGAAGTTAAAGAGGTTATTTATAGTAACCTACTCGATTTTGGAGGCTGAGTTTACGGGGCTTATAAAGGGTAATAGAGAGGTAATCTGGTTTCGGGGGCTATTCTCTGAACTAAAACACCTTATACAGGGACCCGTTTTACTAATAGGAGATAATAAAGGCGTTATAAATACAGTATATAACCCGAAATATTATAATTGTACGAAACATACCCTTTTAAAATACTAGGGGGTAAAAGAGAGTGTTATAGAAGGTAATATTACTGTAACGTACGTGCCTATAGGGGAGATACCGGTAGATGGATTAATAAAAGCCCTAACCCTAGCTAAATATAAGTAATTCCTTAAGTTATTAAACCTTTCTAGGCCCTATGGATTCCAGAGGGGGTTTATTTGGAATTAAGAGGTATATTAGGGCTTAGGGCTGTAAAGGGGGTATTAAAATTACAACCTAGTTGCCTTGTAGCTATAGTACCCTTAGGTACTATAGCCTAGTTAATCTACTACCCTGGGAGTGCTGCTAATTGCACTATAGCAAAGTATAGTTACTATAACTACGGGAGTTAGTATTATGGTTTAGGGGGGCTACTAAGCCCCCTAAACCTACTAGAACCTACTAAAACTAACGGGGAGTTCCGAGGACCTATTACTTATAGGCTTGGCTTATAGGGGTAGACCTACTACTACTATTACGTTAGTATAGCTAACTAATTGCCCTGGAATCCTTTGGATTCCAGCGCTAACGTAAGTACCTTTCCCTTTATAGTATAGGCTTTCCTTTTATATTTTAGGGCCCTTACCCCCTATAAAGTTGACCTATACCTACTAAGGGCCCTATAAAGAACCATTTCCCCTCCTATATTTTTGGTATCTGATTTTTTTCCTTTCTTTTACCTTAAGTAAAATAGTTTATATATAGCCTTAGGGTAACCTTTTAACCTTCGTAATCTCTGTGCAAAGCCCACTATAGTCACCCTATTACAGGGTATAAACCCCTATATCTCTGCTTATTACAATAGGTTGGTCTGCTGATCTTAGCTTCCTTTAACCCCCTCCCGGGCTGTTATCGTAACCCCAAAGCCTTCCGCTACGCCCGTTACAGGGGACTCACCCCCTGTAACCTCCTGTACTAGACCTCACTGAGACTAGTCAGGCTACACAATTTAACAAGTATTTTAATTATTTATATTATAAACTAAATTATTAATTTATTTTTTAAAATAAGCTTAATCTATATTATAGGTAATTCGTTTATTATTTAGTTACGTATTATAATAATTATATTAATAATTATAAATATTATAATAATTATACTAATAATTATAAATATTATAATAATTATATTAATAATAGAATTTATATATTTAAAATTAAAAAGTATTTAGTTTTTTACTAAGTAGAAATATTAGGGGTTTTTTATAAAAGTGCGTTTTAAGTTTTATAATTATTTTTAGTAATAGCGAAAAGTTATCTTAATATTAAATTAAATAATATTTTTAATTTTAATAGCTTTTCTCGACTTTTAGGTCAGAAATTTACTATATTAGTATTTTTTATATAATTTATTTGCGATTTTAAGCCAATTTAATAGGGTTTTTTCTCGTTTTTTAACCTATATTAATTACTTTAGTATATAAATGTAGTTTTCCGTACGTTATAAATCTGATTTAGTAAGTGTTGTTAATTTGTGTGGCCTGACTGGTCTTAGTGAGGTCCAGTATAGGAGGTTATAGGGGGTGAGTCCCCTGTAACGGGCGTAGCGGAAGGCTTTGAGGGTACGATGACTGCCCGAGACGGGGTTAAAGGAAGCTAAGATCAGCAGACCAACCTGCTGTAATAAGCAGAGATATAGGGGTTTATGCCCTGTAATAGGGTGACTATAGTGGGCTTTGTATAGAGATTACGAAGGTTAAAAGGTTGCCCTAAGGCTATATATAAACTATTTTGCTTAAGGTAGAAGAAAGGAAAAGAATTAGATATTAGAAATATAGGAGGGGAGATGGTTTTTTATAGGGCCCTTAGTGGGTGTGGGTTAATTTTATAGGGGGTGAGGGCCCTAAAACATAAAAGGAAAGCCTATACTACAGAGGGAAAGGTGCTTACGTTGGCGCTGGAATCTAAAGGATTTTAGGGCAACTAGTTGGCTGTACTGACGTAATAGTGGTGGTGGGTTTACCCCTGTAGGCTAAGCTTACAGGTAGTGGGTTTTTGGAACTCCCCGTTGGTTTTAGTAGGTTTTAGTGGGTTTAGGGGGCTTGGTAGCCCCCCTAAACCATAATATTAACTCCTGTAGTTGTGGTGATTGTACTTTGCCATAGTATAATTGGTAGTACTCCTAGGGTAGTAGATTAACTAGGTTATAGTACCTAAGGGTGTTGTAGCTATAGGGTAATTGGGTTGTAATTTTAACACCCCCTTTACAGCCCTGAGCCCTAATACGCCTCTTAGTTCCAGATAAACCCCCTTTGGAATCTACAAGGTTTAAAAAGGTTTAATAATTTGAGGAATTGCTTATATTTGGCTGGGGTTAGGGTTTTTATTAACCTATTTGCCGGTATTTCCCCTATAGGTACGTACGTTACAGTGATGTTACCTTTTGTAACGCTTTCTTTTACCCCCTAGTATTTTAAAAGGGTGTGTTTTGTACAGTTGTGGTGTTTCGGGTTATATGCCGTATTTATAGCGCCCTTATTATCTCTTATTAGTGGAACGGGTCCCTGTATAGAGCGTTTTAGTTTAGAGAATAGCCCCCAAAGCCAAATAACCTTTTTATTACCCTTTATAAGCCCTATAAACTTAGCCTTTAAGGTTAAGTAGGCTACTATAGACGACCTTTTTAACTTCCAGCTAACTGGTCCTTTACTTATTATAAATAAATAATTATAAGTAGATTTTACAGTGGTTTTACACCCTGCGAAATCGCTATTAGTATATTTTATAGGGGTAAGATTAGTAGAGGTACCAAAATAAATACCCTGGTTTACATTGGAGAATAGGTAGCTAAGGAGCTTCTTTGCTGCTTTAAGGTAGGTAATAGTAGGTTACTGTAACTAGTGGGAAAGCTACTATACTGTAAACTTTATATCCGGCCTAATTTAAACTATAGTATATATAGTAGTACCGACAAGTTGCTAAAACAGCTGGATTTTAGTAGTATTTAGGGGCTTGAAAAAGGAGTTATACCCTATAAGTCCTAAAAAGAGAGGGATAGCCGGTTTGTTATAACTAAGTTTAAAGTACTAAATAGCCTATTCGATATAAGCCTTTTGGTTAACCTATAAAAGGCAGCGTGCCCTATTATAGTAGATCTTGACCCCTAGGAAGTAGCGGGTAGGGCCTAGGTCCTTTATATCGTATACCTGACCGAGTTAGACCTTTAGTACCTTGATTTTAGTTGCAGAGGGCCTAATAAGGAGATAGTTATTAATGTAGGTAATTACTATAATTTTATAAACCGTATTGTAATAGGTGGTTACGTTACTGGTAAAAGGGCTATAATTTAGCGTTTTCAGTAGCTTCGCAACCTTTTATTGCCAGAGGTAGGAGGCTTGCTTCAGGCCGTAAAGTCCTTTACCTAGTAGTATAACTTGGTCTTTAAAGGGGTCCCAACCGTACTACTTCAGGAGGTCTAGTACCTTAGGACTATTAAGATTAAACTTATACAGGCCTTTAAGGACCTTGATATAGAGTTTTACATTTAACTTATTATTTAGAAAGGCTCCTATAAAATCCACTTATTTAATTTCCCAGTTCTTAATAGCAGTTAGTACTAGTATAATTCACCAGGTTAATAGTACTATAGTAGCTGTAAAGATCTCCCTAAAATTAACTCCAGGGGCCTATTGGAACCCCCTAACTACTAACCAGACCTTAAATTTAGTAACCCTGCCCTAGGTATCCTTCTTTAGTTTAGTAACCGGTTTAGTAGTAATAGGTAGCTTTTTGGCTTTAAATCGCTTAATAAAATAAAAGGTTTTAGTAGTTAATAGTTACTATATCTTCTTAAAGTATACTGCTAATTACTAATCTTTTAGGGGGTATTTTAGGATTTGCTTAAAGAACTTAGGCTCCGAGTCTTTAATAAGTTTAAAGGGGTTGTAGTAGCTACTAGGCTTAGCTTGTTTAATAGCTTTATTAACGAGGTGGTTAATTAGGTCCGCTATAGTATTTATAAGCTTAACTTCTACTTATTCGAATTCCTCTCGCTGGGTTTTAATAACCTATAGGATTGGGATTTCTACTATAATAGGTCTAAATTTATCTCTTATAGGGGACTTAAAGGGCTTAGGGGTTGCTACGGGTAACTAAACTAGTTTACGTAGTAGTACTACTAGTAAAGCGAATTTAGTAGGCGCCTTAGGGGGAGAGTTATTATGGTTAGGGTACTGGTCCTCCGTATCTTTAGTGGTATCTGGGAGGTCTAAAGTATTGGTTGGGCCCCGGGGCCCCTATAGGTAGGTAGAAGGGTTCTCGTATAATTTAATAAAGCTGGTTTAAATAACCTTCCGTTGGCTAAGCTAAACCAGGTAGGTTTAGGTACCTAATATAGCTAGTAACCTACCTTGAACGCCCTTGGGGGCAAGCTTTTGGAACTAGATACGTTTTTTAGGGGGAACTAATACTATATAATTGGCGCCTATAGCCCTGTAATTAGAAAGATCCGGGATATAAGGGGCCTATAGGGGTACTAACTTATTAAGGAAGAGTTAGTATAGGGTAAGCTTTTTAGTAGTATTTGCTATTCTATTAACTAGCTTAATTATAAGGCCTATAACGTATTTTTATAGGGAAGATAGAAGCTTTAAAGCAATTATTATAGCCCTAAGGCGTTTTAAAACCACCTATATAGTATATTTAATTAAGCTATTTTGGTTATGCGTATAGGGGCTAGACTCCGAGAAAATAATGCCTTTTTTACGTAAGTAAGGCCTAAGCCTACTAATTTTTTTACCTTTATTGTAATATAGGTATACTAGGTACTGTTTAAAGGTATTATTAATCTTTTTTATAGCAGCCTTTGCTTCTGTAATAACTTTATCTTTAGATTTTAAAAACCTAATAATCTTAAAACGGGTCTTCCGGTCTATTAGAATAAGCCTATAGGGTTTATTATTTAGGGGTATAGAGCGGATTATAAATATATCCCCCTTTATCCGCCTTAGCGCGTTAGGAGGGTTAATAATAGCTTTGGAGAAGGGTTAGTATAGTAGTTTAGCAATATTATAACTTTTACAGGCTATATATTTAAGGTATATACCGTTAAAATCGGGTATCCCTTTAGTAATTAAGGCGGTTTTCCTTAAAAGGTCCAGCCCTATATAGCCTAAATAAACGTACTAGAGTTTAGCCGCCTTGATTATTACCGTTAAAGGACCCCTCTAGGCCCTATTATAATATGTTAAGAAGGGGGTTACCCCCTTTATAGTAAGTAGTATTATAGTAGGGGCTTTAGGTTAGTTTCCGAATAGGTAGTAATATTAGGTACTTTTATAGTCCTATTAAGTATAATTGGTTTTAAGGGGTCGTAACCCCTATAACCGGATATAAAAGCCTGAACCTTTAAAATTTAATAGGGTAATAAACTTCCTAAAGGTACTGTAAAATTTATTTTTAATAAATATACCCCCTGAATTATAAAGGCGGTAGCTATTAATAATATTAACGGGGAAGGTTGAAATATAAAGGTACTCCTTTAATACAATAGTACTATACTAAGGCCTACCCCTAATAGTACTAGTATAGGGCTTAAGTTTAACTATTCCGATACCCTAAGGCTGTACTGGGCTACCTTTAGTACATATTATAGCTAATTTTCCAATACGTAGCTTTGCAAATAAAGCCTTATTAGTACAAATATATATTATAAAACTGGTATTAAAAAGCTACTATTTAGTAAAATTACCCCCTGTAAAAAGGTTAACCGCAAGGGGCTTAGGGGGGTTGCTAATAGGGGGTTTAGGGTTTATTAGGATATCTAGTTTACTAAAGGTATTATTAAGGTCAGTAGGTTTAGCGCTAAGTATAGTACCTTAGTTAAGGTTATAGTAAATGGGGAAGGCCTCCTCTACAGTAACTAGCTCCCCCTAATTACTGGAAATAATACTAATCTTGTAGGTTTTATTAATATCTTTAAAGGTATCTTCTGTACTAAAGGTATTACTATTATACGCCCTTTTACTATTAGAATTACCCTATTTCTTTAAATTCCTAATTTCCCTAAGCCTGGAGTTACCTTACGAGGCTCCTGGTTTGCCCTATTATTGGCCTTTACCTCCTCCGGAACCTTATTTAGGCTCCCTAGACCTCTTCCAGTTGGCTTATAGTATAGTTAAAGTACGTACTAAAAAGGTACTAGGGTTCCGGGTTTTAGTAAGTAGGTCCTCCTGAAAATATAGGAGGGTAAAGGTATTAAGTGGCCTTTAAAACCCAGTATTAGCGTTTGTAATCTACTGATCTCGTTGCAATAGTACCCTGGAACGCTTAGCCTACTGTAGAAACTAGGGTTTTAAAACGTTAAGATAGTAGTTAACTTAATTTTATTCCGTAATTACGACTCCCTAAGTACTAAAATAACCTACTAAGGTATTAAAAATAGCGTTAAAATCTACTATAGTAGTACTACCATTAAAGGTTAAAAAGTAGTATTAGTAGTAAAGTTCGTTGCGGAAACTGGCCTGGGTTAGGGCGTATTATTAGCGAAGCTGATTAAAAGCAGATTTAGGGTCCTCCTCGTAAGCTATAGTAGCAAGGGGGCCTTCCTTTAGTATATTCCGAAGAATTAATAAAAGGGCGGTTTTCTAAGGGTCACTAAGGTGCTTTGTAACCGCTTATAGGTTATAAAGGAAATTAGGGATTTAAAGGGCCCTAAATTAAATTAATAGTACCTAAAACTACTATTAATAGTTCTTAAATCTTAATAAGCGTTATTTTTCGGGTAAAAAAAGAGACTATTTAGCAAGCTTTTTAACTGTAAAGGCGCTAAATTTATCCCTAACGGCTAAAATTACTAAAGAATAGGTAGTCCCAGGGGCTCTAATAGTTACCGTTAAATTATTACCCCCCTTTTGGGAGGCCCCGGAAGTACTTATATTTAGTATATTCCGGACCTATTACTATTATTCCAGTACTACTAGTAGCCTATTAAAGCGCTAAGTAAGCTCGGAAACTTACTATACCAGGCCCTAAATAGGCGGGACTTCTTCGGGCTGCTAGCCTTGGCCTATAAAGGCTATATCTAGGTCGTTATCAGCCATTATATCGTACCTAATTTCCGATTGGAATTCTAATTACGTAACAAAACTGCCTCTCCTATACATACTACTACAACTGGGTTAGTAAGTTCTTAAGGGAGCCGGGGGATTATAAGTAGGTAATTGGAGGTATATTACTATACAAATAGTATATTTAGTAGTAACAACTACTATAGGGGGTCGAATTTTAGTAGGTATAGGTATTCTTTAGGGGGTAGTTCTCCTAAATACGTTTGTAATTAGGGGGTAGCAATTACGTACGGGAGGCTGAAATACGGTAATATATAGTAGTAGTGCTGTTTATAGTGGTTTAGGGGGTAATGCTCCTATTAGTAATGGAAATTAGGGGGTATTATTCCCCTAGAAAATTAAGGTATAGTAGTCTTACGGGGACCTAACCTACTAATTACGGTAGGTAGTACTAGTAGTATAAATAAAGGGTTAGTAATTAATACGAGGATTATAATACTACTTACGGGGGCAACTCTAACCGGTATAAGGGTTTTTTAAAAGGGTAGGTAATTAATATAGGGGTTACCGTACTACCTACAGGGGCAATTATAGCCGGCGTAAGGGCTTTTTAGGAGGGTTAATAGCTATATTAAGGGCAACTTTAGCCGGCGTATAGGCTTTTCCGGAAAATAAACGATATAGTTTACAAAGGGCGTAAAAGCGTTATAGGGGTGGTTACTAATTATAGGTAACGAGGCGAGGTTGGCTAAGGGTTATAAAGTCCGGGCTTATAACCTATTAATTTATATAGCCTAATTAATCTTAGTAAGATTTAGTATAGGAGGTTACAAGGGGTAAATCCCCTGTAACAGGCGTAGTAGAAGGTTTTAAGAGTACGATAATTGCTCGAGACGGGGTTAAAGGAAGCTAAGATTAGCAGATTAACCTGCTATAATAAGTAAAAATATAGGGGTCTATACCCTGTAATAAGGTAATTATAGTAGGTTTTATATAGAGATTACAAAGGTTAAAAGGTTGCTTTAAAGCTATATATAAACTATTTTACTTAAGGTAAAAGAAAGGAAAAGAATTAAATACCAGAAATATAGGAGGGGAGATGGTTCTTTATAGGGCCCTTAGTAGGTATAGGTCAACCTTACAAGGGGTAAGGGCCCTAAAATACAAAAGGAAAGCCTATACTACAAAGGGAAAGGTGCTTACGTTAGCGCTAGAATCCAAAGGATTCCAGAGCAACTAGTTAGCTATACTAACGTAACAGTAGTGGTAGGTCTACCCCTATAGGCCAAGCCTACAGGTAGTAGGTCCTCGGAACTCCCCGTCGGTTCTAGTAGGTTCCAGTGGGTCCAGGGGGCTTGGCAGCCCCCCTGAACCACAACACCAACTCCCGTAGTTATGGTGACTGCACTTTGCCATAGTGCAGTCGGCAGCACTCCCAGGGTAGTAGATCAACTAGGCTACAGCACCCAAGGGTGCTGTAGCTACAGGGCAACTGGGCTGTAATTTCAACAGTTATAAACGCAGTTTTATGGTAGTTAGGCCAGATTCTTCCATTTCTGCAGTTAAATCCAGATTTATAGACCTGTTTCTCATGCTTACGTAACCTGCCTACGCGCCCTGTGATTGGCTGGATTACTTTAGCGCCTTCGTACCGTTTTGACGGCCGGCTTCTAGTTCCTTAACCTGGCTGGCTAATTGGCTCGCCATCTGGCTGCTTACCTGGCGGTTACCGTTACTAGCCGACCGTTTAGCGATATTGCGACTTGGCTGTCTCGGTATTAAGCGATTAGTACAGCCCCTACGGCTTCCTTGACTTTTAGTAATAGTTTTTGGACTAGAGGAGGGTGCTATTAACGTTCCTATAGCTATTTAACTGCTTATAATTATTGCTGATACCTATTAATTGTTTTTATCGAGCTTTACGCCTTCTTATTACGAGGGCTCCCTACGTATTGAGGGCTGAAGGTTGGATTATTACGTTGAAGCCTTTGAGGCATTATTACGATTGCTACGGCTATTACGGTTGCTACGGCCGTTACGGCCGGCCCTGGTAGCTGGTGCTGGCTCCTGGGTAGCTGGAATGATTAGTTGGCTTGCCGGAAAAGGAAGGGGGTTAGGTCTGGCGATAGGCTTTGCTAGTTACGGTACGCGAGAACAGCTTAATTGATCCGCCGTTGCGGTTGCTATCCGAGTCGCTTGTTAGTAAGGCTATTTGTAAAATCACTTAACAAAAGTCTTGTTACATACCCCACACCCCCACCTCAACCTTCGCATCGCGCGACGCGTCTGCAATGCAACCCTCCTTCTTTGTTGTCCCACTATTCCTTCAATTCTGTGTCAAAATGCGTAAATTTGGTACGATTTTAAGCCCAAATCCCAGGTATACGGGAAAGAAGAGACGGAAGTTAACTTTAACGGAACGCGCAGCTATTGTAACCGCGCGAAAGTTGGGGCGTTTACGCGTCGAACTGGCTAAGGCTTTTAGTTGCCATTCGATAACCATTACCCGTACTCTCGCCCGCTTTTCCACCTACGAATCGGTAAAATCTTTACCTTATAGTAGCCGGCTAAAGAAGATAAATAATGGAAATATATGATATATTAAGCGTTTGCTTTGCCGGAACCCCCGAATGACCTGGGCAGCCCTCTAAGCCAGTTCCGGTATAGGGTGCTATATTATAACCCTTCGTCGCTATTTGGGCAAGTATTTTCGACGTAAATAGCGCGCGCGCAAAAGAATTTTTCTTACGGACGCTTAAGCCGCTGCTAGGTTATAATACGCCTGTTTTTGGTACTGAAAATAATAAGAATTAATTAAGGTACGAGGTTTCTTATCGAGGGCTCTGTTTTGCCCCGCGCCGCGCGTATACTGACCACCATATAGGGCTTCTTCTCTGATGAATGCTCAGTGCAAATAAGCTTTAAGACCCCAGGCGGCTGGATTTTCAGGGAGCCAGATGCCAAATTTAGTAAAAATAACGTAAATTACGTTATTTACGTTAAAGCTAAAATAACTAAGATGGTCTAAGGTAGGATCTGGAAGGGAGGGCGGTTAAACCTGGTTATTATAAGGCGAGATCCCCTTTCCAAGGGCAAAGAATATAGCTCCAATAGCTATATTTAGGCTCTGAAAGAAGGCCTGCTTCCAAACTACTACCCAAACTGTTTTTTTTTAGCAAAATAACGCCTGTATCCACACCTTAAGGCTGGTTAAAGAGTAGATGGAAACCCACGGAATTTAGGTTATCGACTACCCCCCTAAAAGCCCTGATATAAACCCTATAAAATACGTCTGGAAGGTAATAAAGGCTATTTTCCGAAAGGACTACCCTAAATTAGTAACCCTAAAAGATAACGAGGAAAATAGAGCAAAAGTAGATAAGGCTTTGCAGGCGGCGTAGTGGGCAGTGCCACAAGACCTTATTGACAGGCTAATCGATTTAATGCCGCGCCGCGTAGAGGCGTTGAGAAAAGCGAAAGGATGGTATACCAAATACTAAAGCCCAGGAACTGGGCTATTTAACGTAGTAGATTGCTTAGATTTTAATTGACTTTTGGGCAAGAAACGTATAAGTCAAGTGGTGTGGTGGTGAGTGGAAAAATGCGGGGTGTGCGGGGTGTAACAAGACTTTTGTGATGGTAGTTTAGCTAATTAGCGGTTGGAAAATAGGGTAGGAATAGCCTCGATTTTACCTTTTCAAGGCGTGTGTAAGTGAAATTCTTGGTTTGTTGGATTGGCTGCGTTGGCTGTAGTGGAACGTGACTGGTGGATTTGGTGGTTTCGGTGCCGATTGGTGGATTTTTCTTGGCAGTTAATTGAATTGAGGGGGGGTTGTAAAAAAAGGTGGGTCTGACGGCTGGTGCGCCGGCTGGCAGAATTTTTTTTCGGTGCAAAAAGATGCTTTTGACGGTGCGAGGAGGCGCGCTCTTATAATACGGTGCTGAAATACGTTATTGAAACGATTCAGGAGGTGACCAAGCCCGAGACGCTGGCTGAGATGGTTTACAAACTCGACTCTTCCGGATACCATCTTCTTCGCAGTCCGATCCAACTCGGACTAGCTGGATTCCGGTTGCTCCTAAGGTGTGGAGCAGACCTGGGGGAGGGCAAATCCCCATCGGGGGAGACGGCATCCGAAATCTTCCTTCGATCAAAAGAATGGCTGGACAACTGGGTTCCTATGCAGAGGTTATTGGACATTCGGAGGATCGTCAGGAAGCATCCTAAGCAGCCTTTTGCGCATATTTGGAGCCTATCTAATGGCGACATGAAATTCCACGAATATACGTACGAAACGCTCGAACACATGAATCGAGAGATGCTGAGAGCAAGACGCGATTGGAAACATCCTATAACAATAGGCTTGAATTCGCGCGACATACTTTGGATTCATATCTTATCAACCAACGTGAGTTATTGTTTGGTGTGGATCCATACGTCATGACTTTAGCTAACCATGTATCAAATACCAGTAGGTGGTGGTCCAGGTAGGCTCTTGGAATCGACCTCAGGGCCGAACCCCTTCTTTTTGACAACCACTCTCCGCTTTAGTCGGGGATTGAAAATGCATCTCTGGGCTATATAGCGGCTTCATACGTGTGATAGGGCTCAAGGAAGAATCAGGGAAAGCTCAGGGTAATTCAGTCACAGCTCACCTTAGCTCAGGACTTGGAACGAAAATGGAAATATCTTGTGCCCAGATTCGTCTCATATAACCAGGCTGGATCATGGTGATATCTCGGACCGTGCCCATCCTTTGCATTCAGCTCACGTGACCCCTTGCCGGACTTATGTGGGGAGGGTTGACCTCATTGGACGTTTCATGTTGCAAGGATTTAGGCAGACATTGACCTACAAGCCGCACACTACCGCTATCCTCTAACCCAGACTCTTACAGACCGCTTATCTGTTCGCACGCACCCCAAGGTTCCCAGCACGATGCCTCTTTGCCAGATTTGCGGGAGGATCGATCTTCTGGCACTCACTCTCCAAGGACAGCGAAGAGAATCGGACGTGCTCTTTGCCAGTCAGGGGTACCCTGCAGACCTTGATCTCTACTATTACTACGCCCCCAAAGACGATGCCTTTATCCCTCACCACGAGAACCTGGAAGAACTGAAGGCCAGCGCGGCCACTTGTGAGCTCTGTCGGCTAATCCAAACTTGCGTCGATGAAACGCACGGCCTGCATCGGATCGCACGACGGCAGGGCTTTTGCTATGACCTCTCTGGACACAAGCTCTTCCTGCATGCTAGATTTGGGTCGGACGGGTTTCGGATCGGTAGTCATAAGCCTGGTGAGGGAGATTGGTGGGATCTTATGGGTGGAATTGGCTTCTGTGTCGACGACGGTGAGATATCCATTCTGCCTCGTTCTCCATTCCTCAAACTGTTGTTCGTCTGACAATTGAACATAGAAAGTCCTCTGGCGAGCGTGATCCAAGGTCGGATGGTCCCTCTGTCGCCGAAGTGCCCAGCAGCGCTCAGGAGAATCAAGAACTGGATCCAGACATGCCGGGAAACGCATGCACACAAGTTCCCCGGTGCCCCCAAGTTGCCTACAAGAGTTCTGGAAATTATGGGCGATGGGTCAGAGGTGGCAGTCCGCCTGTCTGGTGGCGCGCTGGGTGATTACGCGGCCCTTAGTCACTGCTGGGGGCCGGTGCAGCCCACCACTCTGAACAGGGATACGGCAACAAACCTGATGGCAGGAGCTAAGACAAGTACGCTCCCCCGGTCATTCCAGGACGCTGTGTGGGTAGCACACGAGCTGGGCCTGCGATGGCTGTGGATCGATAGCCTTTGCATCCTCCAAGACGACGCTGAGGACTGGGCACAAGAGTCGGGGCGCATGAGTGACGTCTACGGACACGCATACCTGACCATCTCGGCGAGCCGGGCGGCTGGCTGTACAGAGGGATTCTTATCGGACCGGAAACTGCCGGATTACGTGTCCATCCCGTTACAGGCTGGCCACTCCGAAGACATACTGGCCTTTGTCCTACCCAGAAAGTACGCAGGCGACGCAAGAAGATGTGTCAGACTGGAAGAAGAGCCATTATCAAGCCGCGGCTGGGCATGGCAGGAACGGTATCTCTCGCAGCGCACTCTCCACTTTGGACACCGCCAGACATTCTTCGAGTGCCAGCGCACTTTCCAAGCCGAAGACTTCTGCTCTGTCTCGCCTCAAGGTGTCGGAATGTGTCAGGCCACAATCACTCGGCCAGCTGAATGGATTCATGTTATTCAAGAATACTCACGAAGAAGGCTCACCTTCCCCGGGGATAAACTGCCCGCAGTGGCCGGCCTTGCACGCCGTCTCTTGGCCAAAACTACATCGGATTTGGACACGGGCACGGGCACGGGCACGGACACGGTTCCAAGGGACGGCAAGGCTAGCACTCATGTTCCAAGCACGGGCTATCTAGCCGGTCTGCGTTGGGATCACATCATTGACGACCTATGCTGGGGGCTAGATAGCTATACGCCTAGTGGAGAGCGACCACCTACCTATCGAGCGCCATCATGGTCATGGGCATCCATAGACGGCGCCATCAGTTATTACCGCTGTGGCCTGCCGCGTCTAGCCAATGCCCATGACGGGCATATAGATCTCGACTTGACCGAGAACCCCATGGGCAAAGTAAATGGGGGGTGGCTCTCTTTGCACACCCTACGTCTCACCGCTAAGATGCCAAAGTCGGATGAGCATGACAGAGTCCTGCGGTTCCGCGAGGATGGCGTATCAATGTACACGTATCCTGCTTGGGATCCCGAGAGCGAGGACAGCGGAAACGGGGAGAAGCCCGATTTGTGGGTGATCCCGCTTACATGGAATAGGGATGTGGCCAACGACTCGGAAAGCAGGCTCATATTTGGGCCGTTCTGTCTGGTTGTAGAAGCAGTGGAGCACCAGCTTCCTGCATTCATGCATGTGCCAGGCTTTCGAAGGGTTGGGGGCTGCCTAATGATGACGGACCAGCGAGAAGAACTCCGTCAACTCCTGGAAAAGTGGACAGATAAGGTGGAGGCTGGAGAATTGGAGCATATACTGCTCTTCTAGCCATATAGTCGTGTATACGGAGACCCCGACCACCGGATAGAACCAGCGCTATATGTTCTCTCTAAATCCTACCCCACACGCCTAGATACATCAGCCTGTTGCCAGCTTGTGTGTATTAAATATAAGCCATTACCAAGATTCCTTAAAACAAGAATACCAAGCTAGATACTGCAGTGAGCGCCGTGGCGAGCCTGGCCGTGGCGCGCGTCTGTCGGCGATTATAGAGTGTCTGGACGAGACAGTCCCCGAGCAAAAGCATAGACAAGTCGTCGCCAAACTGCAGGCTCAGGCGGAGGGTGGCGTGATAGAGGGTGGAGGTGATGTCGATGGGGAAGAGGTCGAGGGCAAGAGGGTTAAGAACCCGGGGTTTTGGGGTGTGATGAGGGTGGTGGTTGGGCTGGTGGGTAAGGTAGGTTGCAGGTGGGGAGAATAAAAGGTTGTCATGTTTTTGCATTAGGGAAGAGAGACATTTGAACAGCCAGTTCAAAACATGAGTCATATATACAATAGGTGACGCTAGAGAAACTGTTGAGGATCTCGGCAACATACAACGTGACAGCGTAATCCTCCTCGCAGAAACTGTGAGGTTTTTTTTGGAGGTTTGCTCCGGGGACCACCCCAAACTCTCGCGCGACCCCCCCTCTCCACCTGTGCCAGTGCAAGACAGCTGGGCATCCCAAACGCCAAGGCATGGTACTGAAAACGGTAAAATTTC